>Ga0315288_10001788_pt1 | contig 27853 bp, 26 predicted proteins | sample YL17G11_20_MG_FD_203454 | JGI IMG/M metagenome (GOLD analysis project Ga0315288, IMG submission 203454) | Sediment microbial communities from Yellowstone Lake, YNP, Wyoming, USA - YL17G11_20 | ecosystem: Environmental > Aquatic > Freshwater > Lake > Sediment | place: USA: Wyoming | collected... | reverse complement strand
ACAGATATCGACAATGTGGGCCGCACACCACGTCATCTCACTTTTTTAGAAATGCTAGGTAATTTTTCAGTGGGGGATTACTTTAAAACTGAAGCCATCGAAATGGCTTGGCAATTCCTGGTGGGCGAACTGGCCCTTCCGCCTGATCGTTTATGGGTATCCGTGTATCACGATGACGACGAGGCGGCGGGGATTTGGGCCAATACAATCGGGGTTCCCCGCGATCGGATTGTTCGTCTAGGAGAGGCGGATAACTTCTGGGGTCCTGTCGGCAACACCGGAACCGGTCCCTGCGGACCTTGTTCAGAAATCTATTTCGACCTCGGTCCCGAATTGGGTCCTCCGGCCCGGCCTGGCGATGAAAGTTCGCGCCTTGTCGAGATCTGGAATTTAGTTTTCATGGAATTCAATAAGGATGAGCAGGGAAGACTGATTCCCTTAGCGCAGAAGAACATCGATACCGGTATGGGGTTGGAACGCTTGGCCATGGCTTCGCAGGGAAAAAATACAGTTTTTGCCTCCGACCTGTTCCAGCCATTGATCGATGCCGTTTCCGCCATGGGCAGCCTTGGCGGAGAGCTATCATCGGAGCAGGGTGTAGCCCTAAAAGTTATTGGTGACCACCTGCGAGCAATGACCTTCTTAGTGGGAGACGGGATCGTTCCTTCCAACGAAGGGCGGGGATATGTTCTCCGTCGGGTAATTCGCCGTGCTTTCCGTTTTGGGCGTCATTTCCAACTGCGCGAATCTTTCCTGTACAAGTTGGTACCAAAGGTGGTGCAGATCATGGGGGATGGCTATCCGGAGCTCCTGACCAAGGAAGGGTACATCCAAACCGTTGTGAAAGCGGAGGAGACCCGCTTCGCTACTACGTTGGAAGATGGAATGGCGATTTTGGAGAATCTGCTGAGGGATTTGCCTTCCCCCATGCTGTCTGGCGCTGACGCATTCCGTCTTTATGATACGTATGGATTTCCGTTAGAGTTGACCGAGGAAATCGCCCAAGAACAAAGGGTGTCCGTGGATCGAGATGGTTTCAGCAGCGAGATGCGGAAACAACGCGAACGGGCTCGCGCCGCTTTGAAGAAAGTGGGAATGGAAGCCTCGCCCTTCGCTGCCCTGCGGGAAAGTCGAGGCGAATCCGAGTTCGTCGGCTATAAAACCACCGAGTCAACAACACCCGTGCTGGCCCTTTTTGCCGGAGGACAGGAAGTCGGATTAATCCCTACCGGAAAAGAAGGTGAAGCGTATCTGGGTGAAACTCCCTTCTACGCAGAAAAGGGCGGACAAATCGGCGACTGTGGTCGTTTGATCTGGCCTGGGGGTGAAGCGGAGGTCCTGGATACACAAAGCCCATTGGACGGTGTGACGCTTCATCGTGTGAAAGTAACACAAGGGACCTTAACCAATGAACTCGTGGTGAAAGCCAAGGTCGACCATGCTCGGCGTAAAGGCATTGAGCGCGCTCATACAGCCACACACCTGCTGCATTTCGCCTTGCACAAAGTCGTTGGCGAACATGTCAACCAGGCTGGATCTCTGGTGGAATCAGACCGCTTACGATTCGATTTCCACCATCTTGCCGCTTTAACCGCTGGCGAAATTACAGCGATCGAACAACACGTGAATGAGATGATCCGAGCGGATCTAGCGGTTACAGCGACCCAAACCACCCTTGAAGAAGCAAAACAGCTTGGAGCTATGGCTCTTTTCAACGAGAAATACAGCGAAGTAGTGCGAATCGTGGAGGCGGGTGATTCCCGCGAGCTTTGCGGTGGAACACATTTAGCCCATACGGGTGAAGTCGGCACATTCCTGATCCTACTCGAAACCGGAGTGGGTTCGAACTTGCGCCGGATTGAGGCCTTGACGGGAGCTGGTGCAATCCAACGACTGCAACAAGAGCGCACCACGCTGCAGCATTCTGCTGAGTTGCTACGGGGACAACCTTTGACTTTGGCGGAAAAGGTGGAAAAGCTCCTGACCGAAAACGCGGAAGAGCGCAAGCAAGCGATAGCCTATCGCGACCGCTACCTGCGCAGTTTAAGTGTCGAGCTTTTGCATCAAAACCGGACAATTGGCCCACCCTGCGTAATCACCGCTGTTGATTCATTGGACATCGACGCCCTCACAGTACTTTCTGATTTCGTGCTGGAAGGTCTATCAGAAGGTGTCGTGGTTTTGGCCAGCATTTGGCAGGAAAAACCTCTGGTCCTGATTCGGGTCAGCAGCCGGTTGGTGCAGGCTGGTTGGAATGCTGGACAGTTGGCACGGGAGGCTGGAATCATCATCGATGGTTCCGGAGGTGGCAAACCGGAGATGGGTCGGGCGGGTGGAAAGAATCCTGCCCGCCTTCGTGAAGCGTTGGAAAAAGTTGAGGAGCTGATCCAAACTGCGTCTGCTCGCGCTTGATGTTGGTTCGCATTACATTGGACTGGCCCTCTCCGATCCGCTCGGAATCATCGCTAGTCCTCTGCCAACTATGGTTCGGCTCACCATGGAGAAAGATATGGCCGCTCTGGCCCGGCTGGTACGAGAAAAAGGCGTCACAGAACTGGTGGTGGGACTTCCTTTGAACCTAAAGGGAATTGATACGGCACAAACCACCAGCGTACGATCGTTCGCCCAGGTTTTACGGGAGCATTTGCAGCTTCCCCTAGCCTTCTGGGATGAACGTTTTACCACCACCATTGCTCTGCGCCAACTACGCCAAGCGGGGTACAAGCCATCACGGCAAAAAGGCCTGGCAGATCGAGCAGCCGCTGTGCTAATTTTACAAAGTTACCTGGAAGCTCGCTCTAGGAAATCCGAGGATGACGGTGATTAACGACGAAGAGCTCGACGAAATGAGCATCGCTAAATACGATGGTTTCGGCACCCCACATGCCTATCATTATGAAGCGCGGTTTGAATACGAGGGTTCCGAATACGCTGCTTTCTATCCGGAAGAAGAGGATATCCAAACCCCTGTGATCCTCCGGATTGAGGGTCGCCGTCTGGTGGATGTCACCAATCCGAAGGAGGAAGCCCTATTACAAGAGATCCTGACCGAATGGGAGGAGGAGTGGGACTCAACGGGTGAGAATGCCCAGACTCATTAGCGCATCCCTGGATCGATTTCTTTCCCTTTTATTGCTGTTGTTCCTTTTGGTCTACCCCTTCTTTCTCCACCCGCAAGTAGTAGCCGCCGCATTGGGATTGGTTCCGATGAACCAAATTGCTACTTTGGATTTCTTCTATGGCGCTCGGGCGCAATTCCTGTTTTGGTTTGTGACGCTCTTCCTGGTAATTTGGTCATTCCGTGCTTTCGTGGCAGGCAGTTGGGGACACAGAAATAAGGGCATGGATCTGCCTTTGATTCTGTTCCTTTGGATCGCTCTTCTCTCTACGTTGCTGGCGGGGGATGCCAAAGCCCTTTTTGGAGAAACGCGGCGGGCTGAAGGGTTCCAATCCGTCTTTTCTTATCTTGCCCTTTTTTTCTTTGGCCAGGACTTCCTCCGGCAGGAATACCATCGCCGTTGGGCCATCGGGATTGTCATCGGAAGTGCCATTCTTCTCGCAATCTATGGCATCGGGCAAGGGCTGGGTTGGGAATTTCTGCCGCGGGACGCCATTCGGGCAGAGTGGACGATGCCGTTTGCCACGTTGGGTAACCCAATTTTCCTTGGTTCCTACCTGCTCCTGGCTCTCCCGCTCCCTCTCTACTTTATTCCACATGTGAAACGGGGATCGAAAATCGCTTTGATTGCAATCGTTATTCTGTTTCTCGTAGCGATCTTTCTCACCGGTTCGCGGGGAGCCTGGTTTGGCTTGGCGGTCTCGGTTGTAGCCCTGTGGTTACTCCAACCCAACCGGGTTTTTCGGACGATATTGCTGGCGGGAACCCTCGTCTTGATCCTGATCTTATTATTAGTGGGGACTGTCCGTGGGGTTAGTTTCCAGGATCGACTGACCGATACCTCCGCGCTGCAAATGCGCCTGTATACCTGGAAGATGTCTTTGCCGGCTGTCTGGCAGAAGCCTTTTTTGGGTTGGGGTCCCGATCATTTCGGCAATGCCTTTCCCCAGAACGCAGGCTCCGAGAGTATGCAGGTTTTTGGTGGCATCGTTTACGCCGACAAAGCGCACAACGACCTGCTGCAAGTGGCGGTCACCACCGGTCTGCTCGGATTGGTAGCTTACATGTTTCTGATCGGTCGTTTTTTTTGGCTCGGTTTTTCCCGGCGCAGGCAAGATGAGCTGCTAGGCGTTATCCTGCCTGGCCTACTGGGTTACTGGGCTTCGCTGCAACTCTCGTTTTCTGTCGTCAGCGTCGCTCCATTCTTTTGGCTTTTATCCGGCATGTCACTCGCTCGAAATGGTTCATCGGCGACGGCGTAAGCGGCCGCGGCCGCTCGGTTTTTTCTATTTCTTGCCGGTCTTTCTACTTATTGTTGCGTGGTCGGCTGGGTTTCTCCTCTGGGGACCGCAATGTCTACCGGCTAAGGAAGCGGTAGTTCAGTTTTCCCGCGAAGAAACCAGCGATCGTATCGGCCAGCGGTTGTACCAGCAAGGATTGATCTGGAATCGGACCGACTTCCTGTTGGAAGCTCGCAGACAACATTTGGACGAGTTCTTTTCCGGAGGGGAGTATCTCGTCTCCAGCCAATTATCCGTGCGAGAACTGGTAAGCGAGTTCAAAGAGCATCAAGTGCTGCGATACCAATTCACCTTACCGGAAGGGTCCAGCGTACGTCAGATGGGGGAGCGGCTGGCAAAAACACCCCTTGCCTCTTTGAAAAAAACCCTATCCACCACCCCTTTCATTGAAAAGGAATTTTTCCTGGAACTCGTCCTGGAAGGCAGGGATCAGTTTCCCAGTGAATTAAGTGCTGACAACAAGACCACCAGCTTGGAAGGTTATCTTTGCCCATCCACCTATGCGTTCGAGCGAATGAGTGAAACGGAGCTGGTTCGTTCCCTGATGCAGGAACTGGAAAAGCAGGTATCGCTGGAATGGCGGAAACGGGCTAGTGATCTGGGGTGGTCTTTCCACCAAGTGCTGACCCTGGCTTCGATCGTGGAGAAAGAAGCAGGTAGCATGAGCGAAATGCCGATCATCTCTTCTGTATTTCATAACCGGCTGTTGGACGGGATGCTGCTGCAAAGCGATCCAACGGTTGAATACGCCATCCAGGTTCACCATTTTCCCCTCACACCCGAAGAGTTGGCAACCGACTCTCCCTATAACACATACCTCTATCCTGGTCTACCTGTCGGCCCAATCTGCAACCCAGGCCGGCAAGCGATTGAAGCTGCCCTTTTTCCAGCCCAAACGGATTATTATTATTTTGTGGCCAAAGGAGATGGCACCCATCTTTTCGGTCGCACATATGCAGAGCACTTGGCTAACATTGCCAGCTTGGAGGAGCCATGAGCGAAAAACCCATGTTGATCGGTATCGCTGGGGGGTCCGGATCAGGCAAATCAACCCTGGCCGATCTAATCAAGCGTCGGTTGGCAAATCAGCAGATCGCCACGGTTGAAGAAGACGCCTATTACCGGAATACACCCGACATCACTCTGGAAGACCGACGGCTGCAGAATTACGATCATCCCGCCGCTTTCGATCATGAACTGCTGGCAGAGCATCTGCGCGCCCTATTGCAATGGGAAGGCATCTGTAAACCGGTGTACTCCTTCATCACGTACGAGCGTACCGATCAAACCATCCCCGTGCAGCCTGCGCCGGTGATTATTCTGGAAGGGATTCTGATCTTGGAAGATCCGATACTCCGGCAGTTGATGGACATAAAACTCTTCGTAGACACGGATCCCGACGTGCGTTTTATCCGTCGTCTGGTGCGCGACGTGGAGGAACGCAGTCGCACACTGCAGTCGGTCGTGCGGCAATACATGGAGTTGGTTCGACCGATGCATCTCCAATTTGTGGAGCCTACCAAGCGATATGCGGATTTGATCATCCCCGAGGGAGGGATGAACGAAGTGGCAGTGGACATAATTGTTTCCCGGATAAAACGATGAGGGTTCCCCACGAAGTACAACTTCTGATCTGGATGCCAAAAGCGGAAGAGTTTTTCGTCCAAAACATTATCGAAAGCTACGATGGTTTGGCTACCATCTTGTCTACCAAGGTCCGGGTGGGAGAGGTTGAGCTGATAACTTCAACATCGGTACCCAATGATTCCAGGCTTCAAGAGATCCTTGAAGATCTAGGTCACCTGGGTGTGCGTTACCAGAAATGCCATTGAGCCTCGTTCCGCGGGCATTTTTCTCGCGGGTAGAAGAAATCACGCCGAAAGTTTTACACGACTTGGGAGCGCGCGCCGTAATCCTTGATTTGGATAACACTCTGGCTCCGCGCGGCTCCCATTCGGTTTCTTCCAGCATCCAGGCATGGTTGCTGCAATTGAAGCAGGATGGGTTCCCACTGTTTCTGTTATCCAACTCACCCCAGAAACGCGTCATCTTCTTTGCCCAGACATTGGGGATTGAAACGGTACGTGGGGGTCCAAAGCCACTGCCATCAGGATATCGGTGGGTTTTTCGAAAACTGGGCATTCCTTCGCAACAAGTTGCGGTGATTGGAGACCAAATCTTTACCGACATCCTGGGGGGAAATTGGAGTGGAGCATGTACGATTTTAGTACGACCATTGGAACCGCAGACGGATTTCTTGACCACCAAACTCTTGCGGAAGTTGGAACGTGGCTTATTGCGTAGAGAACACAACCTACATAAATAACTGACACTTTCCACAGGTTTTTCCACAATGTTATCCAATTGTTTCCACAGGTGCTGAAAGTTGCCAGTTGGAGGGTCAAAGTTTAGACTTCCGTTTTAGCATGGGTATCGCTCACAATCGCCCTCGCCTTCCCTGGACCGTGATTCTCGCTCTGATCATCGGTGTCTTCGCCCTGGGCTTTTCCGGTTTTTTTGTCAAATGGGCGGGAGCTCCGGGGCTGGTTTCCAGCTTTTACCGGATGGCTATCGCCACAGTGGTGATGGCTTGGCCATTTTTCCGGCAAGTAAGGGCCAAGGGTGGGCTTCCCCGCCGAGGCGTTTTGACTGCGGCCGGGGGTGGCATTTTTTTCGCACTGGATTTAGGTTTATGGACCACCGGGATCATGATCAGTGGAGTGACTAGCCCAACCATCCTGGCCAACACCGCTCCCCTGTGGGTGGGGTTGGGAGCGTTGTTCCTCTTTCGCCAGCGACCCAAACCCCTTTTCTGGGTTGGCGTGATTCTGGCAGTATTCGGCGCAGGTACAATCCTTGGCTTAGATTCTCTGAAAAGCGCGAACTTTGGCCTTGGTTCTCTGCTCGGACTGGCAGCTGGGTTTTTCTACGGAGGGTATTACCTGTTCACCCAGAGTGTCCGCGCTTCTTTGGATTCCTTGGAATCGTTCTGGATCGCAACGGCCAGTTCTACAGTGGTTCTGTTTTTTTCCGTATTGATATTTGGCCAACCCCTGGATGGCTACGCAGGCATGGCCTGGCTGAACTTCGTAGCTGCCGGTTTGTTTTCACAGGTCGCAGGATACCTTGCCATCAATTACGCATTGGGCTACCTCCCCGCATCGATTGTCGCACCGACCATGCTGGGTCAACCTGTTTTGACCGCCCTCCTGGCCTGGCCTCTACTGGGTGAAGCCCTCGGTGGTTGGCAAGCTTTTTCCGGACTGGTTGTGCTAACCGGCATCTATCTGGTTCACCGCAGTCGCTAAGGACTCGTGATACCGGGATAGCCGTCCTTGAGGAAATCAATCGCTTGCTGGGCCGTTCGAACTTCAATCACTTGAATCGAGCGAGCTGCAACGCGGGCGTCCGCGAGGTTTTCCGTCGGACAAAGGAATATCGTGGCACCAGCTTCTTCTGCTGCCACTACCTTGTAGCGGACACCACCGATCGGACCGATGTTCCCTTCCAAATCGATTGTGCCCGTGCCAGCTACAATTCGTCCCTGCTTGAGGTCGCCCGAAGTGAGTAGATCATAAATAGTGATCGTAAACATCAAACCGGCTGAGGGTCCTCCTATGATCTTTTGTGGCGACAACTGAATGGGAAGGGGAAAATCAGCCGATAGATGGTCGGTTTGCACGCTGACTCCGAGTTTGGCCTTCCCTTCCTGAGAGCCAATGAGCAGAACGGTAACCGTCATCTCCTTCTGGTTGCGTAGAATGTGTAGTATCACCGGGTCGCCCGGTTGATGGTTCTGGATTTCCGACACAAGGGCATCCGCGGTTAAAGTAGGTTTACTGTCCAGGGCACGGATCAGATCCCCCACTTGCAATGTTTGTTGCGCGGGACTGCCTTCGGATAGTGCGAGAACAAGAGCTCCTTCTCCCCGCAGTGGCACCGAATAGCCTGCCAAACGCAGGCCAACCACTTGCGCTATGAGTTCGCTTTCGTCCAACTGGGTGATGCTTCGCTGCAGTAGTTCTTGCGGCGTGGTATCGGGCGGTACGATGTGCTCCGGTGGTACGATTTGAATGAATGGATTTAGTACACCGTACAGGTATTGCCCGAGCAGGAGTGGGGTTTGGGAATACACAGAAGTCAAGAGAAATTGGCCCGCCTTGATATGAACTACCTCTGTCGGGAGAACAACCATCGGCTCTACCGGAAGCGCTGCGCCTGGACCCTCCAGGCCATTGGTCGTAGGCAAGAGCATGGCAGAAGCCAATGCCAGGACAAGCACAAGCAGGATTGCCAACGCTTTTCGTAAGCGGGTGAAGCGTATTGGGTTGGTCGGAGTGGTCAGGGTGCTCTCGATGGGATCCTTTGGATCCGTTTCTCCAGGACGGGATCCCCAGAGCAATAGCAGGGCAAGCCCCACACAAACGACTCCCGTTTCTACGCCAAAACGAGCGTGTTGTACAATTAGGGCGAGACCCCAACCAACAAGTCCCGCGACCAGAAGGCGGCCCAGCCAACGAGAAAGCCGATGGGAGGGGTTTACGGGGATCCCAGCATACACACCCAAACAGCGGGTCAACCTCCCCCCATCCAAAGGAAAACCGGGTGCAAGGTTCAACATAGCCATGCACACGTTCCAGGCAGCGCCAAAACCTGTTGCCAGGTTGAACAAAGGACCAATTTGACGATTCCACAACAGGAAGCAAACGAAGCCGAGGGCGATCTGAAACACCAGTCCAGCCATGGCAGAAACTGCCTCCTTCCAATCGAGACCGGAGGAGGACCACGATTGAGCAAGATCACCCCAGAATGCAACCTTTAAAACCAGGGGAGGTTCTTGGCCAATAGCCTTTGCCATCCATAAATGGGCCAGTGCATGCCCAAGTTGGGATAGGAGAACCAAGAGAAAAATTATCAAAGCGAGAAACCAATGTTGCCAAAATAGTAGATTGGGAGCTAGCAGCTCCACATAGAAAAAACCAATACCAAGAAATACAAGGGGGCCCATGATGATCCAGCTAAAATCCGGCCGGAGCCGGAAAGCTGTTCTGTTCCTTTTATTTGCTTCCCCTGGACAGTGAGCGCTAGCAGGCATGGAAATACTATAGACCAATCCAAAAAAGAGTGAGTTGAAACCAAGGAGCGCACCCATCGTTTGCTATCTGGAGGTCGCTCTTGATTTTCTCTGGTCCCGGATTTTATTTACCGCTTTCCGGTTGGCAAACCAGTCCTTGGAGGCGAAACCCTCACCAATCTTGACCCTAGCGCAGGGAGCGTATTCTGGGCTGAAAGAGATAGATGAGTGCGGCCATCAATAGGACAATCGAACCGCCCGCCATTACGGTCAAAGGTTCTCCAATTTGATCCGCCAAACCTCCGGTTAACAATCCACCGATTGGCATAAAACCAAAGAATAAAAGACTAAATACGCTCATCACCCGACCGCGAAGGGTGTCGGGAGACAATGTCTGCAGGAAGTTGTTGGCCAGGTTCATGATAAGTATTTGTGCTGCTCCCAAGGCCACCAGGGCGAGCAAGGAAAGCGGCAACCACACCATAAATGAAAATAACAACAAGCAAAGAGGAAAGGCAAAAGTCCCAATCGTGAAGCTCTTTCCCTTGAAGAGAGTCCGCGACAGCGAGGCCAAGGTCAGTGCGCTGATGAGAGCACCAAGCCCGCGGGCGGATTGCAGCAATCCGTTGGTGGTAGCGTTTCCGCCCAGAACCTTCACCGCCCATGCCGGGAAAAGGGTGATAAAGGATATGCCAAATAGGCTAAAAACCGCCACGAAGAGCATGATGGTGCGTACTGCGGATTGTGAGAACACGAAACGAAGACCTTCGCGCAAATCGAAGAGTGCGGAGCTCTTTCGTTCTTGCGGAACAAATGGCTTTAGCCTCATCCGCAATAGAGCGCCGATTACCGCGAGAAATGAAATCCCATTCAGAAGAAAACACCATCCCGGACCAAAAGCGGCGTACGTCAAACCAGCAACTGCCGGCCCGACTGCTGTTGCCAGATTGAACATGGTGGCGTTGAGGGCAATAGCGTTCGTTAAATCATCACGATTGACCAATTCCATCACAAATGCCAGTCGGGCCGGCGCATCAAAGGCATTCGCCAATCCAAGGAAAAATGCCAGGACTACAATATGCCAGGGTTGTACCAAGCCGGAGAAGGTTAGGGCTGTCAGAAGAAATGCCAGGATCATCATACCAGTCTGTGTGATCATAAGCAGCGTCTGCCTCGGCATACGGTCTGCCACCACACCCGCGAAAAGCATGAACAACCATATCGGCAACCCGGATGCAAACGCTACATAACCCAAATAGGCTGAGGAGTGAGTTAGTTGATAAACCAGGAATCCTTGAGCGGTGGATTGCATCCAGGAGCCGAAGAGCGAAACTGTTTGGCCGATGAACCACAAACGATAATTCGGATGTTGTAGCGCAGCAAATGTACGTTGCAGAGTTCCTTGGGAGATCACTTGCTCGTCACATCGCTCCCCCGGCTATGGTGAAATGTCCCTTCATGGTACTCCCTTCTTCTAAAGGAATAGCGGTCCCGTTCACTCCCTGCCATTCACTCTATCAGGTCCCCTCGCTTTTACGCGGAGATTCCAAATCTTGTCGCGATCGAGCGAACCGGTGTAAACTGCACCCTATGTTACTGGACTTTCTCAATCCGCTAAAACCGCCAAAGGGCAATCTCTCCAAGAAAGAACTCAAGGAGAGGGAACGCAAATCGATCCGGGCTAAGGGTAAACTAGCCACGATCGCGTTGGCGTTGGTGTTCCTGGCAGTCGTTGCGGTCGGATTCGCCAAAAAAGAACCGTTGCTCTGGATGGGTGCTGCCGGGGGAGAAGCGATGGGGCTCATTGCAGCTTTCGTCCTGTTGAAGTGGGGCGGTGGTGCCGCAATACGCCTGCTGACGTTTCTCACCAACAATGGGGTTGTTATCTTTGTAGTGATGTTGGTGATATCAGCCGGTCTTAGCTTTTTGTGGAAGAGTCCCTTTCGTGGATTCGGTGCAGCGCTGGTTCCCTATTTTTTCTTTTTTGGTCAATATGTGGTGATTCTTTGGCTGAAGCAAAAAATCGAGCTGTAGACTCTGCTGTTCTCTGTTTTTTCCTAGTGCTATACTGATTCCGCGGTAGTAAGACCGCTAAGATCATCGTACTACAGGGAAGTCAATGTCACACGATCCAGTTGTTCAAACCGCGTATGGTCCCGTCATTGGACGGGAATGCGATGGATTGTACAGATTCCTGGGAATTCCTTATACCTCACCACCGACGGGCGATCTTCGCTGGCAGACCACTCAGCCACCCAAGGCTTGGGTCCAACCACATTCCTGTCAGAACTTCAGCAAAGCCTGTCCCCAATCACTCTCATCGTTCGGGATCAACATCAACGCAGCCGATACTAGCGAAGATTGTCTATTCCTAAACATCTGGACCCCCAGTTGCCAAATGGGGGAGAAGCTGCCGGTAATGGTCTGGATTCACGGTGGCGCCTTTTACCTCGGAGCGGGTTCTCAGTCCATCTATGATGGTGCTTCCCTTGCCCGCCGTGGCGCGATCGTGGTCACTATCAACTATCGGCTAGGGTCATTCGGTTTTTTAGCTAGCCCCTTATTAGCCGCAGAATCGCCCCATCACTCCTCCGGCAATTATGGCCTGCTTGACCAGGTGGAAGCTCTACGCTGGATCCAGGAAAATGTTGAGGTATTCGGTGGGGACCCACAGCGTGTGACCATCTTTGGCGAGTCAGTTGGAGCGTTCAGTGCTTGTCGATTGATGGCCAGCCCTTTGGCTTCCGGTTTATTCCATTGCGTCATTGCTCAAAGCGGGAGGCCTGTAGGAGACTGGGTGCCTGTTCGGTCCGGAAGATATACAGCCTTAGATCATGCGCATGAAGTCCGGGACCGGATATTCGTAAGACTCGGCTGCATGAGGGAAAGGGAGTCCTCGAAAGCGATGCGATCCCGATCAGCCGAACAAATCCTAGCGGCCACCCATTCTGGCCTGCAACTCTTCCGAAACGTGAGTATGCTCGGTCCGGTGGTCGATAGCTGGGTGCTACTAGAGAACTCTGCATCGCGCTTCGCCCGCGGAGTCCAAGAACCAGTTCCATTGCTGATCGGTATTAACCTAGACGAAGGGACGCTTTTCCGAGAATTCGCACCCGTAAATTCTCCTTTGCGCTATCGGGTATTGTTACGGTTGGTCGCCGGGAATCGGGCCTACGAATTGCTTGGGTTGTACCCCGCTCGGAACCGGGAGGAGGTATTCCAGTCACTCGATCGGCTGATCACCCTCCTGGAGTTTATGGCACCTGCCCGTTTCAAGGCCGATTCGATGCGGAAGCAAAGGTCCCTGCCTTTCTTTACCAATTTTCGCATCGTCCACCCACCGAAGAAGGCAGGCGGTGGGCCGTACACCATGGCGCAGAGATCCCCTATGTGTTTGGTGGAGTGGACCGGACATTGGGCTACAGTGAATCAGACCAGGAACTATCGCGCACTATGATGGATTATTGGCTGGCGTTTGCTGAAAGCGGAAATCTCAATGGCAGCGACCGTCTAACATGGTCTTCCTACGATGGCCATGGGTCCTACCTGGAGCTTGGCAATCCGATCCGCGCCGGTAAAGGGTTATGGCAACAGGAATGCGACCTGGCGGACCAGCTTTTTCCACTAAAGGTTGTCTAGGGACTCGCCAAATGGTGTTTTCATTGAATGGAATTCATCCGACAGGTTCAACCCTTTTTTGCTACGCGTGATCGGGAAAATGAGATGAATCGATCGATCTCATCTATACAATCTTGGTTCTATTGGCTCTGCCAATCCCCCTTTGGGCCTCTTGGGTTGCTTTGGCAGGATCCGGAATCCCCCAGGATTTGGCGCGTGTTTTTGCCAGAATCAAACGCTACGGCGTTGATAAAGCTTCTCTCTTATTATCCTTCAGCTCAGAAGTATTCTGTGCCGGAAATCCTGTAACTCGCGGCAGATTTCCACCGTTTTTTTAGCAGTGAGCAGGGTTCATTTGCACGGGATTCGCTGCCTTGGCACATTTGTTCCCCATTCCAGCGACAAGTATTGGAAGCGGAGGCGGCAGTACTGCGCAGCTTGGTCACCACGTACGGACTACTAGCCACACACCTGGAAAAACCAGGCGCGGCTCAAGCCGTAGGACAAGCCCTGGCTAACAATCCCTTTCCGATCTTGATCCCCTGCCACCGGACTGTTGGGTCTGACGGAACTCTGGGTGGTTACCAGGGTGGAGCATCCATGAAAAGAGTCCTGTTGGAAATGGAAGGTGTTCCGTTTGACGCGGCCGGGCACGTTCGACCCCAGCATTGGTTCTACGACGATACAATCGGGATGAAAACGTGAAACAACGGATTCTTATATTGATCCTGGCAGTTTCGGTTTTGTTGAGCATTGTAGTGTCTTGGGTGTTTCTTTTCCGCCAAGCACAACCTGAAATGACAGATCAAGAGTTGCGCCTGCGAATCGGTCAAATGCTGTTGGTGGGATTCCGCGGTACCGAAGTCACCGAGAGTGCCACCATTATCCGTGCCCTGCGCGAGCTCAACCTTGGCGGTGTTGTCCTCTATAATTTGGATGTTCCTTCGGGTCGGACATTTCCTCGCAATATCGTCAACCCGGGGCAGGTTCAGCGCCTGAGCCGAGACCTTCAGCGTAGTTCCCCCACTCTTTTGTTCATTGCGATCGATGTGGAGGGTGGAAAAGTGAATCGGCTGAAACCCCAATACGGTTTTCCGGAGATTCCAAGCGCCCAGGAGATGGGCCAGGGCAGTGCGAAGCAAATCGAGCGAACCGCCGACCAGCTAGGGCAGGAGCTGGCGGATCTAGGAATCAACTGGGATTTCGCCCCTGTGGTGGATGTTAATATCAACCCGGAGAATCCGGTGATTGGTGCTTTGGGACGTTCCTTTTCCGCCGATCCCGGGCAGGTTGCCCAGGATGGTGCTGCTTTTATTCGCGGACTGCACCAAAGTCGCATCATTTCCTGTCTCAAGCACTGCCCTGGACATGGCAGCTCCAGCCAGGATTCCCATCTCGGCCTGGTTGATGTCACAGATAGCTGGCGATCGGAAGAGTTGATCCCTTACCGCGAGTTGATTGAAACCGGGTTGGTTGATGCGGTGATGACCGCTCATGTGATGAATCGGACTGTAGATCCAGTTTACCCGGCGACACTCTCCCCCATCTTCCTCGAAAACCTCCTCCGAAATACCCTTCTATTCCAAGGCGTAATTGTTTCCGACGATATGGAGATGGGGAGCATCGTACAGCATTTCGGGTTCGCAGACGCTTTGGTGCGGGCGGTGAATGCCGGCTGTGATTTATTGATCCTTTCCAACAACGGCCAAACCTACGACGACGAGATCGCGTGGAAAGCAAGAGACATCCTTTTTACGGCGTGCAAAGAAGGCCAAATCCTCCCCTTGAAGATCTGGCAAGCTTCCGAGTGAATCGCTCAGCTCAAGCAGCGCTACGGCTTGCTTGCGTCACCACCCATCCCCTAGCACTTGTCAGGTGGGCTTTGCTTTCGCTTGGTTGGCTACCGACGTCGCTGCCTTGGCCACCGTTTCCGGATCGCCCAAGTATCGATGTTCCATTGGCTGCAATTGATCGTTCAATGAATACACCAGAGGAATACCTGTAGGGATATTTAATGACGGAATCTCTTCATCAGAAATTTGATTTAAGTATTTCACCAGAGCGCGCAGACTGTTTCCATGAGCCACGATCAGTACTCGTTTGCCATTGCGGATCGACGGAGTGATGACCTCATGCCAATACGGCAGAAAGCGTTCCACGGTATCCTTCAGGCATTCGGTGAGAGGCACCTGTTCCGGCCGCAACCCTTCGTAGCGGGGATCTTTGCCAGGCCAGCGTGGATCGGTACTTTCCAGCGCCGGCGGGCGGACGTCATAGGAGCGCCGCCAGATCTGGACCTGTTCCTCTCCGAACCGGGCAGCGGTTTCCGCCTTATTTAATCCTTGCAGGGCACCATAGTGGCGCTCGTTCAGCTGCCAGGCATTGATCACCGGTAGCCACATTCGGTCCATTTCTTCCAGCGCTAACCATAGAGTGCGAATCGCCCGTTTCAACACAGAGGTATAACACAGGTCAAATTCGTAACCCTCCGCCCTCAACATACGTCCGGCTTGCCGAGCCTCCTCCACTCCCTGGCAGGATAAGTCGACATCCGTCCAACCGGTAAAGCGGTTTTCCATATTCCAAATACTCTCACCGTGACGCAACAAAACCAATTCAGCCATAACGACCTCCGGGGTGATTGGACAGGTCAAATCCGGTTCACCGTTCGCCCGATTGTAGCTCATGGACCGGCCCATCAGCTAGCATCCGCGTGCCGTTCTCTTCGCTTGCTACGGAAGTGAAAACTGGAAGTCGAATCACCTAGGGTGATTGCTGTAACGGCTTGATCCCCATTACAACGCTGCTCCACTCCAATGCCCGCCAGAAGTCATCCCAACCTCGGCGCAATGTGATGGGACGGGGGGAATCGGCTCCACCACAGACCAAAAAAAGCTTGACCTTCAAACCAGTGGAATCAATGCTAAACGGATTATCCAGACAAGTGATCGTGTAAGGATGAGAAGGCTGATATCCATTCTCTGGTGTGGTACCTGCAAAGTAAGAACGAATCAGATAGGGTTGAGCAGCTAACTGTTCCTCGATCCGCAGTCTAAACATCCGTTGCAGCTGTTTGCCATGCGTCCCAATCACTTGTTCGATCCGGTCTGCGTCCACTGTAAGCAGCAAACATTCTTCGCCGAGGGGACGGTCCAGGCAAAATATCCATAAAGCGGTTACGAATGCTGCCGCGCCGCCTTCTGGCTTACGAGCAAATCGCTCTTGAAACCCACGGAATTCCAGAACTGTCTGTGGCCTCCGATCCAGGACGATCGGCTCTAATTGTGCCATCTTTGCCTCTCCAACGTTGGATACAGTCTGAATGAGACCTTTATCAGTAATGCTTTGCCGCTTTCATCCTCTTCGTTTCGCTTCTCCATCCGGATCACCTCCAAATTATATTTTATTATACCTTAATGTCACCGTTATGAGGAAATGTAGATCAGGTTTTTTTAAATTTAGTATCGCCTTTCTGCTGCCCCTGGACGATATGGTTCACTTGATAAATGCATCGTTTAAAATGCCAAGGCGGGATTTCACTGTGCAGTTGCTAGGGACAAACCGATGCTTCACATCATAAAAATCCAGCAAAGCTTGTGTCTTTCCCTTGGCGGGCGCGAGAAGCGTACAATGAAAAACACATCCGATCGGAGGTTGGCATGAATAAAGATCCAAAGGAACTGCGCGGATTTCTGAAAGACACCCTGCGCAAGCAGCTGGATTTCACCCAAACCGATCAAAACCGAGGTGTTCCTCCTCCGCCCTTGGAAAAACCGGCTCCGCCAGACGGACCTCTTTGTGCACTGCCAAAACCCGGTACCTGGCAGGGAATCTCGCCGGTTTCCGTTGAACAAGCCATCCACAATCGAAAGAGTCACCGCCGTTTCACACAGAAACCGTTAACCCTGGACGAGCTGTCTTTCCTGCTATGGGCTACGCAAGGTTTTCGCCAGCGACTGAACGAGGCGACCGCTTTTCGGACGGTGCCATCGGCTGGTTCGCGCCATCCTTTCGAGACCTATCTGGGCGTGCGGCACGTGGATAGCTTGCTGGAGGGCTTCTACCGGTTCTTACCACTTGAGCATGAACTAGTTTATCTTTTCTCCGAGGTGGAGATGGCGGAAAAGATGACAAAAGCCAGTCAGGGGCAGGAATTCGTTGGCAAATCAGCTGTAACCTTCTATTGGGCTGCGCTGCCCTATCGCACCGAGTGGCGCTACAGCGTGGCTTCGGTGAAGGTGATCGCTTTGGACGCAGGCCATATCTGTCAAAACCTCTACTTGGCCTGCGAGGCCATCGGTTGCGGCACCTGTGCCATTGCAGCCTACGATCAAGAACTGACAGACAGCCTGCTACGTCTGGATGGGGTGGAGGAATTCGTTTGCTATCTTGCTCCAGTAGGGAAAGTTCCGTTATCTTGATTGTTGAGTTGGAGTAGGATGAACAGAGTCTTTTCAACGAATAGGGGGGGCCAAAATGCGCATAGAGCAAGCTAAATACTTGAGGGGCTTGACCGTAGTGGTCATCCTGATGTCCACTTTAACCGTGGTCGCTTGTAGCACTGCACCTGCCGCTCCAGGTCCAGTTGGCTAAGCACGACCGCAGCCTGTATGGCTCGTTGCATCATCTAATCCACGTTGAATCGCTCGCTTGCCCTTTCCATCCGACCTCCTTCACGCCTCGATTGGCCTGCCAAGAATTGTAGCAGAGGATACTGCCTGGATTGACCAATCAGGGGGTATTCCCCCCTTGCCAATTGGGGAGCTAAACGGAGAATGCCGGGAGTCTTATCAACCTGGCCCAACGACTGTTCAGACTTTCGGGCAGGGTGAATACGAAGAGCGAAACGGCTATTCTGACTAAGTAACCAAACGCGGTAAAGGTTGTCGCGAGCGTGGCGCCTGGTTGTCAGACGGTTTTGAGTCATTCGTTGGGAATCCGTTGGGATTCAGGGTTCTACCGCGTTTTGCCAGTTCCAACCATCGGACGAGACCAGTGTTTGACCGTTTTGCCCGGCGACCAGCCACCGATTGTGCGTCCAGGTCGCAACGAACAAGTCCGCAGAAGTACCCAATGGAATCAACCGCCACTGGGTGCCATCGGAGCTTGTCAGAAGAGTTCCCCCGCGGCCTACCGCCAGTAGACGGCTCTCGCCAAACGCAAGTCCGAGCAAGTCAGCGGTCGTCCCGCTATCTACGGTGGCCCATTGGGATCCATTTGCAGATGTCAGGATCGTTCCCTGTTCCCCCACCGCCAGCCAGCCGTCGGAAGTGGAGCACACGGCGCGCAGGTTTGGTGAGATCCCCAATTGGATCTTGTTCCAACGGATGCCATCTGTTGAAGTGAGGATGGCGCCACCTGCACCAACTGCCATAAATTGCCCCCTACCGTATGTCACGGCGTACAGGTCGACCGCGGAACCGGCGCTATGCAAAGTCCACACTGCTCCATCGGTCGATACCAGCACCGTTCCGCCTTCACCGACGGCGACAAAACGATCGTTTCCATACGCGACTTGGCGCAGAAAAGAGGAAGTATCGGACGTCCGCACATCCCAACGGAAACCATCGTCAGACGTCCAAACCGCCCCCCCGCTTCCCACTGCTACAAAACGGCCCCCACCAAACGCCAGCCCACGCCATAGCGGAGTGGGAACAGTCAAACTCGCTGCCAGGTTCGCGGGCAGGCTGGACAGGGGAATCCCGGCGGGCAACTTGAAGGATGTGATTGCCTTTTGGGGGGTCCATTCCCTTCCATCGTCAGACGTGAGGATCAATCCGGCGTCGCCTACCTCGACCCACCGCTGTTGAGCATGCACAACCGCATAAAGATCGATGCCTGAGCGAATCACCGTCCACGGTTCCTCGTCTTGCTTCCGCAGGATTTGACCACCGTTGCCGACAACCAGCCACTGATTTTCCGTTCGAACGACTCCATGATTAGTATTGGTGGTCATTGTACCCGCAGACTCCCATTGCTTACCGTCCGTCGACCGAAGGATGGTGCCATTTGTCCCCACAGCTACCATCTCAAGGTCATCGATCGCGACAGCCTGAAGAGTGTTGCTCGTGCCCGAAGCCCTTTTGGTCCAATGAATTCCATCGGAAGAACCCAGCATCGTTCCACCCTCGCCAACCAGTAAGAAGAGTCCCATACTGGGTATTTCATGGTAAGTTGCTTGGCGTAGACCAAGAGTCGTACCGCTGTCGATCGGCGTCCAGACAGCTCCGTCGGATGATGAAAGGAGTGTCCCTTCTTCCCCCACCGCCACGAAGCGACCCGCCCCGTAAGTGATGCTCCACAGCTTCCCAGTGACTCCGCTCTCCTGCTCTGTCCAGGTATTTCCATCGATAGAAGTAAAAATAGTTCCTCGGTCTCCGACCACGACAAAACGGTCCACCCCATACGCTATACCATTCAAGCTTCCGGCGGCTCCAAGCTTGTGCTCAGTCCAGGCCACTCCGTCCGATGAAGTCAAACAAAGTCCGGCGTCGCCAATGGTTACATAGACATTTTTGTTATATGTCACGGCGCGCAATGTCTCCGTGCGAGAGACACCTTTTCGCTGCCAGGACTTTCCATCCTGAGAGATCAGGATGGAGCCTTTACTCCCCACTGCTACCACGTTTGAGTCCTGTGCAGCCACAGCATACAAATCACCAGGATCTCCCAAGGCTTCTTCCGGCTGCGTTTCCTGGGGCAGTGCTGTACCGATGATCACCCGGCTGTTTCCCTCGTCCCAAACCACCCGCTGGCCCATGGCCTCTGCCATCAGACGAAGTGACACGAAAGCTCGACCTTCATAAATGAACGATTCCGGGTCACTAACTACGGTTTTCCCATCCACGGTGATGGAAATATCGCGGTAGGCTACTTCGATCTGTCGGCTTCGAGTACTGGCACCGACGAGGCTTGCCATTCCCAGAGTGATAGAAAAAAACAACATTAAAATAAGGAGTTTGCGCTTCATAGCTATCAGTTTCCTGCGTCCTTACTTATCGCGCAAGGAAGGGGAATGATCAGCAGTGATGTAACTTGCCTTTTCCTTGGGTGCCTGTGAATTCCTATCACTGGTTGAAAACCCACTAAAGTTTCTGTAAATCCGCTGGCAAAACCGGGGAAACCAGCAGTGATAAGAACTCCTGCCACCGTTCCCTTGGACGGTCTGGAGTTCCGCCACGTCCCTCCACCCAGGTTTTCACCAATTCCATCCCCAATTTGTAACATATCACATAGGCTCGATAAGTGCGGATAAATTCCACCTCTTTGGCTGCTTCCTTGGGAGAAAGCAATCGTTCCTCCACCAGCCGTCGTTCCGCTTCAGCCTCACCGATACGTCCATCGCACAGCGAGCGGGCTGTATCGATCTCCACCCAGGCCAAATCGCCCGCTAGCTCTGCCACGCGGTCATAACGTGCCACTTCTTCCGGGTCAAACCCAGCCATGGGGCATAATACTTCTTGCTCGAATGCAATTCGCTCTTCCAGTGTGGGGAAGGCAACCTTTATGCCGAAATTGGCACTTCCTTCTGCCAACAGAGCATCTGGGCCGAAGAGTGGGTAGATAGAGAACTCCACCCAACCGCGGCGGTGGTAGAATTCCTGCTCACGCAATTCGTGGTAGAGATGGTGGCCAGGATAACCCTCGTGACATGCCAAAGCGATGGCTAGATCGAGGTGAGCGGGCAGATCCCGGTTGATCTGGATCAAACTTTTTCCTTGACCCAAATACCAGTTGTAACCAGACCAAGGCTGGTTGGTGACGTACTCCACTTGGAATCGATCCCCCTCCGGTAGCACAACCCATTTTGCCGTGCGACGACGGGCTTCATTGATGGTTTGGGCTAGGATTGCATCCAGCTTCTCCGGTGGAATTTGGGTGTGGGAGTGCAATTCCTCCATCCGCTGATAAAGCGGGTCGCGTCCGGGAAGCAGCTCTTCCAGTTTAGCCCGGATGGCAGCCATTTCTGCTGGGTTCTTTTGGGGAGCGATTGCATCGTAGAGAGAAGAAGACTCCTGGTCGAAGGCCAGCGCTTCCCCACTACGAATATGGGTATAGGCATTTAACGTTTGCAGGTGCAATATCAGACTGTAGCGACGGGCTTCTTCCTCCGGCCGGGCGGCCGCCAACCCTTCCAGTCGCTCGATCTGTGCAGCTGCTTTCCGGCCAATCTGGACCCAGGAGAACTCTGCGCTTTGGCTCCGCAAGCTAGGTGGGCCATAGTAAGCGTCCACGTAGCCGGGTGAAAGACGCTCCACGGCAAAACACAGTTGGATATAGGCTTCCGCTATATCGTTTAATGGATGAGAACCCATATGATTCATATCAATCCTCCTGTTTGCTTCGGTCCGATGATTCGATTCGTTTTGCACCGAGCCAACACACGTCGCCCCAGCGACGGAAGCCCAAGCGATCGGCTAAGCGTTGTGGCGCCATGTTTTCCTGCAAAGTGTTCAAGTAGGGAATCCGCCCACGACCCAGTAGGTCTTGTACCAACGCTACAGTTATACTGGTAGCATACCCTTTGTGGCGGGCCTGAGGCAAGGTGAACGCCGGACCCATCGCTTCGTCCCAGTGCACAAGACACCAAGAGACCGGTTCACCTTCTTGAAAAACGGCAAAACTTGGTCCTTCCCGGATCCGCCAACGGATGTACTCTACCGAATTTTCGTCGCCGTGCTCCCAGTGCCGGTTCACTAATGCGGCATGCTCGGGTCGAAGCGGTTGTGGGGAATGTAATGGGGAAGGGATCACCAACTCGCTGGATTCCAAGTACCAGAGCCAGCAACGAGTCTCCCAACTAAATGCCCATTCTTGCGCCAGTCGATCGCGAATCCAGGGGTTCACCGCACTTACACTGATCTCATGCATTCCTTCCAGTGCGGGTAACAGATGCTCCAAGGCCTCGGGATACCGCGCATGGATCTTCACCCAATCGCCGATCACCAGCACACCACCTGGATAATCGGGGTTATCTAAGAATATCCGGCGGGACCTTTCTCCAGCCAAGTCCAGCTCACCTCGAATCATAACCGTAGGGATGCGTTCTTCGTCTAGCAATCGGCGTAAGCGAGGATCGGTTCGTTCGATTTCAATCATATTGCTCCCTTGGTTCCAGTCTCATGGAGAGCGCTGGTCACTTGAACAGTATAACAATCATTGGTAGCACATCCGAGGTTAATGAATGTGAACTACGAGAAGACATTCAACGGTATATGATACACCATTTAGCCATCAATGCCCGATGGCATTTGACATGAAAGACAGAACCTGTCATGCTGCATTGTTCCTTGAAAGAGGAATAAGTTTAGAGGAAGGGAGAACTGCATTGGCTGAAGGCAAAGTCAAGTGGTTCAACGCCCAGAAGGGTTATGGCTTCATCGAGGTTGATGGTGGGGACGATGTGTTCGTTCACTTTTCCGCAATCCAAGGTGACGGTTACAGATCTCTGGACGAAGGACAACGGGTGAGTTTCGACATCACCAAGGGCCCCAAGGGACCCCAAGCCCAGAATGTGAACCGCATCTAGTTCATTCTGAGAAACGCCGAAAAAAGGACCCTCGAGCAATCGGGGGTCTTTTTTATCTCAAGTTGTTCGAGTTATTTTAATTTGCTCCCCTTCGAGATACTACAAAATACGCAAGACCATCTCGTTTTGCTGTTCCAGGTGCATCAGAATAGCCTCAATTTCCCGCTCGGCCTTCACATCCGTCTCTAGATCGGCTTGAGCCCTGACCTCAGCATGCATGCCCTGCCGGTTCTGCCCGATCAGCAGCAAGGACATTAGGAAGATCCGGATCTTGTTGGAAATGAACAACCACAGAATGAAACCGGGATAAGGGTCGAAACACCAGCCAGAAGGTGCCAGGATATTCCAGGTTAACCAGACAATCGTCCAGCCGATGATGATCAGGAAGAAACCCATGGTGCCAATATGCTGAGTGACCCACATGGCAAATCGTTGCAGGCGGGTGAGCTTTTCGCGATGCTCTTTGTTCACGTTTCGGATGGGTTTGCGCAGCTTTTTAAGTTCCTCCAGTGAGGGTGCTTCAGGATACTGACTCACCTGGTATCACTTCCTTTTCATTTCTCTATGGGTAGCGCGAATCCGCCCCCTTGTTCGCTTCAATCGTCATTTCACCCTTGCCTGCGCTGAAATGCATTTTTGTCCGCTTTCTATAGAGAATCCCCCCCCTGAAGTCTGGGCGGGGAACTAAGGGGTGTAGCGCCTGACTCATTTGGCATTGTAGTAGGTGAGGCAAGCAAACGTCTTAGAATCGGGTATCCGGAATCAGCCGGGCTTGACTGGCGCTTTGATGGCGTAAGTACCTTGCAAGTATGGTGCACGTATGGTGCAAATCCTATTCGCTTCTGCACTTGAACTTCACAGGGAGTATTCGATCACACAAATACGCTTTTGGAGAGGTTTGTTCGATGCGTTTTTTAGTAAATAGCCTCTGGCGACCCTGGTTTTCTTTACAAGGTGATCTCGATTAATGCTGCCAGAGCGAAGAATTCCTTGGCGTCCAGCGAAGCGGAAAAGCCCATCGCCAACATCTTGGGTAGGGTGTTGATTACCAGCAGGGAGCCATTTTCCTGGGGGAGAATCTTGGCCAGGCGTGAGATCTGGATGTCTATGCCTCCGACATTAGACCGCATCCGGGCAAAATTCGTCAGTCGTTTGGACAGTTCCCGATTGGCACTCAGCTTTTGCACCGTAGCAGGGTCCCCGTTCCAGCGACCACGGTCGTCAAACGAGACTTCCCCATCCACTGTTTTGTTCAATGGGGTTCGATAGAGCAACGAGCCGCCATGACAGCCGATCCCCTGCCGGTTTAGATGAACCTGCAACTGAGCAGGGCGGGGTTGCTGGATCTGGAAGTTCAGGGAAAACAGCAGCACCTCTTGGCGGCCAAACAACAAGCCAAATCCCTCCCCTAGAACGGTGCTCAACGTGGTCTTGGACGCATTGGCGTCTTCCACCTGATAGGGGATCGGTGTGGATACTGCTAGTTCTTTGCGCAGCATTTCCTCCACATTTGCGCCAATTTTTTCCGGCGACTGCGTGCTGTAAGCGAGATTTCCCATTACGCATCTCCTTTTAGTGTCTGTTTTATCATGTTGTTTCAAAAAAAGCCTGGATGGTGAAACAGATCGATCGCAATGAAAACTCAGTCGATGATCATCAGATGGAATCGGCAATGGATCCGACCTGCGCCTAACTTCCAAGCTCCGCAACAGCATACCGAGGTCTGGGCACGAGTGACGGGCGTATTGGCAGCAAGCTGCGGCTGGCCTTGCAGATCAACAGCCAGGATGTGCGGATCATGGCCGGGGCGCAGCAGGGCATTGGCTTCCGCGGTGCCCACATAAAGGAAAAACCAGTCTGTGATGGTCATTGGGCGCACGCTACCGTCCAATTCAGCCACTTGTCAACCTAGCATCGTTTTCGTATCGTCCAGTTTTTCGCCCGCACAGCTCCCGTAATCACCTCGGCCAGCGTCACCCGGCCTTCCCAAAGTTGCCGTTTGGATAGCCTTCCACCAGTCCACCGGCAACAGCTCCCTCGATGTGCACAGAAGCCTAGTGATCCTCTGGCACGTCGAGTAAGGTGGTGCCGGCCGGCGCTTTAGGCGTGAACCCTACCCGTTTTTTGGTTCAGTCAATCAGCAGCAGACTCGTTGGTTCGGGAGTTTTGTTGAAGGGAAAAGCCAGCGGGAGGCCGGCGTTAGCCATTGTCTGTTTCATGTTGATGCCCACGGCGTGCTCTGGTAGTCGAGCTATAGTGGGATGGGCGCAAATCCCCTGCTGGGGATGACAGGTTTGGCACAATCCGCATGATCCCGACGTGAAACCGAGAGCAAAGGTGAAGCCAAGATTAAACGCGGTCTTCTCCAGCTCCAACACCACCAGCAGGATATCCTTCTTCTGGGATTTCCATACGGACCAGAATTGAGTAGCCTTCTCTTTGTCTGCGGGGTCAATAGTGGGATCGTATTCACAACGAAGTAAGCCGCGTGCAACTTTTCCCGTCAGATGAGCTTGTGACTGGAATTTTACCAAAAGCGCCCAATGATACTCTCGAAGCATCGCACGAAACGCATCCACGGAAGGTACATAAGGAGGACAAGTCATTTTCCGGCCGTAGTCATCGCAACCGACGCGACATTTCAATGCCACTCTGTTTTCCACCACAACCTGATCAGCTGGGATCAGCTTGGCGGTCTTGAACCCCAATTGCAGTGCTTTCTCCCGGATTTGTTCCAGCTTTTCTTCCTCTGTCATGGCGTGCTCTCCTGTCGAATGCTGAACCTAGTGTAGCAGGAAGGATATTCTTTCTTAGATTGCTTTCTCTTGTGCTCCCGGCCGGAAGAAAAAAACTTTGGAGACTTCCATTAGCAGAAAAGCTATTAAACCGGCTCCCACCGCTATGGCGGCCGTGCTCCAGGGAAGCAGATCGAACCGGAATAGGTTTTGCAGGAAGGGCAAGGTGAGCGAAAACACCAGCAGCAAGCTGGTTCCTCCGCAGACCCACCACAGCGTGGGATTTGGGCGTTTCATCGCTCGAAGGAAGGAACCGCTCGTCGTTCTGCTGGAGAAAATCAAACCCAGATTACCCACTACCAGCGTGAGAAAGCTGGCCGCGCGGGCTACGAGATCCCCTCCAGAAGGAAGGAAGGTAGCAAAAATCCCTAGCGTAGCCGCCAACACAAAGATCCCTTGGGTCAAACTGCGCAGCATCGTGCTTCGATCGAAGAGGGCCGCGTTCGCTCGGCGGGGTGGCCGGCGCATCACATTCAGTTCTTCTTTCTCCGCCTCGAACACGACCGAGCAGGCTGGGTCGATGATCAACTCCAGGAACACCACATGCACCGGCAGGAGCACCAACGGCCAGTTCAGGAAAACGGGCAGCAGGGACATGCCGGCGATGGGGATATGCACGGAGACAATAAACGACATCGCCTTGCGCAAGTTGTCGAAGATCCGCCGGCCCAGACGCACGGCCTGCACGATGGAGGCGAAGTTGTCGTCCAATAGAACCAAAGAAGCCGCCTCGCGGGCTACATCAGTACCGCGACAACCCATGGCTACACCGATGTGCGCCGACTTCAGAGCGGGGGCGTCATTGACCCCATCTCCTGTCATAGCTACGATTTCGCCATTGGCCTTCAGTGCTTTCACCAGGCGCAGCTTCTGCTCTGGCACAACGCGAGCAAACACGTTTACGCTGCGGATCCTTTGCTGCAGCTCCTCATCGCTCATCCGGTCCAGTTCTGGGCCGGTGATGGTCTGTTCGGGGTAGCTCAGACCGATAGAACGAGCAATGTTCTTAGCGGTTCCGGGGTAATCACCGGTGATCATAATCACGCGTACGCCGGCGGTATAACACTCAGCCACAGCCTGAGGCACTTCTGGCCGGATGGGATCAGCTAAGCCCAGCAGGCCGAGGAACTCGAAAACAAAGTCGTGTTGCTCTCCAGGGAGATTCCCCGGCTGGAAGCCGGCGCGAGCTACACCGATCACGCGTAAACCCTGGTTGGCCATGACTTCAATCTGCAGTTCCATATCCGCATGCTGTGCATCTGATAGGTGACAGAGATCGGCCATTGCTTCGGGTGCTCCCTTGGACGCGATCAGATAGCCGGAGCCATCAGGTGCCGCCCAGACCCGAGACATAGCCAGCAGCTCATCGGAGAGGGGATACTCGCGAATCAGCAGCCAATCCTTGTGCAGGTGTTCAGTCTGGTTCAGAGCGTGCTCGCCCAGATCCTTCATTGCTTTTTCCATCGGATCGAAGGGGTCGGTGGGGCTGGCCAGGATGCCGTATTCCACCAACTCATGGAAATGGTTGGGTAGGGAAGTTCCTTCCCCTACCGCGCGTATTTCGTTACTGGTGGCTAAATGAGTGACTCGCATCTGGTTCAGGGTAAGAGTACCGGTTTTGTCCACACAGAGTACGGTCGCAGATCCCAATGTTTCCACCGCCGGAACGCGACGTGTCAGTACCTGGTGGCGGGAAATTCGCCAAGCGCCCAACGCGAGAAAGATAGTCAGCACTACGGGGAATTCTTCCGGCAGCATCGCCATGGCCAAAGTGATTCCGGCCAGTAGGCCTTCCATCCAGTTGCCGCGAGAAAGGCCGAACACCAAGACGATAACCAGGCAGGCGGTCAGGCCGACCAAAGCGAAGTCGCGGACGATACGTTTGGTTTGACGCTGCAAATTGGTTTGCTCTGTGCCCACCGTTTGCAGAGCCTTACCAATCTTACCCATCTCCGTAGCAGAGCCGATGCGTTCTACCCGGGCGATGCCGTGCCCTTTCACCACCAGGGTACCGGAGAAGACGAAAGGTTGACCGTCTCCACCGGGACGTTCAATGGTCTGGCTGCCATCCCAGGTCGCTTTGCGCACCGGGACCGATTCCCCAGTAAGCAGCGACTCGTCCACTTGCATGTGCTCGCTGGCCAGTAATACGGCATCTGCCGGAACTCGATCTCCCTCTGCTAAGAGCATCACATCATCGTGTACTAGCTCGCGGGCGGGGATTCGCTTCTGAACACCATCACGTACCACCAGGGCGCGGGGACTCGCTAGGTTTCGCAGTGCTTCCAAGGCACGTTCTGTGCGACGTTCCTGGAAGAAGGTGATCCCAATGATGATGAATACGAAGCCGAGCAGGAGCAGGGCTTCGGTCAACTCTCCCAGGATCAGGTAGAGGCCGCCGCACGCGATCAGAAGGAG
>Ga0315288_10001787_pt1 | contig 27858 bp, 26 predicted proteins | sample YL17G11_20_MG_FD_203454 | JGI IMG/M metagenome (GOLD analysis project Ga0315288, IMG submission 203454) | Sediment microbial communities from Yellowstone Lake, YNP, Wyoming, USA - YL17G11_20 | ecosystem: Environmental > Aquatic > Freshwater > Lake > Sediment | place: USA: Wyoming | collected... | reverse complement strand
ACGGGTATTAACATTAACCCAGGTTCAGCCCCCCCCCCCCCTAGCACCTCACCTGACACCCCCTTGGACCTGAGGTTTGTTATATATTTTTACATTTTTAACATTTAAACACCGATTATAGTTGTATATTATACAAGTAAAATGCCACATATCTTTTATAGTGGAATATGAGCAAAAGAGTCAGAAATGCATTCCATTGAAGAATTTTTGAACATTGCAAAAAATGCTTCATCGCATTACTATGAAATGACTTCACTTGGGTTTGAAATGGAATATAAAAACTATTTACTTCCTGATGATTTTACAAAATTTACATTGGAAGAATGGATAGACTATTCAGGTGCTACATATTCTGAATGGTGATATTCTGTATTTAAAATGAATTAGTATTATCATTATTATGCAACGCAAAATGATAATAAAAGCATTCAAACATTGTGTCATATATAAACCAAACCAATCAAAGTCATGCCACGTTCGCATTACGATGTGTTGCAACTTGAGTCGCCGAAGGCCACGCACGATGAAATCAAGCGCGCGTTTCGCAGATTGTCAATGGAGCTGCACCCCGATAAAAACGGGAACTCGGAAGAGTCCAAGCGTGCATTTCAGGAAATAAATGAGGCATACAACGTGCTCGGCGATCCTGAAAAACGCGGCAACTATGATTTTGAATTACAGATGGGCAACCGAATTCCCGGGCACATGCATATGCATCACATGGGCCCGATGGGCATGGGTCCAATGGGTCCAATGGGCATGGGAGTTAATCCACTGGATATGCTCTTTGCCGCCATGCATCAACAACAACAACAACAGCAACAACAACAACAACAACAACAACAGAACCCGGCGCAGCACATATTTGAAGCCATGTTCGGAGGGAATGGTTTGGGCATGGGCATGGGCATGGGCATGGGCATGGGCATGGGCCCGCAAATCATTATCCATAATTTCACTGCATCGCCCACCACGACGCATCAATCCGATGAAGACGACGAGCGTGTGAACGAATGCGACCACATTGAGATGGTGTCCATTTCTCTCTCCGATGCGTACAATGGCTGCACGCAGCATCCCATAAATGTGTCATATCATGACGACAATTACAACAAACAAACCGACATGGTGTTGATTGATGTTCCTCCCGGGGTTGAAAATGGACACAAGATGCACCTTAAACGCCACGGAGCACGGCACGCCATGACCATCCAGATCAACATTGCGGAGCACCCCGTGTTTATCCGCGAGGGGGACACCGATTTGGTGGTGGAACACCGCGTGTCTTTGAAAGACGCGCTGTGCGGGTTCACGTTCGAGCTGGCGCATTTGAACGGTCGCAACTACAAATTCAACTGCAAATCGTGCTCCATCACGTCCGTTCACGAAACAAAGGTGCTGCCAGGATTGGGCTACGATGAAACCGGCGCGCTCAAAATCCGATTCTCCATTGCGTTGCCCGCGTCGCTAACCGAGGAGCAGATTGCCGCGCTGTCCGGCATTCTTTAACCATGGAATGGGTGGAAGGAAACGGTTTATCCATACAATGATCGCATTTCCGAGTATGTCATATTGCGACCGTGCTCGGCCTTAAACTCATGGTTGCCTTGTTCGATGATGTTTAATAACGTTTTCTCGGACACGTTGTTCATTAACTCGGCCACTTTTCTCTCGCCTTCTTGTTCTAAATGTGCCATCAGGGCTGACTTTTCGGCCGACATCGATTCGTGCTAAATGATTTATGATATTATCAAATGTTTAAATGTGTTCATTCAAACATTAAATGCAATTTTTAAAACGCGCCAAAGCAAAATAATTTACTTGCGGCAAGTGCGACGGCGACCTCCACGGCGAGCCTTGCGGCAAGTCTTGCGACCAGTTCTGCGACGATGAGCCATTTGATTAAGTTTGTTATAACATTATCAAAGAAAAAAAAATTTTCCTAAATGTATTTGGTTGTCAAATCATGAGATTTATTTAATTGATGCGTTTGGTGGGAATGTCGTTGCTGACAATGTAAATGGAGTTTTCCGTCATAATAATGTACTCGGTCTCCACCTTGTAAATCTTTGCAATCGTGCTAGTGTACTCGTCCTCGCTCTTCACCAACAGCTTGTCCTTGTTTTCACTGACTCCAATAATAACGGATTTGTCCAATGACGCAGTCCAATAATCCATCATGATCGGCTTGTCTTCAACAATCGCAAGCTTCATGGCATGACTAATGCACACATTGCTTGGCAAACGATATGAAGAAGCATCCTTCTGTGCGGCACTTGTGTTGTTGCTGCTGTTGTTGCTGTTGTTGTTGTTGTTGTTGTTGTTGTTGTTGTTGTTGCTAGATGTTGCATTGGAAGGGGCAGCTGCGCCCCCGCGGACAGGTGGTTGATTGCTCATTGTTTATTTGTATTGTTTATTTTTTCGTTAAATTATGTTCTAAAACGAGTTTGTATCTTTAAATACTTATTTATTATTTTAATATATTTGAATATTGAAAAATCCACGGGGTTTTGCCTAAATTTTATCGGTTGGATTAAAGTGGGATCATGTGTGCGCCCTCGTTAAAGATCAGCACCTTGCGCCTCACTTTGGGAACTCGTTTTTTCTCCAAGGGATCGTTGGTGACCAGGCATTTGCCGATGGTCATGTATTCCGTCTCCAGCATGGTTCGGATGAAATCGTAAATTTCATGCAGCACGTCCTCGTTGCACTTTCCCACAATGAGCACGCTGCCCGTTCTGAAAATCATGAACGATATTTCGTAGTGCGGTTTCGTGTCATTGCGCGCTTTTTTGTGCTTGTTGGTCATGGTTGTCGCGTCATCCATGGAATGCACCGGCTGCTGCCCGGTTTGCTCGCCCGATCCCTGGACGTAAAAGAACTTGCACTGAATGCCGGGATAGGAACACGCGTCGTAATTACAGTTGATTCGGTACTTGTATTTCAACAAGGGATACAGCGCATCGCGATTGATGTAATACCCGCACTTGAAATTGGAATTGATGAGCACTGTTTCGCACTGGTCGCGCTGGAAGTCGAGGTCGTCGCCGAGAATGGGCTTCAAAATCTGCACCAACAGGGTCTGCACCTTGTGCAGCATTACATCGGTTTTCACGCCCGGGATTTCCAGTTTTCCCGTGTTGAACACCTTCACGTGCATTTCCTTGAAATTGCCGTGCTCGTCGTCTTCGTCAACCACGCGCAGAATGACAACAAAGCAGTTGAAGAATGCCCGCTTTTGTTTGATGCGATAGCTCACGATGTCTTTTCTGCAAAGGCCAATGCTGATCTTGCGCTGGTCCTTGAATTTGATGCGCCCCTCCGGGTTTTCAATGTGCTCAATGACAAACTCGTTCACGCATGCAACTTCTTGCTTGAGCCTGGCCTGTATCGCCTCCAATTCACTCGGGTCAGTTGTGGAAAACTTCATCTGCTTTTTGATGGTTCCCTCTTTGGGGACCGCATACTTCAACACGGGAATTTGCCAAAATGCGGTGTGAATGTCCACCGGTTTCGTCAAATATGATATTTTGGTTTTCGTGCTGATGTAAATTGGCGTGCATTTGGGCTTGGTGTCTTCCGTCAATGCATTCCCGCTAACAACCGCATCGTCGTCAATGTCTTCATTCAGACAAACGTCGGCGACACACTCATCGTCGTCCTCGTCCGTGACCTCTTCGTCGTCATTGTCCATGCGTTTGGGTGCCTTCGCTGGAGGGGCATTGATTGCGGATGCCCTAGTGGCCGCATTCGCAGGTGCCTTTGCGGATGCCTTAGTGGCCGCCGCATTCGCGGGTTTGATGAAATCCATTCCAAAATCGGATTTGTTTGTTTGGTTCAAAAATTGTTCCCACTCCAAATCAAGCTTCGCCATTGCAGAGCCCGTGTTATTTTGATACTGAGTGTGTTTCTTTAAGTTGAAATGGAATCAATTCTTTTTTTAAATTACGTATTAAATTGCGCCCCATCGCGGCGGAAACATTTGGCCAAATTCATGATTAGATAATGGACCAAATGGTCCGTGTTGCACTCCGCAATGTGCATGACGTTTTCCATCTTGTTTAAAAGGGTCGATGTTGTCAGTTCGGGATGATGTCGAACCAAATAATTTGAATACATTTTTATCATGTTTTTTATACCTGAATTGCAGTCTCGGCTGATTCGGTTTATTTTGTTGCAAATGCTTTCAACCGAGCCGCCGGTTCCAGTTTTCAACTCGTTCGTGAGGTCATTCCACGTGGCGTCGGTGATGATGACGTGCTCATGAATGTTGGTGTCCTGATTCGTTTGCATGTAGTTTATCATGCTGCGAATGTCCGAATTGAACTGTTTTTGAATGGAGCGTATCATTTCGTCGGACACATTCAACCCTTCGCTCGCGCTTACCTTTGTTATGAATTTGTTTATTTCTTCGACGGGCAGCTGGTTGAAGCGCATGCGCACGAATTCGGTTTGCAGCGCCTCGTCAATGCGGCTGATGTAGTTGCATATCAGACAAAACCGCACGTTGTGCTGGCTGTAGTTGTAGCTGTTGAGCAAGTGTCGCAGCGCCATTTGCGCGTTCTTCGTCATGTAATCCACTTCATCCAGTATTACAAATTTTGTGCCGTTGCCAAAGAGAGATTTTGTCGTGACGAAACTGTTGATTTGAATTCGGATAATGTCGATGCCTCTTTCATCCGACGCATTCAAATGGATCATCAGGCCGCTGTTCGCGCAGTTCATTCTGGCTTGTTGATACTCGTTCACCAGATTCATGATGGTGGTGGTTTTTCCGGTTCCGGGTGGCCCGTAAAACAGCAGGTTGGGGAAATGCCCGGTTGCAATAATGTTGCGCATCATCAGCTTGTTCAACGGGTCCAGCACAATGTCGTCGAAATTTGTTGGGCGGTATTTTTCCACCCAGGGCGTGGACTTGTTGATGGTTGCATTGCTCATGAGTATTTTACCTAAACCATTTGAATGTATTTTTATATTGATATTTGCAGATTCATACACTCATTAAATGGCATGTTGCATTGGAACACAAATCTGCAACGGAATGATCCACGAATTGATTAATTCTTGCATTTAGTTCGTGAATGGTTTCAGTGAAACTATTGGTTACTTTCATCGTCTCAATCATTGTTTTTATGTGATAAGATGACTTATACAATGGCACAAATGAAACATTTCTTTCTGAAAATGCAATGCACATGCAATATGGTCCTCCAATTCCAAAAGTGACATTGCATGCGGCTTTGTTGATAAGTTCAATGTCATTTAAAAACATATTGAAATTTGAATTTCCATCAGTCAATTCACATTCATGTGTTAAATCTATCACATTGTTATTGTTTTTCAATGTCAACAAATTATCATACAATGAAATGGTTTTATGATGCAATGTTTCATAATTACTTCCAATGACTCTTTCCCCCAGAATCAAAATTGTTTTGGTGGTTTTGAAATTGGCAAAAAATGCATTTAAACTTGGCAAACTGTTATTGATGAACTGATCCATCAATCCATCATGTCTACATTTGGTGTGAAAAATTATGCAATCATTATGTTTTTCATCAATATTAACGTTGTTAATGCCAATATTATTGTATATATAAATTTGATTCAAATTATAACTATTCATAAAATTGTAAAAATCAGACGACGAGTAAGGTCCTTCAATTGAATTAATGCAACAATTTGGAAATAAAACCTTAATTAAACTTGAAACAAAATTTAATCTGACGTTGGCATTGCCACTATAGAATTTTATAAGGCCCAAATTAATGTTAATTTGTCGTATTTCCAAATCATTTGAAATTTCTTTCATTTTAATCAACAACAAATCGCCGATTCCTAGATGGGGAGTAAGTTCCATGAGTGCTGCAATGTAATGATAATGATATGCCATGATATAATTATTTTAATGTTGTAGACGCAAAATCATGATTTTGAAGAAAACAACTTCAAATTAAATTCAAACATTTAATTCAAAATTAAAGAAAAAATTGACGAATAAAATGTTGTGCCCATTTTAGAAACACATGCCGCACTCACAAACGCAATCGCAACATTCTCATATGACCACCCCTCCAACTGGATATTTGGAATTAGCAATTGGCCCCATGTTCTCCGGCAAAACCACGTGGCTGACCAATTTGCACAAGCAGTGCACTTTTTGCAGCATGCGTGTGGTTGTCGTGAATTTTGCCGGCGACACCCGCTACGCTGCCGCCGAAGCCGCACTGCTTTCAACGCACGACCGCACCATGATTCCTTGCATCATGTGCTCGTCGATTGCGGGACTTGAAGACCAACATCATGCAGAAGTGTCGGCGGCTGAAGTGCTGCTCATCAATGAAGGCCAATTCTTCCCCGACATTATGCGCATTCTGCACTGGGTCGCTGCTGGGAAACGCGTTTACATATGCGGACTGGACGGCGACTTTGAGAAGAAACGCATCGGCGCGTTCCTAGACCTGATCCCACACTGCGACAAGGTGTGCAAACTGACGTCGCTTTGCAGCATTTGCCGCAACGGGAAAGAAGCCATTTTCAGTTTCAGAACCACCACCGAAACCGACCAAATCGTGATCGGAAGCGACAACTACCTTCCTTTGTGTCGCACATGCTATCAAACGGAGACCGATAAAAAATATAATAAAACAACTTAAAATGTATGACACAGTTCATCATACAAGTTAAATAAACCTTTTTTTGCAATGCAAAAATCAAGAACAACCGCAAGCAAGAAGAAATTGGTTCCGGCGCTGGCGATCGTGCCGCCGACATCTGCACAGGAAACAATGGTGGTGGATGAAAAAAAGAAAAGAGGGCGCAAAAAGAATGCAGAGCCAGTCCAGATTCAACTAGAACCACAACAGGCGCAACAGGCGCAACAGGCGCAACAGGCACAGCCACAGCCGGCACAACCTTCCACTGTTAAAAAACGAGTCAATCGAAAAAAACCAACAGTGTTGGTGACAGAAGCATCCGGCGAATCGGGAGACCACACCACACAAAATGCCATAGACAATGGCATAGACAATGGCAATGGCACTGACATGGACAATGCGTCCGAGCCATCAACACCGCATTCTTCAATGACTCAAGCTCATAAAAAACGCGGAAGAAAACCCAAAGGCGGCAAGGTCATCCAACAACTCGTGCATGAAGCCGTTTCAATGAATGACACGCCCAACATCATTCTGCATTTGAAATGCAGCGTGTCTGACATTCCGTGTTTAAATTCAGCGTTTACAGAAGACGTGTCCATCAAACCCGGAGACGTCATATCATTCAATTCCCTGGAGTCCAAGGGAGCGGATTTGAATGATTCATACAAGTCAAACATGAGTTCCGCTGGAAATTTCATTATTTCATCCGGCTCCGGTTCCAAACCCCGGGCCACGCCCGATGCATTGATTGCAACCAATTCATACAATCATTTGAATGACGCAGATTACGATGAAAATGATGACGACGAATTGAACGGCGGCGACAACAACATGAATGACATTTGGAAAAAATTAAACCATTTGAAGCTGTGTTTTCACAAAAGCGACGTGTTTCAAAACATTGGGGCAGGCACCCGCCGTTCCTGCTGTTTTTGGGACACGTGCGAATTCGACACGCCGCCAATTTACATCCCCAAGTGCATTGCTCCCAACGGAGGGTACACCGTTTACGGCTGTTTTTGCAGCCCCGAGTGCGCGCTTGCGCACCTCATGAACGAGGGCATCGACACGTCCGTGAAATTTGAGCGGTGCCAGATGTTGAACTCCATGTATGGGCGAGCCCTCAATTACGATAAGAGCATCAAGCCCGCGCCCAATCCGCAATACATATTGAATAAGTTTTACGGCAATCTCTCCATTCAAGAGTATCGCAAATTGTTCAAGAGCGAACAAATCATTTACGTCGTGAATAAACCGTTGACGCACATTCTGCCGGAGATGTACGAGGACAACAATGACTTCCTGCTGAACAACAAGGTCATCCCCAACAACAACTACAAGCTCAAGAAGAAGACCAGCGCGTTCGGATAATTCAACCTTGTTCGATTTTTAATATCACTTGAATGTATATTACAAATCTTAAAAATATTAAAAATATGAAATCAGTTAAAATTAAACACAGACATTTAGGACACAAAAAAACCCGCCGAATTAATCGGAGAGGAGGAATGAATGCGAAAGACCGTGCAACAGCTTATGCAAAAAAACGTGAATCCGAACGTGAAGCAAAACTTGCAGCAGCTCACGCCGTTCTCTTGCACAGGGTGAATGGTGTTTCTCACGGAGCTCGAATGGTCGTTTTGGCCAGTGGCGAGGGTGCTGCTGCCCGTCATCTGTCTGACGCACTTTTGCATCGTCAAGTCAATCCATCGTTGTTGCGGCGAGTGTCAGGCCAACCGGTGTTGGACGCTGCAAGACCTCATGATTCTCTTCCTGCCATGCTTGACGCAGCTGGCATGTTTCAGCGAGCAGAGAAGTTGTGTTTGGATGTGAGACGATTGCCAGATGCCGACATGTGGTCTCGCGGGGCATGGGGGGAAATGAATTGCAGTCCGCGGGCAAAGGGCATGTGTGAGGAAGCTGCTCAACTGTATAAAGGTGCAGTTGCACTCAAATATTTGCCGGCATATGCTCCACTGGCATGGATGATGTCGCATGCAGACCCTGAACAATCATTGGGAGTGTGTGATGCATGCATTGCAGCATGCAGTGCCAGACCTGGTGCTCCTTTTTCAAGAAAAGCCAAGATGGACTGTACCGCACTTCGCGCGTATCTTCAATACGAGCATGATTTGTCGGTCATGGATGAAATTGAAATGGCTGTGCCAGGGGGTCGTCTGGAAGTGCATGCAATGAAAGCGCCACCCATTGAAGAATTGCACAGAATTGAAAAAGAGAATCGCAAAAGCAAATATGGTCATGCATTGAAATGGTTGTTGATGACGCGCGATGATCATGCAGGCCGAGATGCAATCAATGCGGCGCAAAAGGCTGCAGAAGAAATGGGAATGGATTTTGAACGATGTCGTTTTTGTTTTCAAGATGGATGGTCTGATTTCATGAAAAATTGAACGAATTCACTGAACATATGCAGTATATTGCATGTGGTGATGGCGACTTGTTCTGCGAAGCTCTCCCCCAATCAACGGCGAATGTTGAGAACGCTTTTAGCCCAAGAATCTGAAATTGCAGCCCACTGCAGTCGTCATATTTCTCAATTTTCAAACATGATCAATGCTCTGCAACTCATTCATCATGAAGACGATTTGGAAAAACGCGCCGCCAAATGCAATGAATTCATTCACATGCAATCGCGACTGGAGGACGATGGGTGCATGACAACATACGAAATGGTTCCTGGTGCGGTTTCGATCGCGATGACATGTAGCTGCATCTGCATTCAGGCCGCGTGTTTTCGCATGTTGTATAAATGGATTCCCAAGCTGGATGTGCTGAGAATGAAACTGCTGAAAATAAAAAGCACATGCGAGAAATTTAGCAAAAGTGGTTCAAAGACGGGAATTGAATTGTGCGCCAACATTGAAAAAACGTCACACAATGTCATAATGTCACAGACGACTTCGCATTGACTTCAAAATGTGCAGAATGCCGTGTGGGTCTCTCACTTCGTGCGATTGGTTTGATTGATTCGATTGTTTCGATTCGCGTTTTATTTGTGCGCGTGCGTTACTGATCTCTTCTATTTTTTCGTAAATGTCTTTTACCGCATCTGCGCGGGGATGATCCTGCATTTGGATTTGGATTTGGATTTGGATTTGTGATTGCGAGGTTGTTGCATGAACATGCATGGATCTCTCTATGCATATTTTACTGTGTTTTTACACTAATTGTTTTTTGAATTTCGAAATTGGCATGCCAGAATGCCAATGGTCCACGCAAATGCTAAAATGGTCAGCAACATGTTTACATAATACATGACTCTGTCAAAATAAAAAATGCAAACGTTTCGTGTAATTAAATTTGTTTTCTCTCGAAAGGATATAATCCAAACGTAAATTAAATGATCGAACGAGGTTTAACCATGGTGATCCATTCCGTTGTCATCGGAATAGCGCTGTATGCCATGATGACGCTGCTGTTGAAACAGTCTCCTGCGGTTGCCGAGAATCGCAGCATTTGCATTGCGGCTGCCGTGCTGATTTACATGATTGTGTTTGGACACGGGCTGCCCGGACGCATCAACTCGCAACTTTAAAAATTGCATCATTATGACGAGAGAAATTCCCATTATTATATTACAAAGTTGTAAAATAATAAACCATCCGCAAAAATGAACCAAAATGTCCTTCTTGGTGCAATGCTCGCCGCGTATGTGCTCCCCATCGCATTTGTGTCTTCAAAATGCCGCCTTGAACTTTGCGATATTTTATTTGCACATTCATTTCCGGACGCCACAATGTGCCGCTGCGAATTTCTCTCAAATCATGATGCCGGAATAAGACTTGACCGGCAAACCGGACATGACGGATTCTGTTGCATCCATTTGATCATGCACGCCGCATGGAATGAATGCATGCAATGTGCCGTTGTCCATGGGCTGTCGTTTTTATCCAAGCAAATGCAGCACTCGGTTTCTTGGTCTATCACCACTGCATTCGGTGCCACTGCATTCGGTGCCACTGCCTCGATTGCGTTGGTTTCACGCGGGCACATGTCAATGTGCGTGTACATGGTGCAAAAAACCACGGCGAACAGGAACCACCACGCAATAATGACCAAGGTGTGGAGGTTGAGAACCGTCATGCCAATTCTGCACATTGAAGCATTGTTATATTCATCGTGCGTGCTGAATCGGAGTGGAATTGACCGGACCAAATAGACGACCTTTATGATAAATTCTGCGACATCCAGCACGGGTTTCACGTTCCGACGCTGTTGCGTTTTCCATTGGATGAATGCTTCAATGGACGGAAAGATTGTGCCATGTATTTTGAAAAAAGCATATTCATACCGAATGGTGTTGCAAACCGATGCACCCATCATGCTTGAAACCGTGCCGAACCACACTACCATTTCGTCATGAATGCACATGGCCGTGGTCGTGGAGTAGAATCCAAGCCCGAGCATTTTAAAACACAACCAAATTCTGCTGCACATGCGTTTATCATCATACACAAATGCAGGATACATTGACAACATCCGGATAACATCCGCATCTTGAAAAGACATGCCCACTGTTAAACTGGATTGCATGATTTATTTATATTCATTTGACAATTAAGTGTATTATTCCGTGTTCCGTGTTCCGTGTTATTCCGGATTAACATCTTCATATTCGAGCGCGCCGCCATCGTCCGCATCACCGTAATCGTCATCCGTTGGCAATGCGCGCAAGCTGTACTCCTCCGCTTCGATTTCGGCCGCTGCACGCTCGGCCTCCATTTCGGCCGCCACATGGTCGGCATCTATTTCGGCCGCTGCGCCGCCCAGGAAGATTTCGCGCTGCATGTCCGAGACAAAATCGCGGCGCCGCAGTTGCCGTTCCTTGCGCAGCTGCTGTTCCATTTCTTCGCGCTCGCGGTCATACGTGTCTTGCACATACTGTCGCAGCCCCTTCTGCATGCCCACGTTCCAGTCTCCGATGCGGTGGTCCTTGAAGAACTTCTCGGTTTCGCGCTGCTCCTTTGTCATGGTGTCAAAGCCCTCCACAATGAGCTCCTTCTCCTTGTCCTTGGTGCGTCGCACGCGCTCCTTTATGGTGTCGGCGTTCATGTCTGTCGCCGCGCGTTCGTCGTCCACGATGTCGGAATACGCAAACAGCAGTTCCACGATGGTTTTGCTGACCACGGTGCGCTCGATTTGCAGGATTTGCACCTCTTCCATGACCCCGGTTGCAGCTTCTTCCGCGCGCAGTGTGCCGGCGATGAGCTCATCTTCCTCCACCGGCACCGTCTCTTCGATGATGACGCCCTCATAATCCACCATGCGCGTGTATTCCGCCAACAACTCCAGAAAGTAGTACTTGTACAGGAGGTGCAGCACGCGATGGTCGAACACGGAAAACGTGCTCGTTGCTTTTTGGGCAGCCGTGTCGTCGGAGCCCGTTTTGGGTTTGAGCTTGATTTCCGCGAAAAACGGCGTGATGTTCATCAAGCGCATCAAATCGCGAAGCCTGGCCTGCAGGCGCGTGAGCAGCGGGATCAGTTGTTTGTCGCCGTGGAATTTATTGAGTCCGGCATACGTGCGACCAATGATGTTTCGCACGTCGGCGCGATGCCGGTTGCTCAGCCCCCAATGCGCCGGCACAACGCCGCTGTCCGCGTCTCGCACCACTCCGTTGCAAATCATGGACGGAAACACGTCGGTCAGCGAATGCATGCAGTTTTTTGTGAACTGGATTGCGCGATTCAGGGTTGCGTCGTCGGATTCGATGACCGAGCCGCGCTTTTGTTGCGCGAATTCCATCATCGTGCCAAACGTGGATTTCAGCTTTGTGCGCTGTCTTGCAAAGTTGGGCACGCCCGACCGGTTGGCGTCCAAGAATGCGCCGATTCGGGCCCAGCGGTCGTCGCACAGGTTGCTCAAATACGATTTGAACTCGCGCATCTCCGGCGTTTCTTCCGACAGCGCCAGGTCGTACGTGTCCATCAGTGTCAGTATGTGGGTCTGCAGTTCATCGGGCACAATGGACCGACCACTCTCGCCCGCCTTGGAATGCAGTTCGCCAATCAAGTCGCGCAGTTGCTGGTCATTCGACCACTCGGGTTCGTCCAGTCGAAGGGGGACAACGTTCTCTCGGCTGACAACTTGTAGCATTTCCGCGAATGCTTCGCGCGTGAAATTGACGCCGCGTCTTTTCAGCTTCTCGATTTTGGTTGCGAGTGAATCGGACGCATCGTATTCATCCGGACCGGGTTTGTTCAAGCAGAAGAGCTGCAGCTTCTCCGGAATGGGGCGCAGGTTGTCGTAGTTGCAGAACGCCACAAATGCGGCATATATCACGTATTCATCAAATTGCGGCGACAGCAGGGGAAACTGCGGTTTCGTCGACTTTGGATCATACAGCGTGCCCGCGCGCGACAGTTGCACGATGCGGTCAATGACGGCCTGCGTTTTGGCGGCATCTGCGTTGAACTCCTGTATGCCGGGACGATTGCGCACGAAGAACTGCAGCGTGGTGCTGTCCATGCCCTCCAAGCAGCACGCGTTTTGCAGGAACGGCACACCCCCCTCCGTTTGCGGCTTCAGCAGCAGCTTGGTTTGCACCTTGTTGACGATTTCCTGAACCAGTTGCTGCATTCCGAGGGAAAAGTACATGACTTTTGCCTTCAGCACGCCGAGCTGTTCGAACTGTTCGTGCTTGCCGCGGCGCAGATTTTCATCCAACCGCTCCATGAACTGCGGCGACACTTGGTTGGGGGTGGGATTAACAACCCCGCTGAGGGGCGGCAGGAACGTCGTCATGCGTCGAATGTCCAACTCCACCGGCACGAGTTCTTCCACGTGTTCCTTCAAGTATTCGCGCTTGAGCGCCAGTCGGTCGTTGACTTCGCCATTGGTGGTCGCGTACTTCAAAATGTACGTTTTTATTCGCTCGGCGATGCTGGCTTCTTTCAGGTCTTTTATGGCATTCCATGGCTCCACCGATTTGCTCTTGAGCTGGTGCGCGATGCACGCCACGTAGCGAATGCCGCTCATGTCTTCTTCACCCAGCAACGGAAAGCCGATGAACGAGCGCACGCACCCGGGCTGCGTCTTGTTGGTCTTGAGCGACGGAATGGCCGTTTGAACGGCGACCGTCAAAAACGTCAGCGTGCAAAAGAGCAACGACGCGTTCGTAAATTCTTTGTATGACGGGGGTTGTTTCTTGTCCGTTTCAAACTTGGCTTTGGCCATTTTATTGTACTGGTCCTCCTTCGGCATGGTTGCGTTCATGGTTGCCATGGTTTTTTCCACCACGAATTCGCGCAGCGGGTCCAAATCCACGCTCAAATAATTGCCCATGGTTGTGATCAAGTTGGAAATCATGACGGCGCGCGGGTTGTCGTATTTTTTGGGCACGGTTGTGGACACGGATGCAGCCACCAATCCCGAACCCGGTTCGTCGTCTTGCAGCATGATGTCGCGGAATTCACTGCCCTCTTCCGTGGTGGATTCCAGCTGCATGATGACGTAGCCGCTGTGTTTGTCCACGATGGCATTGCCTTCTTCGCTCATTTCGCCCTGCTCCCGGCAAATCGTGCGCAAAACCGACTGATACGACGTCTGAGATGCTGATGCGGATGATGACGGCGACGACGCGATGAATGCCGCCGCCAGTCGGCGCAAAAAGCTGGGCATCAGCTTCACGTCGGTTTTAACGCAATACAGCCAATGCGGGTCTTCGTTGGTGCGCTCGTTTGCACCGCGCGTGTAACGCTCCGCAAAATTCAGCACGTCTGTGCTGCGCTTCACCAAATCCGACTGCCCCAGGATGATTGTTTTCAAGCGCTCGTAGGGCGACTGCACTATGTCTTGGATCTCGTCCGCGCTGACTTGGTGCCGCAGCTGCGCGTCGTTGTATTTCGTCATGCGCGCGTATTTCATGTGCCGCAATCGCGGCAACACGGTTTCATAGTACTTGAGTTTGCCGTCAATGCGCTGGACCGTGCGCTCGCGGTTGTCGTCCACGTTTGCCTTGAATTCCGAGTTCATTTCGGCGAGCAGCTCTTCTTTCACCGCATCGGATGCCAGGTCATAGTCCATGCACGTCTGGTCCACCGTGAAACACTTGTCTTGCACGTTGCAGAAGAAGGCGGGGTCATACATGCTGACCCCCATTGGAATGTTGGTGTCGCGAATCCACTTCTTGTTTTTGCGCACGTAATACAAGCTGCGGTTGGTGCCGTCCGCATTGTCCAGCTCGATGACCGCGTAGTGCCCGTCTTGGACGGGGCGTTGTCCCAGCAGCATGGCCTCCGCCTCCACGCCCGCCTGGCGGTCGTCCGGCACCTTCAGCTCACGTTTAATCTCCTCTTTCAAAAACAGGATGAACTCCTCGCGCGGCATGGACTGCTGCTGCGATTCGTATTTCTCCAGGAACTTGTAATTGGTGCGGTCAAATTTGCGGTCGAAGGCAATGTCCACCGCGTTGTCATCCTCCAGCTCGTCCGTGTCGGACAGGTACTGCTTGGTAATGACGATGTTGGCGCACTTGTTTTTGCCTTCCTCCATCGCCTTGCGCTGCTTGAATTTTTGGGTTTGCTGGTTCAGCAGCGCGGCGAAATCAAACGACGTCAGCAGCTCCAAATTCAGCTTGGCAACTGCGCACATGTACAGTCGCGCGTTGTCGGCCACCAGCATGCGATGCAGCAGTTCGCCGGGGCTCAGCGCACGGCGCAATCGAACCTCCGCATCCGCCGCATCCGCGCGCTGAAAGGCCGTGTCTCCGCCAATGTTGTACTGCTCCTTTGAAAACCCGTAGGTCTCAAACACGCTGCTGCCATTCGCCGCGCCGCCATCGTCGTTTTCCTTCCCGCTTATCAGGAGGTTGTACATGACCGACATTCCCAAATAAATCACTCCGTAGTTGTGCGTGCGCACCTTGTCGCACTGCGTCTTCAACAGGGCGTAGTTGCGCTTGTGGTCGCGAATGCGCTCGCGCAAGAAGGCGACCATGTCGGTGTATTGGCGGTAGGTCAGGTCCCGGTGATACACCATGAACGGCTCCAAGTGGTCGAGAATTTCCGACAGCGTCAGGCTTCCGGACAAGTGTTTTTTGACGAGGTCAAACAGCACGCGGGTGCGCGGCACAATGATGCGCAAGTACTCGGCGTAGCGGTCGGGATCCGTGATTTCACGGTTCAGCACATATTCCTTAATGTCGCTCAAAAAATCGCGCGAGTTGAATGCAATGTTCTCGTCCAGGTCGTCAATGGTGCGCGTGGTTATGCGGGTGTTCTTGCGCAGCAGCTGCCAGTAATTCAGGTTGTGCTGGTTCAGCTGCGACTTGTCCAGAATGTTGATGCGGTGCAGGTTGATGCGCGAGTATTGCACCGTTGGCGCGGGCAGCATGATGAATGATTTCACGGTCATGGTGTCGGCCGGTGTCATGGGAACCACGTCGACCGTCATGCGCGCATTGGTTATGGTGGTTGCATTCAGACGTGTCATGCCGAGGTTGTATTGCTGCATGACGAAGCGGCGCGTTTTCAGCTCCTCGCCTGCGACCACCGATGACTCCAGTTGTCCCAGATTGTCGATCACGGCAGCCAGGTTGGCGCGAACCGCCTCACTGACGAGGTAGTCATCCTTGTATTCGGGCTGTTCGAACGGCGTGTATTCAGTTGCAAACAGGTTCTTCATGTAAGCCGCATACTTGTCGCCGCCGTTTTTATACGCCGCGTGCAACTCCGCTTGATCGGCCAAGGTTTGCGCAACCGTGATTTGAACCACGTCTTCTTTGGGGGAGGCGAGGAACATTTCGTCCGAGGCTTCATTCACGTACGTCTTTTTGCGATTCACGGCGACCGGCAGAATCCAATGCAGGCGCTGGTTCAGTTTGCGCAGCGACTCGATGAGGGGGCGGTGGTCGGGGCCGTGCGTCAGCGGCATGTGCGCATTTCCGCTGCGGTCGAACTTGGAAAACTCTTCGCGCAGCTGTTTGAACCGGGTGATCATGATGTGAATGCCGTTCAGCACCGCGTCGGTGCGCTGGGTGGCGGGCACATTGGAAAGGAGCGCGTTTAGCATGTCATTTGTCTGGGATTCCAGCGTGTATCGCTTGCGCTCGTCGGGCACATCCACCATGAAGGTGAATTCCTGCACGGCTTGAGACGCCATAATTTCGTCGGCATCGTGCAGCATTTCGGCAATGGCATTTCTCACTTCGGGAACCGCAATGGCCACGGTTTGAACCGGGGGCGCCGTGCCGTCATCAAAGGGGTCTGATGAAACCGATTGCCCCGATTGCCCCGATTGTCCCGATTGCCCCGATGCTTCTTCTGCCGCCAAATCGCTTGGCGGGGGTCGTATGTTGATGCGTTCAATCGGCAAGTTTTCTGGAAGTCCTTTGAACTGGAAATCGATGTAGATGACTTCGTTGTCGGGGACGGTGGTCAGCTCAATCATGTCTTCGCCGTCCTCTAAATTGGAAATGCGGCCGGTTATAACCGTCGGGTGTTCTCCGCCGAAATAAATGTCAATCCACGTGTTGGGAATCAATCCGTTTTGGCGCGCGTATCCGTCTTCCGCCGCATGGTCCAGAATGTTGATGTTGAATATGGACTCATCTGAAAAAGAACCCGTTTCTGGATTGATGGTCAGCGCGCACGGCAACATTGTTTCAGCATCAATCAGCCGAATTTTGGTTTCATCCAAATAATCAATGAGGTAGACGTGGTTATTCAAATCTTGATTTTTGGCTTCAAACTGAACGATGTCTCCCAATTTTAACTGTACTAATGACGACATCTGCGCGTGGAATATATATACCTTAACATAAGTTTCTATTATATTTTTATTAAAATAAAATAGCATTGTACATTATAAATTTAATTTGAATGTCCGTCATTGCAAAGCCCCGAAAAAAAATTGTGCCCACTTTAGTCAGTGCGGCGCCCGATGCCGCGACGTTGCAGGCAAAGAAAAACCCGCTGGAAACCACCGCAGATTTGATTGCGATGCGATACGGCGTTTCTGAAGAAGCTCCAAAAATCGATGAGTCGATCTTCGAGAAGAATCGCAACATGGGAAAGAAGGTCGTTCCTCTGAAAGAGTACTTCAAACAAGCCGCGACCGAGTTCAATCAAAAGGAAGCCGAGAAAAAGGAAGAAGCCGTCAAGAAAAAGAGAGAAAATGCAAAACTCACGCCGTGCCAGCGCAAGGTCAACACGTTGCAGAGAAACATTGATGGCTACGTCAAGGACTGTGATCGCACGTTTTCAAACGACGCATTGATTGAAATGGCGGACAAGGCACGAGAGAAAGCGGCAAAAGCCACCACAAAAGGAAGAAAGCGAGCGGCAAGGAGAACGCCATCCAGAACGCCCAGAAAAGGAGGCCGAACAAGAAAAAATAAGAAAATGCACAGATAATGATTGCGAAAGGAAGTTAAAGACATGCCCCATATGAAACATAAACTTGCATCACCGCGATCCAACAACAGCACACAATGACGACCTCTTGGAACTACGACCTTAAACGCGCATCGCCCGACATTTTGCGCGCGTTCAGCCTCATGTTTCACGATCCTGAAAGCGATGAACTGCGGTCGATCTTGCAAAAGTCCGGCCTTACCAATAAAAAGTGGAAGAGCGGAACAAATGTGTATTCTGCATTGAAATACACCGCCGGCACGTTGAAGTGCGACGAGCTGGAAACACTCGGACTGCTGCGTTCGGTTGTTTTGGACCAGCACGGGAAAATCATGGCATACTCCCCTCCCAAATGCGTGGTTCCCACTCCGGACCAGCTCAATTCGCATGACAATGACAATGACACCATCATCGTGGAAGAGTTTGTGGAGGGCACGATGATCAATGCGTTTTATCACAAACCCAACGGCCAAGAGGATGGGGCGGGCTGGGACATTGCGACCAGAAGTTGCGTGGGTGCGAACATCGTGTTCCATTCGGTGCAACCAACACTTGGCCCCGCAGCACAAGCGCAAGACCCCTCGGCACCAGCGCAAGACCAGACCCCCAAAAAGATGTTTCGCCGCATGTTTTTGGAGTGCATGAATGCCGTCGGGTTGGATTTTGAAGCGCTGCAAAAGGACTGCAGCTACAGTTTTGTCATGCAGCATCCAAACAACCACATTGTGCGCCAAATAACCGAACCAGCGCTGTATTTGATTGCCGTTTACAAAATTGACAACGAGGCCCTGATCGTCGAGGAACAGTGTCGCGACGAGCATTTGCAAAGAATCAATGCATTTTCCGGCACTTCCATGCGCTTGCCGTTGCGTTTCACTGACGTCGGATTGAACGAGTTGAAAGAGATATACGCCTCGTTGAATGCATCATATGACTTTCCAGGGTTGATGTGCCGCGAGCGCAGCACCGGCGCGCGTTTCAAGTTTCGCAACCCGAATTATGAGCGCATCAAGAACCTGCACGGGAGCGAGCCCAAACTGCAGTTCCAGTACTTGTCGCTGCGGCATCAAGGCAAAGTGAAAGAATATTTGAAGCTGCACCCCGAGCACCAGGCGGCATTTCAGAAGTTCCGGGATCAACTGCATGCTTACACGAACCAGCTGTTCATAAACTACATCGACTGCCATGTCAAGAAACTGCGCCCCTTTACCAAGTTCCCCCCCGAGTTCAAAACGCACATGTTCCGACTGCACGAGCGGTTCTTGAAGGAGCTGCGCGAAAAGAAGGAGCACATCACGCTGGGGCAAACCATCGCCTACATGAACGGACTGCCCCCGTCGCACCAAATCTACGCGCTGAATTATGGGGTGCGTAAAGCATGCGAAAAAGCATGCGAAAAAGCATGAACCATGAACCACGAACCACGAACCACGAACCATGAACCATGATGACATCGAAAATGGATGAAAAAATACAAATTTTTTAATTGTTTTTAATTTTTGTTTTGCATCAAATATTAAAATACTAACCAAGGGTTTTCTGAGGGAAAGGTTCGGAAAACCGTCGGTTTTCTGATTAACGGTGAATCTGCGAAATCAGGGTTTCAAATACGGTGGCCGAATCCCGCGCGGCTGCAATCAAATACGTCTGGACAATGTCAACGTCAGTTGCCGCATGGAATGCAATGCGAATCATGCTGTGCGTGTCGTGCGGATGATTTTTGCGAAACCCGCAGAACGAAATCGTCTTGCTGCCCATGTAATGATTCACGTGAAGGAAGTGCTCAACGCATTTGCCCAGCGTGTAATCCTCGTTCTGCAGCGTGATGTCGAACCCGTTGCTGAGCGTGGTGTCTGACGGTGTTATCTCCACGTCGCCGCTGGCGTTTTCGATGTCTGAAATCATTTTCTTGCACTTTTCAATCATGATAAGACACGCCTTGGTCAGAATTTCGGTGTTGGAATACACTCCAACGGATTCAATGATGAAATCAAAACTGTCTGGCTTGGTGTATCGCAGCGCCTCCATGGAGAACCAGTTTCTCTTTTCAGACGCAATGTATGCGGCGTCGTTGCCATCTCGTTCCAGCGTCTTTGCGCACTCAGCCCACACTTTTTCCGCTTCTTCCACATTGGGGGTTGCGCAATACGCGCACGTGCTAACCACGTTGTACATGCCGTCCATGCGCGCAGTTCCCACCCCGATTTCGGCGGTTAAAGCCAGTCGCTCGCCTTCCACAAATTGGGTCAGCCGCGGGATCAGCCGGGCGATCAAAATGTAGCCGCTCGTGATTGCATCGGGCGGAAATATGCGCCGAACCACGGACTCGCTCAGCTCCTTGCCCGTTTTTGCATTGACCATGCGGAAATCCTTGGTGGTTGCGTATTGGTTTTCGGTTCCCGTGTTTTGAACGTCTAAAACCACGCGGTAGTCTTCCACATTGAAGTTCTCAAAATCGGGGTCATTGGCCTTGAGGTGGATGGGAATGCACCCCATGCGCTGCTTAATGATTTCGTTGTTCAGACGCGTGGTGTTGGCCGTGATTTGCACCCGGTTCTCGGCGTGCGGCAGCGTGCGGAAACAATGCGTGGGAATGTCGGCCAGCATGGTGCGTCGCACGGCATTGGCCAGGCTGACGTTGATTCGACTCATGGTCAGTTTGAGGGTGCCGTCATGGTCCACAAACGATTCAATGATGGGCTGTTGAGGCATTGTCTATGCGTATTAATATTGATTGCTCGGTTGAATTTGCTGTCGGGTTGTCTCTAATACATTAATTGCGCATTATATTTATAAATCAATTTTTACAGAAAACCATCCGGGGAACTACGTTCCCCGCACCCCTCCTTCAAATATTTCCCTTTTCCATTATTTCAAAAATCAACCGGGGGGACTACATGCCCCTCATTTGAACCTTTCCCTTATCCATTTCGCAGCATGAACAGGCCGAGCACAATGAGCGCCAATCCTGCATAATTCACGGGCCGATTCAGCCGCTCCCCGTACATGAAATACGCAAACAGCGTCTCAATGAGTGCCGAGCCGCCGTCCCACATGGCGTTCACCCATATGACGTCCTTTATCCGCAACATGCGTATCAAGAAGTAAATGACACCGGCGTATCCCGCGCATCCTTGAATGAATGACGATAAACCGTCGTCCGAGGACCGCGCGTATGCCTTGAATTTGAAATCACCGTACACTTCCACAAGGCACAACAGGAACAGGTTGGTCCATGGGCTGTTTGCGATTGGTGCAATGGTTTGAAACATTTGGATTAGAGAGATATTACATTAATGGGATAAAATTAATGCAATGCAAATGAGGTTTAAGGGTTTAAGGGAGGGGTTTAAGGGGGACGCATGTCCCCTTTGGGGTTTAAGGGGGATGCATATCCCCTTTACTAGTTGGACGACGGCAGCGGCGCCAGGCACAGCTTAATCTCTCCCAGACTGGCCACATAATACTTCACAACGAGCGGCAGGTCGTTCTCCAGATACATCTCAATCTGGCTGCACAGGTTGGTGCATTTGATGAAGTAGCCCAGATTTTTCAGGGAGAATTCACCCTGGATGATTTTATTGAAGTCCTGTTTTTGGATGAACTCCATGCTGCCGTCCGTTTCCACGCGCCGAATCTCCGCCGTGGCAAACTGGCCCGAGCACCGGAAAATGAGCTCGTTGCCCACCGACTTGATTTCCAGCTTGTCCGAAATGCACGACATGTCGCGAATGATCTTCTGGAAATCGGAGGACGGCAGGTTGATGACCGACGAAAACACCACGTTGGGCTCAATGAACTCCTCGGGATCGGGCTCAATCAGTCGCAACTTCTGCGTCTTGCACTGCTTAATGTCGCCGTTCTCGAACTTCAGGCCCAGGAACGACACGATGCCGTCGTTGTAGTCCTTCTTCTCAATGTAGAGCGTCAGCGTGTCGTCGTTGTCAATGGAGTTAATCAGCTTGAACAAGTGGAACATGTTGACGCCAATGATGATTTTCTCCATGTGGCACTCGTAGTGCTCGAAATTCTCCGCACCCAGAAACAGGTGCGCCAGCATGGTGTGCGATTTGTCCATGTTCACAATGCGGATGCCGTCCTTTTTGAACGTGATGTTGGTTTCCAACAAGATGTCCTTTAGCGCAGTCATGAGCGTGCGAAACGGCGCGATTTGAACGGTTTTGATGGTCAACACGTTGTCGACATATGCATTGGCATTCGCAGGTGCGTTCATTTTCCAAATCAAGAGATATACATGTTTTAAATGACAATCTTTAAATGCTTATGACACAATTTATTGATTTTGTTGGTTTTACGACAATCAATTGTGTTTGCAATAAGGCACTTGCACTTGCACTTGCACTTGCATTTATCCCATCAATTTGTATTTTGAAATGACCATGGCGACCAAGATGAGCACCATGGCGGCGTAGTCGTCCAGCGTGGTGGGCAGCTTCAGCCAGAACGCGTTGGACAGCACCTGACCCAAGAAATCAAACACGTAGGAAGAGAGAGACACTTGAGCAGCCGAGAGGAACCAGTTGCCGATGCGGTTGGACGGGATGACAAACATCCACTCGATTGTGGCCCAAAACTCGGCGGTCAAAATCTTCTTAATTGAGCCGGCGTCTTTCATGCCCGGCGTAGTTTGCATGAAAAGCGCTAAATCCATTGTGACCATAATGGCCAGATTTAGAAAAATCCAAAACAACAACAGACCGATGGAAAATTGATGCTTCATTTGGTATTTAGTATAGTTTTGTTAATGAGATATATATTATACACAACATAATATATTATATATCTATTATATATCAAAAATACAGTACCATTTATTTTAGTAAAATGTCCAGCGCATCTGCTTCTACGCCAAGCCCTTCACCCAGTTCAACTGCTTCAGCTTCCCCGGATGCAAGCGGCAAAACACCATTGAATTATTTGCTTTGGTTGCTGTCGTTCATTTGCGCACAAGCAGCATCCATGTGGGGCCAGTTTTTCACGTTAAAACTCCCCAACATAAGCATGTTTGCCGCTTACAGAATGGCCATCCCGTTTGCGTGGCTCGATTGGTTGTTCATGTCCATGGCTGTCAACATTGGCGACAAGTACAAGCTTGTGACTCCCACCCAAGACACCTTCACCCTCATCACGCTGCAGTTCACCGCCATTCTTATCATCAACCACTTTTATTTGCACCAGCCGTTGTTTAGGAGCGACATCGTGGCGTTCTTCATGATTCTGTTCGGCTTCGCCGTCAGCTTCAACAACATGCTGTCTAAAGTGATGGGTCGCCCGGTTCCCAGCGTGTCCCCTGCTCCTAGTGTTAGTGGCGCCCCTGGTGCCACTGGTGCCACTGGTGCTCCGGCTCCCCCCATTGCACACAAGGGCGACCGCAAGAAGGCCAAGCTGCTGAAGAAGATTTGGGGCATTCAGCCCACCAACGACTACTCAGCTCTCACCGAAGGGTTTGGACTGTACAGGAGTGAGTGAATGAATAAATAATTTGAAACAAACATTCATGTTATGGTTTAACCATGACATAAATCAAATCAATCAAAGCACAAAAATGCGATTAGCGCCTTCGGGACATGTGTTTCGTGTGATTGCGCTTATGGCCGCTTCTCTTATGGCCGCTTCGCTTATGGCCGCTTCTCTTATGGCCGCTTCGCTTATGCCTCTTGGTTCGCCTTCCTCCTTTAACACCTTTAAGACGTTGAACACTACGCGCAAAGGCTATATCACGTTCCTTTTTATCATGTTCATTTTTAGCCTTATTTCTCTTTTCGATTTGGTCCATTAATTCTTGACTTCGTTTACCTGGAACATATACGCCATCCTTCATGTGTTTGTTCCTATCCGCAACCCATTGTTCACGTGCCCATTTTGCGTACTCTTCGGCGTGTTTAGCACCATGCACACGAACCTGTTTATTTGCTTCTGCAGCATCGAAATGCATTTGTTCCATTTTATGATTGTGTTATACAATTACCAAACATTTTTTTCGTTTAACATTTAACATTTATGCATACAGCTTCGTGGACGTTTCCTGTCCCGTGACGCGCTTAATGAACGTGTCGCCGTCTAGCAGCTCTTTCAGATTGTCCATGTGCTTGTCCCGGTGCCGGAACAGGAAATTCACGATGGCCGACATGGGCAGCTGCTTGTCCTTGATCGCCGCGTAAAACGCTTTGAACGCGTCTGTCGTGGCTTCCGCCGTGGCATAGTGCTTTGTTCCCAGCATGTCGCGAAACAGCTTCTCAATCTCGGTCCGACTGGGGTAGTTCAGCTCCACGATGAGGTCGGTGCGCCCCTGACGCAGCAGCGCGGGGTCCAGCTTCTCGGGGTGGTTCGTCGTGATGAACACGATGAGCCCGTGCTTGAACAGCACGCCGTCCAGAATGTTGAGCAGGTTGCTGAACGTGAAGCTCGGCGTCTCCACCGACGTGCGCTTCTCAAACAGGCAGTCGATGTCCTCCAGAAGCAGCACGGTCTTGGGGTCTATGTTGCGGAACGACCCTTGAATCGTGGCGTTGTCCATGTCGCGGCTGAGGCTCATGATGCCCAGGTTGTAGTGAATCTCGTTGCACAGCGCTTTGATCAAGCTCGTCTTGCCGCTGCCGGGCACACCCGTCAACAGGTACGTCTTTTTATACGGGATGCCGAACGCGTCGTACTCCGCCTCGCTGTTCAGAAAATCCGTAACGTCGTCCAGGATGCGCTGCTTGATGCGCTCGTCCATGTACACCGTGTTTAATCGGCGAATGGGGATGCGGCTATACGTGTTCCACTCGCTGTATTTGTTGGTCACCGAGATGCGCAACTTCTCGTCGCTGGTGTTGTCAATCTCGCTGGCCAGCTTGTAGAACTCCACAAAGGAATCGGGCGTCGGCGTGCGCACCAGCAGCCGGCGAAAATAGACCATGCCGTCGCAGCTGGTTGGTCGGGGGTTCTTCTCCTCCCGGTAGTCAATCTCAAACGCGTGCTTCTCGGCATTAGCATCCGTGAAAACGTAGTCGTATTCGCCACATCCAATGCTCATGAAAAGCGCATTAAGCGGGTCATACAGTGCCTGTGCCGCCGGCACTTCTTTCTCCTTTAATTTTTCGTCAAGCACGGTTTTTACTGCATTGTATGTTCTCCGGTTGAAATGCTCGTGCATTTCTATGCGAACTGGCACGGCATAATTTGTTCGTGTCTTCAACAGCGTCGCGTTTCGGAACAAATACGATAGAACGCGGCCTTGGTAATACTTCGGGATTTCGTGTTCATGAAGGGGGGCTGCACTGGTCATCGTGTGGTTGGATTGTGTTGGGTTGGCGTTGGTTTGTAAATGCGCGATGCCTTTAAATGCGTTCGCCATAGTTTTAGCAGATTTGTATTGGATACGGGTCATTTGCGCATTTTTTGTGCAAGCATATATTATTAATATCATCAACATGCCAGAAGTGGACAACGTGCTTTACACGCCCAACTTGGAATATTTTTTGCAAAGGAAGGGCGAAGAATGCGAAGCGTGGTCCAATCTCCATTTGATGTGTCATAAGAAGTTCAGAAAGACCGAAACCATGTTTAATTTGCCCATCATCACTATAACCGCATTCATTGGGTTCGTGTCCGGTCTCAACTTGGATTATGAATACATTCACCTGATTCTTGGCGGGATGAGTTTGTATGCAAGTCTGCTTAAAAGCTATTTTTCGTATTTGAAAATCAGTCAGAAGAGCGAAAATCATCGCATTGCCTACATACAATACGGGCAAATAGCGAACGAGATCCGCGTGGAGCTTGCGCTTGAACCGACGATGCGCAACCGCGGTAGTGGATTACTGGATTTGATACGCATTAAAATGAAGAATCTGCTTGAAGTCTCCGAAATTGTAGACAATTCGATTATTCATGAATATCTCTCGAAAACCGGAAACGCAAACCGAAGTCATGTCATGCATTGGTTCACACGAGAACAAAACGCCGACGCCATCGAAAACAATCATGATGAGACAACCACAATTGGAAGGCCTAATATCTTGAAACTGGCCAATCGATTTGAATCGTATGTGGACATTGAAAACAAGGTCATGCGGTTGCCCAACGCAGGACGGAGCAGCAGCAGCATGTCGTCATCGCGCGCAGCAGCACACATGACTGCGTGTGGAGTTTCGGATGCCGGTTCGTCTGCGTCTGCGAATGCATCAAACACATCGGAACATGAGCAACACTCAAATGATGATGCCGTTTCGGGCATAATGGTCTAATCGCATTTTTCTTGAATTTCAAATCAGAGAGAAATTCAAGAAACAGGGAAAGGTTCGGAAAACCGTAGGTTTTCTGAGTTAGTACTCAGGCGTGTGCTTTTTGAACAAGCACCCGTGGGGGGATATGCCAATCATTTCATTAATGACGGCCGCGTTCTGAAATTTGCAGTTTGCCAACCAAACCTTCACAATGCAGAAATTCTTTTTGGGTGAAATGGTTATTCCGTTCACCGCCGGCAACAACGTCTTGTTGGTGGAAATGCTGTTCCCCACCAACGCATACGTCAATTGACGCCAACAATCTTGCACGTCCTTGTTGTTGACTTTATATGAGAAACACCCGCCATTCCGGTTTCTAACATCTTCCCAAATGGGCGTAATGCCCTCCCTCATCAAAAACAACATGCAGTTCATGACTAGTTTTGGAGGAAGCATTTCGGTTGCACTAACCGCTTGTTCCACCGTGTTAAAATCATACAACTTAATGTAGCTTTTCAAAGACCAATCGGTGTCATGCGGCAAATGACACCACAGTGTCCATCCACTCGACAATGCATGATGAGGTGTCATCGTTGAATCATCCGTTGGTTGGAGGTGGGTTGATTCGGCGGACGTGGGAGCGGGGGCAGAGGAAGATGAAGATTCCTTCATGTTGTTCTCAATACACATAAATTAATCCTACTTTTTAAATTGATTTGGTTATATTTTATTTTTTCTGGTAAAAATGGAACGAATGATGTGATTAAATCCCATATTTCTCTTCGTGTATTTCACGTGGTTTGCATGCGGCATTGCCCATGCGCGCGAATTATATCGCCGTGTGGCGTTGCGATGCATCATGTAGTGCGAGCGATCTTCGTTGCGATACGGATTTTCCTTGTGTTTCACCGTGAAGGAATTCAAATTTGTCGATGGCGGTTTGATTTCATTCGCTGTCATTGTCGTTTTCATTTGCATTTTGAGGTGGTTGTTCATTCTATGCACAATGACGGTTCTTTCATCATCGGTCAGTTCATTATTTGAAAACAATTTTGCTACGTAATTGGTCGGGTTCAATGTTTCAACCTTCATGTTATTCGCAATCATGTAAGAGTGCGTTTTCAACAACACGTTGTATAAATAATCGTTGGTGTCATTCACATAGTGGATTCCCTTGTTATTCACGAAATTTAGCGCATGAATCAGCCGATTTTTGTAGACAATGCAGTGTTCCATGCTCACGTTCGTCTTTTCACTTGGAACATTGTGCCCCAATGAACCTTTTTCGAAACATATCAATCGGTTGAACGGGTTGATTGTTTTTGTGATTGCGACAATTTCTTTTCCTCGTATGGTGTTGTTCCCCGGCTTTATTTGTTCTATGCGCACATTTCCTTGGTCGGTCCATATTTGTGTTCCTGCGGGAAAACATATTGGTGCGATTGGTGCGATTGGAATGCCAATGTTGGCGTTCAATAATTTTTCTGAAACAAATGAATCATTGGACATGGATTGCGGGTTGTGCGCACGGTGGGTGAATTGCGTGCTTTGCGCAGGTTTGGTTGCAGGCTGCGAATCAATTGTGGTGGGGGG
>Ga0315288_10001786_pt1 | contig 27865 bp, 28 predicted proteins | sample YL17G11_20_MG_FD_203454 | JGI IMG/M metagenome (GOLD analysis project Ga0315288, IMG submission 203454) | Sediment microbial communities from Yellowstone Lake, YNP, Wyoming, USA - YL17G11_20 | ecosystem: Environmental > Aquatic > Freshwater > Lake > Sediment | place: USA: Wyoming | collected... | reverse complement strand
ACAGCCCGCAGCACAGCGCCAGGGAATGGTGGCGGTGCTCCCGGTAAATCGATGGATGGGTGATAGCGAGTTCATGCGGGACTCGACATTACAGAAGCCATCTCACTATGTCTCGCCCGACGGAACTACCTTTATTCCAGCCGGCCGAGACTTCACTACCGGGGCCGTTCAATGGGGCACCAAGCTGGCGGACCTTTTGCGTGCCTTCCGGATAGCACCAGCCATGGCAGGACAAACCTTCTACGTCACCAATGAAGCAGAACTGAAGACGTGGGCCTTCAAAGTTGGGTCCGATGGGACACTCACCGAGCCGAAGCTGTTTGTCCAGGAAGGCGGCGAGAACGTCGTAGTAGATGAGCATGGAAATGTATATATCGCAGCCGGCCAGATCCTCGTCTTCGATCCCTCCGGCAAACACATCGACACCATCGGAATCCCTCAGCGCCCCACCAGTCTCGTCTTCGGTGGCAGGGAACGCAGAACTCTGTTTATTACAGCCCGATCTTCGCTCTACAGCGTCCAAGCTCGCAATTGAGACTTAAACAGGTCATCGACTTTTTTGCAGGATATCCCAAAAAGAATAGAGAGAATCAAAAACAGGATTCCTGCCGTCAGTTTCGTAGGTCGATCTCTCACTCAGCCCCTCGCGTTTCTCTTTATGGCTTGGACTCGAAGGTTGGCGGAATCCAGTCATAATCCCAGTGATGGCCGACCCATCCAGGCGGACTGATAGTGATGGTTTTACCATCAGCAACACGAAGAATACAGATAGGACTATGTACTCTCCAACTGCCGCTGGAAGGAATCTTAACGTATGCTATATATCGCCCGCAGTGCGACCACCGACCACAAGGGTCTTGACCCATGACTTCCGCATTGTTGGGCGGACTGATTATCTTACCGTCGGTGCCACCTGGCAAAGATGGGTCGAACTTGCGAATAGCGATACCCCCGCCGGCGTTCCAGCACATCCATTTGCCGTCCGGAGAGAAGGCGGGATGACACTCGCCGAAATCCCCGGGATAATTTGGCATCTTTCGTATCTCGCCTCCCTTTGACGACATGAAATCTATTGTATATTGGCTGCCAAGGTAGTTGCGAATCTCAAAGATAAACCACTCACCGTCGGAGGTCATATCCGCAAGCCACACGTTTTGATTTATGGGGATTGGAACGCTTCTCTGCCCAGTTTGAATGTCCGTATAGACAATGCCCTCGCCGCCGCACTGAACAGTGCTATTGCTGTCCGGTGTCCAGACATAATCTCCGTTGATTTGCTTCGTCTTGCTGGTCCTCACGTCCACAAGATACTTGCCCTGATTATAAGTGAAGAACTCTCCGTTTGGAGACGTGCGAGGTGCGCGTTCGTCCTCGTGGGGTGTATTGGTGAATTGCTCCAGTCCGGTCCCGTCGGCGTTGATAATGTACAGATCTCGCGATAGGGTTTCCCCTTTCGATTCGTCAGGACTTCTCGGATGAATGGAGATGACAAGTCGATATCCCGTCCTTCGTAGCTCTTCCTTCAGATCCTGAATCCTCGGCTTGGCAGACGGATCACAAACCGTCGGCATTTCCCATTTTGCTCTAATTGACTGTTTTTCTTCGCCGTGACATGTTGCGGCAATACCAAACGCCAATAGCAGTGTAATCTTTGAGTAAACGTTCATATTTTTCGTCCCAAGAAGTATGTATGTAGATTACAACTGTTTTTCCCAACGTCAAGAGTATTGTCCATGGCTTTCAGAGTTCCGCCGAAACTCGCACAAACCTTCGACGATATTCCCATGTCTGCGGACTTTGATTTGGCCATCATAATGTTGTCGAAAAGCGCATTGAGGTCCTAATCTTGATCTTGTTGAAGAAAAATGCTTTGAGGCGCATTTCTTGCACAACGGAACCCCATACTATCCATAACACAAGCATCTACAAAGCTGCAATTCTCGCCAGCACGCCAGGAGGAGCGAAGACTGCCTATGCGGTCTTGCCATCCTCCGCCGCGCAAAACCTTTATCTCTCCTTCCTCAGGTCCTCGGGGATTCTTTGACGGGCTTGTCTTATAGTAGTTTGCGCCATATACATCATTGCACCATTCGGCAACATTGCCGTACATGTCATAAAGCCCCCATTTGTTAGGTTCTTTTTGCCCCACAACGTGAGTTTTCTTGGACGAGTTGTCAGCGTACCAGGCGTGTTTTTTCAGTGCGCGCGGGTCACTGCCGAAATAGTATTCTCTTTCCGTCCCCGCACGGCAGGCGTATTCCCATTCCGCCTCCGTGGAGAGCCGGTATCCATTCGCCTTAAAATTACACTGCCACGTCTTACCTTTCTCATCATAACAAGGCTCAAGACCCTCGGCCCGAGAACGGAGATTACAATACAAAACAGCGTCCGTCCAAGTCACCGTATCTACGGGTCTGCCGGGGCCCTTAAAGGAGGAGGGATTGGCCCCGACTAACTTAGTATATTGCTCCTGGATCACTTCATATCTGTCCATGAGGAAGGAATCGACCCACACCCTATGTGCGGGAGCTTCGTCGGGCGCCCCCTTGGCACTTCCCATCTCAAACCAGCCCGCGGGAATGACGACCATTTCGAGACCGCTGCTGGTCTTGATGACCTGTGGTGCAGTGCCCATGTTCTGCGAACGGCGGCATCCGGGGCAGATCAGCAAAAACAGCATCAAACAAGAGACTGCTGTGATAAGTTTCGCAAATTGCCTCCTCATTCGTTCGTTTCCCCAATGACCTGCCCCCTTGTATTGGCCCACCCGTCATGACAGTATTTCACAACAGCTCTCCTTGTCTTGAGAGGAAATAGCTGCTCTTTTAGATGAAAATCTCTATCTTTCATTCAAATTAACATTGGCCTTTAAGGCTAAATCTTTGATTACTGCTTTTAGAATTTTTGCTTTTGATTTCATATCAGATTCATCTACTTTTTCAATAAAAAGTTTTTTCTTTGTTTCTTTTATTGCCTTGTTAGTCAATTCAAGTGCCATTCTCGCACAGATTTTACAGTAAAAACTCATTGATCGACCTTCATTATAATTCTGAAGTAATTCTTCTAATAATGCCTGTCTTTCTTTTTGTTCTCTTAACCAACTTTCTAAACCTGCTTCTTTAATTTGACGTAAATTATCAGCAGCCGGAATCCACTCTACAACTTTTCTTCTCTGGAAGATTGTGCAATTAAATATTTCATCGCATTCAGTACAATTTTCAAATCTGTGCTTCTTCACGCAACAATTCCAAATACTACACCATAAGTGTTGCTCTCCCAATCTACAACCAATACATCTGCTTGGCGCTTGTGATTGATACTTGTTACATAATCCACAATATAATCCGCAGTACCCAATGAGATTCTTTGCTTCGTTGTTTTTCAATTTATTATGGTTGTTCACTTATTTCTCTTGCCTGACTATGTTTACCGGGATTTCCCATATATGTTTCTTTGAAACATTCCTGCGAGCTTCAAGTTTTATAATAACATAATTTCATCTCAGTTTCATCAATATTGACTTGTCTGCAGCAGTATGTAAAATTGTGGTAACTGTCCCGGATGCAGCGGAATCAATTATGACATTCCGGCTTCATTTGTGGGCAATACATTTGCTATTTTTGACAACGTGAGGCTAAAATGTCTTTTAGAACCTTAATCATTGCCCTCGTGGCTTTTGATGCCATCTTGGTCGCAACAGAATCAGCGTCTGTGGCAGACCATGATTCTAACCTGCCGGATAATAAGGCTAAACAAGATCGGAGCGAGATACCAAAAGTAATTGAATCATCTTTTACGCCTCCGCCGGAGTTCGTGGGCGACTTCGGGACATACAAATCCTTACTCACCTTCCTGGATGGTACATCCGTCAGGACAGCCGCAGACTGGCAAAGGCGAAGAAAGGAAATACTCGCTGTATGGCGTAGCTTGACGGGCTCGTGGCCTGAGCTTATTGAAAAGCCGAAGATCCAATACTTTGAACAAACGCGCCGGGACAACCTCACTCAGCATCGCATATCTGTTGAAATTGCACCGGATAATCAAACTGTGGCCGGCTATCTGCTTGTTCCTGACGGTGAAGGCCCTTTTCCCGCCGTACTTGTTGTGTACTATGACGCTGAGACCGGAGTGGGTTTGGGCAAGGAGCTGTGCGATTTTGGGTATCAGTTGGCCAAACGGGGATTCGTTGCCCTGTCAATCGGGACGCCGGAGTTTTGCAGCCTGAATCCTCCTTACAGGCCTTTGTGCAAACAGAGCGAAGAAGAACCTCCGCTTCAACCGCTTTCTGCCCTGGCGTATGTCGCAGCTAATTGCCACAGCGCCCTGGCAAATATGCTCAATGTCGACGCTGACCGGATCGGCGTCATTGGCCACTCTTACGGGGGCAAGTGGGCCATGTTCGCATCCTGCCTCTACGAGCGATTCGCCTGTGCCGTGTGGTCTGATCCCGGGATCGTATTCGATGAGAGCCAAGCCAATATAAACTACTGGGAGCCCTGGTATCTGGGCTATGAGCCGGACCAGCAACGCCAAAGAGGCATCCCCAGCGATGCAAATCCTCGAACAGGGGCCTACAAAGAACTCATTCTCAAAGGCCATGACCTGCATGAATTGCATGCTCTTATGGCGCCGAGACCTTTTCTGGTCTCAGGCGGCGCCGAAGACACACTCAAGCGATGGAAAGCTCTCAATCATTCGGTCGCGGTCAACACACTTCTGGGATATACCAACCGCGTAGCTATGACCAATCGGAAAAGCCACAGCCCGACATCTGAGTCGAACGACCATGTTTATGCTTTTTTCGACTATTTTCTAAAACCGATGCGACAACTGTAAGTATTGCAGATTAGCACTGTACGGAGTATTATGAGGACTAATGTAAACAGCCGTGTATCCATGAAGATGAAAGGAAGCAGAAGTGGGCGACTCATCATTCATCACATACCTCTCAGCCGTTCCGGTGCTGATAGTTCTCGCATCGGGTGTTGCTATCATTGTTTGGTTGTGTTGCATGAGGCGCAGTTTCCGAATAATCTGTGGAATGTGGCTGACCCTGCTTGCCCTTGCCGGGATTCTCATTGGGCTTTCGAACATACTGCTTTCCTTAATCCTTTTTCCTTTGCTTGGACTTATTGGCATCACAATGGTAGTGATAACGTATATTAGTAATACATAAGTCATCCGGGCCATGTGACCGGACGTGCCGGATGAGGCGTTTATGATTCTTATACTGGACAGGAAAGCTATGAATGGTATAACGGGTGTGACCAGATATCGGCAAAAGTGGGCCGAGGCAATGTAGCTATGGTTGGTTATTATATATTCGAGAGCCGGTCATGTATGAATTGCTTATCAGAATTGAGACAGTCTGTGTGGAAGCCCAGCTATCAACGTTACTCGGTGTTGGGACGATAGCAATTGTTGCCGGCCTGTTGCTCTGGTTGGCGGGCACATATTTCAGTTCGGTAATCATAGGAATCCTTGGGGCCGCAGTGGGATCGTTTTGCGGTTTGCTGGTTTCTCAATGGCTTGATGTGAGTTCGTTGTTGAGTATGGGTATAGGGGCTGCCGTTTTCTGTGTTGCGGCAGTTCTTCTTCGAAACCTCATAATCATAGTGCTTGCCATAATTGTCTTCGCCCTGGCGGGAGGGACCGCCTATTCGAACATGATCCTGGGAAGTCCTGCTCAGCAACAAGAACAAGAAGCAGAGCCGGAGCTTGCGGCAGTTAGCTCGTTCAGCCAGATGGACTCAACCACGCGATTATCCTATGTCGACGAGATTTCAGAGGAACAAGACAGTTTCTTTGAGAAGCTCAAGGCTTTGCTGAAGGACACCTTGGGTACTATGAGTCCGCATAAATGGAAGCTTCTATTGTCCACACTTATCGGGGGTCTTGGCGGCTTACTTTTGGTCTGGGTTATCAAGAAATTTGTAATAGCTCTGTGTTGCAGCATCGTGGGTGCTCTTTTGGTTCTTGTGGGAGTTGAGAGTTTACTAATGGCCGCCGGCTTTCAGATGTGTAGTGCGTTCCATGGACGTCGGCTTTTGTTGACAGTGACATATTTTTCAATGGTGGGGATTGGTGCCGTAGTACAACTGTTAATAACCAGGTCCCAAAAGATAGAAGAGGCAGAAGTCAAGAGCAAGAAGAAGTAGAATCTTAATCAGCCTATGAATGCTTGGCATGAATTAGCAGTCAATCGACTTTTATATTGTGTATTAAGTTACTAAAAACTATTGACAATGCGACGAAATTACGTTATTATTGGACTTGAAGCGTGAAGGAGTGTTTCGGTGTAGGGTATATGGAAATCCCGGTTGGCAAATTTTCTATAATTTCGACAGAAAAGAAAAAGGAACGAGACAATGAAGCAGATTCTGATTTTCACATGTATGATTGCATTAGCTTTTCCATTAGTCCTGACAGGTTGCTGTAGAACCGAGATAGCTAACCTAAAAACAGAATTAGAAAAGACCAAAACTGAAAAAAACTACCTCCAGGCGCAGGTTAATACTGTCACGCAAACTCGCGATAAGTTTCAGAAACAGGTCAATGAACTTGCCGGCTCGCGCGACCGGTTGGAACAGCAGGTTACCGAACTAAATAGCTCACGCGATCAGTTGCAAAGGCAGGTCGAGAAGCTTACTGCATCCCGCGATTCGCTGCAGAACCAAGCCGATGAACTGACGTTATCCCGTGATGCGGCTGTTGTCGAGGCCAGGAAAGCTAAAGAAAGAATCGATGTGCTTGCAACCCAGTTGGAAGCTGAGACGAATAAGGTTAGCGAGCTTCAGAGCCAGTTAAAGGATGTTCAAGCCGCTATTGCAGAACTCCAGAAGAAAATCACCCTCTGACGGTCTCAAGAGTAGCCATAGCAAATATCCTGAGAGCGGGATTAGCTCTTCGAGGAAGTTCTGCGTTCAGTCTTCTATTACGCTATTGGTAATATGATATACTCTATCAATATACGTATACGAGCGAGTTTTTTTGGGATCACCGCCATAGACGCATAGCTGGGCCGTAGAATCGATTTCTATTAGGCAGAGGCATTAATATCAGCCTGCGTTCGTAGTTCCCTCTGCCCCCGCTTCTTGTAGTGTTCCAAAGCACTCTCACGACTGTCGAAGTCCTTGTCCGTGTACAAAAGCATTGTTTCACCAATCAGAATCTCATCACCATCGGTCAGAGCGGCACTCTCAATTATCTTACCACCGTTGACGAACACACCTTGCTTGCTCTGCATATCGTCAGCATAATACTTGTTCGTCACCTTATCGAACCATATCCGCAGGTGCTTTCGTGATACCAAAGCGTCTAACACCTGCAAGGAAATGGCCTCATCCCGGCCTATCACGCTGGTTCGTCTGCCGAGCGGTAAGTACTCTCCCTTCTGCTTCCCCGACGTTACGATAACAGAACCCATTATCGATTCCTCGATTACCAGTTTCTCAATACTGATTCCAGATGTACTGAAATTGTATCGCCACTTTACGTGCAGTCAAATATGTCCCTTATCTACAGAATCTTACTTGCTTACTCCCTGAAGATTTTAATAAAAAATAGGCTCAACTGCAAAAAAGTTGGTGGTCTGATAAGAAATAAACCCTTCAACTCTTTTGGAGTTGAACCAAAAAATACAAAGACTAATACGAATAATGCCGACAAATAATATGCGGAGGAAGAGGATTAAACCTTTGCTCGACCCAGCCCTGGCAACGTACCAGGGCTTTTTTATGTAACCTTGCAAAAATGGTAATCGGCATGCAAAACAGCCACGAGTCGGCACGGGGCACGGTCGGGATTGCGGCTCCGATGGTCTTTAAGTTGGAAGGAGTCATGGCCGGGGCCGAGGATTCGGATCCAGCAACACGTCAGGCTCAGGGCTACTCACAGGAATCTGAGGAGCAGCTCCGACATCAGGGAATTCGAACACAAAGGATCAGATAACTTCTCCTCCACTTCACCCCCCCCCAAAAAAACTCTGTTTAGTTGGTTAGTATAGAAGCAACCGAGATTAACAAATCAGGTTTACGGCGCTAATATCCCAACCTGCCCCATGTAGCCTTTTGCATCATTTGCACATCAACCAGGCCTTCGTCGGTAGTAGGCGCATAATTGTGGGGCGGATTTGCCATCTTGCCTATCCTTATCGTCTCTGCTCCTCTATACTTCCAGTAATCGCTGTGGCCGTCAGCGAAAGCGACGTTTGTGCCGTCCCCGTGCCGGACAAACGGAGGGTCCCACCAACTGGGCTTTACGTAATGAATCGCATAGCTATCCGGGGTGATCCGGCCTTCGTCCAGAAAAACCATTCTATATGCCGGAGCAGGGACGGTAATTTCCGATCTCTTCTTGACCATCAAAACCGTCCTGCCAACTCTCACTCCCTGGTTACCATTATAAGTTCCCTCTGCGTCGAAACAACCATTCATACCATAACTTGTGGAGTACGTGCGCATCTCTCCTCGAATGCCGGTCGGGCACCGGTAAACCTTCTCGACCTTGCAGTATGGAAATAGCGCTCCGAGCCGGATGGCTTGTATTTGTATGTCCAGCGGTCTTTGTTCTCCCTGCATGAAACCGGTGGCGCAATCGTTGCCTACCCAGTAGGGCTCGCCCGCATGAGGACCAGACGTGGGCATGGGTGCAACCGGAGCGGAAGTAGGGGCCCAATAGGCTTCGCCGTTGACGATCCTGTCGTCGTTCTCATCTGCATACATAATCCAGCAAAGTGTCAGCGTCTTCATATGGTTAAGGCAAACCGCGCGTCTGCCTTGCTCTCTGACCCGGTTCAGTGCGGGCATGAGGATGGCCATCAGTATTGCGATGATGGCAATTACCACCAAAAGCTCAATCAGTGTAAACGCCTCTTGAAATCCGCCGCTTTTGCGATTGGAAACGTTCACTTCTGCCAGGATTAATCCCCTTTTTTGTTGGTGCCAGCCCATGGTAAGGCTCCTTTTCTTACGGATCAAACCCATTATCGACCATACCCAATTATACCTCAATTCCGGCGCAAGTCAAGTGGCCTGATATATTAAGTATCGTCTTTCTATTCTTCTCCGGCGGCCGAAAGGATCGATGTTCCTTTGCCCGTGCTGACGTAGCAAGTCGGCGATGGAGGAGGGAGCCGTCGACAAGACCGGAATCCAGCTGGTGAAAGTCCAGCCGCGTCAGTTGCTCGTGACAGACACGTAGCTGCGCCGCAATTCGATCATCTCATTTTCCTATACTCTCTCGAACTGAGCAAGTATGTAATCTCGCGCTGCCGGGACCTCTGGAAGCGTGAGATGCTCGACTGCCAAATATATTTCGCGGTCCAGTTGTGCCAGCAGTCGCAGATATAGAGGGTAATCAAGCACGCCTTTGCCTGAGGCAGGCAGTTCCGTGTCATCAACATTGGCCGCAGCCTTTACGTCCTTGGCGTGCGCCAGAACGGTCTGTTTACCAACCCGCTGGAAGATATCCTTGAGCATCGCCTGCATCTGGGCAAGGTCGGCTTTGCGAAAATAGTTACACGGATCCATCACCAGTTTGAGGGCGGGTGATTGAACATCGCGGAACAGCCGCTCCGCCCGCTCAGCAGAGCCGATGACGTTCTTCCAGTAGGGCTCGATGGAAATCACGGCCCCAGTCTTCTCGGCCAGCCTGGCGAACTTCTCCAGCGAAGCCCGGCATTGTTGGTAGGCCGTCTCTGTAGCGTTCTCGGGTGAATCGTCCCACTCCGACTTGGGATTGAGCGAGCCCGTCTCAGTGGATATATTATTGGATCCCAGACGCTTCCAGTTTTCGATCAGAAATTGCATCCGCTGCTCGCCGCGTTTGCGGATTTCCGGATTCGGTGCGACAACATTGTAGTAGCCGTACAGGCCGACCACCTTGATCCCGTTGCGTTCCAGGCAGCTTGTGATCTTTTTAGCGGCATCCCAATCGGGCTCGAAGGGATCGAAACGGACGTCAGCAAAGGTGCCCTCCAGCACGACGCCGCTGAAACCATCGGTCTTGATCTTCTTGGCTGCCTCTTCCAGGGGCAGGCTGGCATACACACCGGTAAAGATGGCCAGCTTAAGGTTCTTTTTTGCCGTAGCCCTGAGATTGTCGGCCGCCCAGCCAGCCAGCGGTGCAGCGAGGGCTACAGCGCCAGTAAGTCTCAAGAAGTCACGACGAGACAGCATTCCGGTTCGTTCTCTCATGTCAATCTCCTATCATTTGTCCGATTTAAGCATAGTTCTATGCCTTCAAATTCAGATGATACAAAAGATCTACCTTTTGTACAATAACCAGTAAGTAAAATTCACTTATGAGGAGCTCAAAGTCAAACACTAAAATCTCCGTTGCTACAAAAATTTTCTTTGAGGCATCCACGTTGCGACATATCAGCCACGCTTCACACCTTAACTGAATAGCCCTTCGACTTCACGATGTATTATAATGGACATCGTGAATCTACCTATGTCATGGTCAATCGTTGAAACAACGTTGCCAAACACCTATCAGGAACTTGCCGAGTACCAAAGCAGTTCATGCAGATTATTGAGACCTTCTTTCTGGTGATCGAACGTTCGGAACTGGGCGGGACTAACCAGGAACAACTACCGGCCAAGCCTTGACAAGCTCTACCAAATCAGGGTATTTCTGCACTAAATTGTCCAAGCTGGTGGACAAGACAGGATTTGCGTTTTCTGTAAGCTCTTTATCAGCAAGGACTTCGGATTCTCCGCTAAGGGGTTCGACTTATTTTTTGACCTTGGCAACAAAAAGAGCATTTGAGCAGCCGAACAGGTGAGTGGTAGATGCAAAACCAACGACTGCTCAAATGCGTTCTGCCTTTCCACCAGTTAATTACTTTCGATTCATTATTTTTGATGTGCTGTTCGGATTATGAATGATAGCAAAGAAGATCAGCTATATATGAAGATAGCCATCGAGCAGGCACAGATTGCCGAGGAAAACGGCGATGTGCCCATCGGCGCCGTTATTGTTTATGAAAAACAGATAATCGGCAAAGCCTGCAATCAGCGAGAGCAGCTCCAGGACCCGACCGCTCATGCTGAAATCATCGCCCTTACTCAGGCGGCGGCATTTATCGAGAGCTGGCGTCTGCACGACTGCACGATGTATATAACGCTTGAGCCGTGCCCGATGTGTGCCGGGGCGCTGGTTCTGGCACGGATAGACAGGCTCGTCTACGGCTGCGACGATCCCAAAACCGGTGCGGTAAAGAGCCTGTACAATATAGTGAATGATGAAAGGCTGAATCACATAATAAATGTGACATCCGGCGTCTTAGCCGAAGAATGCAGCGGCCTTTTGCAGCATTTTTTTCGACGCCGCCGAATCGAAAACATCCAGCAGTAACAAGAAGGCCATCATGCCGGGTATCAGCTTGGCTATGACCAGAGCAAAGAGCATCGCAGCGCCTTGAGCCAGTTTCAAATCTATAATCCCAAGCTTTTTCACTCGCTGGGTCATATCTTCTAAAAGTCCCATTTTCATTATCTCCCTTGTACAATTATCTGCTCAGCGACAATTTGCTATTTGTTATTTAATGCCTCGCTCAACTCTGCGATGCGAAGCTCAAGCCTCTTAATCTCGCGTATGAAGCGGGGTCTTTGCAGCATTACCCAGCCGAAAACACTTGCAAATCCGATCCAATGGGAACTAAAAACAAAGATGGCGGCATACATAATCTGATATTGTGTCTCGTCGGTACTGAAGAATTGGACGGCACTAAAGACAGCGAGGGCTGAAAGGATTATATATTGTGTGTAGATAGTGATTATAACCCAAAGTGAGCTTTTGCTGTAGGCATCTGTCAGCCATGAACGCAGAGTATCTTCTTTCGAGTTATCGTAGGTATCATCGATTATTTTTTTTATCAGTTCATCGTTCATTTTATCTCTCCTTATATTAAGATTTAATCGATATGTTTTTGGTAAAGTTCTTTCAGCTCTTTTCTCGCACTGTGCAGCCGCGACTTGACCGTTCCATTCGGAATCTTCAGGGCCATGCCGATCTCCGGGACGCTAAGCTGTTCGAAATAATACAGGTTGAGAACCACCCTTTTCTTCATATCTAATTTTTCCAGCAGTTCTTTGACGCCGGCGTCTTGTTCATCTTTGCCTCGATAGTCCTGGATTTCTTCAATGCTAACCTTATTGACCTTCTTGTTCTTGTTTATCCAGTTAATTGCCTTATTTGTTGTTATCCTGTATATCCAGGCTCTGAAGTTCGCAGGATCGTTTAATTTCCTGATACCTTTTATGATGCCGAGCCAGCTTTCCTGCGTTATGTCCCATGCTGCTTCTGAATCGCCGGTCATGTTGCATGCGTACTTCCAAAGCCGCTTTTGCCATCGCGAGACGAGCATCTCCATCGCCTTGACGCTGCCGCTCTGGCAATCCATCACTAATATCTCATCAACGAGTTGTTCGACCGCCCTATCCACTCTATCTATAATAGTCTAACTTCTCTGTCCCGCGGTTCATTTTTTCCGAAAAATCTTTTTTGTTCCCAACGCTTGTTCCTTTCGGGGATTATAATTGCAAATCACTCCTCATATTGCTATATTGATGAAGATTAACAGTCAATTTGCAGATAAAAGGTTGCTGTTGAGGTGTTATAGAGAAGAAAATAACCTAAAAACTCAAAACTGATCTGGAGAGGTGTCCGAGCGGCTTAAGGAGCAGCCTTGGAAAGGCTGTGTAGGGCTTGCCCTACCGCGGGTTCGAATCCCGCCCTCTCCGTTATATATTTAAAGATGAGTTCTGCACAAAGCCAGCGATATGTATTATCCGGCATCTTTACCCGCCGAAGCTCACCCCACTGCCGGGCCTTATAATTCTTCGGCGATATCTGCTCGAAAAGCTCCGCCAACTGCATCCGGACAATGCGTTTTTCATCGTCCCCGCTCGACCGCCGAAAATTGCGAATCCTGCCCTTCTGCTCTATATTCTCGACTGTTTCCGACGCATCGAGACTTATATCCGACTCCGCGCCGCCTTCCAGCTCCAGATGACCCGCCAGTTCCTTCATGAACTCAACTTCGTTCTTCATTGCCTCAAACAATTCCGGGTCAACCGCCAAAGGCAATCCCTCGCATGCAATCTTAATCCCCGCCAGAATATCTGGTCGCACCCTGTTACCCCGGTTCGCCAGTTAAAAGTGTTTTCGGTTTTTTTCAAAAAAAATATGGTTGATTCGAATCAATTAGAAGCGATTCGGCAAGCATTATCTTCTTAAACGCTTTGTAGTATAGACCTGCCCAATTGAAACATAGCAAAATCCCTGTCATCATTGCCGTTAGTCAAAAAGGATATTGCTATGTTTCTCAAAAGATGTACCCGTAAAAAGGATGGTAAGCCACACACATACTGGCAATTGGTAGAATCATATCGAACGCCGAGAGGGCCGCGACATCGGGTAGTGGCTTATCTTGGAGAGTTGGACGGCGGTGAACATCGTGGCTGGGGACGTTTGGCATTGCAGTTGGACGGCAAAGCAGCGGCCAGGGCTCGGCAGTTGATGTTGTTTGATAATGTTAGCACAGATCAGAACGATCCGGTTGCTCAGTACGTCGAAGTTGATCTCGAAGGGATACGGGTAGAGCGAACGCGAGACTTTGGAGATATCTTTTTAGGCCTGACTTTGTGGAGGATACCTGGTATCGACGAACAGTATTAGCCCGGATGCTGGCGGTAGCGGTTGAGAAGGTCAATGCCACACGCCTGTATCGTACACTGGATGCAATTCTGCCGTTGAAATCGGATATTGAGATTCATCTAAAGCAACGTGCAGGTGAATTGTTTTCGCCCGATTTTGATCTGTTACTCTATGATGTAACCAGCACTTATTTTGAAGGACAGGCCAAAGCTAATCCACAAGCAATGCGTGGTTACAGTCGGGACCATCGGGGTGATTGCAAACAAGTTTGTATTGGACTGGTGGCTACGCAGGATGGATTTCCGTTGGCATATGAAGTTTTTGCCGGTAAAAGAGCTGATGTGACGACTGTGGAAGAAATTGTAGAGGTAATGGAAAGCAAGTACGGTCGAGCACGACGAGTGTGGGTTATGGATCGGGGCATGGTCAGTGAAAATAACCTCCAATTTCTACGGGATCGTGATGGTCTTTACCTTGTGGGTACGCCCCGGGGAATGCTCAAGAGATTTCAGGCGTATTTGCCCGATAGCAACTGGTCGGAAGTCCAGGAAGGTATCGAGGTCAAACTTATCAACTCACCTGATGGCCGGGAAACCTTTGTGTTATGCCGCAGTGCCGATCGTCGTGAAAAAGAAAAGGCTATTCACGAGCGTTTTGCCAAACGGATCGAGGCAGGATTAGGTAAATTGAACAGAGAACTCGAACATGCTCGTAAAAAACGTGACCGAGCCGTCCATGAGCGTCGTATCGGCCGTTTGCTGGGGAGAAATTCGCGTGCTGCCGGTGGCTTCAAGATAGAACTCGTCGAAGATAAAACATGCCAGGCTGGTTTGAAGTTGTGCTGGTCGCGTGCTGAAGCCTGGAGACAGTGGGCCCGGCTAAGCGAAGGTTGCTATCTGTTGCGTACCAATCTCAGAGAACAATCGCCCCAGAAGCTTTGGCAAACCTATATGCAGTTAACCGACGTTGAAGCAGTCTTTCGCACTGGTAAAAGTGATTTGAAGATCCGTCCCATTTGGCATCAGCTGGAACATCGGGTGCAGGGACACATTTTGTTCTCTTTTCTGGCTTACGCACTCTGGAAGACCCTGCAAATCTGGATGGAACGATCCGGCCTGGGCCGAGGCGTCAGAACAGTTATCGAAGAATTTGCCCGCCTCAAAGCCAATGATGTGATTCTCAAGACATCGGCCGGCCGGGAAATACGGCTATGCTGCATTACCCAGCCGGACCCGGCTCAACGTGCGCTGCTGGATCGGATGGGCTTAACGCTCCCAGAGCGTTTGGGCCGGCCCTCATGGGTCCGAAAGCCCAAAACCTGGCACGAAATGTAGTATAGACTTTTGTGCTAAAAGCCTTCCACAGAACCTACAAGTGAAAAACAGCCTCATAACTGGCGAACTTGGGCTAACTCTTGACGAAGAAGCCCGGAGCAATGCCCTGAAAAATGTGAATGAATTTTACGTCCTGGACCTTCTTCGGGACAAAACCAAACTTGCATTCAAGAAGATTTTTTCGCTTTCATATCCGGAATACTCCACAGATATATCAATTATGGCCGAATCCACTTCCCAAATAGCCGGCGAGCTTCCCGGAGAATCGGCCTCCGAAGATAAAGAATCAAAGTCCGGCAAATAGTGAAACGCCGGAATCAGACACTGTAAACGCCTTGCCCTTGGATTAAGCACTTTGTGCCGATGGCCAAGCACTGGCCGTCAAGTAGAAACTTGCCGTGAATATAATTGAATGTACGGCGTCTGCGGCAAAACGTGTATCCGCCGGAACAGCCGGGTTTGCACCCTGAAAAAAGTGCTTCTGTAAGTATTGGTTATTGAAGAGGTTGCAGAAATCCTCGCATTTCCATGAAGATTTCACGTAAAATATCATCAACATATACCTCGGCAGTTTCGCTATTTATTATAGAGAAAGGTATTGGTCTGTGAACGCTCAGGCAATATGGGAAACAATGAAAAAATAATTCATCTGTAACCAACTGGGAAATAGAGACTTATGGAAATGGGTAAAAAAATCCGGATTTTCTTTCAGGCGCTTTAAGGGTTTTTTGCCAGTTAGTAGTAGAAGCAACGTTTTTACCTGGTCCGGAAAGGAGATTTCAAGCCGGCTGAGAAATTGATGGCTGGGATTAGAAATATGGGAAAATTGTCAAATATTGTGTTTAGAATGTTGGGAATATTGCTGTTGATTCCATCAGCTTGGGAAAAAAAAGGCGTGATTTTGAGACAATAATCCAGAAAATGACAAAAATTTCAAAAAATTAGAAAAATCGCGATTTTTGGCAGTAACAAATCAACTAACTCATTCGTTATATTGAAAGGAGGTGAAGAGTTATGATATAATTTTTATTGTGCGGTAAATAGTTCTAAAACAAAGAGATTGTTCGTTAAAAAGCGATGTAATTCTTCAAAGAAGAAAGGAGTTTTCTGATGAAAACTAAAGGACATAGAATATTTGGTTGTCTATTACTGATTTGTGCTGTTGGTCTGGTTGCAAGCATCTGTACGTCTGTCGCCAGTAGTAAAACGCCTCTTTCGGATAACGCATTGAGTAGTATATACGGTGGCTGCGGCGATTGCCTCCCTAATGGTGAGGGGTGTCCAGGTCCGGCTGGCACGGAATGCAAAGATGGGTCTGAGTTCAGTTGTAATGGCACGTCTTGGAGACAAGGCTGTAGACAAACAAAAAAGAGTTGTCAAGGCACGAATCCCAGTTCATGCGAAGACACGACAGAGGCTTGTGATGGAACATATGAGTATTACAAGTGTGAATGGAATGATGAGTTGAATCGTTGTTTAACCAAGAGCCAAACGACTTATTCTTGCTCCCGGTGGTCGAAAGCATGGTGTACTAGTATTCATAAGGAGTCACCTACAGACCCACAAAATTGCCATACAATGAATATGAGTTAGTTCTATAACGGCGATATGACCAGTGGAGCCATTTGGGATGCAATAGAGAAATCTGCAGGGGCGTTTGTAACGCCCCTGCAGGTTAGAAAAATGACATAGTAATTTTGGAGGACAATCAAAAATGAAAGAGTATCATACTCTCAACAACTTCGTGGTCTTTGCAATTGTAATCGGAGTTATGAGCATTTATGCAATTGGGGGTACGGCAGATCAGTCAGAATCATTTATGGATTTTGATGCTCTACTTGCCGGTTCGGAGAGTACTTACGGGAGCATAAAGACTATGCGTGTCTCATACTCCTATCGATTGGTTGATTACAAGCCTCCAATCAACGATCCGAACATGCCTGCTCCTGTTGCGTACCAACATGTCGAAAGGGTGGAGGACGGGAAACGATATCACATACGATATTCATTAGCCGAAGATGGGTTTGACAGGCCGGAGAGCTTGATGGAACATGCATTTGATGGTAAGATCACCAGAGAATACTGGGGTTCTCGAAAGAATGGGACAATCTGCACGGGCTTGACGGGCAGAGATGTCGAACACATGAATCGTTTTAAAGAGTTCACGCTAACCGAACCTCAGATAGCGCCGGATTATCTCAAAGAGGAATATCCGAACGGCGTAACCATGTTTATTCTACTCTCTATATTGCGAAAATCCTCCGCAGTTATACGGCCATATCTCGAGACGGTAGCGGGCCAACCGTGTCATGTCGTCGAGCTTTCAAATATAAAAGGGCGGCAACCAGGATCGAAAAAAGACATATTTTGGTTGGCACACGATAAAGGAATGTGTTTGATGAAATATCAAAGGTACGAGCACAACAAGATGGATATGGAGATCGAAGTCGAACAGATTGCGATGGCCGACATGGACGGCACTTCTATTTGGTATCCTGTTAAGGTTCGTAGGAAAGAAGAAAATGACTTTGGAAATTTTACGGAAGAGCTTACAGTAAAGCAGTTTGTACCTAATGTTAAGGTGGTCGAGAATACTTTTCAATTTGACTTTCCGGCGGGGACGGATGTTTATGATATGATCTCGGGGCTCTCCTACGTCGTAGGGGGCACAAGTCCAGACGGTGAAGTATCACCAGTGCATGCTGTGGAACCGGTTGAGGAGACGCAGGCAGCAGAAGAAACAACTGATCGTACACCGAACCTCGTGGAATCGGCTCCAGAAGGAAAAGAGGATGAGTCTGGAGAATTAGCAGATGAAGGACAAGACAAAGACCGGATGCCCATCGAGACAGTGCCAGACAAAGACAAGACTTTTGGAACAAAAACCTTTTCAATTTTCGGAGTGATCGTTCTTGCCGCATTCGGTCTGCTAATATGGTACAAGCGGTCCGCACATTCATAGAAGGAACTTGAAGATGCTTGAATCTCAATTATCAAAGAAAATCCTTGCTGCAACGGCATGCATATTATTAATGTTCTCGGTGTCGTATGTATATGCGCAATCTGAAAGAGTTATTTCCCTGCAGGAAATCAGGCCCGACAAGGCATGTGGCCCGAGGTGCCTTTGGGCGCTGATGCAGATCACGAAGGCTGGACAGCCCGATTGTGGGATCAAATGTATTTATGAGCTTATTAGCAAGGAGCCATTCGCCGCAACAAATCTAAGAGACCTTAAAGATGCTGCCGAGCAGTTAGGCTTTTCGGCAAATGGTTATAAACTGACGATCAGCAAGCTCGCGAAAACAAAGGGGTATGCGATATTGCCTGTCGGCAGTGCAAGTGGAACCGATGAAGATCCACTCCATTTCATCCTCGTTAAGCGAATCATAAAAGACTACGTCATTGTTATCAATACGAAGACACTGCTTTCACAGGCTTTGCCTGTCTCTGATCTGAACGAATACTGGAATGGTTACGCGCTGGTAATTAAAGCGGGCAAAGGAATGGAACCACTGCAAAAAGAGCCCGATGATATTGAGAAATTGCCCAGGAGGGTGAAAACAACCAAATACGATCAGATAAAGGGCTTCGGCCAGGTTGACAGCGGGTCTGTAGTCGAACATACATTTACAATTATCACTGAGAAAGACAAAGACTACGAAGCAAAGATTGTACAAAAGAATTGCGCCTGTCTTGAGGCGAAACTAGGTAAGGACATAGAAGGGCGAAACACGTTGACTATGGAATTGCATGTCGATCAACCGGCATGGCAACAAGCTCATGCGGTTGTTCTGTTAGAGCCAGGTGGAATGATAAAACGATATGCGGTTCAAGCCTATGGCACAGACACGTTTGAAATCTGGCCGCAAATAGCCTTTATTGAAGCACCGAATGGTGGTTTGGTCGAATACCCGATCAAGATCCATTATTTCACGGGTTCTGATGATGTTGTAAAATTCGATCATATGGAAAGTACCCTTCCTAACCTTAGATGCGGGACAGTAAAGTTAGAAAGTACCACTAAGAAGGGAGCTACCACATTCACATTTAACATACCTTTGATTTTAGATGCAGGAAAACCTCTTACAGGAGTTGAAAGCATCAGTGGTAGCGTTGATTTTATTTTGGATACAGGTAAAGGGCAAAGACATATCCCCTTATCAATTACCGCCGAAGTGGGAACCGAGAGTTTCAGGATCATTCCGGAAAAGGTCTTTCTGATGGCCGTCAAATCGAGCACCTCGCCGATACAGACGAAGGTCAAGCTTGAGTTTCTGACCGAACCGATCCCGGCAAATATAGACGTGAAACTGGATAAACACCTGCCCTTTGAACTTACCACAGTTTGCGTATCTACAAACACATACACGATAGACATAACTGTTGTTCCTGAGAAACTGCGAGATGCATCAATCGGAATGAATAAAGGCGAGGTTACTATCGTACCTGAGGGAGTACCCGATCCTATCGCAATAACGTTACCTATAAGTTTATTCGTTCGCGAATAGTCAATTGATAACTGCTCATTGGTTTTATCACCGCGACACTCGCCCCGGTTATCTGGTTGCCGGGCCGGAGCCGGAAAACCCATCCTGCCGAACAGTTGTGGCATTGGTTCCTCCCCTGGATTTAAGGCTTTATTTCAATCACAGGTATACGTATAATGTTGCTATGCTGGAAAAAGGACTTGTGCAGATTTATACCGGCCACGGCAAAGGCAAAACGACCGCTGCGTTCGGCTCGGCACTGCGTGCCGCCGGCCAGGGCAACAAGGTGCTAATCTATCAATTCTTAAAGCCTGCATCCCTCGATATAGGGGAACGTTTCGCACTTCAGTTGGGGGCTGTCAGAATCAGAGTCGAAACGCTCGATGTGCCGTGGGATATGTCCGGGTCTTTGGATGACGAAAAAGCCGTCATTAAGATACAGGACGCAATCAGCGATGCCCTTAAAAGAATTACGCAGACGGCGGAGAAAAGATTTTACGATGTGCTGATACTTGACGAGATCGTATTTTGCCTTTCGGAAGGCCTGGCCAAATTTGAAGATGTCAAAAATCTTATAGATAAGAGAGACTCGGCGGTGGAAATTATTTTGACCGGTCGGGGTGCAACGGCGGAACTGATGGAATTGGCGGATTTGGTTACGGAAATGAAAAATATCAAGCATCCGTTCGATAAAGGCCAGCCTGCAAGACGGGGAATTGAGTATTAAATAATGTGTTTATTGTTCGTCGTTCGAAGTCAATGAACAATGAACTTATGACACCGAACTTATAAGGAACCTTTGCTATGAGTCAAAATGTTGCTGCGATTGTTTGTGCTGCAGGGGCCAGCAGCCGATTCGGGGGAAAAAGAAAAAAGGCATTTGTTGATGTAGCCGGCAGGGCGGTTTTCCTGCGTAGTGTAGAGCTTTTCTCCAATCGCGACGACGTGAAACAGGTTCTGTTAGGCATTGCTCCAGAGGATGAAGAGCTCGTGAGCGTAAAATGGGGTCCTAACCTGAAGTTCTTTGGCGTATCAATCTTCATAGGTGGTGACGAGCGTTTCGATACTGTCAATAAAGGGATTGAGCTAATTAAGGACGATATCGATCTGATTGCCGTTCACGATGCCTGCCGGTGCTGTGTGACGGAAGAAATCATAGACTCCACTATCACCGCCGCTGCCAGGAGTGGCGCGGCAATACCTGCCTGTCCGGTTACGGCAACGATTAAACAGGCGAAGGATAATATTATTACGCAAACCGTCGACAGAACCGGTCTCTTTGAAGCTCAGACGCCGCAGATATTCTCCGCTTCCCTGCTTAAAAAGGCATACGAAAACCTCAAAAACCTCGATAAGAGCAAAATCAGCGATGATTCGCAATTAGTCGAAGCGCTAGGCCATAAAGTCACAATTGTGGAAACGGACTCTTCGAATATTAAAATTACCCGCCAAAGTGATATTGCAGTTGCCGAAGCCATCCTGACCTCCCGGCCGAAGCCTACGCTAAAAGGTCCAATTGGCCCCTATATTGAAGCGCAGTGGTAATTTTACGAAGGGCTGGATGTAGCAGATAATTGCGGATAAAAAAAAAGAAAACATCGAGCAACGGTCTGCTACCCGATGTTTTCCGGAGGGGAGAAAAAATCGTTTTATGAACTTTCTGTTCTTATCGGCAATGATCTAATTGCACTTAAGCTAAAAATCAACACATTCAGGGCTTATAAAAAAATTTAATTTTCGGCTGTGTTTCTCTTTTTGTATGCTAAAAGCAGATAAAAGTTCAGTTTTTTCGTCAGAGGTGGATATTTCATCCCGGAACTGCACAAACCGAAGAAACTGACGCCAGCATTCGGATATAGAGACGCTTGATTGGCTAAAGGGATATGCTTAGAAGAGTTTTGCAGGTTTTGCACTACCTCGATTTCGCGGATTCGAATTCCGCTCTCTTTGTCACATTAGACTGAAGATCTTAAACCATATAACAATCGGATGCGGCTACATTTTTTAGAGTATTGATCCAATGATTAATTTTCTCTGAATAAAATTCCAACTTTGAAATCCAGTTGGATACTGAACATAGAAAAGTCTCTCCCCGCGCGTATTAAAATGGCCGCCGAAAACGGCGATCAACAGACCAGAAGTAACCCTTGCATGCGGTAAAAAATCAACCAACATGGCTATGGTGATATCAAAGATATCTTGGTTCGCAGAGATTACTGCGCTATTTCATTCCTCGCAACGAATATAAAAAGAGCATTATGAACCAGCCATTCGGTCAAATTTCGAAATTCTGAAGCCTGTGTTACTGAAAACAGGAAACTGTTATACTTCTGTTGGAGCTTATTGTTTCTTGGCCTTTTTCCTTTTCTTGCTCGATCCCGGTTTGGGTTTCCTGGTGACCGTCAGCTTTACACTTTCGGCCGGGATTTCGATCTTCAGCGATTCACCGGCTACATACAGATCCACTTTAGTACCGAGTTTCACTTCATGGCCACTATCCAACTCCTGTGAGATTACAGTTCCCATAGGCTTTGCTCTCGAATCATACACGATTTTTCCCGGGCGTAGGCCGGCACTTACAAGGGAGGTCAGCGCTTCATCCAACGGAAGCTTGACTAATTGCGGAACACGAACGGGAAGATCCTCTTCAATAGTCTCTTCTGGCTGAACTCTTGGAACCGGTCTGATCTTGAAGCTAATCTTAGGTAGCGTCTCTGTCGTTCCAGCGGTCTCAGGTAATTTCACTCGGATTCTGCCTTCCTGTTTCATTATGCCCTGATAGGGAATCGATATTTCCGATTCAACAATCGCATAATATATTTCTTCTGTATCTTTTTCCAGGACCCGGTTAGCAATTGCCAGTGACTTTCCAACTGAGACATATAAATCTTCAATGTCCACGTAGTCTGCGCTTTCATTTGTGTTTTTGCTCATTTTTATGCACCTCACGCCTTACTCACTATATTGTGGGCAAAACCTCAAAGTGGATATCTACGGTTATCGACATGTACTCTGCGTATTGTCGATACAGATGCAATTCCGTGTTTCGGTACCACCCTGTCGCAGCGCCGCCGATAAACCAAAAAGTAAAAGCGCCACCGGCAGTATGAGTATGGCTCGCATAGTCAAAACCTTCCTGTAATGAGGCACAGAATCTTATCGCCACATTGGCTGAAGTGGCGCCGACATTGTTCGCTGCCAGTGCATTGTTCATAGCCCTGATACCTATTCCCGTTTCTATGAGAATGTCAGCCAGGGGCAGATTAGTTTGTACAAGTGCCATAATTACTCCTTTCCAAACAATTGTTTACAACTTTGCGATTTTTAGCATTACGGCCGCTGTCGTCTCTCGGATCTAACTCTCTACAACTTTCGGCATCGGCTGTATAACGCTCGTGATCTCAAGGTCGGCAGTTTGTGTGTAGCCTGTGAGGATTCGCTCCTTGATGCTAAGGTTGCCGAAGTTTCGTAGCTTCAACGGTACAGCCAGTTCATATTTGCTTATCGTTGAAAGCTCAAGGTTATGGTGTACCTTTGGCATAGCAACATATATAGACGCATGTACTTGAAGTTTAGAGCGGAATTCCGTTATCCCCATAGGTGTTTCGCTACCCTCATTAAGTATTCGGTTTGCTTCTACCACTGCACGTGCGACCGACACAACAATATTTGACAGATCAACAATTGATGTCTGATAGATAGGACTTCACCTCCTTTCAAGATAGATTTACAACATTTTCAAACATTTCCTGACGTGTATCAGTTGATTCGAAACTCAACTCCATGCCAAAACGCCACTCCGCTTTCAAACCTCCGAATCCTACAGTACTGCCACATAAATATGCTCTCCAAATTACGGTACACTTGCGAGAAGGTTCCCGACGGTTGTATATCATGAAACACATAGAAGAAAGCACACCAAACTACAGGCGAAAGATGTTAATTTTTAACAGTCTCGCTTACACTTTCATTCGTTCCTTCCAACTCGCACTATATTAGCTACAAGTCAACAACACAAAGAACCGCTTCTTCAAAGGATTGTTTATGCTTCGCTTTTATAAAGCGAAGTTGTAGATGTCAAGAAAAAAATTAAAATATTTCCAAAAATTATTATAAAACTTCAGAAGTGCTTGTCTAAACTGCTCAAATTCATCTTAATCACCTGCTCAAAAGACAAAGCTTGTTCCGCACCCGATGATCTTAGTTAATTGGAGCCCAGAATGTTGAAGGCTAATTTCGAAAGTTCTAAAAGAATCACAGAATTTGCCGTATTCTGCCAGTTCCTGGTTTGTTTTAAAGTCGGTCATAGGACAAAAGCCTCCTTTTCACAAACTATCTCAGTACAACTACCAGAAGCTCTTGAACGAGCCCTGGAATGTAAGGTCGCCTCGTTTTCAATGTTCCTTGCAGATTACCGCTTGCTATAGAACTGCCCAAAAGGGTAAACTTAACATGAAATTGCGATGGTCTTTTCTCAGGGGCGAAGAAGCTTCTTTATGGAATCCGACCAGGAATTGATTGAATTGGCAAACAAAGGCGATCCGGACGCCTTCGAGGCGCTCTACCGCCGATACCGGGATTGGATTTACCGATTGGCCTGGCGATTTACAGGCAACAGGGCCGATGCGCTGGATGTCCTTCAGGATACTTTTACCTATCTGCTGGGTAAGTTTCCCGGTTTTGAGCTTACCGCTGCTATGACGACTTTTCTCTACCCCGTGGTCAGGCATGTTTCCTTCACTATCCGCAGCAAGAGCAGCCGGTTTGCATCCGAAGATGAAGTCCTTGACGAACTAGCCGCCCCCAAATCCGAAGAAAGTGAACATTATCGATCGGAACTTGCCGCTGTATTGATTGTATTGCCTGATGAGCAGCGAAAGGTTCTATTAATGCGGTTTGTGGACGATATGAGCCTTCAGGAGATCGCTGCCGCCCTTACTATTCCTGTTGGGACGGTTAAGTCAAGGCTTCACAATGCCTTATGTGTACTGCGCGACGACCGGCGGACACGAGACTATTTCCTCGAATGAGAAGGAAACCGTTGTGATGCACTATCGGTTTTAGGTAAAATTGTGTATATCCAGCCAAAGAAATCTTTGATTTTGAATGGCATTTAGAGTAGACGTGACGTTGGTTATCTGATAGAATCCCCATGGGTTTGCTGTAATGTTACCACATGATAAGCCTTGTTTATTTAGGTTAGTATCTGGAAAGGATTAAGGAGTTTTTATGCGGTTGGTTTTAGTCGATAGCTTATTTGAAGTAAGAAGCAACTTTTTTCCTCTGGCGCTGGGGCGTCCGCTGTGGGAGCTTCGAGTCGGCACCAGTTCGCTGGCAGAGAAGCTGGTAGCAAAAATACAGCTGGATGATAATGCGTACTTTGTTCCTGATTATATGGCAGATGTTTATCGAGCGCAAGCAGGTAAACCTGTAAATGATATGGCCGCTCTGGACGGAGATGATCTAATTCTTGTCAATCCCGTCGTTAAGGCGGAGAGTTTTAAGGTTCCGGCAAAAGGCGCCAGTGAGATTGGCCTGGATAAGAAGGGAATGGTTATTTATGCCCGGATAAGCAAAGGCGATGTCAAACGGCTTGCCTCTGATAATATCGAGACATTTATTGCCTCGGCCAAGGCGAAATTGCCTAATGTTTCGTGCAAACTACCGGTATGGAATTATACCTGGGATCTCGTATTGGCCAATGGTGAGCAGATAACGGCTGAGTTTGCAGCGGCGGGGCGGAACGGATTTGAAGGATCGCTGGAAGAGCCCGTAGCTGTTCGGGGCAGCAAGAAAGATGTCTATGTAGCGCCCGGGGTGAAGGTGCATCCGATGGTGACCATCGATGCCGAGCACGGCCCGGTTTATATAGATGAGCGGGCCGAAATACATCCTTTCAGCCGTATTGAAGGACCCTGTTACATCGGCAAAGATTCAATCCTTCTCGGCGCAAAGTGCCGTGAAGGCAATTCGATAGGACCTTGCTGCCGAATCGGGGGCGAGGTAGAAGAGTCAATCATACACGGATATTCAAATAAGTACCATGATGGATTTCTCGGCCACAGCTACGTCGGTGAGTGGGTGAACCTGGGGGCCCTGACGACAAACAGCGACCTGAAGAACGACTACTCAAACGTCTCGGTCATGCTGGATGGGCAGCAGCCTATTGATACCGGCTCGACCAAAGTCGGTTCGTTGATTGGGGACCATACGAAAACGTCGATCGGCACTCTTTTGAATACGGGTTCGTATCTGGGTGCGATGGCGATTATCATGGCGACGGGCAAACCGCTGCCAAAGTACATACCGTCATTCGCCTGGTTCATTGAGGGAATTGTGACCAAGGGTTTCGGCAAAGGCAGACTGTACGAAACGGCTAAAACAGCCATGAGCCGGCGCAAATGCGAATGGACCCCGGCAATGGAAGCAATGTGGAATGCGGTTTTTGAAATGACAGCGTCTGTGCGGAATAAGGCCATTCAAAAAGGCCGCAGAACGCTTTTAAAGTAGACTTAAGGTAGAGAACAGGAGAATAATCTATGGCGACAGTAGAAGAACGGGTCAAGGCGGTTACCGCCAATATCTTAAAACTGAATCTGGATGAAATCAAGATGGAGGACAATTTCACTGCCGATTTGGGTGCCGAGAGCGTGCAGTCGATTGAACTTGTCGCGATGTTTGAAGAGGAGTTCGGCATCGAGATGGATGAGGATGCCGCACTTTCCGTACAAACGGTTGGTGATGCGGTTGAGTTCATTACCGCCGTTTGTAAGGAGCAGGGTGTCGACGTAGATTAGACCAACAGGTTATAACACAAAAACAGAAAGGACTTTCAATGGGCAAAGTCAAAAAGAAACATCCTCTTGTTGATGCGAAGAGGCCGAATTTATTGGAAGATATCTTTCCATATAGTATGCCCCCGCGGATTCGTTTGGAAGGGCCGGCGATCGAGTACATCGATGGCGAGCCGGTGGAGTTCGACTTTGGGGCTGTCAAGGACAGACCAATCCTGATAAGCGATACGACATTTCGCGACGGGCAGCAGGCCATGCCACCCTATACAATCGAGCAGATGGTCCGAATTTACGATTTGCTGTCGAAGCTGAGCGGGCCGAACGGCGTGATTCGGCAGACGGAGTTCTTCCTGTACACGAAGAACGACCGCGAAACGCTGGAGCGATGCCAGGCACTGGGGCACACGTATCCAGAATGCACCGGCTGGATTCGTGCCGTTAAGGGCGATTTTCGGCTCGTGAAAGAGGCCGGCCTCAAAGAGACGGGCATGCTGACAAGCTGCTCGGATTATCATATCTTTCATAAGTTGAAATTCCGCAGCCGGAAAGAGTGTATCGACAGCTATTGCGAGGTTGTCGACGCGGCTTTCGAGGCGGGTGTACGGCCGCGTTGTCATCTGGAGGATTTGACGCGTGCCGACATCGAGGGATTCGTGCTGCCGTTCGTGGACAGGCTGATGGAGATGAGCCGGCAGGTGCCGGAAGAGCAGTCCGTCAAAATCCGGCTGTGTGATACGATGGGCTTTGGCATAAGCTATCCGGGCGCCGAGCTGCCACGAAGTATCCCCAAGCTGATCTACAAGCTCAACCGCGAGTGCGGAGTGCCGAGCGACCGGTTGGAATGGCACGGACACAATGACTTCCACAAAGTTCATGTCAATGCGGCAACGGCATGGCTGTACGGTTGTGACTTCATAAATACGACGCTCTTCGGATTCGGCGAGCGGACGGGCAATCCTCCGCTGGAGGGGGCGATTTTCGAGTATATCGCCCTGAAAGGCGACCTCTGCGGGATCGACACAATGGCGATTACCGAACTGGCCGACTATATGCGGTCGATCGGACTGCCAATTCCGGATAATTATCCGTTCGCGGGCCGGGCGTTCAACACGACCCGGGCTGGAATTCATGCCGGGGGCCTTCGCCAGGACGAGCAGATATACAATATTTTCGATACGACAGAGCTGCTTGGCCGGCCGCCGCGAGTGGCCATTACCGACAAGAGCGGTGCAGATGGTGTGGCTCACTGGCTCAATGAGTTCTTTGGCCTGAAGGGCGACGACCGGATAAGCAAAATCAGAGTCCACAAATTAGCCCGCTGGGTCATCGACCAATACGATGAAGAAGGCCGGCTGACGGCCATCAGCGACCAGGAGCTTGAGGTTAAAGCTGAAGAGCTCTACCCGGACTATTGGGAAAAGTATAAAGGCGGGAAATAAAAGCCATTTTTTCGATTTGCGATTTGCGGTTTTCGATTTTGAAATCGTCAATCGTCAATAATATGGATAGTGTGGAACGCTCTTCGCCGCAGTCTTAGGGTAGGTCTGTAACATTATTCCAGACCGTGTAGCTTGGCATCTGCAAG
>Ga0315288_10001785_pt1 | contig 27872 bp, 41 predicted proteins | sample YL17G11_20_MG_FD_203454 | JGI IMG/M metagenome (GOLD analysis project Ga0315288, IMG submission 203454) | Sediment microbial communities from Yellowstone Lake, YNP, Wyoming, USA - YL17G11_20 | ecosystem: Environmental > Aquatic > Freshwater > Lake > Sediment | place: USA: Wyoming | collected... | reverse complement strand
CCGACGCAGAGGTAGTCCGCCATCACGTGGAAGACGAGCTTTCGCTCGTTGCCCGTGGCGTCCTTGCCGGACGCGTCCACCTCGACGAAGCTTCGCATGAAGGCCGGGACGTTCCCGGACAGGAGCTCCTTGACGATCGCGTCCTCGCGCTCCTGACACAGGGCGTCAGGGAGGAGGTCGGTGAAGGAGAGTCCTGTGACGGACTCGGGTGCGCGCGGGGGTGTTACGGACTGCATGATTGACGGTACACGGAGCCCGCGGCCGGGAACGATCCGGCGACCTGCAGTTTACAAAACTGCTGCTCTACCAACTGAGCTACACGGGCTAAAGCTTGAGGATCGCCACTTCCTCGTCAGTCACGGGCTCTGCGTTCGCGGTGAAGAGTGGTGACTTCTGCGCCCATCGCTTGAATGCTCCGGGGCTACGTTCAAGAAGCTCCTTACCGGCCAGGACGACGGACGGGAAGGGCCCGATCAGCATCGGGATGGAGGGGTGCGTCGCCTTCACCAGCTCGCTGATGAAGAACCCCATCGGGACTTTCGCGTCCACGTACCCGACCTCCGCTCCGGGGCGGTCCGGCGAGCAGTTCTGCGGGTCGGAGGCCACGAAGTAGGTGCGGCAAGCGGACGGGCGAAGCTCGTAGATTGAGCACTCGCCGTCTTCCAGGAATGCGCACGGGGTCTTTGTAGTGAGGTAGCGAAAGGAAGCGTCGTCGTTGTCGACGAACGAGTCGGTGAGGGCGGCCGTCTTCTCAAGCTGTGGGCGGTGCTTCTCGAAGGTCCCCTTCTCAAGAAGGTGGGCGGCGACGGCCACGCCCTCCGCCATCGAGGCCTTCACCAGGTTATAACAGCAGCTGTGGCAGCCCTTCTTGCACGACACGCGGTCGTTGTCGTCATTCGCGAGCATCCCCTCCGCCCAGGCGTCGATCGTCTGCCTGTAGACCGGAAGGACACACTTAGCCGCCTTGAGTGCCTTGTTCACGCCACACCGTACGCTAGGCTCCTGCGGACTTTCGGAGGAAGGAGGAGGTCCCGACCCTCAGCGCCTTTCGGCGCCCATCGGTGTTCAAAGCCGCGCCAGCGCCCCGGCTGGTTCTCCTTCCTTGTAACATTATTCATGACGAAGACTCAGCTCGTAGAGACCATCTCCCAGAACCTCGGCCACACGAAGGCGGAGGTGTCGAAGTTCATCGACTGCTACGCGGCCACCGTCGCGGAGGCCCTCAAGAAGGACGGAGAGGTCGTGGTCCCAGGCCTCGTGAAGCTCAAGCTCAAGGACACCCCGGCGACCCCCGCTGGCGAGAGGATGAACCCCTTCACCAAGCAGATGGCGAAGGTCGCCGCCAAGCCGGCGTCCAAGAAGGTGAAGGTGAGCCCCCTGGCGGCCCTGAAGAAGGCCGCCATCTGACGCTGACCCTGAAGAGAGGCCCGGGGACGGTGTTCCCCGGCTCGAACTGGAAGTTGGTTGGCGACGCCGGCTGGCTGGAGCATCCCATGTACGTACCCAACGGCCGGGAGAAGCTCGTCGGGACGCGCCTCATCGACGGGAAAGAGCATGCGGTGTTCAAGTGCCTGGACGGTGAATACCTGGCGCAGCCCTTTGAAGTCTGTCAGCTCCCGGACCCGAAGGACTGGACCGAGGTCTTGTCCAATAGCGGAAGGTAGAGGAGTCGAACCCCGAGCACCTTTCGGCGCTCGCACCGCTTTCCAAGCGGGCCTCCACCCGGTGGAGCGTACCTTCCAGTTACTTCCTGTTCCTATCTCTCAGTCGAGCTTGGTTTTCGGACTTCCCGAAGAATCGGTTTCTCGCGAGGTCCTCGTCGGCCTTAATCTTCGCCAGCCGTTCCGATATATCGGGATATGGATCGAAGCTCGTGGGGACCTCCCACGGTTTTTCGATGTTCTTGTCGATCAGGAACTTCTCGTACATATGGACGGGCATGTCCGCGTACCCGTCCGCCTTCCGTCCACGCCGGGCCTCAGGGCAGTTTAGCTCTGCTGCCCGTCCGTGGATGGGTGACTCTCCTGGCTTGGGCTTGGACGGGACGAGTATTTTCATCCCACACCTATCGCAGCGTCCCTCCGTGCCGCCGGGAAGGACTTGGACGTTGTCCCTCGTCATCAGGTGCTGACGGAGGACCATGATGAACTCCGCGAGGTGACGGCGTCCCTCGTACGTCCCGGTTGTCGAAAGCATCGTGATGACCATGTTGTCGACATGGGCATCCCTGATCTTGTCTTCTATGATCGCGTCCTTCGGAAACCTCATGTCGCACCTTACTCGAACTCGTCGCCTATATCCCCCTTCGGGGAGCCGGGCACCCTCGGGGTCTTGAGCTCTATGCCCGTCTTGGAGTTCTTTCTTTTCAGCTGCATGAAGATTTTCGTCGCGTCCTTGTGGCACCAGAGGCAGAGAGTGCGGAGTCCGTTCATGCCGCACAGACCGCCCCCGTCGGCCACCTCCAGCACGTGGTCAGCTTGCCAAAGGGAGACCTCGGCTTCCTTGACCGTCAAGGGGAACGGCGGCTTCTTCAGAAACGCGAGGTAGCCGGGATCCTTCCGCCAGTCGGCGAGAGGGTCTTTTCCAAAGACGCCGCAGCGTGCCATGGCCGCGGTCTGCTCGTCCTCCACCCTAACGCGCATTTTGCGCGTGTCGCGCCCGCACTTTGCGCAGACGCCGCGGTCGCGGTCGTAGACCTTCTCCCGTAAATACTTAGAGCTGGAGCGTACTCTCCACTCGTGAGCACAAAGCGGAGAGCAGAACGTGCGCCGGCTCGCCGGGACCTCCTTCCGGCACCAGCGGCAGAGGCGCCGGCCGTGCGGCCCGCGGAGCTTGCCGAGCTCCCTCTCGTTGTCCTTGATGGAGAGGTGCCTGGGCTTCATGCCACCGACACAATACAAAGGCCCCGACGGGTAGTGCCTCAAAGGCCGGGGCCAGCCGGGTTTCACACGGCGCTGGCCATGCACTTCCACTGTCGCTCGATCCGCAGGGCGGACGACCCTCACGAGCGGGCCCTCGGATTCCGCTGCGGGTGCGGAGGCCATGAGCGCGAATGGCGGGTCCCCCTGACGGACTTCAGGCACTACGACCGGTCCATGATGTCCGCAATGGAACTTCTTGCCCACGCGGACGACGAAAGCAACTGGGAGGCCCGTCGGAGCGTCGACACGCTGGACATGGGCCGCATGGGCCTGGAGGCCTCCCAGCTCATCACGCGGCGCGGGGACTTCGTAAAGAAGCTTGAGAAGGACCGTGACAAGGCGAGGAGGAAGGCGAGGACCCTCCTCAAGCGCCACGTCACCGCCCGGCAGTGGAAGGAGTTCCTGAAGAAGACATTCTTCCACGTCACAGGGTCTGACGGGCGTACGTACAGGATCGTCCATCAGATAGGGTCGAGCGTCACACTCGTCGTCGAAGGGGTGGATGTGTCCCGTTATTGCCTCGTTCCAAAGGGTGACACATGGATTCCGGAGCCGGACATGATGCTCGCCTTGAAGCTGATGCTGGAGACGAACGCGAGGGGATTCCTGATGAGGGCCAATATGACGGACCTCCGCCCTCAGATGGGAAGAACCGGATGAGTCAGCCTGGCCGGGATCGAACCGGCGACTTCTTGTCCCCCAGACAAGCGCGCTACCACTGCGCTACAGGCTGATGACATGTTCATTGAGTTCTAATGACCACATCATCATGTGGAACTCAAAAATTGTAAGAAATGTGGCGAAGATAAACCGTTGATCAAATTTCCGAAGCAGAGTAAAAACCCGTTGAAGCGATCAAGTCCATGCTTCAGATGTAGGGAAAAATCCCGCCTATCCAACCCAAACAGTGTAATCTCCGAGACTATTCTCCGCCGGAGAGGTCGATATCTCTCGAAGCCGGAAAACGTGCCAGCGGTCATTGTACGAACGTCACGAAAGTCAGACGTCAAGAATGGGAGACTCGGGTTCGACTTGGACCGTGACTTCGTGGCCGACCTTCTTCGTGATGGTTGCTTCTATTGCGGAGCTAAGAAGGGCCGTCTTACGGTGGACCGCATCGACAACTCCATGGCGCACACTCGCGCAAACGTCAAACCCGCATGCCTTCGTTGCAACAACATCCGCGGATCCATGCCTTATACCGCATGGGTGAGTATCGTTCCTGCTATACGGAGAGCGTACGAGCTCGGCTTGTTCGGAGATTGGTGGACGGATACCAAGTCACTGTTCAAGCCGAGCCATACTCAGGCAGCATTTTCATTAGCGTCCTCCCACATAGAGCCAAGGTAAGGGATCCACGAGGGGAGAACTTCTCGTGAGTCGAACCTAGGAGCGTGGAAAGGGAGAGTCTTCGGTTTATAGGGCGGTCTCACAAGCTGCATTCCTGCTTCTTGTGGAGTCCGGTTCGCCTTGCGTGAATTGCAAGGATAACAGGAAGTTACGATGTTGTCCCATGTAGTCTTACCGCCACGATCACGTGGGATCACATGATCATAGTTAAGAGAACGCATGTCCGTTCTCTTACGGCAGTATTGGCACCGGAACCCATCGCGGGTGAAAACGTTGATGCGGGAGAACTTGACCCCGCGCTTCACATTCCCGTCCCAGTCGGTCAGCCTCATGACGGAGGGTGCGCGCACTTCGAGGCTTCCGCCCGAGTAGGACGGGAAGGCCCGGGCGACGAGCGAGAAGTCCTTGACGCGATCCTCGGGGATCGTCGTCAGGATGTGCTCGTCCGACGCGTGCACTTCGATGATCTCCGCCTTGCCCGTGAACAGGCCCGTGACGGCCTCAGTCCAGGGGACGATCTGGTGAGGCAGATAGGACCTCGTGAGTACGAGAGTGCGAGCTTCCATGGGTCACCTTCTTTTCTTCTTTCTCATAGGGGTTCTCCGTTTCAGCGCCTCCGGATGGGGGCGATGTGAGTGCTTGTGGGGTACGGCTGGGATCGAACCAGCATGAGACAGAGTCTCTCCCGCCGACGCCTTGCGCCTTCGGTTAGCGGCTGCCGATTTCGCCACGTCCCCGTGGTCAGAGCTTTTCGAGATAGTGAAGTCGCCGGCCGTCCCCGTCGACGACCTCGACGGACTCGCGGAGCTTCGTATGGTCAGCCCCGGTGACGAGGGTCGCCAAGGACTTGATGAACGCTTCGCCCCTCCAGTCGTCCTCCGTCTCGACGCTGACCTGCCTGCGCCGGCCGTCCTTGGACTCGAAAACGTGAACGTTGTTGAGCGGGTCTTTGAAGTGCGTGAGCCGTATCATGCTCACGATACAGTCAGCGCGGAGTCTTGCCGGTCAGATCCTTGAACAGGAGGAGAGGCCAAAGGAACCCGCAGACCAAGGCCGTCAAGAACGCGGCCAGCGCGTGCTTTCGGACCTCGTCCGGGGAGATTGTGCGGAGGGTGACGAAGAAGAACACGATCCACCCGACGACGTGGATCATTACTATTAGCTCGGCGACCCTCAGCACACCGCGATCTTACACGAGACGGCGTGGTTGGCGCCCTTCTGCGTGAGGATGCGGCCGGAGGGGAGCTTCTCGATGAGCCCGATGCGGATGAGGTATGGCTCCACGGTTGTCTCGAGCGTCCCGACGGGCTCGCCGACGTAGGCCGCGATGGTCGCGACCCCGACGGGCTTCGTCTTGCCCGAAAGGAACTCGACGTACTTGCGGGTGACCGAGTCGAGGCCGGCCGAGTCGATGCCATTGGACTCGCACGCGGTGATGACAGTCTCTGCCTCGACGACGGAAGCGCCGACCGACTGAGCCTCGTCGCGCGCCATGCGGAGGATTGCGTTCGCAACCCGCGGGGTCCCCCGCGAGCGCTTGGCGACCTCGACGGCCGCCTGGCGGGTGCACCACACGTCGATCTTCGCCGCCGTCTGCGTGACAAGCTCGGTCAGCTGGGATACGGTGTAGAACTGCATCTGGATGGTGCGAGCGAAGCGGTCTCGGAGCGGCTGCGAGAGGTCGCCCGAGCGGGTCGTGGCCGCGACGATCGTGAAGCGGGGGAGGGGGATGTTGACGGCGTCGCCCGCCTTCGTGATGAAGCAGAGCTTCGAGTCCTCCATGACGGTATATAACAGTTCCTCGACCTTGAGGTCGAGGCTGTGGATCTCGTCGAGGAGCAGTACGTCGTTCTCGTCCAGCCCGAGGAGGACGTCGATGAGGGCCTCACGCGTCTTCACCGTGGGGCACATGACCTGCACGAGACGGCTCCCCATCTCTTGGGAGATGACGCAGGCGAGGGAGGTCTTGCCGAGGCCCGGAGGGCCCGCGAGCAGGACATGATCAATGCACTCGCCGCGCGATTTGGCGGCGAGCACCATGGTCTTGAGGTTCCGCTTTGCGTCGTCCTGTCCGAGGAACTCGTCGAAGCCGTTCGGTCGGACCGCTTTGTCGTTCGCCTTCATGTCCGGGTGTACCGGACGGTGCCCGGGACTTACGGCCGGCCCGGCCGGCGTAAGTTCATTCTGTCCGCCTGTACGAGGGCCCGTAGGTCATCAGGGCGGTCTCGTCCTCTTCCTTACGGCGGAGCTCGTCCGCCTCCGCCTTCTTCTTGGCCAGAAGCTCCGAAAGGGCTGTGGTCTTTTCCTCCCCGAGCTGCTCGGAGAGGTCTCTCGGCTTCCGTTTCTTCTTTCCGTCCTGCGTCGAATTGGTACTGGTTCGGGGCCCGGGCGTGCGAAGGTTGGACATCCAAAATGCAACTGCTAAAAACAATTGAGCAGGTCAAGGAACCGATGAACGGATCGATGTTCGCCGCGGTAAAGAACCGTATTGGCGAGAGGCTTTCAAGCGAGAAGGCCGGAACCGACGTGAAGGTCTTCGTCGACAAGACGCCGTACGGCGTCTGGATCTGGGACGAGGACGAGAAGACCCACGTCCAGATGAAAAACCAGGAGATAATCAAGGCGCTCGGGCCCGGCCAGGAGGTCCAGGACTATATCGAGGGCCTTGACGTAGTCCGACTTGACTGGAAGGAGGTCCTCGGCCCCGAGGCAGTCCGGTAAGGTCAGGCCATGAAGACCATCCTTGCGATCACCGTTTTCCTCCTCTCCGCCTGCGGAAACTCGGCCCCGGCCGCCTCCGCGGGTCCCGCCGTGCCGGACTCGGGCCCGGCCGCGGACGCCGCGCCGCCGGCCGCGGACGCGGGCGCGCTGAAGCCCGACAAGAAGTAAGGGGCGGGCGGGCTGCGGTCCGCCCTACCCCTTCTTTGGTCTCTTCGGTGGTAGAAATTCGAAGCGGACACCACACTTCGTGCAGAAGATGCCTATATCCCTCATCTTGTGCCCGCGCTCCGTCTCCACGACCTCGGAGCCGGACACGACGTCGCCGCCGCACACTGGGCACACGCTCTTCTCCCCGTCCGTAACCATGAAGGTTATGGTCTTAGGGAGCTGGACAGCTTTCATGCTGAGGGAGCTCTTCCTCTTCGGAGGCAGACTGCTCCTTTTCGGCGGTGCTTTACTGCTGGCCATAACCCTATGGCTCCATAAATGGTCACGGTGGAGGGAGTCGAACCCTCAAGAACGCCCTTATGAGAGGCGTCTGCACCCTGTGCTCACCGCGATGGCACCCCCGGCAGGATTCGAACCCGCGTTTGTCGCTTTAGAAAAGCGCTGCCTGTTCCGCTAGACTACGGGGGCATGGCGTCCTCGGCAGGAATCGAACCCGCATTATTCCGCCTTCGGAGGGCGGCGCCAATCCTTTTGACTACGAGGACGTGTCAGAGTCTGTGAACGTGGTCGACGGCGATATTGCCGCGCGCCTGAGCGATGAGAGGGTCTGCGACGTCGTCGTGGACGGGAATCCACTCTCTGAGTTTCTCCGGGATTTGCTGTCCGGCCAGCTTGAAGAGCCGCTCGACGTGCTTCCGATGGAAGAGCGCGAGGTCGGTCCTGCAGTGCAATTCGAAATAACCGAGAAAGTCCTCGTCCGACCACTCGTCCTGCCGTCGGGTCATCAGTCTCTCCCGGAGTCCCGGACCCCGGAGTCCCGGACCCCGGAGTCTGTTCCCGCGTCCGGCGGGGGAGGACTCCAGGACTCAAGACTCTCGGCCATGTCCGTTCCAACCTCCCAAATCTCGTTCGTCGGAGGGTAGACGGACTTCCACTTCGCGACGGCCCCGTCGGCCCACAGGAGGGTAGAGAAGACCTCCGCCCCGTTGCGCCCCTTCTGCACGTTCGACACGATCGTCGGCAGGCCTCCGTCCGGCCTCCGGACAACTCGCTCGAACTCGTCCCTTTTCCTGGAGTCGAACGAGTACTTCGGCGGAGGCATTACGGGCATTCCGCACCAAACCCGGGCCCTCAATATTTTTACACCCTTCTCGCCGCTCTTTTCGGACGGCCGCGCGTCCATGCGGATTTTCACATTGCACGGGAAGGGGTTCCGGACCTTCAGGTCAAGCCTCGGCCAGACGACCGTGGAATCAAGGCCGACGGGGATGTAGGCCGAGGGCCGGGAGTGGGAGGTTCTTTCGACGATCTCGAGACCCGCCATGCGGGCGGCAGCGTGGACCGTGGAGCTGACCTGGCAGACTCCGCCTCCCACGCCGTCAGTTAGCTCCCCCTTGAATATGACGGGCGCCTTCACGAACCCGTTCTCCTCCGTCCGCGGTCCGACCTTCTCGTTGAGCGAGAAGGTTTCCCCCGGAGGCACTATGGCCTCCGCGAAGAGAGCACGCTCGATGTTCTTGTTCCGGTTCGGGGGGCCGGAGTAGCGCGTCTCGAACTCTCCGACGATCTCGTCAGGTCTAGGTGGTGGAGGGGCTGCCTCCACGCTCGCGTCCTTCGACTCCATCACGACGGCTCCGGAGTCGTCCGGAGTTCCTGTCCGGACAGGACCTGAATCGCAGGCGGAAACGGCCAAAAGGAAAACGAGCTTTTTGTTCATGGGCTGGAAGTCCGCATTATACAGCGGGTAACGTCCGGGATGAAGAGGTTCGTTCTCGTCGCTTACGTCCTCGCTCTGTCCTGCGCCAACCAAGAGGGACCTTCCGTAACGCCGTTGAAGGCGGCCGGATCGCCGAAGGACGCGAGCTCGGAGGCCGGACCGTTAGACGCTGGCATCGCGGACGCGGGTGACGACGATGACGACGACGCAGGACCTGTCCACAGGAAGTGGTCGGTCCGGTTTTCCCCGAAAGGCGGTTGCACGGACGCCATAGTGGCCCTCATCAAGTCCGCCAAGAAGGAAGTCCTCCTTCAAGCCTACTCCTTCACCTCGAAGCCGATATGCGCGGCGCTGGTCGAGAAGTCAAAGAAGGTCCCCGTCAGGGTTATTCTGGACTCGGACGACATGCCGGACGCCGGAGGGATGAAAATCCTGCTCGACGCGAGCGTCGAGGTATGGACGGACGCCAAGCACCCAATAGCCCATAACAAGGTTTTGGTAGTGGATGGGAAGGTCGTGGAGACCGGTTCATTCAACTACACGGCACAGGCCGAGAACAACGCTGAGAACTGCCTCATCGTCAAGGACAAGGACTTGGCCAAGCAGTACGCCGACAACTGGGCGTTGCACCTGACGCACTCAGTCCGTAGCGTTCGATAGGCAGCCGGAACAGTCGTCCAGCTTCGACGTTTCAAACTTCGAGACGGCCATGGACGATGCGTCGAAGGTCATCATTCGGCCGAGGAGCGCCGGACCCATCCCAAGCAGGATGCGGAGGGACTCCATGGCCATCGTCGACCCGACCACCCCGCACACGGGACCGAGGGTGCCGCGGACTAGCTTGGCCGCCGCCTCCGGCTTCTCCGGATGCAGGCAGAGCCAGCATGGCGAGCCGGGTCCGAACGTCATGACGCGGCCGAGAAGGCCTGCGATGGAGCCGTGGACGACGAGCTTGCCCGCCTTCACGGCGGACATGATCACATCGCGGTGGGAGGACCAGCGGTCGGTGCAGTCGAGGACAACGTCATAGTCGACTTTGGGAGAGCGGGAGATAGGTTCAAAGTCCGCCACGTTCTGCACCTTCTGAGTTGACCATTCGCACCAGGACCCGCGCTTTCGGACCCAGCTTGACGCCGAGGCCGCTTTATCCTCGCCGACGTGCGAATGGAGGATTTGACGGTGCAGGTTCGTCAGGTCCACGGCGTCGGGGTCGCAGACGTCCACGCGCCCTACCCCGGCGGAGGAAAGGTACATGATAACGGGAGAGCCGGTGCCGCCGGCTCCGACGACGAGGACTTTCGAGGCCCTCAGCCTCTCCTGGCCGGCTTCCCCTACTTCGGGGAGGCATGTCTGTCGGGAAAAGTCCAGGTTCTGCATGCCCACAGCTTACGCTCCGGAGAACGTGACTTCCAGGTAACGTTCGACGAGGTAAGCGCATGGCAGAGTCAAAGTCAGATCCGCCGAAGGACATACACGCTTCAAGGCTGAAGTACCTTGGAACGCTCGTGGCTGCCGTGGCCGCCCTTGTCACCGCCTTGGGAGCCTACTTCAAGCCGCAGGACCACTCGGTCAACAAGGCCTCCTACGAGGAGCTGTCGAAGGTCATCAAGGATCTCTCGGACGAGAGCGACAAAAACCACGACGACATCGTGGCCCTCCGCGGCTACGTCGAAGGGGCGGTGACCAGGAACTCAGGACCTCTCCCCATCGTCGTCCAGGACGCGGGCTCTGCGGCCTCAACGTCGCGAGACGCCGGTACGCAGGTCGCGTTCGTCCAGCTCCCACCGCCCAGACCGGTTCCCTCCATTCGCACGGGACAACGCCCGCCGATGCCAGCGAACTTTGATTCGCTGGTTAAGCAGAGCAAGAAGTAGAGCGGGTAGAGGGAATCGAACCCTCGTCTCCAGTTTGGAAAACTGGGGCCCTGCCATTAGACGACACCCGCAGGAGACACGATGCAAAAGAGGACGATAGGGCTTGAGGACCGTGACTTTGCCTTCGTGGTGAAGATGCAGAAGCAGGTCGACGGGCTCGGGAACGTTACCGGATATGCGCCGATGACGCACGTGTACGTCGGCGACAAGCAGATAGGCCTGGTCACGAACGTCGATATAAAGGCCGTGTCGAGCATGACGCCCGACATCACGGTCGTTCTCGCAGGAGGACTGTCCCAGGAGGAGGCCAAGCGGATGCCGGACTCCACGAAGGAGGCGGTGAAAGATTTTGCCCGCCTCCTGGGTCTCGTACAGGGGGTGAAGGTCGAGTCCCCGTTCACCTGATCAGCCGCGATGTACCTCGACGACCAGCTGAACGTCGCAGTCCTCGCTGACCTGGGAGCCCGATAGGCTAGCGTTGTCCGGGACCCCGCCCATCCCCGTGCGGACTTTAGCGCTGCACTGCCTGCAGCGAAACCACTGGAAGTTGATCGACGGCCCTAAAAAGTCTGCCCCGTCAAACGGCTTCCAGTCGTGTGGCCTCATCGGAGCGAACCGTACGCTAGAGCTGACGGCGGGGGTCGAACCCGCGGCCTCCGCTTTACCAAAGCGGTGCACTACCACTGTGCTACGTCAGCGAATCGTGGAAATGGAGGGGGTCGAACCCTCGTCGCTCGCTTGCAAGGCGAGAGCTCTCCCGTTGAGCTACATTCCCGTAAGAAAGTGGAGCCAGGGAGAATCGAACTCCCGTTTCGTCCATGCGAAGGACGCACATTCCCGCTATGTTATGGCCCCGGGAAGGCTCCCGCCGTCCCTTTTTCGGGGGCGAACGGTCGCCTTGGGAGGTTTCACCTCCCGTCATCACACCTTCATTGGCGCACCTCGCTAGTGGAACCCACCGGGATCGAACCGGTCACCTCGTCGATGCCATCGACGCGCTCTCCCAACTGAGCTAGGATCCCGTTCGCGGCCCGAAGGCCGCTTTCACTTCAGGCCGACTCGGCCTCGTCTGCCGGAACCGCCGCGGGGACGGTCCCGGACTTGCGCCCGCGCACGGCGTGGTGGGCGACTCCGCCCTTCTTGCCGGCCGTCCGGGCCTCCTCGCTCGAGAACTGGTGCGCCGTTCCAGCGGCGTGGGCGGCCTTCCCGCCCTTGCTCGCGATTTCGGCGACCTTCTTCGGGTCCATCGCGGCGAACCCTCGCTTCTTCTTCTCTTCCATGACGCCTCCTATGGTGTGGCCTTGTCAGCGCAACACCTGAAACCTGTCTCATAAAACTGGAACGTAGGACCGTGGACGGCGTTCGTCCAGGTACAAGTGGGGTTGGACCCGCCAAAGCACGATGCCCAGTAACAGCCTTTCAGGGCATACCCGGAGCCACGGCGAACCCACTCCTCAACGTTTCCGACCATGTCCTGGACGCCTTCTTCGCTCGAACACCCGGGGCGAAACCCGGACGGCTCTCCTTGCCACAGCCTGTCGGCCTCCCGTTTAGAACGGTCCGACGGCCACGAGGCGAGGGCTGCCTCGTCCACGCGCATCCAGCGCTTCCCGTCGTTACAGCGCCCTGGCTCATGGAACTGCCCGTACGGATAGCGGAGCTTGGAAGGGCCTGAGCAGGCCCTCTCCCACTCGGCCTCCGTGCAAAGCCTTTTCCCGGCCTTACGGCAAAGGCGGTCTGCGTCCAGGGCGGAAGCCATGATCGTCGGATTCTCTCCGGCCGCGTTCGGAGCCTCGAACCTGTCGACGCAAAAGGACGACACGGTAAGCATGTCGTCCGGGCACGGTCTGAACTCCGTCTTGGCCTCTGTCGGGAGAGCTTCTGGCAACCCCGGACAGAGCACGACTGTCGGGGCTGGAGCGGCTGAGCTGTTCGAAGAGGCGACGGCGAGAAGGCATGACACTGTTACAATTGGTGAGATGGCTCTTACAATTGACCTCATCCAGAACGTTACAATCACGAGAGCCCATTTATACAATCTCCAAGATTGGAGGTGGCTTATGGAATCTGGACACCTGGTCTACCTTGATCGGGCGAAGGCGCTCATGGACGAGCTCCACGCGGCGGCAAGGAGCGACAGCCTCATCCTGAGGTCTAGGCTGGCGGAGCTCGTCCGGCGCATCGGGTCATGGGCCTCCAACCAGCCCAGCGATGGCGAGGTGGCCTCGGTCGACGCGGAGCTGAAGGCCCTGGCCGTGGAAGTGAAGAGGTTCGCGTCCTCGGGGCTTGGCGGACCGTGAGCCCCGACGCGGGATCGGGTGTATATAAGACGGTTCCGCCGTCGGACGGACACTGGTGTGACCTCGTCGGCTGCGAACGCGTGTGCGAGTGTGGAGCGACGTGCGAGGACCACATGGAGGACCGGGTCCCGTGTGCGAAGTTCCAGGAGGACGACGACCTCGGGTGGGACCTCGCGGCGAACGGCGAATAGCGACCCCAGCGGGATTTGAACCCGCGGTCTCCAGCGTGACAGGCTGGCGTCCACTCCAGGCTGGACCATGGGGCCTTGGCCGGCGAGCGTCAGGGCGGAGCCGGCTTCCGTGGGTCCCTTGATCAAGATACCGGGCGGAGCTTTTTGTCCGCACGGAGGGTATGGCGCAGTTCACCGTGACGGTCGACGAGTCGGGCAACTACCATGCTGCCGTGGACGGCGAGATCCTTGAGACCACCAAGATGGTCAGGATCCGGGCTTCAGACTCAATCTCCGTCCCACGATGCACGGTCGAGTACTTCCCGACGGGGACCGCCGGGGCGAGGACGAAGGCCCTGCTCGCGAAGGTCCCGTGGGTGAAGGCCGCCGAGGCGGGGATGGACGCCCCCGACTCCGAGGATGGCGACATGGAGATCGAGCGTTAGGGCTCTCGGCGCTGCTCGCGCTCGGAGACCCGGGCTCGTCGCTCCTGCATCGTCTGACTGCGCTCTTGGTCCTTGAACGCGTTCTTTTTCCACGGCTTGCACATCATACAGCCGGCTCGAACGCTCTTGGGACGCTTCCTCTTATGGTTCGCCATCTTGATCTCCTTGCCGCCGTCAGCGGCGCGTTGGTGATCATGGCTCCCATGTTCGACAGTACCCATCGGAAGGTGAGATTTCCGAAAATGGGGTGACGTACGGGTATTGATCCCGTCAAAGACTGGTCCACAACCAGCCGGGTTCACCAGCTCCCTCACGTCACAGCGGTGGAGCATAGCTCCGGCGGAAGTTGGAGGTCCCGACCCCCAGCGCCTTTCGACGCCGCACTCATTAGCAATGAGGCCCGACACCCTGGCCAGTTCAACTTCCAGACAAGCACGACGGAGGAAGCCAGAGGTCCCGACCCTCAGCGCCTTGCAGCGCCCTTCAGTTTTCGAAACTGAGCCGGACCCCGCCCGGTTTGGCTTCCAAAGTTCAGACGGGCGGAATGGACGCCCAGACGTCGCCATCAAGCGAGCACACCTCGACGTTCGGCCCGCTGTCACGGACGAGGACCTGCATGCCCGCGACAGTGTCCAGCGCGGCGTGGAGGACGGCGGGGTCGACGAACGGCCCGCCCGGTGGCGATCCTAGGAGCGGTCCGGCGTCCAAGATAACGTTCCCAACATCGATGTTGGAAAGGCAAAATTGTCTGAGGACTCCGATAATGTGCACTTTCCCCATGCCGGAAGCACAGCACAAGGGTTCGACGAGCCCTTTATGGTAGTTTCAACGTATGGCATCGTACGTCGAGTCCTCGAGGGAGCCTGGCGCTAGCACGGACGTCATTCAGACGAGCGCCACTCTTTTCTCGGATATAACCCTTACGAATCCGATCCTCGAGTTCAACAAATACATCCCGGAGATCTACTCGCAGCTCGAGATTGACCAGAGCTTCGACATAACCCAGCTCGTCCTGCTGAGGATGACGCCGTTGAGCACCGGCCCAAACGCGGGCCCGGCGACGTACACGTTCTCCATCCAGTTCGTGAATAGAAGGGCCGCAGTGTCCCCGGTGGGTCGTTTCCTCGGGCAGCCCGGACCGACGGGCGTCATGGGTTTCATGGGCGTGTTCGGATATTCAGGATCCGTGGCCTCTCCGGCCCCCACGGGACCGTTCGGGTACATCGGGTTCCTCGGGCTCCGAGGACCACAGGGGCCGACGGGGCCCTTTGGAGGAGGACTCCAGGGACCAGCGGGACCAGCGGGACCGCAAGGGCCCGTGGGGCCGTTCGGTCCTGCAGGGGCTGCAGGTCCTGCAGGGGCTGCAGGGGCTGCAGGGACTACCGGACCTGCGGGACCGCAGGGTGTCACTGGCGGTTTTGGCCCTACGGGTTTGATCGGTCCTACAGGACCGATAGGTGCAACTGGCCCCGGGGCGGTGGCTCCGACGGACCCGTTCTACTCGTTCAGCACAGGGCTGGGCAACATCAACGCCACGTCGGCCGGAGTCTTTACGGCGGACATGACGGGGGTTCTGAATGGCGAGGTCTGGAGCGTTGACGTCTACATGTCCGTCCGTCCGTCGACGCCGGGCGACACAACGATCTCCTCGTGGAAGGTGTCTGGGATTTTCTATGGGACGGCCGGCCCTACCGCCAACCTCAGCGGAGTCGTTGTCTCCGCGTGGTTCGGGAACGGAGCCTCTTTGCTCACCACGGAGCCAACCCTCATCGCCTCCGGGTCGTCAGTCCAGCTCAAGTTCACCAATCCGGACTCGACCGTCCGGAGGGTCGGCTTTGAATACCGTATAGCCAGGCTGGTGTTCTGATGAGCTGGGCACAATGGCAGGACCCGCTTCTCGTCCACTGGCCAGGCCCGCTCGGGACCAACCTGTGGACTGGCGTGGCTGGGATTGTCTACGACGGCCGGTACCTGTGGGTTACGGACGCCGGGTCTTCCGGAAGTAACTTTAGCGTAGGGCCGGAGACGAAGCTTGTCCGCATAGTCAACCCGGACACCGTCCCGCCCACCCTCATTACGTCTATTGACGTTTCAGCATACGCCCCGATCAACGCCATCCGGCAAGTCCGCTTATCCAGCGATGGTACGAAGGTCTTCTTATGTCTGAAACGGTGGGCCGGAGGCGCCCCCTTCAGCGGGCTGACCGCCACGATAACGGCGTCTGCGGGGACGGTGACCGTCTCCAACATATCACATTTCCTGTACACCGGGCTCGTCGGAGGGACTATAACCATCTCCGGCGCGGCCAGCGCTGTAAACAACGGGACGTTCAAGATCCTGTCAACGCCAGTGACGGGCAGCCCGGCATCCCTCACCATCCAGAACCCGGCGGGAGTCACGGACGCGAACGTAGGCGCCATTCACTGGACCGTGAACCAAATGCCGGGCTTGGTCCTCGTGTTGGACAAGGTTACGTTCGCTGTGCTCGGAGTCTGCCAGCTTACGAACGGGAATATCGGGACCCCGTCAGGTTATTACTCCATTGGGGCTCGAGACTGCGTGGAGGATGGGGCCGGTAATCTTTGGGTGACGAACTCAAGCCAGACGACGTCCAACATCGTCGAGAAGTTCGTCCTTTCCACGGTCCTGGCGAACGGGGTGACCCCAACCCTATCCGCGGCGACCGTGAACTGTGCAAGCCACGCCGAGGAGCTCTGCTTTGACGGCCGGTATATATGGACCGGAGGCTGGGCCTACACGTCGTCCGTGACGAGGATTGACCCGACCAACGCGACGGCCTCTGTTTGCACTGATACTGCGAACCTGACCATCTGCGGGATGAAGCTCTTCGGAGGGTTTCTCTACGCAGGAGACTTCGGGGGTGGGGTTCTCAAGATCGACCGGTCGCGGTTTGTCCCCGGGGGGATAAACGGCATGGTGGTGGTGAACAAACAGCTTGCCTCGTTCGGTAGCAACTTTATCCGCAACTCGTTTCTCCTCGACAAGTTCGGTTACCTGTGGGTCGGAAACGAAAAGAAGACTCAGTTCAGGCTGAACCCCAACACGCTCGAACAGGTTTCCAGCTTCATCATCTCCACCGGCAACAACGGGTGGACGGACATAGTCCTGACCCAAAACCACATCTGGGGGACTGGGCGCTTTGGAGTCACCGTATCGGACTTCACACCGAAGCTCGGTCGGTTGCGGGTGGACGCCCCGGTGCAGAGCGCGGCGAACGTCTCCCCGTACGCATCAAGGCCAGTCTGGGTCGGCGACGCCTACAACGCGAACCTCACGAAGGTCGAAGCCTCTACCCCGTCAGTTCCGTCCACCGTCACGACCGTAGACCTTTCCGCGTACGGAGGGGCCATTAAGCGGATAGCGTCCGATTCCAACGGCTTTGTTCATGCCGGAATGTTCCCGCTCGGCGGCGGAGGAGGGAGCAAGCCGGGCCCGTTCCCGTCGACCGCGCCGTTCGTCATAGTGAACAAGGTCACGAACGCCGTCGTCGGCGTCGCCAGCGTTAGTACGGGAGGCGATCAGAAGCGGCCCATGGGTTTCGCCTTCGACGGCAGCTCGGCCGGGTCGGGCTCAATTCGCGGGAGCGTGTACGTCCTCGGGGCCACGCAAGTGTTCGGATCAACTTACACGAACATCACTATCTATAAATACATCATCAGGAACATCACCCTGGCGTTCCCGTCCGTCTACGCGACTCCGACGTCCAAGTTCGTCATGCCGGCGTGGGGTCCGAGCGGGAGCCATCTGGAGTCCATCTGCTATGGGGCCGGATACCTCTGGGCGACGACGGGATCCTACCTATCGCCCGGAAAGCTCGTCCGCATCGACCCGTCGACGGGGGTCACGACGACGTACGCGGACGTTGTATCCGGCGGGCAGTACTTCGCATGCATATTCGCTCACGGGAGCGTATGGGTGTCTGGGGCGAGCTCCACCAACGCGAACAAGATCTTCCGGTTTAATCCGGCTACGTTCCCGGCCGCGCCCATATCTATCACGGTCGATCCGACGAACACCGTGGCCAACACGTGCGAGATGGTCGCGGACGACGTCTCGGTCTGGGTCAGCAACGGGTCGAACTTTGTCAGCGCCTTGCCCTACCTCTACAGGGTGAGCGCCGCGACCAACGCTCTCATCGCCACCGTCAGCGTGCCGGCGGTCAACGGGACCACGCAGGGGCTGACGTGGGACGGGACGACCGTGTGGGCCACCTTGAGGTTCGGAACTTACCCCGCGAGCCGCGGCGTCGTCGGTTTTTCCACGGGGGTAGGATCAGAGGCTTACCTCGGTTATTATAACCCCGGCGGCGCACTGCATGACCCCATATCCATGACCTTTTGACGGGGCCTTTTGACGGAGGAGAAGACGATGAACGGAACGGTCGACAGAATAATGAGGCATGGAGTGTTGGCGAAGATCGACGGGACGCCCGAGATCGGCGATCTGTTCCAGGTTTACCGGATTGTAGACGGGGCCGAGGTCGTCATCGGGACCGGGTATATACGGAAGCCGCACGGTCCTGGGATGTTCAAGCTCCAGCCTCCGGAGACAGAGACCGGGGAGCGCGGAGGACAGTTTCCGGACGTGCTGGAAGGTGACCTGGTCCGGAAGGTGTGATCAGAGTCGCGGGCCGGGGTTGAACCGGCGTATGTCAGGGTTGCAGCCTGATGCCTTTCCACTTGGCTACCGCGACAGTCTCGAGGGGCCGCGCGAGACCCCCTTTATGGTAGTTTCAACGTATGGCGTCGCACGTTGAGTCCTCGAGGGAACCCGGTGGGAGCACGGACGTCGTCCAGGCGAGCGCGACGCTCTATTCGGATATAACCCTTACGAATCCGATTCTCGAGTTCAACAAGTATATACCCGACGTCTACTCGCAGCTGGACGTCGATCCGACGTTCGACATAACCCAGCTCGTTCTCCTCCGGATGACGCCCCTAAGCACCGGGCCCGTAGCTAGTCCGGCGACGTACACGTTCTCCATCCAGTTCGTGAATAAGCAGGCCTCGGTGGCCTCCGTCGGGCGCTTCCTCGGGCAGCCCGGACCGACGGGCGTCATAGGTTTCATGGGGGTGTTCGGATATTCTGGCTCGGTCGCGTCCCCTGCGCCGTCCGGACCGTTCGGTTATATCGGGTTCCTGGGCCTCCGGGGCCCTCCGGGGCCGACGGGTCCGTTCGGGGGAGGTCCTCCGGGTCCTCCGGGTCCTCCGGGGGCCCAAGGTCCTGTGGGGCCGTTCGGGCCACAGGGAGTACCCGGAATTCAGGGGCCGACCGGAATCGCGGGGGCAACAGGGCCGTTCGGATCGACGGGGCCTGCCGGATCGACGGGGCCGGCAGGCCCCGTCGAGATTTCGAACACGCTGTACGTGTCTGTGAACGGAAGCGACATCACCGGTGACGGCTCTCCCGGCCGACCCTTCGCGACGTACGGTCATGCGGCCACGGTGGCCGTGGCCGCGGGGGCGGCTCAGAACAACTACTACGCCATCATCTTCACGCCCGGCGATTATAGTATCATAGAGGACCCGGTTGTCCTCGTCCCGTACGTGACACTGACTGGCCTGACCGGGCAGGGAATTCATAACGCGCGCGGACCCGTAACGATCAGCCGCCTGACCCTGGGGTCCGGCTTTGGGGCGGGAACAGCGGACACCGTGGTCAGCTACGTGACGTTGTGGACTAACACCAATTTGGTCTTCCCCACGCCAGCGGGCGCGATGCGCGTCGTCCTGCAGAACGTGGTCACGCTCGGTAATTTCAGCGCGATCGGAGGACCAGGAGGGGCGGTCCATTTCGTGGACAGCCTCCTCTTTTCAGACGGGAACACGCACACGTTCTCGGATGTGGAGCTGTACACGTACAACACCAAGATTGACGATCCTATCGTCGTCACGGCTCCCACCTACTACGCCCTATGGAGCTCTTCTGGCGGGTCTTGCAGGCAGTCTGTTCAGATCATCGCCGCCCCTGGGTTTTCGGCGGACGTCTCGCTGTCGGGCACGTTTGTGGGGTCTAGCGTTACGCTCGACGGAATCCTCGCCTCTTACACGTCCGATATCCTGGGGATGGGGACGTCCCTAACACTCCTCAACTCAGCCCCTACGCCCATTTTCAAGGGATCTGGAAGCAGCCTCATAGGGCAGAGGCTGATCTCGGACGGCTTTGGGCGATACCTGTGGGCCGGCCGACCGTACGTCATCTGGCAGCCCGGAGTGCCGAGCGCCGGGGATCACGTTGCAACGTGGGGTGAGGTGGCGACGTATATCACTAACACGGCCGGGCTGATAGACGTCTACGTGGACACCCAGTTCAGCTTCGGATCAGCAACGGTGACGGTGGCCACCCCGACAGTGAACTGTCAGGGAAAAACGAAGTTCAAGGGGGTAGTGCCCGTCCCGTTAACCGTTGACCTTGCTCTCCCGAACATGTTCTTCGAAACGAACGCCCAGATATTGAACCCGTTCTCGTTCGAGGACCTCCAGCTACAAAATACCTCGGGCGACTTCAACATGGTCGTCGGCACGAACTTCGGCTTTTCCCTCACCAACTGCTCCGTCTCCGTAGCATCGGCCTCTTGGACGGTCGCGCCCCTCAGGCTATCCATGTACCATGGAGAGATCCACTGGGTGAACTCGGGCTTCGGGTCGTTCTTCCCTCCGAGCACAGTCCCCGTGATAGACGCTGATGGGTCGTCGGAGATTTTCCTCTACGTGGAGAGGTCGGCGACGACCCTGTCGACCGATTATTGGGCGTACATGGTCGGCGCGGCTTTCGGAACGTGGGTGCACCTTCTGAACGACGATTCTGTCCGGCTTCCGGTGCAGGTTCTGAACGTCGGCGGCGTAAACTCCATACAGCCGCTCACCCATCCGTACAGCGGACTGACCGCGGCCAGGCCGGACAACCCTCGCGTTGGCGAAGAGTACTTTGACACGACCCTCAACAGGCCCGTCTGGTTCGACGGAATCAACTGGATAAAGGCGGACGGGACCGTCGTCTGAGTCATGAAGCCGTACGCCGTCTTCACGGTGGTTCACAACGAGAGCCTGTTCCTGAGGCTGTGGTGCAACTACTACTGCAGGCTGTCACCTTCGGTCGACGTGTTCGTCCTCGATGACTCCAGCTCCGACGGGAGCGTTGAAAGGGCGACGTCGAGGTTTCCGGAGGTGAAGACGAGGACGGTTTCCCCAGGTAAAAGATATGACCTCGTCAGGCTCCGAGAGTCTGTCCAGTCCTTCCAGAAGGAGCTGCTGAGGGAGTACGAGGTCGTCGTTTACACGGACGTGGACGAGTTCCTCATGACTGTGGGCCACGGTGGCCTTCTCTCGTTTCTGGAGAGGTTTCGCACGGGAGAAGGGAAGCAGGTCCGGGCTTCAGGGTGGCACACGATACACAATGCTGGAGATCCTCCCGTATCCTTCGTCGAAGGGGAGAGCGTTCTGAAGGACCGGAAATTCATGTGGAGGTCCTCCCGGTACGACAAGACCCTGGTGTCGAAAGTCCCGTCGAGGTGGACGAACGGGTTCCACCAGTGCTTGGGGGCGGAGCTCATGGCCCCGGATCCGAACCTCACTCTCTTCCACGCGTGGATGGTGGACCGGGAAGCATTCCTTCAAAAACCGAGAGCGTACATGAGTGTGGACAGGGAAAGGTTCCTCGAGTACCAACAGCAAAAGGGGGCGTTCGAGAGGAAGCATGATATCCCGGAAGAGTGGAAGTCATTGATCCTGTGGTGACACGTGCCGACAGCGCCCCCGGCAGGAGTCGAACCTGCGCCATCCGCTTTAGGAAAGCGGCGTTCTGTCCTCTGAACTACGGGGGCGTACAGTGTAGAAGGCCAAAGGAAGACCATGACCCATGGGAAGGAACTATGTCGTCGAGATACTCGTAGACCGGCTCGGCCCCGGGTCCGCCCCGGTCTACGAGTCGGACCCTGACGAGGAATGGTACTACCTGGACGGCGACGGCCGGACGTGGAAGACGTTCTCCGGCAAGAGGTGCCACGCCCCAGAGTTTGAGCTGGCCGGGCCGACGCAACAGTCCGTGGTCCGCCAGGTCGAGAGGGCGATAGCGACAATCTGCCTCCTCCAGGAGCACGGCGGGACGGTGGTCCTAGCAATCCGGAGCTTCCACCAAGTCCAGGGGCCCGAGATGGCGGCCTGGGAGCTCACGGGGAGCCTGATCATCACGAAGAAGTCGCCGCGGGAGCTCGGAGTCGTCGGCTCCGAGCGGATGGACGGGCTGCCGGCCCACATGGTCGTGGACGACTTCACGATGAGGCACCTCGACTATATGGAGGACGTTGAGGAGGTTCACGAGACCTAGTCAGGGTGACGGGAATCGAACCCGCTGGTGCGTGCGCCCAAAGCACGCGGACTGCCTTAGTCCATCACCCTGAAGTGGTACGCGCGGACAGAGTTGAACTGTCGTTTCCTGCTTATCAGACAGGGGTCCTGACCGTTGGACGACGCGCGCATGGTACGAGGCGCGAGAGTCGAACTCGCCTACAACACCGTGTCAAAGTGTGCTCATCCCAGATGAGTAGCCTCGCGTGATGACCAGTACCCCATCGGCTTAGTGGTGATGCCCAGTTTTTTACATCGCTTTCTGACGGCAGCTTCGGACACGCCAATGGACTTGGAAAGAGAAAACCCTGCATGAGATAGTAGGCCCAGTCGGACTCGAACCGACGTTTCCTGCTTGTAGGGCAGGCACTCTAGCCGCTGAGTTATAGGCCCAAATGGGTCCGTTTCGTTCCGGCCGCGTCGCCTTTGCGCCCGCATCCTCCGGCGTTTCCTGGAACCCGGCTCCGACAGATCAAACTGCGGAGCTCTCTTCTTACCGTACCGCAGGCCACACCTTCTTGGAAGGCTGAAGAAGCCAGAGGTACGCCGTCTGTACTGCCTCCGTGAATGTCTTGCCTTGGGCTCGGCCCTCGGCGATGATCTCATGGAATCTTTCCTTGTCTTTTTCTTTCATGGTCGGGGTGAGACGATTTGGACGTCCGACCTCTGCGTCCCGAACGCAGCGCTCTAACCAGGCTGAGCTACACCCCGAAACTTTGATGCGGAATGGTGATATGGACCTCAGGAAGATCGCCGTCCGAGTCGCGGCCGGACCGGCGTACAAGTCGTTCGGAGAACCCCGCGTCCCGAACGACGTTATGAAGAAGGCCTACGTCCGAGGGGCGGAATCGGCGGAATCGGCGGCCCGGAAGGCCGTCCAGGAGGCGGGGACGGACTCCGCGGCGCTGAAAGAGGCCGTCAAGGCGGTCGTCAAGGCCGCGGAGGCCTGGCGGGATGCAGGGGAACGAAAGAAGGCCAAGGAGATGCAGGGCCTGGCGTATGAGGCGGACCAGGCCTACAAGGCGGTTTCCGGGGACACCTTCGGAATACCGTCGCCGGAGAAGGCGTGGAAGTCCATGAGGATCTAGGACTTTAGGGCCTGATCGACGGCCGCGATGTAGGCCACCTGATAATGGTGGTCGCCGTACGGGAGGCCTGGGGCCCAGTCGCGGGAGGCCCGGACGGCGTCGAACGCCTGCTGGGGTGTGAGACCGTGAACCCAGCGAAGGACAGCGTACGCGAAGGCCGGGCCCCGAGAGCCGCCCATCTGGCAGTGGACGTAGATCGGTCCGAAGCCAGCGGCGAGCTTGGCGAAGGAAACGGCCTGGCGGACGAGCCCCTGAGGGAATGGCGTCCCGTCGTCCGGGACGCGGCACTCGGAGAGCCTCACGATGCCCTTATCCTCGTCCGAGTGCTCCGTCTCCACGTTGAGCACGGACTGGACGTTGAAGTCGCGCTGGAGGTGCTCCCAGTCAGCTCGGTCGACGATGCTGCCCCCGACGAGAACGTCCGGAGTTACCCAGTACCTCTGGATGAGGTTGACCTCGGGGAACGGGTAGAGGCTGTTGATATACGACTCGGCGTGGGCCATGCCCGACCTTACTGCCGTTCAACGTCCCGAGGGTTCACGTACGGCCATGACTCGGCCATCTGCCCCTTCACGCGGGACGGTACGGAGCGCGGGCTGTGGTGCCCGCACACGCACGATATTGGGTAGAGGAAGCCGGCGTCACTCTGGATCTGGCTCCAGCAGGCCAGAACGTTCCTTCGGCGGGCCGCGATATAGGCGCGGGCGGAGGCTCGGCGTCGACGGGCAAGCCACGTCACGATCCGTACGAGGAAAGTGGCCCGCCAGCGGCCGGGACGCCGTCCAACCCTCTCTTGCTCCCTGTAAACGTTCACCCGCTGGCCAGGGCCTTCTTGACGACCTCGGTGACCGTCCCGTCCCTCGGGACGAGCTTCCCGTCGACCTCCTTGACGTAGACTCCCTTCGCCATGCTCAGGGCGTCCGCCCCGACCTTCTCGTGCCACCCGAAGGCCTTCAGGCCTTCGAGGACCTCCTGCTCGGTCTTCGGGGACTCCGTGCAGAGCTGTTGAACGTCGAGGATGGGGTCGTTCTTGCTCTTCATGGCCTAACGTACAAGAACGGCGGCTCTGTACCAGGGGCGGGGATTCGAACCCCGCGATGACGGGCCCCCTCCGCTACTCGCGCCAACGCCAGCGCTTTCCCGGAGAGGGGCGTTGCCCCGTCAACCGCCTGCCCCAGTATAGAGCCGCCGTTCTCGTCGGCCCGTACTGGTGTCAGATCTTGATTTCCACAGACCGCAGTTCGGCGGTCATGGCCACGGAGAGAGCCCCGTCCTTGACGGTGAAGTCCGTGTCCTCTGGCTTCCACCCTCTAAACCAGACCTGGCCGACGATGAGGGTGAACGTCGTGCGGGCGACCTCGAAGATGAGCTGGCGGACCTTCTTCCGGGCATCCTTCTGCTGGCCTTCGAGCCAAGCCTCCAGGACCTTGTCCTTCGCCGCGGCGCCCGTGTACGCCTTGCTCTTGAGGAACTCTTCGACTTCGTCGTAGTGCGGCTTCATGAGCTCGCCGGGCGGGTTCATCTTGCCCTTGGCGATCTGCTCCTTGAGCTCCTTGAGCGACGGGAGCTTCGAGTAGCCCTTGACGGACACCTTGAGCTCCTTCGCCACGTACACGTCCTTGGCCTCGGCCTGCACCATCTTCGGCGAGAAGCCGGAATAGTCGGTGAAGCCCTGCTCCTTGAGCCAGGTGGCGGCCTCGTCGCCGTAGAGCTCGCCGAAGCCCTTCGCCTTGACCGCCGGGAGGAGCTCCTTCTGGAAGGTGTTGTAGATCTTCTGCGCGGCCTGGACCTTCTGAAGGTCCCACTGGCGGCGGAAGAAGTCCTCGGGGTCCACGTCGTTCACCATGTCCTGGTTGATGACGGGGAGCCGATCGACCATGACGAGGCAGGTGCCGTCGGGCTCGACCTGGACGAAGTCCTGGGCCTGGCCGGACTTCACGACGGCTGCGAGCTTGTCCTTCGTGGCCTGCGACAGGACGCAGGGAAGGACCTTGACGTTGATGAGCCCGTCCTTGACGACCGCGTAGTTGCGGAAGACGAAGGTCGAGAACTTTTCCGGGACCTTCCCCTTCAGCTCCTTCGGCAGCCGGCCGGACACGTCGACCGTGCCGGGCTTCCGGACGAGGACCGAGACGTTCGGCTTATCCTCGTTCCAGGTGAGGGACGAGATGGGGAAGCCCTTGGCGGCCTCCGCGGCGTCCTGCTCGAACTTCAGCGCGTCCTGCTTCTTGTCGGTGATCGCCGAGATCTCCTTCTGGATCTCCTTGATCTTCTTCAGGTCCTTCTCGGACGCGAGGCGGGCGGTGAGGGTCTGGAACTCCTCCAGCTCGGCGGCCGACATATGGTCTGAGGAGTCGACGCGCCCGCGCGAGATCTTGCTGTAGGAGAACGCCTTGTGGTCGAGGAGCATCCGGTTGTCCTCGTCGCCGGACAGGATCTGCAGGAGCTCCAGGACGGTGAACGCGTCGTCGCGGGGGACCTTCTTCGGATCGTAGCCCTTCGCGTAGCGGGACTTCGGGTTGAAGGAGCAGTCCTTCGCGAAGTCCATGAAGGACGAGTACTTCTGCTTGCCGAAGCAGCCGGAGAAGTCCTCGATGAGCTTCACGTCGCCGAGCGCCTTGAGGATCGGCAGGACGACCTTCGGCTTCATGCGGACCGACATGAGGGAGACCGCGGCGTAGGCCGAGTCGAAGTCAGTCCCGGTCGTGCGGGAGCCCGCGACGCCGTTGAGGTCGCCCGAGACGGTCCCGACGGCCGAAGCGGAGAGGTAGAAGATCGTGGACGTGTCCTCCGGGACGTGAACGGTGCCGGAATCGACGCCGAACGTCGTGAGAGATCCGCCCTCCGCCGTCCACACCACCTTCTCGACGGCGTCGGTCGGGATCTGGACCTCGACCTTCGGGGCGCCGGTCGGGCGGTTTTGCATCGCGGCCTCGAACGAGGCCTCGTACTTGTCGAACTCCTCGGCGAAGATGAGCTGCCCGCCTGACTTCTCCGCCATCTGCGTGAGCAGGGGGCGGTCGGCGTAGTAGCCGTACTCGACGAAGGTGGCCGACGCGAGGACTCCGGCGGCCTTTTCGACCGCCTTGAGGATCTCCGGGCGGCCCCAGCAGTTGTCGCACCCGTCCGACATGAAGAAGAGCGAGAAGGCGCCGTCCGGGCGCTTCTTCTTAATGCGCTCGACGACCTTCGTGACCTCTTCGAGCGGCTCCTTGAAGCCCGTGAGCCCGACGCACTGGAGGTACTTGTCGATGGCCTTGTTGACCGTCTGCAGGTCCGTCAGGGTCGAGACCGGCTCGTCCTCCAGGAGGGCCCCGAACTGGCCGCGCCCGGAGAACCAGACGACGGAGAGGGAGTCCTTTTCGCCGATCAGCTTCGGGAGCTTCTTCTTGAGCTGCTCCCGGATCTTCGGTAGCTCCCCGTACATGCTCCCCGAGCAGTCGATGACGACGATGTGGTTCGTCGGCACCTCGACCTTCTTCTTGGGGGCCGCCTTGCTGACGGTCTGCTGGACGAGATAGAGGGCGTCGGATATTTTCAGGGATGTGGTCGTCATGAGTCTCCTCGTGTGTCCGAGGTTACAGCGACGACATGTCCCTTGAAGGATATGTCAGTGAATTCCGAAGGACTTGCCGGCGAACTGCAGAAGGGCCGCGAGAAGGCCGCAGAAGAACGCGATCTTGCCGGCCTCCGAGACCTTCGGGTGCCCCGCGAAGAACCATAGAAGGAGACCCGCGAGGCACACCAAAGGACTGAGGTAGATTTGCATACTAAGGACCATCCAATTGAAGGTCCAAGTCGGTGCTGACGAAGGGAGTCGAACCCTCACTGACCGAGGTTTGAAGTCGGTGCCTCTGCCTGTTGGGCTACGTCAGCGCAAGTGCTCACACCGAGATTCGAACTCGGACTTCCGGTTTCTGAGACCGGTGCCTCTGCCAGTTGGGCTATGTGAGCGAATAAGTGTCAACGGAGGGATTCGAACCCTCACTGTCCAGCACCTCAAGCTGGCGCCTCCTGCCGTTGGGCTACGTTGACGTAAGAAACACTATCTGTCGTGCACGGCCGTGACGACCGCCATGATGGAGGCGGTTTTGCAGTCTGGGTCTACCTCCTCGCAAAACCGCTTGAGGAGCTTGTAGAAGGCGCTCTGGACGGTGGCCCTGTCCGCCTCCTGCGAGGAGTTGAACAAGAGCTCCTTCGACATGTGGAAGTGCCAGCCGCACTTGCGGCAGCGGACGCCGTAGTCCACCCTCAGCGTCGTCGGGTTGGCGTTCGACGTGAGGTGGAAGTCGTGGTCGCCGAACGGGACCTGCTCTTTGAGGGCCTGGGAGACGGTCTTGCCTCCCAGGTCTTGAAGAGCCGCGCAAACTCTGTCTCGGAGAAGTGTAGCACCGTCCCGTTCAGGGAGCTGACTCGGACACATGGGAGAGACTTCCTTGCTGAGACCCGGACGGAGTACCGGGCCGTGACCTTCCATTTCACCTGGCCGAGGACCAGGTGCGGGCGGCGGAAGACGACCTCCTCGTTCGGCTCGGGGCGCCGTCCGGTCAACAGATCTTTCCGTTCTTATGGGCCCTGCTCTTGTTGTAGGCGTCCTTGATTCGGACGGCCTTGCCCGCGTCCATGCCGTTCTCCCGGGCAGTGTCGAGGGCACGGATGATGATGTCCGCCACCTCCTCCTCCATGCACGTGAGGGGCTCGAGTCCGAGCTCCTTCATCTTCTCGGACTTGTCGCAAAAGCGGTTGAGCGT
>Ga0315288_10001781_pt1 | contig 27918 bp, 27 predicted proteins | sample YL17G11_20_MG_FD_203454 | JGI IMG/M metagenome (GOLD analysis project Ga0315288, IMG submission 203454) | Sediment microbial communities from Yellowstone Lake, YNP, Wyoming, USA - YL17G11_20 | ecosystem: Environmental > Aquatic > Freshwater > Lake > Sediment | place: USA: Wyoming | collected... | reverse complement strand
GAGAAAAATATACCCCTCCATTTCCTTAAAAAGTTTTTAATTTCAAATATCAATTATTGCCCATTTTCTTTAAATTCAAGTTCTTTCAAAAGGAGATGAAAATGAAAAAACCAGACGTTAGAATAACTAGACTGGGCCGAAAGGGAAAGCCTACTGGCAAAACTATGGAGTTTAATGTACCGCGAACTCCCAGGGGGAAAATCACGAAAAGGGGCTGGCAAACGATTTTCAGGGCGCTGGAGGCCCTAAACCTGAAAAAGTAACCAGCTCAAAAAAGAGACGACCAATCATGGCCGCCTCTTTTCTTTCCTGGTTTCTACAGCTTTTAAAATTATGCTAGAATAGAGCAATGGCAAATATTAAAGGACAAAACATTATCTTTTTATGGCTGGCCTGGTATTTTATTGAAACTCCAAAACAAATCCTGAAGGGCTGGAAAAACATATTGAGTTTCAATCTGAATTACTTTTCAATTCCCTTGCTTTTTAAAACATTGTTTTCTTACTGGCATCAGTACCGCTGGTATTATCCAAGGGGTTTTGACATTGGCCAATACCTTGAAGTCTTTTTCTCAAACCTGATTTCAAGAATTCTCGGCGCTGTTATGAGAATATTTATGATTGTTTTTGGCATTGTTATTGAAATCATTATTTTCATGATTGGAATGATTGTTTTTGTCGTTTGGCTGACCATGCCAGTCTTAATTGTTTCGGCTGTCTTAAAAGGCATAAGCTTAATATCCTAATCATGCTGTTAAATACTGCCCAATCTAAAATTTTCAAAGCCATCAGCTTTTCCAAATGGCCGTTCTTTAAACATGCCAAGCCTTTTAGAATAATGTTTTTTGTTCTGTCTTGGCTGTTCTTATTAGCTTTTGGTTTTGGCTTTTTCACTAACCAGCTTGGACCAGATTTTCTGGCCAGGCTTTTCGGAGCATTTCTTTTGTCATTATCTCTAACTGTCATTTTCTGGCAACTTGGCCTTTTCTTTGATTTAAAACTTAAAAATCCGCGCCTTCTTTCCAGTATAAAGGAGGTGATATTGAGTCCGGAAAACTTTAACTTTGCCAGTTTTCTTGATTTTGAAGCTGCCACGGCAGTCAAAAAGGCTGAAGATTTTTGCCGGCGCCACAAAGCTCCCATTAATACAGCCATTCTTTTTTATTCTTTGCTTTATGAAGATCTGCCTTTAGTTTCCTTTGTCTTGTCCAGGCTCCTGCTTAATAAGGGCGATATCAAAGAAATCCTTAGGCAAGGGCTGGAAAATCCTTCCCGAACAGAAGACGAAAATCTTGACAGCTTTTTTATTGATTCTTTAAAGAACGCTGATAAAAGAGGATATGAGGTTGCTAGCTGCGGCAATCTTTTAACCTCTTTATCGAAAAATGACCCTTTGTTTAGAAGTATTTTAGTTGAAGCTGAACTTAAAACAGAAGATGTTGAAAATTTAACTTGGTGGTGGGAAAGTAATGAAAGAAAGTTAGCCGAAAGAAAAAAATTCTGGGAGTACAAAAATTTGGCCAGAATGGGCTCCATGGCTAAAGAATGGTCTGCGGGATATACTATTAATCTTGATCAATATGCGATTGACTGGACTGATATTGTTAGTCAAAGAGGCTTTGAAGATATTGTTGGCCATCAAAAAGAAATTGACCAGATTGAAAGATCTTTAGCCAAAGGCGAATACAGCAATGTTTTAATGATTGGCGATCCTGGATCTGGCCGGGGCGCCATCATTCAGGCCCTGGCTCAAAGGATTCTTTTCGGTGAAAGCCTGCCAGAGTTAAACTATAAGAGAGTGGTTGAGCTGGACTTGCCCCTGCTTGTCAGCAGATGCCAAGGAAAAGATGATGCGGGCAGGGTTTTGGAAACAGTTTTTCATGAAGCTTTTTCAGCCAGCAATATCATTTTGGTAATTCAGGACCTTCATAATTTTGTCGGCGGGGGCAGAATCGGACCCGGCACCATTGATATTTCCGGCATCATCACAAATTATCTTCAGGCGCCAAGATTTAAAATCTTGGCCGTTACTAATTTTTCTGAATTCCATAAAATTGTTGATATTAGCCCGATCGCCCCATTTTTCGAAAAAGTAGAAATTTCCCAGATATCACAAAATGAAACCATTATGCTTTTGGAATTATTTACCCCTGGTTGGGAAGCAAAGTATAAAAAGTTCATCAGCTATCCGGCCATAAAAGAATTGGTCGCCAAAGCTGACCGCTATATGCCGGCTCTGCCTTTTCCCAAGAAAGCAACCGACTTGATGGAAGAGGTTTTAATTTCAGTTTCTCAAAGCAAAGAAGAAATATTATTGCCCAAACACGTAGCTCAAATAATCTCTGAAAAGACTGAAATCCCGGTTGGCAAATTATCTGCCCAAGAAAAGCAGATTTTGCTTAACCTTGAAGATTTGCTTCATCAAAGAATTATTAACCAAGAAGAAGCGATAAAAGAAGTGGCCTCATCCCTAAGAAGGGCCAGATCTGACATTAGCGTTAGAACCGGGCCGATGGGAACTTTTCTTTTCCTTGGCCCAACCGGTGTCGGTAAAACAGAAACGGCCAAGGCTTTAGCCGCTATTTACTTTGGCGATGAAGAAAGGATTGTCAGGCTGGACCTGTCTGAATACCAAAGCCCAAAAGATATAGACAGGCTGATTGGCTCTAGCCAAGAGCAAAGTTTTTTCGTCAACCAGATCAGAGAAACTCCTTTTTCCTTAGTTTTATTGGATGAAATTGAAAAAGCCAACCCAAACATCCTAAATTTGTTTTTAAGAATTCTAGACGAAGGTTTTATGACCGATGGCTTGGGTCGAAAAATAAGTTTTTTAAATACCGTTATTATTGCCACCTCTAATGCCGGTTACCAAATCATTCTTAGCGCTATTGAAAAGAATGTGGAAATGCCTAAAATCAAAGAAAGCCTTTTAGATTACGTTTTTGAAAATGGAATTTTCAGGCCAGAATTCATTAATAGATTTGACGCCGTGGTCGTCTTTAAATCTTTGACTAAAGACAATCTTTTAGGGATTGCTAATTTGCTTTTGCAAAAGCTAGGGAAAAACTTAATGGAAAAGGGGATTGAGCTAGTGATTACAAATCCTTTGAAAGAAGAAATTGTTAAATTGGGCTATGATCCTATTTTCGGCGCCAGACAAATGAGAAGAGTTATTCAAAACAAGGTTGAAAATGTTTTGGCCTCAGGACTATTATCTGGAGAATTGAAAAGAGGCGTAAAAGTAGAAATGCAAGTTCCTGATTTTAAGATGAAGATTAATTAAAGGTAATTTTCGCTAAAACCGCTAAAAATCGCTAAAAACAGGCGATTTTTTGTTTTTGGCCAGTTGTGCACAGACTGTGGAAAAATCAGTGGTTTTGAGTGGTTGACTAAGGATATCTGGTGGGATATAGTGGAACCAGAAAGGATAACTGTGGATAAAAGTGGGAAAAGTAGTTAAAACGGGGGATAACTAATATGTTCATAGGAGAATACTCATATTCAATTGACGATAAAAAAAGATTGGCCATTCCAGCTAAACTGCGTCAGTCTTTAGGAAAGAAAGCGGTTATTACCAGGGGCTTGGATAATTGTTTATCGTTATATCCGGTTAAAGAATGGGGGAAGCTGGTAGAAAAAATCAGCAAACTGCCTTTATCCGGGGCCGATGCTCGTGGTTTTTCCAGGTTAATGCTGACTGGAGCCATGGAAGTTAATCTTGACAATTTAGGCAGAATTCTGGTTCCTGATTTCCTTAAAGAATATGCCGGCCTAAAAAAGAGAGTGATTATTGCCGGCGTCAGCGATCGTTTGGAAATCTGGGACGAAGCAAAATGGAAAGAATACAAAAACAAGACTGAAAGCTCGGGAGGAGATATTGCCGAAAGATTAAAGGAATTAGGAATTTAAAATGCATATCCCCGTTCTTTTGAAAGAAACCATCGGCTATCTTGATCCAAAAGAAAACGAAAACTTTATTGATGCAACCCTGGGCCAGGCCGGGCACAGCCAGGAAATATTGAAAAGAAACGGGCCGTTGGGAAAAGTGCTGGGGATCGAACAGGATCAAGAAATTTTAAAAGCAACAATAGAGACTTTAAAGGATTCAGGGTACGGGAAGCGAATAATTCTTGTCAACGACAACTTTGTCAATTTAAAAGAGATTGTTGAAAGAGAAAACTTCCTGAAAGTAAAAGGAATTATTATGGATCTTGGCGTTTCCAGCTGGCATTTTGAAGAATCGGGCCGGGGCTTCACCTTTTTAAAAGACGAACCTTTGATCATGACGCTTGATAAGGAAAAGGGCCCAAACGCAAAAGAGATTATTAATTCCTGGAGCCAAGAAGATTTAGAAAAAATCTTCAGGGACTTTGGCCAAGAGAGATTTTCAAAAAGAATTGCTGAAAATATTGTTTTAAAAAGGAAAATTCAGCCGATTGAAACGACTTTTGAGCTCATTGAGATCATTAAAAAATCAGTTCCGGCAAGTTATGAAAGAGGAAGAATAAATCCGGCAACCAGAATCTTTATGGCTTTAAGGATTGCGGCAAACAAAGAACTGGCAAATCTTGAAAATGCCCTGCCTCAAGGCATAGACATTTTAGAAAAAGGAGGAAAATTGGTTGTCATTTCCTTTCACTCTTTAGAAGACCGTTTAGTTAAAAACATTTTCAGAGAACAGGAAAAACAGGGAACAGTCAAGATCTTAACCAAAAAGCCGGTTGAAGCCGGTTCAGAGGAATTAAAAATTAACCAGCGTTCAAGATCAGCAAAATTAAGAGTGGTGCAAAAAATAATATGAATGTTTCAGCTTATCCGTACAAGTTATCGAACCCGCTAGCAAGAACCTTGTTTCCTCGCCAGGGCTCAAAAATGAACCAAAAACTCTGGCTGCTGATTGGATTCGTTTTCCTGATGATAGCGGCTTCAATGTTTTTCTGGCAGAATAGCCAAGTCATATTCAAGACTTACCAATTGCAGCATCTGCAGGAAAGATTAACCGGCCTTGAAAAAGAAAATCAGTCTCTAGAGACTAGCGCCATCAATGAAAACTCGCTTGCTAACCTTGAGGAGTTGGTCATGAACTTAGGATTAGAAAAAGTTCAAAGTATTATTTTTATCCAGTCCTTGGAAAACAGCGTCGTTGCCAGATAGGTTGTTTAAGGTTAAAAAGAGAGCAGGGAAATGAATGACAAAAGATTAAGATTAATTACTCTCTTATTATTTCTGATTGGAGCGATCATTATTGGTCGCTTGTTTTCGATTCAGATATTAAAAAGAAGCTATTACAAGGCCTTGGCCCAGGGCCAACAAAGATTCTTTGAAAGTGTTACCGGAAAAAGAGGCGAAATACTTTTTGCCAATGGAGAAAAGCTGGCTACCAATAAAATCCAGAATTTCGTCTATATCGCTCCCAGAGAAATTGAAGACAAGGAAAAGACAAAAGAAGCATTAAGGCAAATCTTAGATTTAGAAGAAGACTTTATTGAAGAAAAGATAAATAACGATAGTCTTTACGAATTATTGCAAACAAAGGCGACAGATTCGCAAATAGAAAGACTGCAAAGGATTAATTTCCCCGGCATCTATATTGGCCAGGAAGATTCCAGAATCTTTCCCCAAGGCACAATGGCTTCAGGGACAATTGGTTTTGTTGATTCTGAAAAGTTTGGCCAATATGGTTTAGAAGGCTATTATCAGGAAAGCTTAAAAGGCAGCCAAGGCGTAATTGAGGGCGAAAGAGGCCTTGGGGGATTATTAATTTCCTTTAGCTCTCCAAAAGGCACAGAAAAAGGCAGCAGCCTGATTTTGACCCTTGACCACCAAATTCAATTTGAAGCAGAAAAGCTGTTGATAAACGCCAAAGAAAATTTAAACATTGACAGTGGCACTATTATTGTCATGAAACCCGATTCTGGAGAGATTGTGGCTTTAGCCAACTTTCCTAACTTTGATCCCAATAATTATGAGCAGGAGAAAAACATGTCTATCTTTCAAAACCTTGCTGTACAAAGCATTTTTGAGCCAGGATCGGTTTTTAAACCCATTACCATGGCCGCGGCCATTGAAGAAAAAAAGATTACCCCAGAAACCACCTATATTGACGAGGGCGTGGTTAAAATCAGTAAAACCCCAATTTACAATTACGCCAAAAGAATTTATGGAGAACAGACCATGACCCAAGTTTTAGAAAAATCCATTAATACCGGAGCGGTTTTTGCCGAACAGCAATTAGGCTCAAATCTTTTTTTAGAATACCTTGAAAAATTTGGCTTATTTGAAAAGACCGGAATTGACTTACAGGGAGAAGTTTCATCACAAAATCAGGAATTCAAAAAGGGCTATGAGATAAACTTTGCCACCGCTTCTTTTGGCCAGGGAATTGAAATCACTCCAATCCAGCTGATTAAAGCTTTTTCTGCCATTGCCAATAACGGCGAAATGGCAAAGCCGCATTTAGTAAAAAAGATAGTTAACGAAGTTAACGAACAAGGTTTTGTTAAAGAAGTTCTGCCTGAGTTTTCAGAAAATGTCATTTCTCCGGAGACGAGCTCTAAAATAGTTTCCATGATGATTAGCGTGATTGAAAATGGTTATGGCAAAAAAGCCAAAGTTCCAGGATACTTTATCGCTGGGAAAACAGGAACCGCCCAAGTTTCCTGGCCAGCTTTAGGCATTGATAAACAGGGTTATTCTGATAAAACCATCCAGTCTTTTGTCGGCTTTGCCCCGGCTTTTAACCCTAAATTCTTGATCTTGGTCAAGCTTGATAATCCCGCAACCAATACGGCTGAATACTCAGCCCTGCCCATTTTCCATGATTTGGCAAAATATATCATTGATCTTTGGCAGATTCCGCCTGATTACGAACCATAATTGACTTTTTATTCAAAAATGGAATGATGTTATAACACGTAGCGATATATCGGGCATCCTGCCCGCTATTAGTTTAAGCCCCTATCGTCTAGTGGTTAGGACGTCAGGTTCTCAACCTGATAACACCGGTTCGACTCCGGTTAGGGGCGCCATGTTAATCTGGATATATTCGCTTGCCAGCGTAATTATAGTAAGCCTAATCTCCCTGATAGGAGTTTTTAGTCTTTCTTTTGGAATAGAAAAAATAAAAAAGGCTTCTCTTTTCTTGGTCAGTTTTGCCGTTGGCGGTCTTTTCGGAGACGCCATTATCCATCTTTTGCCCGAAACTTTTAAAAAGCTGGGGGTTGGGTTGCTGCCATCTCTGTTGATTGTTTCTGGAATCTTATTATTCTTTATTCTGGAAAGATTTTTAAGATGGCGGCATTGCCATACGCAGGACTGTCCTGACCACAAAGAAGCCTTTGCCAGCATGATTCTCATTGGCGACGCTGCCCATAATCTGATTGACGGCATGATTATTGCGGCCAGCTTTTTGACAAGCATTCCCTTGGGCCTGGCCACCACCATTGCTGTTGTTTTCCATGAAATCCCAAATGAGATAGGGGAATTCGGTGTTTTGATTCATTCTGGTTTTACTGCTAAAAAAGCGCTCTTGTTTAACTTTTTAAGCGGCTTGACCGCCATTCTTGGAGCTGTCATTGTTTTGATTATCGGTTCCCGGATCAGCGATTTTTCCTTGTTTCTGCTGCCGATAACTGCTGGCGGCTTTCTTTACATTGCCGGGTCTGACCTTTTGCCAGAATTACATCACGAAGTGAAGCTTTCTACGTCTTTGTGGCAGATGATTTTGATCATCTTGGGAATTGGCATTATGGCTTTGCTGGTTTTATTTGAATAAAGAATAATTTTATGCTTCCTCCGGGCCATCTTGGTGCTGCCTATCTATTAACTCAAATAAATAAAAGATCCTCTTTAAAAGAGGTTTTATTAATCTTGTTGGCCGGCATTATCTTAGACTTTGACATCTTTCTTGGCATTGCTTTGAATAAGTCCCATCACGACCTGATCACCCACACTCCTTTTGGCGCTATTATTGTTTGGCTGATTTTAATCTTTATCTTTAGTAAAAGCTTATCTAGACTGGGAAAAGTTTTGGTTCTCGCTTCTTTGTTTTTACATCTTATTCTAGATGAAGCCGGCTATTGGCTTTATTCATTGGGACTGCAAAGCATTATCAGTCAACCTCAAATCAGCTGGCTCTATCCTTTAAAACCTCTTTTAAACAGATCAACATTTTCGTCTTTTTATTCAATCTGCTCATTTGTCTGGATTTATTTAAATAATGCCGGAGTTAATGTTTTGCTAGAGATAATTCTCTTTCTAACCGCTTTAATAATGTTTATTCTGAATAAATGCCCAAGGCGCAAGTCAGGTAATCAAAGTCAAATAACCTCTGATTAATCTTAAAACTATGTTAAAATGAATCATTATGGTAAAAAAGTTTTCTTTTTCAGGGATAAGCGGCATTCTCCTGAGTAATTTTTTGCTCCAGTTTGGTTTTTCCATAGTAGGAATCTTTATTCCTCTTTATATCTTCAAGATAACCAATAGCTTTTTCTGGATCCTTGGATTTTATTTGTTCTTAAACCTAGTAATCATAATTTGCACGTTGCCAGCAGCAAAGTTGGTAGCTAAGTTTGGTTCTGATAAAATATCCTTTGTCGGAACCCTGTTTAGATCCTTCTTTTTGATCTTTTTAATTTTAGCTGATAAAGAACCCCTCTTTTTTATTCCGGCCGTCATTTTCTGGGGGCTGGCCGTACCTTTTTGCTGGATACCGTTTCATTTAAGCATTGTTGGCACTGACCATACTCTTTCTTTCGGCAAAGATGCCGCTAAAATCAATTTTACAGACAAAATCGGCGCCATTGCCGGGCCGATCTTAGGCGGTTTTATCATTCAAATCTTTGGTTTTAATAGCCTTTATCTGACTAGCCTTGTTTTCATCATGCTTTCAGGAATACCGCTTTTCTTTGACAAATACGAGTTTAAATTCCCGGAAATTTCTTCTAAAACACTCGGAGAGAATCTGCCGATAAAACAAATGCCAAGATTATTTTTGGGGTTTTTCGGCGCCGGCCTGTTCGACGGATTCCAGGGAATTATCTGGCCAATCTATGTCTTTTTACTAGTTGGTTCATATAAATTTCTTGGCAGCATTACTTCAATTAGTCTTTTCGGCTCTTTTCTTTTATTGATTATTATTGGGCGCTTAGCTGACAGATTCGGCAGCAAGATCCTAAAAGTAAGCGTGCCACTTAATATTTTAAACTGGCTGGTTCGCATTTTTTTGACCAACCCTTTTTCTCTGTTTTTAATTGACCTGACTTATCAATTAATTTCTATTTTTGTTTGGATTCCTCTTGATCAACTAAGCTACCAAACCGCAGTTCAAACAAAAAGATTGGAATATTTCTTAAGCCGGGAGATCGCAATCCATTCCGGATCATTCGTGGCTACCTTAATCTTAATCTTTGGCCTTGGCCTTTTTGGCCTGAATTGGCCCATAGCCTTTGTTTTTAGCGCTTTAAGTCTTTTGCTCATCTTGCAATTGGGCTTTGCCAAAGAAGAAGGAGTAAAATCAGTTGGCATTGCCCTAATTAGAAAAGATGGTTCAATTTTAATGCAGCTCAGGGATAATAAGAACGATATTGTTTTTCCCGGACATTGGTGTTTGCCAGGAGGCAAGATTAAAATAGGGCAAACCCCTGAAAAAGCCGCTTTCAAAGAATTAAGAAAGATAATCAGCTATGAAGCCAAATCCTTTAGTTTTTTGACAGAAGAAAGCTATATGCTGCCAATTGGCAAAAAAGTGACTAGACATATCTTTTGGACAGAGTATGACGAATCCCAGGAGATAAAATGCCTTGAGGGACAAAGAATGGAGTTTTTAAAGCCAGAAGATTTAGATAAAAAGGAAATCTTTCCTGGCCACAAAGAGCTTTATCAGAAGGCTTTAGAAGAATTTTTAAAAAATAACTTAAAATAACATGTTTAAGAATGAAGCTCTAAAAACATTGGCCATAGCCATTATTGTCATTTCTTTTATAATGGCCTTTGCCATTTACCAGTCTCCGTGTTTTCCCGAAATGATGGCTTCCCATTGGAACATACAAGGCCAAGCGGACGGCTATACGCCAAAGTTCTGGGGAATCTTCTTGATGCCGATTATTTCAGCTTTTTTGTTTTCGCTTTTTGTCTTTTTGCCCAAGATAGATCCATTAAAGGAAAACTATCAGGGATTCAGGAAATATTATGACGGTTTTATCTTTCTTATCATTGCCTTCCTATTTTACCTTTATCTTTTAACCATTCTTTGGAATTACGGCCTCAGATTCAATATGACAAAATTGATGATACCAGCCATGGCCGTCTTATTTTATTACGTTGGCGTCCTTCTCGAAAACGCCAAAAGAAACTGGTTTGTCGGCATCAGGACGCCCTGGACCTTGAATAACGATCTGGTCTGGGATAAAACCCATAAATTAGGAGCCAGACTATTTAAGATAGCCGGGATTATTGGATTATTAGGATTTTTCCTGCCTGATTACGGCTTTTTCCTCATCATTATCCCGGCCATATCTATTTCTTTATTTTTATCCGCTTATTCTTATCTTATACATGCCAGAATTGCCAGAGGTTGAAACGATTAAAAGATATTTGAATAAAGCAATCTCTGAAAAGAGAATTGTTGATATTGAAATTCTTTCAAAAAAACAGTTTCCAGATAATCCCAAAGAAGTGATCGGAGAAAAAATTCTATCAGTTGAAAGACGGGCCAAGAACTTAATCATCAAGCTGTCAGATAAAAAGGCGTTATTCATTCATTTAAAGCTGTCTGGCCAGTTAATTTGGGAAAGAAAAACAAAGATTCCGGCAAAATCAACCAGAGTCGTAATTTCTTTAAACAATGGGAAGCTGTTTTTTAATGAGATAAGAAAACTTGGCTGGATTAAAATCTTGAACCAAAATCAGCTTGATCTGGAGCTGGCAAGATTCGGACCCGAGCCCTTTAGCAAGGATTTTTCTATTGAGTATTTGCAAAGAGTTTTTAGAGGCATTGCCAGGCCGATTAAAACTGTTTTGCTTGACCAGGAAAAAATAGCTGGGATCGGCAATATTTATGCCAATGAAGCGCTCTTTGAAGCCAAGATCAATCCCCGAAAACCAGTCAATAAATTAACGGTCAGAGAAATTGAAAGACTGCAAAAAGCAATCTTATTAGTCTTAAAAGAAGGAATTAAATACGGCGGCGCTTCAGCCGCTGATCAGCTATACGTCAGACCTGATTCTAGCCATGGTTCTTACCAACAGCATTTTAGAGTTTATCAGAAAGACGGCGAGAAATGCCAAAAATGCGAAACCATTATTAAAAGAATCAACCTCGGGGGCAGGGGAACGTTTTTCTGCCCTAAATGCCAGAGATAAACTATTTTAATTTTTCTTGTTCCTGCTATAATTAATTAATCTATGGAAGATAATGCCAAAAAATTCATTCTGGCCACTTCAACTTTAGCCGGCACCATTATCGGCGTCGGCTTTTTCTCTTTACCTCAACTAACCAATAGGGTGGGATTGGGCATTATGCTAAGCTATTTTGTTATCCTTGGCGGATTAACCCTTTTAATCCATCTTTTCTTTGGAGAGGTTGCCCTGGCCACCCCTGATTTCTTGAGATTGCCGGGCTATGCCAAAATCCATCTTGGCACGAAGGGCAAAAGAGTTGCCTTAATAACCATGATTTTGGGAACTTATGGTTCCATCCTGGCTTATCTGATTATTGGCGGAAAATTCCTGGCTGGGCTCGGCCTGCCTTTGATTGGCAGCAATGAACTCTTAGCCACTCTTTTATACTTTGCCTTCGGAGCAGTTTTAATTTATTTTGGCATTAACCCAATTGCTAAAACTGATTTTTGGTCTTTGATAATAATGATTTTGATTTTTGGAACAATTTTTGTAAGCGGTTCTCCCGGCTTTAAGATAGAAAACTTTTTTACTAAAACAGATTTTAGCAAAATCTTTTTGCCATACGGCCCGATTCTTTTTTCCTTGTGGGGAGCCTCAATGATTCCCGAGATTGAGGAAATGCTCGGCAAAAACAAGAAAGTTCTAAAAAGAGTGATCATTGCTTCGCTAATATTCACTGCCATATTTTACCTTGCTTTTATTTTCCTGGTGCTCGGCATTTCCGGATCGAAAACTTCAAGCGATGCCATTTCCGGCTTAAGGGGCTTTGTCAGCAATAAAGTTTTAGGCCTTGGCCTGGCGTTGGGGCTAATAACCACTTTCACCTCTTTTATTGCTCTGGGCCTGACAATCAAAAAAGTATTTGCCTATGATTTAAAAGTAAAACCGGCTGTTGCCTTTGTTTTAAGCTGCAGCGTTCCCCTAATCCTTTTTCTTTTGGGATTCCAGGATTTTCTCAAAGTGATTGGTTTTGTCGGCGGCATCATGCTCGGCATTGAAGGAACTTTAATCCTTTTAATGTATAAGAAGATAAAGCCTCGAAAAATGGCGCTGGTTTATCCTTTAATCTTTATATTTTTAGGGGGAATATTATACGAGATAACTAATTTTCTAAGATAAGAAATCGTGGCCATATTCTATATCTTTATATTCATTATTTCTTCTTGCCTGCTGGCTTTTTCCGGAACCCTGGTGGTTGACAGCTTGATCAGCATTGCCAGGCGCTTGAAATGGCGGGAATTTGTGGTTGGCTTTTTTATCATGGCTATAGCCACCTCTGCCCCAAATCTTTTCGTCGGCATTAACGCGGCTTTAAGAGGTATTCCCCAGCTTTCTTTTGGCGATGTGGTTGGCGGAAACGTGGTAGATCTAACCCTGGCCCTAGCCTTGGCCGCTCTGGTGGCCAAGGGCATTCCGGCTGAAAGCAAGATGGTTCAGACAAGCTCTTTGTTCACTATATTGATTGCGTTTTTGCCACTTTTGCTTTCTTTGGATGGAAAACTGGGGCGGGTTGACGGCCTGATTTTAATACTTGCTTTTTTAATTTATGCTGTCTGGCTTTTTGCCACTGAAGACAGGTTCCATAAAGTTTACAGAAAAGAACAAAAAAAACAAAAACTTTGGAAAAGCATTTTTTTACTGATCTTGAGCATTATTTTACTGATAATCGGATCTCAGGGAGTAGTCAGTTCATCTTTCTTTTTTGCCAAAGCTCTGGGAGTTCCGATCGGTATGATTGGCATTTTAATTGTCGGCCTGGGCAATGCTTTGCCTGAAATCTATTTTGGCGTTGTTTCTGCTAAAAGAGGGGAGTCCTGGCTAGTTTTGGGAGATTTAATGGGAAGCGTCATTAATTGCGCCACCCTGGTTTTAGGAATCGTGGTTTTAATTTCACCAATAACTATTACTGATTTTTCCCCGTATTTAATAGCTAGAATATTCTTAATAATTTCTGCAGTTTTCTTTTTAATATTCATAAAATCAGACAAAAAGATCAGCCGCCGAGAAGCTTATATTTTACTTGGAACCTATATTGCCTTTTTGCTATCCGAGATTTTCCTGAGGCATTAAAAAGCTTGAAGTCAGTCATAAATCCTGTTAAAATATGCAAATGTCCGCTTTTTATCTTATTTTAATATCTGTTTTTATTATTGTCGGCCTAGTGGCTGTGATTTTTCTCTTGCTACGCAAAAAACCGCAAGACAAAAACGAGTCTTTGCTTATGCTTCAGCAACAGATAAACTACCTCGGCCAAGCCATGGATAGCCGGCTGGCAGAATCATCCAAAGCGACTCAAACGCAATCCAATCAAATTGCAAGAATATTGAGCGAAGTGAGCGGAAAACTTGCGCAACTGGATTCAACCAATAAACAGGTAGTTGACCATACAGAAAAAATACTGGAGTTAGAAAGCATTTTTAGAAACCCGAAACAGAAAGGAATAGTAGGGGAATTTTTGCTGGAAAACCTTCTTAAAAATGTCTTGCCAGCCGGTCAATATCTGATCCAACACAAATTAGGCATTGACGAAAACACCGGCAAAGAGTTAATCGTTGACGCGGTAATGCTAGTTGATAAGAACAAAATGATTCCCATCGACGCCAAGTTTTCCGCAGACAATTATAACCGCATCGTCAACGAGAAAGATCCTCGCCGAAGGGAAGAATTGGAAAAACTGTTCATCCAAGATTTGAAAAACAGGATTGACGAAACCGCCAAGTATGTCCAGCCGACAAAGGGAACGATGGATTACGCCTTGATGTTTATTCCGGCTGACCGGATTTATACCGACCTGCTTGATAACGAAATCGGAGGAGTCATTAAAAGCAATACCCGAAACCTAATTGATTATGCTCATGAAAAACGCGTCTATATCGTTTCTCCCACGAATTTTTACGTTTTCTTAATGACAATCTTGCAAGGATTAAAGAATTTCAGGGTAAGCGAATCTACCCAAGAAATCATACAAAGGGTTAAATTCCTTTCAAAACATATTGCGAGCTATGAAGAATATTTGAAGAAATTAGGAACCAATTTAGGCGCCACGGTTTCTACCTACAACAACGCCTATAAAGAATTCGGCAAGATTGATAAAGATGTTGCCAGGATTACTGATGGAAAACCCAAGGCCGACGTTAAACAATTGGAAAGACCATTGAACAATGAATAGGTTTATGCTAAATTAAAAACATTACGGAAACACTATATGACATTAGCGGTAATAAAAACCGGAGGTAAACAATATCTTGTTTCCCCGGGACAAAAATTAAAGATAGAGAAAATAGAAAAAGTAGCTGGAGAAGAAATCGTTTTTGACGAAGTGCTTTTATTTAGCGATGGCAAGAAAATTGAAATTGGCAACCCTCTGGTAACAACGGCTGTTGTCAAAGCCAAAGTCATTTTCCAAGGCAGAGCTAAAAAAGTAACTACCATTAAGTTTAAGCCTAAAACCAGATATAAAAAGAAGATTGGCCATCGCCAACCCTATACCGAAATCGAGATCAAGAGCATTAATTAAACTTCTTTCCTGGATTCCAGGGCTGAAGACAGAGTTTCTTCATCGGCATACTCAATTTCAGCTCCAATCGGTAAGCCTTTAGCCAAACGGCTTACTTTTAGATTTAACGGCGCTAGTTCCCTTTCAAGGTAAAGAGAAGTGGCTTCCCCCTCAGTCGTATAGCTTATAGCAATGATAACTTCCTTAAAGCCGGCGTTAATTAAACCAAAGCTAGCTGGCTCTTTTATTCTTTTTAAAAGACTTTCAAGCATCAGCTTTTCGGCCTCTCTTTTCTTTAAAGGAGAAAGCAGACCTCCCAGGATAAAGTAAAAGCCTGAGTATTTTCCGGTTCTTTCCAAGAGAAGCAAATCTGTTTCTTTTTCAACCACGCAAAGCAAACTTTTGTCCCTAAGCGGATCTAAGCAAATTGAACAAAGGTCTTGTTTTAACTTTGGCTCAAATGGATTGCGGCAGAATTTGCATATTTTGATTGATTTTTTTAAGTCTGCCACCACGCCCAAAAATTCATTAATCTGAGAATCTTGTTTTTTTAAAAGATAGAAAACAAAACGCGAGGCGGTTTTCGGCCCCACGCCCGGGAACTTTGAAAAAAGTTCAATTAACTCTTGAATCTTTGGAGGATAATCCATTTTTTTAAATCAAGTAATCTCTTTCTTCTTTAGCCAAACTCCTGAAACTGACAATCTGTTCATTAAAGTAAAGGCTGATCTTGCCAACCGGACCGTTCCGGTGTTTGGCAATGATAATGTCGGCAATGTTCTTTTTCTCAATGTCTTGGCGATATCTATCCTCTCTGTAAATAAACAAAACCACGTCCGCATCTTGTTCTAAACTTCCGCTATCACGAAGGTCGGCCAAGCGAGGTATCTGGGGCGATCTTTGCTCAACTGCCCTGGATAATTGGGATAAGGCTAAAACTGGCACATTTAACTCTCGGCCAAGGCCCTTTAAGGCTCTTGATATCTCTGTAACCTGCTGAACCATGCTTTCCAAAGCATTTCTTGGCTCAATTAATTGAAGATAATCAATTATTAATAATCCTAATCCCTGGTCTGCTTGAAGGCGCCTGGCCATGGCTCTCATTTGCAGAACATTTGAAGTAGCCGCGTCATCAATAAAAATTGGGGTTTCAGCTAAAACTCCCAGAGCGTTCTGGATTTTAGAAAAATCATTGTCTTCGCCCTTTGAAGAAAGCGTGCCTGTCCTGATCTTCCAAAGATCAACTCCGGACTGGGAGGCAATTAATCTGTCCACTACCTGATCCATTGACATTTCCAAGCTGAAGATGCCGACTGGAAGTTTCTGGGTAACTGCCACATGCCTGGCAAAGTCTAAAGCCAAAGACGATTTACCCATTGAGGGCCTGGAAGCTAGAATGATCAGATCTGATTTCTGCAGGCCGGACAGCATATTATCTAAATCAATAAAGCCGGTGGGAACTCCCCTGGGTCCGCCCTCATGTTTTGAAAGCCGGTCAATTCTTTCAAAAGCTTCTTCAAGGCTGTCTTTGATTGACAGGAATTTTTGGGTTAGGGATTTTTGGGTAATGCTAAATATCTTTCTTTCGGCCTGATCAAGCAAAACCTCGGTATCTTCTGATTCGTTATATCCCATCTGGCCAATGTCATAGCTGGCATCGATTAAATCTCTTAAAATTCTTTTTCTCTGAATAATCTTGGCATAGCTTGAGACATGGGCTGCGGTTGGAACCGCATTTACCAGCTGGGTCAAATAGGCATTGCCGCCAACGTCTTCAAGCTTATTTTTTTCCTTTAAGCGGCTGGAAATTGACAGCATATCAATAGGATCGTTCCTTTCAAAAAGCTCTGTCATGGCCTGGTAAATCTCCTGATGGTCTGGCTTGTAAAAGTCTTTGGCTTTAAGAAAGTCAATCACCTTGATAATGGCGTTCTTATCAATCAAAAGACAGCCCAGAGCTGATTGTTCGGCTTCAATATTCTGCGGAGGAAGTTTTTCAGTGATTGATTCCGGCATGTTATCGTTTTTACTTTAACAAAAACAGGAAGCACCTGCAACTTATTGACAAGCGAAGATATTAAGAGTTTAATAACAGATCCGGATTATTCTATGTTGTTCTTTAAAGGAGGAGAAAACATGACGCCAGATCCTCATCCAATCCTAGTCATAATCTCAACGCTGGGGCTGGTCTTTTTGCCCTCCATTTTCTTTCTGCTTTGGGCGGCAAGCCAGCGTCCAGTAAAAAAAGACTAGGGCAAAGAAACTCCCGTTCACGACAACGGGAGTTTTCTTAAGCCCGTGCTAGGCTTAGCCTCGCCCAAAATGTTATTGGTTATACGTTATCGGTTATTGGTTTTAAAACAGGCCCTTCTTTCGTATCTTCAACCTGCCAGCCCAGCTTTTCCAGCTCTTTTCTTATCTCGTCTGCTTTTTGCCATTGTTTTTCTTTCCTCAAATTTTCTCTTTGTTCTGCCAAATCAATGATTTCCTTTGGAACTGCCTGAGACTTTGCTTCTTTTAAATTAAAGCCGAAGACTTTATCAAAATCAATCAAAAGATCATATTTTTCTTTTGCAGAAAGGTTTTTATCTTTCAGCATTTTCCAAGTTAATCCCAGAGCCATTGGCATATTCAAATCATTGCCAATGGTTTTGATAAATTCTTGTTTGTATTTTTTAATGTTTGCTGGTTTAGATTTTCCTTTTTCAGATCTTAACTCGATGGTCTTTTTATAAAGATTATTCAAAGCGTTCTGGGAAGCTGTCAACCCTTTCCAGGTAAAGTTTAATCCCTGGCGGTAATGGGAAGTCAGAATCAAATATCTTAAAGCCAGAGGATTAAAGCCTTTAGCGACCAAGTCTGTAACTAAAACATTATTGCCCAAACTCTTTGACATTTTCTTGCCTTCAATCACCAGCCATTCATTATGAAGCCAGAAATTAGCAGTTTGTTTGCCAAAAGCGCCATAAGCCTGGGCAACCTCATTGGTGTGGTGTATGAAAACATGTTCTTTGCCGCCAGTATGGATATCAAATCGCTTGCCCAGGTATTTAACGGACATGGCCGTGCATTCAATGTGCCAGCCAGGAAAACCCTTACCCCAGGGACTATCCCACTGCATAATGTGATTTGGCTGGTTAGTTACCCATAAAAGAAAATCCCATGGCTTTTTTTTCTCCGGATCGATTTCAAGCCGAGAGCCTGAAACCTGTTTTTTTAGGTTTAACCTGGCAAATTTGGCATAGCCCGGAAACTTTGACGTATCAAAAACTAATCCTGTTTTTGTCATATAGGCAAAGCCTTTTTTCTCAATCTTCTTAATGAGGTCTATCTGCTCTTTGATATGGTCTGTGGCTTTGCATAAAACATCAGGCCTCTTGATATTCAAAAGATCCATGCTTTTTAAGAATTGGCTGGTGTATTTTTCAGCTATTTGCCAGACCGTCAAACCTTCTCTTTTGGCTCCTTTCTCCATTTTATCTTCGCCAGCGTCTTCATCAGAAGTCATGTGGCCAACGTCAGTGATGTTCATAACCCATTTGGTTTTAAAACCAAGGTATTTTAAAGACCTGACCAGAACATCCCACTGGACATAGCAGTACATATGGCCGATGTGCTGATTCCAATAAACGGTCGGGCCGCAAGAATAAATTCCAACCCGGCCTTTTCTAATGGGCTTTAATTCCTCCAGTTTTCTATTAAGAGTATTATAAAGTTTGATCATTTTGTTATTTTACTATATTAATTAATCTTAATCAAAAGGTGGTCCTGTAAAAAAACAAAAGAGCCGACTCCTTGTGGGGTCGGCACTTCTCATGATGATGATTACGCCGGAACGGGTTTGCCCTCGGTTTCTTGCAGGTATTCCCTGAGAGCTTCAAAGGTGTTAAACCATTTCAGATCGTCCTTGTTGATGGAAACGGCCACGGCCGAACATTGGCTACAGTGATAGATGGTACGAGTCAGACCAACTAAATACCAATATTTCATCTGGCCAATCTGATGGTCACAAACAATAGCGGTCTCATCCATAGGGCACCTCCTTTTTTGTGTGCTACTTCGGTCATACCTTGCCCATACGGGTTTTGTCAAGAAAAAAAATGTGTTAAAGTAAAACAATGATTATAGTTCGCCAGTTCGCCAAGTTCTTCTTAATAGGCGCGATGAATACCCTGATTGACTTGGGGATCCTTAATCTTTTGATTTTGGTTTCAGGAATCAGCTCTGGCCTCTGGTATTCTGTTTTCAAAGGCATTTCCTTTTTGGTTGCCACCACCAATTCCTACTTTTGGAACAAGCTCTGGACTTTTGGATCCGACAAGAATAAATTCCACCAGTTCCTGGTTATCAGCGTCATTGGTTTCTTTATTAATGTCGGCACGGCCTCCTTTCTGGTTAATCTGATCGGTCCCCAAGCCGGCTTGACAGTCAAAGTCTGGGCTAATGTCGGCGCCCTAACAGGAAGCGTAATCGGATTAATGTGGAACTTTTTAGGTTACAAATTTATTGTTTTTAAATGAACCAAGTCTTTTACAGAAAATACCGGCCAAAATCTTTTTCAGAGATCATTGGCCAGGAACATATTGTCAAAACCATAACCAATGCTTTAAGTTCCGGGATTCTTTCCCAGGGATATTTGTTTACCGGGCCCAGGGGTTCTGGAAAAACTACCATTGCCAGGCTTTTTGCCAAAGCCTTAAATTGCCAGAATCGAAAGGCAGGGGATTATGAACCCTGCAATAAATGCTCAAGTTGCCTTGAGATTAATGACAGCCGGGCCATTGACTTGATTGAGATTGACGCTGCCTCGCACGGAGGCATTGATCAGATGAGAGAATTAAAAGAAGGAATCAGCTTTTCTCCGGCAAAATCCAAGTACAAGGTTTACATTATTGATGAATCACACCAATTAAGCAAAGAAGCTTCCAATGCTCTTTTAAAAACCTTGGAAGAGCCGCCCGCTCACGCGGTTTTTATCCTAGCCACCACTGAAATCCATAAAATGATTCCAACTATCATTTCCAGATGCCAAAGATTTGATTTCAAGAGATTAAGGCTGCCTGAGATTATGAAGCGATTAGAAATCATTTCAAAGAAAGAGGGCCTTAAAATAGAAAAACCGGCCTTAGAGCTGATTGCTTTAAGCTCGGGCGGATCTTTAAGGGACGGGGAAAGCATTTTAGACCAGGCCGCCACCTTTTGCGCCAAAGCCCATCAAAAAGAAATTGTCATCAGGGCTGAAGATTTAAGGGATTTATTGGGAATTGTGGAAACCCAGAAGATCAGCAAGATCATTGATTTCCTTTTGGAGAAAGAAGCGGCTAAAGCCATCAGCCTGTTTAATGAGGCTTTTGACCAGGGCGCTGACCTCCAGCAATTCGTCAATGAAGTTATCAATTACCTCCATGGCATTTTAATGTTTAAGATCGGGGGCGAAGAATTGCACGATCCTTTGACTGACGGCCTGACTAATGAAGAATTTAAAAGATTGAAAGAGCAGGCCGTAAAGTTTCAGGAGCCGGACTTAAGAAAGCTGATTAATCTTTTCCTGGACGCCCAGACCAGAATGAAATCTTCGCCAATCTTGCAATTGCCGTTGGAATTGGCGATTGCCGAGTTTTGTGGTATTTGAAAACTTAATACATTGCGGGGTCGTCTAACGGTAGGACATCACCCTTTGAAGGTGGCTATCTTGGTTCGAATCCAAGCCCCGCAGCAGTCAACTCTTAGTATCGAGAGACCGAGACGCGTAATTTTTAAAAAAATAAACTATGAATTATTATTACTTAGATACACTTAGCTTAGCTTTCAATTTTATTGGTACACTTCTAATCATCTTTTATATACGCGAGGATTCTAAAGAATGGGTAGCAGGCGAAGAAAACCAAAAACCTGGAGAAAAGTGGCACGCCCTAATTATAAAACATTCTCGTTGGCTGTATTTCGGAGTTGCTTTAATAGTGATAGGTTTTCTTCTTGGTTTTATTGGTAGTTTATGAAACTCCTCGGAAGCCGACTGCGGGTATTTTCTTTACACTATTCTTTAATTTGACATTTTTAGGAATTTCTTTAATATTTTAAGGGATCACATTCATGATCCCAAAGGAGGTTAATCAGCCCTTTTACAATGTAAATAGAAACCCAAAAACACTCTTAGACAATTGGAGGATAAAATGACTAAATGGAAAGAATTACTAGATCTCTTGAAACAAGCGGCCATTTACGGCCACACGAGCAGCCTGCTGGCCTGGGACGTCCAGACGTACATGCCCAAAGACGCTGGCCCGGGGCGCGATGAAATATTCGCCTTCATGGCGACAAAGGCAGCAGAGAATCTCCAGAACCCGAAAATCGGAGACATCTTGGCCGAACTCGTAAGTGACACTGAATCTGATCAACGGTTCATCTCTCGGATGACAGACATTCACCAGCGGACAAGGGCCGTTCCCCTTGACCTGGTAAAAGCGCTGGCCGAAGCAACCTCCAGGGCGGAACGAAAGTGGCGAGAAGCAAGAAAAGCTTCAAGCTTTGCCATGTTCTTGCCTTATCTTATTGAGGTATTCGATCTCGTTAGAGCCAAAGCCGATGCCATCGGCTTTGTAGACCACCCCTACGACGCGCTCCTGCCGGACTTTGAGCCAGGCATGACCACAAAGATGGTAAAGAAAACCCTTTTGCCGTTGCAACAACCCCTCAGCAAACTGGTACGCCTGATTGGCTCCAAGCCACCCCTTGAAAACGCCTTTCTTAAGGGATATTTCCCGCCTGAACGGCAACTGCTCTTAGCTGAAATCATGGCCAGGAGATGCGGTTTCAACTTCGACCAAGGAAGGCTTGATCAGATCTTGGGCCACCCGATGACCATGACCACAGGCCCCATGGATACCCGGATAACGACAAGGCTCTTCCCGCAAGAAATATTCCCTGGCCTTTTCGCCGCCATCCACGAAACAGGACATGCCCTATACTGCCAGGGCATGGATCCGCAGTTTGACTGGGTGTTTCTCGACACTGGTTTGTCAATGGCCATCCATGAATCCCAATCCAGGATGTTTGAGAATATTATCGGCAGAAGCCTGTCATTCTGGAAATTCTTCTTCCCAACATTGCAGGCAATGTTCACACCGTCATTCGACGATGTCTCTGTCGAACAACTTTGGAAAGCGGTCAATGTCGTCAAGCCGTCGCTGATCCGAGTCGAAGCGGACGAGGTAACCTACAATCTCCACATTCTCCTGCGCATGGAGCTGGAAATGGCCATGCTCGACAGATCTCTCAATCCGGCCGATCTCCCGGAAGCCTGGAACGCAAAGATGAAAGAATACCTTGGCATTTGCCCAGACAACGATGCCGCAGGATGCATGCAAGATATCCACTGGTCGCACGGATATTGCGGGTATTTCCCGACCTACGCTCTCGGCAACCTGCTGTCTGCCCAGCTCTGGGCAACCATCAAGCAAAAAATCCCGGGTCTCATAGACGAGATCGCCCGAGGAAACCTGGGTTCTCTCCTGGAATGGCTAAGGAGAAACGTCCATCAATGGGGACCTGTTTACACCTTGCCCGAACTAACGCAGGAAATCACCGGCCAGCCATTGGATCCAAAAATCTGGCTGGCATACATCAAGAATAAATACGCTCAAGTCTACGGTCTCTATCTCTAAGGAGGATATTAATGGACCAAGGGGCGGACAGACAAGTCCGCCCCTTTGAATTTATCAAGACAAATGCTAATGCCATCTCAATGATTCTCTGCTAAAATTAAAAGACGGCAAACATAAAGAAAAATAGTTTTGACGTCGCTGTTTATAATAGTTACTTCGTTTTGCTATAATATATCCATAGATCCATGAAATACACCGGCCTTACTTCAGAAAAAGTAAAAGAACTTCAGATCCAATACGGCAAAAACACTTTGCCTGAGGAAAAAGAAATCAGTGCGGTAAAAATCTTCCTGTCGCAGTTTTCTAATCCACTGATCTTTCTGCTTTTATTTGCCGGATTGATTTCGCTTTGGTCAAAAAAATACCTTGATATCATCTTTATCTTTTTAGTCTTGTTCCTAAACTCCTTGTTTGGTTTCTTCCAGGAATACAAAGCCCAAAAAACGCTAGCGACTTATTGATTAATTATTAAGTTTGTTTTATATTTTTAGCAAAAGAAGAAACTTGTTCAAAATCGTAAGATCGTATTATAAATAGATTTTTTATACCCTATAATAATATGCCTATTCCCAATAAAACAATCAAAGGCAATAAATTGTTGAATATGGTTTTTCAAGAATTTCAAAAAGAAAAAGAAACTATATCATTGATTCCATCTGAAAATATAATGAGTGATCTGGCCACTAAAATGTACTGTAGCAGAAGCAATAATCGGTATGTAATACCAATAAAAATTGAGGGTAAATTTTTTATGCCCGGAAGAGAAAATCTTGGAAATATTATTACGCTATTGGAGGAAAAATTATGCTCAATATATAAAACTAAATATACTATAGTAAAATCCCTTTCCGGGCTCCATCAAATGGATATAATTATGTCAACTATGAGAAAAATAACGAGCAATATCATTACTCTAGATAAATTTCATGGTGGGCACAGCAAAACAAGAAATATAGCGGTGAAATATGGTTTCAGTATTTCCCATATTAAGTTAGATTTTGATACTTGGGATGTTAATTATGTAGAATTAAAGAAAATTATTAAACAATGGAAAAGCGAAAAAGCTTTAATTTATATTGATCACACCATTACGGTAAATCCGCTTAATATCGAAAAGCTCTTAAAAATTGTGCCCTCTAACTGGATTATTTATTATGACATCTCCCACCTTCAGCTTTTCTATTTTTCTCATATTTTTAATTTTCCAACACACAAAAACTTTTTTTTCGGAGGAACTACGCATAAAACATTTCCAGGTCCGCAGAAGGCTATTATTCTGTTAAATAACAAACGTTTGTATACCACCATAAATAAAGAATTTGAAAAAACAATTTCAAGCATTCATACTGGCAGTCTTTTAGCGCTATTGATTACAGTAATTGAAATGGAAAAGTTTGGAGCAAAATATGCAAAAAATATTATTAGCAAAACTCGGTATTTTGCAAAATTATTAAGCGATGAATTGCGCCTTGTCGGGCCACTTCCTCATTTCACGAATACGCACCAAATCTGCATAGACGTACCTAATATTATAGATGTCACAAAAAAATTAGCCTCTGTCGGGATTATAACGATGCCTGAGAGGACACTTTCTGGTAAGAAACAGAAGGGATTAAGGCTTGGGATTCAGGAGCAATGCAGACTTGGTATCACAAAAAAAGACTTATCAATGTTGTCTGGAATTATTATATCTTGCGTAAACAACAAAAATATTGATAAAAATATAAAAAATAAAGTACGGGCCTTGGCTAAAAAGTTAAACTCTGTACATTACGTCATTCATTGATATTTAATTATTATGAGGGTGCAAAATAATATTATTTGAAGGCTATGACGGGGCAAACTCTTTAGTTAGTTTTGAAATAGCTTGACAATACCATATTTTGTGATACTCTTTAGCTGAAAGGAGATGCACATTGAAAAATATTATATATGAAAAGGGCAAAATAATATTATTTGAAGGCTATGACGGGGCCGGCAAAACAACTCTGATTAGTCTTTTTAAAAGACATTTATCATCTAAAGACTTATCAAGCCTGGTGATAGATAACACCGGGAATAGAGTTACAGCAAACATTGATTTTGCAATTAGAGATGGGGTTTTGGAAATCGCGCCTGCTACAGAAATTTTATTACGTCTGGCTAGGGAATATGAAAGAATGGAGATTTTGAGGGAAAATAAAGCGAAATACGACTATATAGTCTTTGATCGTGGGATATTGAGTCTTATTTCCTGGATTCGCTACCACAATCAGCCATACGCAAAATATAAAGCTTTTGTAGAGGATATTCTGAGGGAAATGGCTCCGTGTTATCTAATTGATTGCTATTTAGATTTCAATGAATCATGGAGTCGCGTTCTATCACGAGGCAGTTTGACAAAGAAGGAAAGCAGTGGAAGAAAAATAAATAATAAGATATTTTCAGCTCAAAGGGAAACTTTCTCAAACTTCAGCTGGCCGGGGATAATCAAATATAAGATTAATACCAAGAATACCAAAGAGGGTTGTCTCCAGGAACTATTGGCCTGTCTGGAGCTTTAGGTGCAGTCAACGCAGTTTCAAAAAGACCGCATGGTTCGTCCAGCGGTCTTTATAATTAAAAAGAAATCCACCTGTTCAACTAAATGATTTTTTGATAGGATCTAAATATGGAAAAAGATCACGCAGTTTATCAAGTTTCATTGAAAGTTCTCATCAGGAAAGGGGATAAGGTTTTGTTTTTAAAGAGTGCAAACGGTAAATATTTGGAATTACCAGGCGGGCGCATTAATAAATTCGAGAATAAAATATCGCTTGAAAAGATACTATCTCGCGAAATAAAAGAGGAAACAGGCAATAATTTAATATATAAGCTTGGCGATTTTGCTTTTCAATATAGAAGATTACGCCACCCAGGAGAACTGCCCATTTTTTTTACTGTTTATGAGGCAAAATATTTATCAGGAGATATCAATCTTTCTTCTGAGCACAGTGGTTACCATTGGTTAATCCCTAAAAAATATATATTTAAAAGAAAGGATTTTCGCGAAAAAGGGGAATACTCGGCCTTTAAAAAATATCTTAATAATCATGAATAAATTAGTCTTATTCGATATAGACGGAACCATAATTAAAAAAGGCAATAAAAAGCATACTCTTTCTTTTTCTTATGCTTTTGAAAAGGTTTATGGCATAGATGCCTACATTGATATTATTGATCATGCGGGAAAGACTGATAAGCAAATAATAATTGAAGTTTTAAAGAAAAAGGGGATAAGTGAGCAAGACATAAGATTGAAAGTAGGTAAAGTAATGAAAGAAATGACAGCTTTTTATGAAAAAAATATTTTTAGCGAAAAATTTGAATTATTAGCAGGAGTGAAAGAATTGCTATCGGAACTAGAAAAGAAAGATATTTTATTAGGACTGATCACCGGGAATTTAGAACCTATTGCTTGGGCAAAGTTAAAAAATGTCAATCTAAATAATTGTTTTAAGTTTGGCGGATTCGGTTGCGAAGATGAAAACAGAACTAATTTGGTAAAGATAGCTATAAAAAAAGCTGAAAATAATTTTGGTTTTAAGTTTGATAAAAATGTTTTTATTATTGGAGACACGCCGAGAGATGTAATCGCTGGAAAAGAAGCAGGAGTTAGAACTATTGCTGTCACAACCGGAAAATATTCAAAGGAAGAATTAAAAGTTGAAAATCCAGATTTCATATTTGAAAACTTAACGTATGGGAAAGAAATATTAAAAGCAATAGTATCTTAGATGGTTTTTAACTATTCTTCAAAATAACAAAATTCCTCATAAACCGAATTCTAATATTGTTCCATCCGCGGACCGGAAAAGGATTCGGACGGCACTAGGGCGATCAAGACGCGTTGGTAAAATACCGTTATCAATACTAGACCGAAGCACACAGCATGCGGCGAAATTGCGCAATTTATTACCATGTATTATGTATACTTAATTGAATGTGGAGATGGGACGATCTATACCGGCATTACAACTGATATACAGCGCAGATTCAAAGAGCACGGTTCAGGTAAAGGGGGAGCATATACCCGATCAAAGAAAGTAAAGAAAGTATTATATACCGAACAATATATAGATCGAAGTAGCGCCTTGAAACGCGAAGCAGAAATCAAAGGCTGGCGAAGAGAAAAGAAACTTAATCTTATTAAATCAACATAGAGTTTAACTTCATTTTACAGATAAAAACTCGGTTCCTGCCGAGTTTTTGTTTCAAAAGAAGATGAAATAAGGTAATATATCCATAGATTCATGAAATACACCGGCCTTACTCTAGAAAAAGTCAAAGAACTTCAGATCCAATACGGTAAAAACGCTTTGCCTGAGGAAAAAGAAATCGCGGCAATAAGAATCTTCCTGTCGCAGTTTTCGAATCCATTGATCTTCCTGCTTTTATTTGCCGGATTGATTTCGCTTTGGTCGAAAAAATACCTTGATATCATCTTTATCTTTTTAGTCTTGTTTTTAAACTCCTTGTTCGGCTTTTTCCAGGAATACAAAGCCCAAAAAACCTTAACGGCCTTGAAAAGATTAATCAAACCGGTTGCTGATGTTGTCAGAGACGGCCAGCGCCAGGAGATTGAAGCCGTGAATCTAGTTCCCGAAGACATTGTTTTTGCAAACACGGGCGACAAGATTCCGGCTGACGGCATTATTCTGGAAGCAGTTTCCTTTTTTGTTAATGAAGCCATCCTGACCGGGGAAAGCGAAGCTTTGGAGAGAAAGCTTGATCAGGAAGCATTCATGGGCACAACCGTGGCCGGAGGCCGGGCAGTTATCCGGGTAACTAAAATCGGCTTGGCAACTGAAATGGGAAAAATCGCCCAAGCCTTAAAAGAAACCTCACAGCCTTTGACAACCCTGCAATCAAGGCTGAAAAAGTTCACCCAAAGCATTGTCTATCTTTCTATCATCCTGTCTTTATTAGTCTTGGCCGCCGGATTTTTAACCGGTCAGGATTTCCTCCAGACCCTGCAGATTGCCACCGTGGTCATGATCGCCATTATCCCTGAAGCTTTGATTATTGTTGTCACCCTGATTCTGGTTATTGCCATGCAAAAGACCTTGAAAAGAAAGGCCCTGATAAGAAAGCTTTTAGCCGTAGAAACCTTGGGATCCGTGACCATTATCTGCACTGATAAAACCGGCACTCTGACTGAAGGGAAAATGAAAGTCAGCGAAACTGATTTTTCCGATCAGGAACGCAGCTTTTTGGCTATGTGCTTGTGCAATAACCTGTCTGATCCGACCGAAATTGCGATCTGGGACCATTTAAAAGAGTTGTCGTTCAACCCCCAGCAAGTTTTTGATCAAAATCAAAGAATTGCTGAAATTCC
>Ga0315288_10001779_pt1 | contig 27925 bp, 20 predicted proteins | sample YL17G11_20_MG_FD_203454 | JGI IMG/M metagenome (GOLD analysis project Ga0315288, IMG submission 203454) | Sediment microbial communities from Yellowstone Lake, YNP, Wyoming, USA - YL17G11_20 | ecosystem: Environmental > Aquatic > Freshwater > Lake > Sediment | place: USA: Wyoming | collected... | reverse complement strand
ATTGAAGCTGGTGTCCGCCGACTCGGCCTGTAGAAAAAATTCGTCTCCCCGCTGCCGCAACCGGGCCTTCACGCCCCGGGCCCGGAAAGAGTCCTCCTTCCCCCAGTAATAGATCTCGCCGTCTCTGATCAAGCCCATATCGATGGCAAAGGGGAGAGGAAAGAGGGGGGCGGTCTTCTCCCCCTTTTTTTCGGACGCAACGCCGGAGAGGCGCAGCACGGGCTGGTCGATGAAAACGGTCAGCGGCTTCTCTCTGGAGAAAAGCGACAGATAGGAGATCTTGACAGCCACCCGGCTGGCCGAGAAAAATGGAGACAACGAGACCGTCCGGACATCCTCAAAAACGATGGTGGGCGGGAAAAGGCTCAGATGGACATGGGAGTAATTGAAGGAGGATTTGATTCTCTTCTCCACCTGGCCGAGGAGAAAATTCCTCAGGACCAGGGCGCCGCCCAGAAGCAACGCGGCCAGGATCGTAAATGCTACGAGAGATCTCAGTTTTCGCTTGGTCATACCGTCCGGCCATAAGCCCCCATGAATATTCAATATAACATTATTGAAGGAGCGATGTAAAAGGCCTGGCGATCAAATCAAATCAAGGGCTTCACTTCTTGACTTTTCCCCAATCTTTTAAAAACTTCTCCAGGCCGATGTCGGTCAGCGGATGCTCGACCAGCTTCTCCAGCACGCTGAAGGGGATGGTGGCGATGTGCGCGCCGATGAGGGCGGCCTCGACGACATGCCGGGGATGGCGGATGCTGGCTACGATAACTTCGGTGTCGAACCCGTAGTTATCATAAATCGTCATGATCTGATCGATGAGCTCCATGCCGTGGTGGGAAATGTCGTCCAGCCGGCCGATGAAGGGACTGACGAAGCGGGTCCCCGCCTTGGCCGCCAGCAGGGCCTGAGACGGCGAGAAGATCAGGGTCGTATTTACCTTGACGCCCTCGCCCGCGAGGACTTTCGTCGCTTTTACGCCCTCGATGGAAATCGGGATCTTGATGACCACGTTTTCCGCCAGCCGGGCCAGGGCCCGCGCCTCCTGAACCATGTCCTCGGCCCGGGTCGAAACGCATTCCACGCTGACCGGCCCGGGAACGACGCGGCATATCTCCCGGATAAGATCCTCGAATTTCATATTCTCCTTGGAAACCAAGGAGGGGTTGGTCGTTACGCCGTCCAGAATCCCCCAGGCGGCGGCCTCTTTGATCTCGGCGAGATTGGCGGTGTCCAGAAAAAATTTCATCATGTCCTCCCTTCGTGCCTCGGTCTCATTTCTCGGGATAAAACCTGCACCTCGGACGCGCAAACATGGGAAGTGAAGGTTTGACCCCGTCTTACTTTCACTCCCGGGCTTTCTTGACCGTGTTGGAAAGTACCCCGATCCCCTCGATCTGAACGTCGACCCGGTCGCCCGGCTCCATGGACCCGATGCCGGCCGGAGTGCCGGTGGTGATCATGTCGCCGGAGTAAAGGGTCATGACCCGCGAGATGAATCGAACCAGAAAGGGGATGGGAAAGATCAGATGGCCGGTATTCGACGACTGCTTTAATTTCCCGTTGAGAAACGTCTTGATCTCCAACCGGGAAGGGTTCAGGTCCGTGACCACGCAAGGCCCGAAGGCGGCGAAGGTGTCGAAGCTTTTGGCCCGGGTGAACTGTCCGTCCTTGATTTGGAGGTCTCTGGCCGTGATGTCGTTGAAACAAGTATAGCCCAGGATATGGTCCGCCGTGTCGGCGTCGTCGCCGAGAAGATGGGTCTCTTTCTTGATGACCAGGGCCAACTCGCCCTCGTAATCCACCCGCCTGGACGTTTCCGGATAGCGAATGACGCCGTTCGGCCCGATAACGGCGGAGGAAGGCTTGATGAAAATCATCGGTTCCTCGGGCAAGGGCTTGCCCATTTCCTTGGCGTGGTCTTTGTAATTCGATCCGATGGCTACGATTTTGGTCGGCTCGGCCGGCGGAAGAAGCTCAACCTCGCCGACCGGGATCCCGGCGTCTTCGACCGAAAAGTCCCGGTAAATCGACCCCTTCACCGGGTAAAGGATGTCCTCCTTGAGGACTCCGTAAAGAACCCTGCCCCCGTGCTTAAAACGGTATATCCTCATGGTGCGCCGTCCTTGATGATTTCCGAAACGATCTCCGATTTTCGGCTCTCGTTACCCGCTCGATCCAGAGCGCTTATAGCATATTCATATCGAATGTTTTTTTCAACCGTCGCGTCGCTGTAAGTGCTCTCGGCGATGGCCTGAGGCGTGAGCAGGACGAAGTCCGCCTTCCCCTCCTGCCGTCGCCAGACACGGTATCCGGCTAGGTCCTTTTCCCCATTCTCATCCCAAACCAAAGTGATCATGCCGGCTGCGGCGACGGCCTTGAGGCCGGCGGGCGGGGCCGGGGCGAATGTGTCCCTGGCCTCCACTTCGGCGCTTTCGGAGTCGTCGCTTTCCGAATAAGGCGCAGCGTCCGAGACCGTGGCGCGGACGAAATAACGGCAGGTCGTTCCGGGAACGAAATTCCTATCCTCGAACAGGACGGCCTGGAGCGGCGCGATATTCAGGAGAACAGGGTCCTTACCGGCTTCGGCCCGATAAACATTATAGCCCTTGTGGACGGCGGGCGCGCTCTGGTCGATGTTCCCGGACGGCGCCTCCCAGCTGACCTCGATCCGGTCCTCGAACGCGCGGGCCCGGAGGCCGGCCGGAGGAAGGGGCAGCGCGATGGGGTCCCATGGGATGAGTTCCGTGAACTCCGAGGTTTTGCCCCGGGAGTCGACGGCCCTGAGCGCGAAAAAGAAGACGGAATGGTTGATCATTTCCCGTGGAATGGGAACGGCCGTCCGGAGCGCCAGGGGCGGAGTCATTTTGTCCCGATTTTTCAGATGGCGGCCGAATTCCTGCCGGGTGATCCGGACGGCCGGCCGGGCTTCCTTCTCAAACTGTTCCCGGGTGACGGCCGGTTTCTCCTCGTCCGGAGCTTTTGCCTCTTCCAGCAGCCAGATCTCGACTTCCGAGACGCCCGCGAGCGGGCTCCCGTCCACATAGGCCGAAGGATTGGGCCACTCCAGAAAGATCGATTCTCCCCTCTGGTAAAGGGTCACCGCCTCAATTTTCTGCGGAATCCGGACGAGGGGCGGCAGGAGAGGCCCCTTTTTTCCGCACGAAGGAAAGGCCGCGAGCGCGGCCGCAAAAACGAGAAGGGTCCGGAATTTTTTTATCAAAGGATGAAACGCCTCAGGTCCTGGTCCTTGAGGATGTCGGCCAGCTGTTTCTGCACATAAACCCGGTCGATGCGGATGTGTTTCTGCAGGATCTGGGGCGCCTCGAAGGAAATGTCTTCCATGACTTTTTCCATGATGGTGTGGAGCCGGCGCGCGCCGATGTTCTCGGCCTCTTCGTTCACCTTTTCGGCGATCTCCGCGATCTCGTCGACAGCGTCGTCCGTAAACTCGACGCGGACGTCCTCGGTTTCGAGCAGCGCCATGTATTGCCTGATCAGGGCGTTTTCGGGCTCGGTCAGGATCCTGACAAAATCCTCCTTGTTCAAGGAGGTGAGCTCCACTCGAATGGGAAAGCGGCCCTGGAGTTCGGGAATGAGGTCGGACGGCTTGGAGACATGGAAGGCGCCGGCGCCGATAAACAGGATGTGGTCGGTCCGGACCAGGCCGTAGCGCGTATTGACCGTCGTGCCTTCGATGATCGGCAGCAGGTCGCGCTGCACGCCCTCCCGGCTCACTTCCGGGCCGTGGCCCGATTCCCGGCCGGCGATCTTGTCCACCTCGTCCAGGAAAATGATGCCCGAGTGCTCGACGCGCTCGATGGCCAGGCGGGCGGCCTGGTCCATGTCGATCAGGCGCTTCTCTTCGTCCTCGAGCAGGACGTCCCGCGCTTCACGGATCTTCATTTTACGTTTCTTGGTCTTGCCGCCCAGGAAGCCGGGGATGATCTCCTGGAGGTGGATGCCGATTTCCTCGACACCGTTGTTGGAGAGAATCTCAAAGGGCGCCGTTCCCTTCTCTTTGATTTCGATCTCGAGCATCCGGTCCTCGAGCACGCCCTCCTGGAGCTGACGGCGCAACTTCTCGCGCGTCTCCTGGAACCTTTGATAGTCCTCCTCGGTCACCACGTTCTCTTTTCTCCGAAAGGGCGGAAGCAGCAGATCCAGAATTTTTTCTTCGACAATGTGCGCAGCCTTTTCCTGGACCTCCTCGACCTTCTCCTGCTTGACCATGTCAACCGAGATACGGACTAGGTCGCGGATCATGGATTCGACATCGCGGCCGACGTAGCCGACCTCGGTGAACTTGCTGGCCTCGATTTTGAGGAAGGGCGAGGAGGTGAGCTTGGCCAGGCGGCGGGAGATCTCGGTCTTGCCTACGCCGGTCGGACCGATCATGAGGATGTTCTTGGGCGCGATCTCATCGGCCAAATCGGGAGGGAGCTTCCGTCTCCGGTAGCGGTTGCGGAGCGCGATTGCCACCGCCTTCTTGGCCTTATTCTGGCCGATGATGAACTTATCCAGTTCGGCGACGATCTCCTGGGGAGTGAGCTCGGTCTCGAGTTCGGGGAATTCGTACCGCGGCTTCTCTGCGGTCTTGATGATGGATGAAGGCATTTAGAGCAACTCCTCGACCACGATCTGGTCATTGGTGTAAACGCAGATGCCCGAACTGATTTTCAGGGCCTCCAGCGCGATCTCCCTGGCATTGAGATTGGTGTGTCGAATGAGCGCCCGGGCGGCGGCCAGGGCGAACGGCCCGCCCGACCCGATGGCGATGATCCCGTCATCGGGCTCGACCACATCCCCGGTCCCGGAGATCAGGAAGGCGCTGTCCTTGTCCGCAACGATGAGCATCGCTTCGAGCTGGCGCAGGGCCTTGTCCATTCGCCAGTCTTTGGCCAGCTCGATCGCGGCCCGGGAAAGGTTCCCCCGAAACTCTTCGAGCTTCGTTTCGAAACGGGAGAATAGGGCGAAGGCGTCCGATGTGGCGCCGGCGAACCCGGCCAGGATCTTGTCCTTGTGGAGACGCCGGATCTTCCGGGCGGTCTGCTTCAGGATGGTCTGCCCCATGGTCACCTGGCCGTCCCCGGCCATAGCAAGGTCGCCCCTGTGCCGGACACAGATGATGGTTGTGGAGTGAATCATGGCTGAAAACCTCTAATTTCAAATTCATGATAAAGGAAGGGGCGAAATAAGTAAAGGCTTCGGGGAATGGCTTTGCTCCCTATCCGGATTTTTAAACCCTCCATAGTCGCCCCAATTTTTATTAGTAGCAGAAAACCGGGTCCGGCCGCGCCACCCGAGCGCCAGTCTCAGACTGACACTTTTTTTACTTCATTTCGTTGTCCTTCAGGGAGTTCCATAAATTATAAATAAAAAATGGTAACTCCTGACGCAAGGAGCGCCCGCATCGCCCGTTCTCCTTTCTTCCGCCGATCACGGAGACGGGAATACAATAAAATTGACCGGCCCAAGCTTCCATAATAAAATTTGTCTAAAGTCATAGAGATTAGTCTGCATTATTCATAAATTTTAAGTTGGAGAGACCGAATGGATGAATGCTTCAAGGGGGAAGGCCGGGTTGGACGAAGCGACCATGTCGGGACTTCGGGAGCGAGTCCATCCCGGCCTTCCCCCCATATAGAACCAGGTTTATGAATAATGCAGGTTAGCTTAAGGTAAAAGGAAAAGGACATGATGCAAAACAAAATTCCAGATTTCTTTCGCGATTTCTCAAGGGGCATCGTTTCCATATTTTTTGTTTTAGCCGTTCTCGCGGTTCCAAGCATGAGCCGGGAGCTCCGCGGTCAGGGAAACGAGGACCCCAAGTCGAATATGGTTCTCCCCTGGCCGGTGGGGATGGAGGAATTCGCCTTCCCCACCCTTCCGGCGGGCGGCTGGAACGTCTTGGGGACCGCCTCGGCCCGGACAACGGCCATGGGCGAGACCTTCCTCTCGGAGAAAGGTCCGGCCGCCGGCATCGTAAACCCGGCGCTTCTGGCCCGGCTCGACCGTCCCATGCTTTCCCTGAGCTACCGCTACACGGCCCACGCCTACAAAACGCTTCCCGGATTCGCTCCCGCCAATATTCTCGGCGGGCCCGAGCCTCCCTCTTCCTCTTTCAAGCGTAAAGTCGGCTATCCGGACAGTCTCGGCCTGGCCTTTCCCATCAAACGGTGGACATTTTCCGCCGATTATTTCCTTTATCAGGAATATAACACGCCGAGTTCCTCGGCTTCATTCTTCTCGGTGCCCAATAAAGTCAAGCAGTCGGGGGAAACGAGGGGGATCAGCCTCGCCATAGCCCGTTCCCTGACCGACTCCTTCAGTGTGGGCATCTCCGCGTCCTATCTTTACGGCCGGATATCCCGGTTCGAGGTCTCTCCGATTTACACGATTCTCAGGGACAGCGATCCTAAAAGTCTGGTTGAAGACATTCGAAGATTGATCCAGGGCACGGTCTTCTCCGGGCCGGTTTCCAGGGAGGATACGGACCTGGACCTCGGCGGCATCTCGGTCAGCCTCGGGGCCTCATACCAATGGAAGGATCACGTTCTCCTCGGCTTTTCCTTGAGGGTTCCCTTTACCCTCAACCTGCAGGCCGATGTGACGCGGACCTTCCCCGGGGCGAAGCGGCCCGAGGAGAGGATCTCGAGGGAGATCAAACTGGATCAACCCTTTGTCGCCACGGGCAGCTTTTTATTTTTCCCCACGTCCTCATTCACCGTGGCCGCGGACCTCTCCTATTGGGACTGGAAGGGCTGCCGGAGCGAGGACAATTTCCGGAGAATGTATCCCAACGGGTTTGAAAACGTCCTCAAGCTGAACCTGGGTGCCGAATACGCCATCGGGCTTCCCTCGCCGGTCATCAAAACCCTCGCCCTAAGGGCCGGCTATATCCACGATCCGCAGCCCTACAGGAATCCCGAAGGCTTTGTCCGAGATTTCGCCACAGCCGGAATCGGTCTTAAGATCGGCCGTTTTCTGTTCGATGCGGCCGCGAAAATCCAGCTCTTCGACCCGGATCCCGGCCGCTTCCACGCGAACGTCTTCAGGGTGGGTTTGAGCTACGAGTTTTAAGCCTGTCCTCTCGTTCCGGGCTGTCGGGGATTAAAATTCCGCCCTCATTTCTCTTGCAAACGCGCAGATTTGGCTCTATATTTGCTGAAGGTGAAGGGCGGAAAAGTGAAATGCCCATAGCGACCGATTCCACAGTAGCCCCCACGATCGAATCCCGGAACTCGAGAGCCGTCCTTTTCTATTTGATGCTCCTGCTCGCTCACCTGGCCCATATCCTCGAGGAAGTCTGGGGTCACTTCCAGCTCATGGACCGTCTTTTCGGCGAGGGCTGGTTCCTGGTCGCCAACTGGGTCCTATTCTGCATCCCCGTTTTTTTCTTCTACAGCTGGCTCCGCGGGAAGAAATGGGCACGGACCTGGAGCCTGCTTTACGCGGGATTCATGATGGCCAACGGTCTCGGCCACAATATCGCCACGGCCGTGACCGGCCGCTACAAGGGCGGGTTCGCCGGAGGCTTCTCCGGCATCGCGCTCTTCATTATAGGCTTCCTGCTCGTCCGAAAAATGCTCCGGGAAAGGAGATGGTCGTGATCCAGGCCTTAAAAAAACTCCACGAGCAGCGGATCGACGGGTTTCTCCTCCGGCTCAGACAGATGTGGTACGAGGACGAGGTCCCGCTGACCGTCGAATACTGCGTCTTCAATCCCATGGTCCCGTTCGAGCGTCGGCTGGAAGGCCGTTGCCGGCCCGCTGTAAAGGGGAAAGCTTGGGGTAAAGACTGGGATAGGGCCTGGTTCCACCTTCAAGGCAAAATCCCCGGGGAATGGAAAGAGAAAAACATCTGCGCCCGCATCGACCTGGGCGGAGAGGGGCTGATCTTTTCAGCCGACGGCATGCCCCTCCAGGCCCTGAGTGTCCACACCATCTGGCCGAATCCCGACTTCCGGAGGGACCGCTTTGAGATCTCAGAGCGGGCGCAGGGCGGCGAGGCCGTCGACCTCTGGATCGAGGCGAGCGCCGGCCAGCTCTTCGGCCTCAAGCTCGAAACCGACAGGGGAAACCTCGTGCCCGAGATCTTCGGCCGTCATGAAGCGGCCGTTGCGGATCACTGCCTGGCCGTTTTCCGGAAGGACATCTGGGATCTGTCCCTCGATGTTTTCGTCCTCAATAACCTGATGCGGGCACTTCCCGAGAAAAGTGTAAGGCGGGACCGCATTCTTCAAGCCTTGACCCGGGCCGCGGACCTTTTCACGGGCGAGCCGGCCAACGTGCGCGAAGTCCGCGACGTCCTCGCCCCCGAGCTCGCCAAAAAGAGCTCCGCCTCCGACCTCGAAACTACCGCGGTAGGGCACGCCCATCTCGACACGGCCTGGCTGTGGCCGATAGGCGAAACCATCCGCAAGTGCGGCCGGACCTTCGCCAGCCAAGCCGGTCTTATTGAAAAATATCCCGGCTACATTTTCGGCGCCTCCCAGGCCCAGCATTATGCCTGGGTCAAGGAGTATTACCCCAAGCTATATCAAAAGATCAAAGGGCTCGTCGCTTCCGGACGCTGGGAGATCCTGGGTGGCATGTGGGTCGAAGCCGACTGCAACCTCATCGGCGGCGAATCCATGGTCCGCCAGATTCTTCACGGCAAGGCCTTTTTCCGGGAGGAGTTCGGCGCCGAGGTCCGCAACCTCTGGCTTCCCGACGTCTTCGGCTACAGCGCCTCCATGCCCCAGGTCCTGCAGAGGAGCGGACTCGCCGCCTTCGTCACCCAGAAGATGTCCTGGAACCAGTTCAACCGCCTCCCCCACACCGCCTTCCGCTGGCGCGGCATCGACGGGACCGAGGTCGTTACCCACTTCCCGCCCGAGGACAACTATAACAGCGAGCTCCTGCCTGCGGCCCTCCTCCGAGCGCGGGAGAACTTCGTCGAGCACGACGTCCTTGACGAATTCCTGACCCTGTTCGGGATCGGCGACGGCGGCTGCGGCCCGACCGAGGAGATCATCGAGGCGGGCCTCCGCCAGCGCGACCTCGAGGGCTCGCCGCGCCTGCGCTTCGGTAAAGCGCAGGAATTCCTGGACCGCCTGGCGGGAAAGGCGGGCCTCCTCCCCGTCTGGTCGGGCGAGCTTTACTTCGAATACTACCGCGGCACCTACACGACGCAGGCCTATAACAAGAAAATGAACCGGTGGATGGAACATAAGCTGCGGGAGCTGGAGATCCTTTATGCGGCGCTTCCCTGGAGAAGCTACCCGACCGCCGAGCTCGACCGGATGTGGAAGGTCCTGCTCTTGAACCAATTCCACGACATCATCCCCGGGTCAAGCGTCACGCCGGTTTACGAAGACAGCCGGAAGGATTATGAAGGCCTCCGGCTGGCGGCGCAGAAACTCCAGGAAAAAGCGGCCGGCCTGCTGTTCAAAAAACACCCGGATCGCCTCTGCCTGGTCAACTCGCTATCTATCCCCTACTCCCGGCCCGTTCTGCTCCCCGAATCCTGGGCGGGGCGTGAAGCGCTGGACGAATCGGGCGGGCGCGTTCCCGTCCAAGAAGAAAACGGACGGCCGGTGGCCCGGGTGTCCATCCCGGCCTTGAGCGCGCTCACGCTCCGGCGCGGAAAGAAGGCGAAGCCCCCGACGCATCAGCTCCCGGCCGACGTCGCGAGTCTGGAAAATGATCTTGTCCGCTACGAGTTTTCCGACCGCGGAACGCTTGTCCGGGCTTTCGACAAGGAGCTCGGCCGCGAGGTCCTGTCCCAGGGCTTGGAGGGAAACGTGCTTGAGCTTTACGAAGACCGGCCGGTCAACTGGGACGCCTGGGACATCGACATTTATTACGAAAACCAGCTTCGCGAGCGGGCCCGCCTGGTCGCGAGGCAATGGATCTCGAGCGGCCCTGTCCGCAAGGGGATGGAAATGGCCTTCGAAATCGGCCGTTCGAAGGTCGTCGAAAAAGTCTACCTCGCCGCGAACAGCAAGCGCCTGGACTTCGAGACCGCCGTCGATTGGCGGGAGGATCACAAGCTCCTCCGCGTTTCCTTCGCCGTCGATGTTCTCGCGGCCGAGGCCGCTTTTGAAATCCAGTTCGGCCATGTCCGCCGGCCCACCCACCGGAATACTTCCTGGGACATGGCGAAGTTCGAGGTCGTGGCTCATCGTTACGCGGACCTTTCGGACGGCGATTACGGCGCCGCGCTCCTTAATGATTCGAAATACGGGCACAAAATTCTGGGGAACATCCTCAGTCTCTGCCTCCTCCGGGCCCCGACCATGCCCGACCCAGGGGCCGACCGCGGCCGGCACGAATTCATCTACGGTTTTCTCCCGCACAGCGGCGACCTGGCCGCTTCGCCGGTGCTGAGTGAAGCCGCGCAGCTCAACCAGCCCCCGGCCGTTTTCGAAGGATATGAAAGCTCCTCGTTCCGCTTTCCCTTCAGGCTGGAGGGGGAAGACGTCATTCTTGAAACCGTGAAAAAAGCGGAGAAGGGAGATGCGGCGGTTCTTCGGCTTTATGAGCCCATGGGGCGTCACGCACGGGCCAAGCTCGCCCTTGGCGGAAACGGCACCCGCGTGTATGAGACCGATCTCATGGAAGAGAACCCGGCCGCGCTTTCGATGAACAAGGGCACGGTGGAGCTTTCCTTCCGGCCGTTCGAGATCAAGACCTTAATGGTGAGACGGGGACGTAGTCCTTTATCTACCCGGCCCGGCGGGCCGATCCCTTCTTGCCCGCCCAAAGCCCCGGGCGGGCGGAAGCCCATAGGCCGGAAGACAAGAATCAACCGGAAAAAACCCGGAAAATAGCTCATCCGGAGGACTCGCGCCATGCGCTACGGACGTTTCAGCGAAGACGGCCGAGAGTTCATCATCGAGAACGTGGCTACGCCCCGGCCCTGGATCAACTACCTCTATAACGAGGAGTATTTCACTTTCGTCTCCCAGAACGGCGGCGGGATGAGCTACCATCGCATCCCGCTCTACGGCCGTATCACGTGTTATCGCATCAACGACGTCCCGCCCGACCGGCCGGGCAAATACATTTATGTCTGCGATGGGGACACGGGCGAATTCTGGAGCCTGACTTGGCAACCCGTGGGCCGCGGCCGCGAAGCCTACCGCGCCGTCCACGGCTTCGGCTGGACGCGTGTCGAAGCCCGGATAGCCCGTATCTCCTCGGAAGTCACCTACTTCGTGGCTCCGGATGAGAACACGGAAATCTGGTGGGCAAAGCTCGCCAACCGCTCGGAAAAGCCGCGGCGGCTTTCAATCATCGGGTATGTCGAATTCTGCCTGGGCCACGCTCTCATCGACCTCATCAACCAGTCGGACGACCAGCACTTCAACCGCGTTCATTTCGACCCCGCGCTCAACGCGCTTTTCGCCACGAAAACCTACTGGGTGACCGAGACCCGCGGCACTCAGCACCAGGAAAACAAGGAGTGGGATCAATGGGCGTTTTTTACGGCGAGCGAGCCGGTCTCGGAATACGAAACTCTCCGCGAGCGGTTCACCGGCGTCTACGGGAACGAGTCGAATCCTCAGGCCCTGAAAATGGGCAAACTGTCCAGCAAGGATACGGACTTCGGAAACGCGGTCGGCGCGCTCAAGCTGGAGATCAACCTTGCAGCCGGAGAATCAAAGGATGTCGTTTTCGCCCTGGGCGTCGTCCCCAAGGATTCATTTGAGAAAGACAAGGGCCGCCGGATCAAGCGGTTCCTCAACGCGGCCGATGCCGGCGAAACGCTCGACCGGGTCAAAAAGCAATGGGAAAACATCCTCGGCGCCGTGACCGTGAATACGCCCGACCCGGACGCCAATATCTATTTGAATTGCTGGACGCCTTACCAGGCCCGGGTGGCCTTCGACATCGGCCGGGTGGCCAGCTTTTACTACTGGGGGATCGGCCGCGGCCTCGGCTTCCGCGACACCGCCCAGGACACGATCGCCGTTACCATCGCCTCGCCGGAAAAAGCGCGCGAGCGGGTGCTTCTCCTCAGCCGCCAGATGTTCCGGGACGGCCGCGTCTACCATCATTTCTACAGGGACGGCCAGGGCGAGTTGACGGACCACGCCGACGACCCTCTGTGGTTTATCCTGGCCGTGACCGAGTATGTCAAGGAGACGGGCGAACCAGGGATTCTTGAAGCGGTCGAATCCTTTGCCGACGGGGGCTCGGGTACGATCCTCGACCACCTGCGCGCCGTGGTCCGGTTCGCCGAAGCGCGACTCGGGCCGCACGGCCTGCCCATCTTCGGCCGCGGCGACTGGAACGACACGCTCGATTACATCGGCGGCGACGAAGGCGGCGAGAGCGTCTGGGCCGGGATGTTTTACGCGGCCATGCTGGACCGGCTGGCCGAACTTTTGGAATTCATCGGCGAAATTGAATCCGCCGAGCAGGCCGCAGCGCTCCGCGATCAATTCCGCCAAGCGGCGAACGATCATGGATGGGACGGCGAGTGGTATATCCGCGCTTTCGGCGAAAAGGGCCGGAAAATCGGATCCCGAGAAAACATATTCGGGAAAATTTTCATCAACACTCAGTCCTGGGCCGTGATCGCGTCTGTCGCGGGCCGGGACCGGCTGTCGCGCGCCATGGACAGCGTCCTGAAACAACTCGACACCGCCTACGGCCCTAAGCTCTGCGCGCCGGCTTTCCGCGAGATCGACCCGACGATCGGCCTCCTCACCCGCTGCGTCGCCGGCAAGAAGGAAAACGCAGCCGTGTTCCTCCACCCGACAGCCTGGGTCATCCAGGCCGAATGCCTCCTGGGGCGCGGCCGCGAGGCCTGGCGGTATTACAAAAAGCTCCTGCCCAACGCCATCGACCAGGATATCTTCAAGGCGGAACCCTACGTCTATTCGCAATACATCACGAGCGACGAGCATCCGAGCGCGGGTTCGGCCAGCCATTCCTGGCAGACCGGAACGGCCGCCTGGATGTTTCGCGTCATGATCGACTACGCGTTCGGCGTCCGGCCCGAGTACGCGGGGCTGAGAATCGATCCCGTCATCCCGCCGGAGTGGGAGCGATTCTCCATCGAACGGACGTTCCGCGGCACGCGCTACGCCATCGAAGTCGAAAACCCGGACCATATCGAATACGGAGTCAGGGAAATCGTCGCCGACGGCGCCAAGATCCAGGGACAGGTTTTACCTCTTTCCCCTAAAGCCGTTTGTCACGTCAAAGTGATCATGGGGAAAAAATGAAGGGAAGGAACATCAGGAAGAGAACCTAGGCTGGAACGGAGAAACCATGAAACGTCATGAAATGAATCCGATCATTACCCGTCAAGACATCCCGGAGGTCGGGCCGCGTCTCACGGACGTCTCCTCGGTCTTCAACCCGGGCGCGGTGAAATTCAAGGACCGATATCTCCTCCTCCTCCGCGTCCAGAGCCGCGGCCGCGAGACTTTTTTCCTGAAGGCTGAAAGCCCGGACGGCGTTAACTTCAAAGTGGACGATCAGCCCGTCCATTTCGCCGGCCTGGAGAAAGTCCCGCAGAAGATCTATCACTGCTATGACGCGCGGATCACGCGCCTTGAAGGTCGCTATACAATCGTCTTCGCCATGGACATGGACGACGCCTGCCGCCTCGGGCTGGCCCGCACCGACGATTTCGAGTCCTACGAATTCCTGGGGTTCATCTCCGAAGAGGACTCCAGGAACGGCGTCCTCTTCCCGGAAAAAATCCGCGGGAAATACATGCTCCTCGAGCGGCCGAACAAATTCCGGATCCCGGGCGGTCCTGCGAGCGGGACGACCATCGTTCTCTCCGAGTCGGACGACCTCCGCGCCTGGCGCCGGGCGGCCGCCGTCGCCGGCGGCCGATTCCATTATTGGGACGAGCTCATCGGCGCCGGGCCGCCTCCGGTTAAGACGCGGGCGGGCTGGCTCCTTATTTACCACGGCGTAGCCACGCACCTGTCGAGCGCCCACATCTACCAGGCCGGGGTCATGCTTCTCGGTCTCGATGATCCGGCCCAAGTCATCGCCCGTTGTCCTGACAACATCCTCGAACCGCGCGAGATCTACGAGCTCACAGGCCAAGTGCCGAACGTCGTCTTCCCCAGCGGCCTGATCGTGGAGGAATTCGACAGCGAGGGCTTCGCCCGTCCCCACAGCCGGGTCCTGGTCTATTACGGCGCGGCCGATACCTCGGTCGGCCTGGCCGTGACCACGATCAAAGAGCTGATCCTGCAGGCGCAGCTGGGAGGCGCCCCGGAATGATCTGAAGGAAGGAGAACTCCATGAGCCTGACCATCCTTGATTGGGCTGTCGTCATCGCCGCCTTCGGAGCCATGGCCTGCGGCGTCGCCTTCAGCCGCAAATATTCCAGGAGCGTCTCCGACTTCCTGGCCGCGGGCCGGACGGCCGGCCGCTACCTGATCTCGGTCGCCCTGGGCATGGCCATGCTGGGCGCCATCACCGTGGTGGGCGAATTCGAGGTCTTCTTCAAGTCCGGCTTCTGCATGAAGTGGTGGGAGCTGACCATGGCCGTGGCCATCCTCGTCGTGACAGTCTCGGGATGGGTCATCTACCGCTTCCGTCAGACTCGCGCCCTGACCCTGGCCCAGTTCTTCGAGCAGCGCTACAGCCGCAACTTCCGTGTCTTTGCCGGGCTCATCGCCTTCATCTCGGGCATCATCAACTTCGGCATCTTCCCGGCCGTGAGCGCCCGATTTTTCATTTATTACGTCGGGCTGCCGGCGTCGTTCTCCGTCCTGGGCGTCCAGGCCTCGACCTATGCTGTGCTCATGGCGGCGCTCCTCGTCGTGGCCCTTCTCTTCATCTTCGCCGGCGGCCAGGTCTCGGTCATCATCGCCGAGTTCATCCAGGGCGTATTTTCCAACGTCGTTTTCATCGTCATGATCCTGTTCTTCCTGTTCAAAGTGGACTGGGCGCACATCTTCCAGGCCGTCCAGACCGTGCCGGCCGCGGCCTCGCTCATCAACCCTTTCAAGACGAGCCGGGTGGAGGACTTCAACTTCTGGTACTTCCTCATCGGCCTCGTCGGCTTCGTCTATAACACCATGAGCTGGCAGGGCACGCAGGCCTACAACGCTTCGGCCAAGAACGCCCACGAAGCCAAGATGGCCCAGGTCCTGGGCAACTGGCGGAACTATCCGCGGAACCTCTTCCTGATGTTCATCCCGGTGGCCGCGTTCACCATCCTCAACCATCCCGACTTCGCCGCGGTCCAGGCCAAGGTCCAGCAGGTTTTGTCGACCGTGACGACGCCCGAGATCCAGAGCCAGCTCAGAGTGCCTCTCGTGCTGCGCTATTTCCTGCCGACGGGTCTGCTGGGCGCCTTCTGCGCCATGATGCTCGCCGCCTTCCTCAGCTCGCACGACAGCTACCTCCACTCCTGGGGCAGCATCTTCATCCAGGACGTGGTCATGCCCTTCCGCAAAAAACCGTTCGAGCCGCGGCAACACATCCGGGTTCTGCGCTGGTCAATCGTGGGCGTGGCCGTGTTCATCTTTTTCTTCAGCCTTCTCTTCCGGCAGTCGCAGCATATCTATCTGTTCTTCGCCATCACGGGGGCGATCTTCGTCGGCGGGTCGGGCGCGGTCATCATCGGCGGCCTCTACTCAAAGCGCGGGACGACGGCCGCGGCCTGGAGCGCCATGATCACGGGCTCGTCCGTCGCCACGGGCGGCATCATCCTGCAACAGATTGACCCGGACTTCCCCATCAACGGCCAGTGGTTCTGGGGGATCTCCATGGTCTCGTCGACGCTCGTCTATGTCCTTGTCTCTCTGTTCGGCGAACGCAAAGTCTATGACCTGGACAAATTGCTCCATCGCGGATCCTACGCGATCGAGGGCGAGACGAAGGTCATCGACGCCGCGCCGACTCGCGGCTGGAAAGTCCTGGGCATGGGCCGGGAATTCACCAAGGGCGACAAGTTCATCTACAGCCTGTCCTATGTCTGGATTTTGTCCTGGACGCTCGTGTTCATCGCGGGCACGATCTATCATTTCGCGCGCGGCGCCCGGGATTCCTCCTGGATGGCGTATTGGAAGTATTACGTGCTGATCTATCTGGCGGCGTCGATCGTCGTCGTCGTCTGGTTCACCATCGGCGGTGTCAAGGACATGCGGTCCATGTTCCGCGCGCTCGGCGTCATGAAGCGCGATGACCGCGACGACGGGTATATCGTGCGGGCAGAGCGCGTGAAATAAAATCCGGCAACACGTCACGCCGGCTCGACGTGGTACTTCTTGACCAGCCGGAGAGGATGGTAGGAGAGCTTGGCTGTGCGCAGGCCCAGGAGCCCAAGATCCTGCTCCAGGTTCATGAAGGCAAAGCCGGAGAAGGTTTGCGCCGCCGCTTCCTGCATGAGCGTTTGCATGACGCCCTGCGCGTCCGGGTCGCCGTACTGGAAATGGACGGTGACCGTGTCCCGGTTGAGGGGACTCCCGATGATGAAGCCGATGAGCCGGCCGCCGGCCCGCACCGCTCCGCCCGACATGCCGAGCTCCCCGAATCCTTCGAACGCCCGGATGATGGCCTCGCGCTGTACGGCCTCGTCCAACCTCTGGAAATAAAGAGTGTCTTTTTTCTTCCGGGTCCAAACCTCGAAGAGAGCCAGGCATTCGTCCTTCATCCCGGGCTCGAGGCCGAGATATTTCCAATCGGGAAAAGCGGCTTTGAACCGCTTGATGTGGTTCCGCTTGCCGTCATATTTTTTTCCCTTGAATTCAGCCAGGGCCTCGCGGCCGTAGAGATAGTCAAACTGGCCGCGGATGGTGCAGAGGCGGTAGGCACCATCGGCGATCCTGGCCGCGAATCCCTCCGAAACCCTGGCCAGCCGGCCCGTATGCCGCAGGCAGATATCGGTGGTCTCTTCGATTCTGTTCTCTCCCAGCGGCTCCAGGAAGAACGGGCCTTCATTAAGCGGGCTGAGCAAAAGACAGAGGTTGTCGTTGATGCGGGTCAGCTGCGGCCGGTCGAATTCGCTCCAGATAAAAAGGTTGCCGGCGGACAGTTCGCTTTCCTGGGGATTTTTCGCGGCGAGCGCCCGGAGGAGTTCGTTCCTGTCTCCGGCCTCAAGGGGCTTAAAGTCGGGAAATGATGGGATCATGTCCGGGCCGGCCCCCCCGCTTTTCTTTTCATGCAGACGCAGTCCCGGGGCCGGCAATCCTCGCAGTCGAAGACTTCCCGGGCCGGCAGGCCGCATAGGACCGGCGAAAATTCGAACCCGAGCGCCTTGAAGAATCCGGGGATGAGCGTGTAGAGATAGACGTCTTTGGCGCATTCCTTGAGGATATGGTCCAGGAGCCGGGTGGCCGCTCCTCCGCCTTGTTTGTCCCGGGCCGTGCCGACCGAGCTCAAGAAAAAGAAATCCGGGAATTCCTCGAGCCGGGCGACGCTGACAATGCTCCCCTCTTCCTCCGCCACCCAGAAATTATCGAACGTGAGACCGCTGTAATCCAGGTCCTGCTCTTTGAGGATACGGAAGACGGCGTCCCGGTCGGCGGCGACAGATCTGCGGATAGTCAACATGAATTTGTATTTTACCACGAAGCCGGACGACTATAAAAGGCCCAGAGCGGATTCTTACGCTTCAGCGCCCGCCTTATCCGCCCGTTTTTGCACTGAGCTCGATTTCACATGCACGGCCGGTCGATGGACGGGCTGGGCTGCGAGAAGAATTTCGCGCCGTCCGCGGTGATGTACATGTCATCTTCCAAACGGACGCCGAACTCGCCCGGGATGACGATCATGGGCTCGTTGGTAAAACACATGCCGGGCTGCATGGGCGTTTTGTTCCCGCGCACGAGGTTGATCCATTCGTGGCCGTCCAGGCCGATGCCGTGGCCGGTGCGGTGCGGCAACCCTGGTACCTTGTAATCAGGGCCGAAGCCGGCGTCGGTGATGACCTTGCGCGCAGCCGCGTCCACATCCTCGCACGGCACTCCAGGCTTGGCCGCCTTGAACGCCGCCGCCTGCGCTTCCTTCTCCAGGTTCCAGATTTCGAGCTGTCGCTCGGTGGGCTTGCCGAAGACGATGGTCCGGCTGATGTCCGAGCGGTAGCCGTCGATGTTGGTGCCGCCGTCCATGAGGATGACGTCTCCTTCCCTCAGGTTTCTCGGCTTGATGGAGCCGTGTGGGAACGACGTCGCTTCGCCGAAGCTCGCGCCGATGCTGCCCGAGGCGCCGAGAGCCCGGAACGCGGCCGACGCGACCTCGCTGAACTGCGCCCTGGTCATCCCCTCCTTGAACGCGGGGACCGAGGCCTTGTAGACCTCGATGGTGATGTCGTTGGCCAGCTGCATCAGGGCCAGTTCGGCCGGCGACTTGATGACCCGGCACCCGATGGTGACGGGATCGGCGCTGACGTACTGGTACGCCGGCGCTTCCTTGCGTACACCGTCATAAACAAAGAAGCGCAGCCGCTCCTCGATCCCGATTTTTCCGGCGCGGATCCCCCTGTCTTTGAAAATCCCGGCGATGACCTTATAGGGGCTCTCGTCCTCCTCCCAGGTGCGCACGTCCGTGCCGAAACGGATCAGTTCCCGGGCCCGGTCCTCCTCGAACTTGGGCGTGACCCAAGCCATATCGCCCTTGGCCGGCAGGACCCAGGCGAACGTCCGCTCGCTGAGGCCCCAGTTCGCGCCGGTGAAATAAAACATGCTCGTGCCGCCTTCGATCAGGATGGCGTCGATCTTGTTCTCGGCCATCAGCCTCCGGGCATTCTCCAGGCGCGCCATCCGCTCCTCGGCCGTGATGGGGACAACCCCCCCGGTCATGGGTTTGAGCTTGGCCATCGGGCTCTCGCTCTCAGCGGCTTGCGTCGGCTCCGGCGCATTCGATTTACAACCCGCTGCCGTGCAGGCCGCGGCCGCAGCGCCGGCCGAAAGCTTCAGAAAGTTCCTTCTGTCGAGACTCATGTTCCTCCTTCCTCTATTTCAAGAAAATGATATTTTAGATATCAGATAGATTTTATGAAAATTTCTTAAAGGACTCAATAATTATTTTAGGTTCTCTTCCCTATTGTGTGGGTTGATCTTCGTCTGAGCCCGGCGGGAGGGAAAGAAGCAATGATGGAGGGCATAGCCTTCCCGAATCATTTTTCGAGGAAATCCGGCCACCTTGACAGTCCGCTGAGGCTGTGGCAGATTATTGCGGAGTCAATAGATGAAATTCAAGGCGGCGATTTTTGACCTGGACGGAACTCTCCTCGACACCATCGAGGACCTGACCGATTCCATAAATGCGGCCCTGGCCCGAATGGGCTACCCCGGCCACAGCATCGAGGAATGCAAGCTCCTGGTGGGCGACGGGCTGGAGAGCTTCGTCGAACGCGCCCTTCCGGACGAGCGAAGGAATAACCCCGCGGCCAACGCCCGTTTGAGGGACCTCTTGCGTCAGGAATACACGCAGCGTGGGGCCACGAAAACGCTGCCTTACGACGGCATCCCGGAGCTGCTCGACGAACTCGTCCGGCGCGGCATCTCTCTGGCCGTGCTTTCCAACAAGCCCCACGAGTCGACGCAGATCATGATCAGGGTGTTTCTGTCGCGGTGGACGTTTCGCGCTGTTGTCGGCGCCCGCGACGGAATCGCCCGAAAACCCGACCCGGGTTCGGCGCTCGAAATTGCCCGCCTGCTTGAGACGGCGCCGGAAGAGATCATCTACCTGGGCGATTCCGATACCGACATGCTGACGGCCAAGGCCGCCGGCATGTTCGCTGTGGGCGCGCTCTGGGGATTCCGGAGCGCGGAGGAATTGAAGGCCAACGGCGCCCGGGTCCTGATCGAAAAGCCCACCGATCTTCTGGCTCTTCTCGACTGAGGCTCCGGCCTGCCCGGCTGACAATGATCACCGCATTAATCGCGTCGTACGGCGAGAAGGCGCGCTCCCCTTCCGGGATTACTCGCAGAACACGCGGACCTTTTCCTTGCCCTCCACGTCCACGGTCAGGTCGTTGAGATGGGTAACGATCTCGTCCAGGCCCTCGGGCTTGATCTTGGAGAAATCCAGGTCGATCCCCTTCTCGCGGAGGGCTTTGTTGACCTCGCCCTGGGCGTGCTGGGGGACGAAGGCGGCCCACTTGAGGCCGGCCCGGATAAGCTTCAGGGGGACGCGGACATTGACCCGGTCCTGGGTCTCGCTGTTCGGGCCGGGCTCGACAAGCACTCTCAGGTATTTGTATCCAGAGCCGGTCGAAGAGACGGGGCGTTCTTCGGTCTCCGGAGAGGATACAGCGGCCAAAAGCCGGTCGGCCTCCTCCACTGTGATTTTTCCCTGGGCCAGAAGGTCCAGAATTTTTTTGCGTTCTTCGTTCATCTCAAGTCTCCTTAGCCTGCATTTTTCATGAATCGGGTCCTTGATGGGGGAAGGCCGGCATGGACGAAACAACCTCAGCGGGACCTCGGGAGCGAGTCCATCCCGGCCTATCCCCTATATCGAACCCGATTTAGGGAGGCGGTTTCTACTTGATTTTGTTTCCGACGACGTCCAGGCCGACGCCTTCGCAGACACAGCGGCATTTCGTGTACTGGCCATCTTCGTTTATGATGAACGTGATTTTCACGGGACCGTCATCCGGGTCCACAAAGGTGAATTCTTCGCTGGAATCGCCCACGGGCTTCATCTCCCCGGGCGACGTAAAGCCGTAGTCGACCCAGAAAGCGCCTTGTTGGATGTAGAAATTAAATATCTTGATATCCGCTCCCAGCGAACTGAGGTCGAATTCGTATCTGCCCAGGATCTTTTCATATTTTTTCGTCAGGGTTTCGTCGGCGGTGGTTTGAGGGTAAAGAGCGGGCTGCACCATCAAAAACGCCAGCAGCCCGAGGCTGAACAGGCGCAACAAGTGTTTTCGGCATAAAATTGTCATCGTGTCCTCCTTTTGTTTTCGGTCACTTGACCCTTATCCGATAACAATGATCTCATAAATAGATACGGTTTTTCCAGGAATAAAGTTCTCGGCTGAACGAGGTCAAGGCCTCCTCTTTGGGGAGGATGCGCGCCCCCCTAATATCACCCCCCAAATCATTCGTAATGGTGATACGTTCCTTTCCTCATACGGAGTAACCTGGTAATTAGCCTGGGAACCGGGAATGTGATCTGTGCGAAGTCCTATGATTGTGAAAAACGAGTCGGCCAAACCAGGGCGTCTATCTCCGACGATCGATTCCCCGGATTCCTTATCAAAGGACCTCGGGCAGGGGAACGGCGACAGGGCCGGAATTCAGGTCGAAGAAGAAATCCGCGAATTGCATCAGAGGGTTACCGACCCGGAAGACTATAAATCCCGGTTTAGGCTGGCCGAAGAGGCGCTTGATGACAGGGAGAATCGATATCGATTCATGGTGGACAATACCAAAGAGATCATTCTCATTCTCAGCAAACTGGGAAAAATTCTCTTTGCCAACAAAACAACCTATGCCCTCTTTGGATATGCTCCTGAAGAATTGAACGGCAGGCCGATTACCAGTTTCATAACGAGAGACAGCATCAAAACAGCCCTGCTCGCTCTTGCGCAGGAATTTCTCGGCCGACCTCAGCCGGAAATTGAAATTCGGGCAAAAACAAAATCCGGCGAAATCCGACATCTTGTGGTCAGCGAGGGCTCGGTCCCGATCCATGAAAAAGGAAAATTGACCGGAGTAATGGTCTGCGCCAGAGATGTGACCGAGAATCGTCGGGCCGAAGAGAAGCTGCGCGAGAGCGAACGGCGCTTCAAGGAATTATGGGAAAACGCTCCCGTGGCGTACCATACACTGGATGCCCAAGGGATCATCACCGGCGTCAATCAGACGGAAACGAAAATGCTTGGCTATACGAAAGAGGAAATGGAGGGCAGATCATTTCTCGAATTTGTTCTGCCGGAGCAGCGGATTGAGGCGGAAAAAAGATTCCGCCGGAAAATATCCGGCCAAGACTCCCCCAAGGCCGAGAACCGGTTCTATGTGAAGAAGGACGGTTCAAAGATAAGCGTCCTGGTCGATGATGCGCTGGAGCGGGACAGGGAGGGCCGAGTGACCGGGATTCGAACAACGATGGCGGACATCACCATGGACAAAGAAGCGGAGGTCGCTCTCAAGCGGTCAGAGGAACGTTATCGGGACTTAGTGGAAAAAGCCGGCTTCGCCATTTTAATCGAGGATATGGAAGGAAATTTTAAATATGCCAATGAAAAGCTCGCGGAAATTTTCGGGTACTTCCCGGAGGAGATGAAAAAAACATCCATTAGCTCAATTGTCCACCCGGACGATTTTGAGCGGGTGATGGCTCATCATCGGGAACGCTTTCAAGGCCGACAGGCCCCGTCGAGATATGAATTTAAGGGAATCAGGAAGGATGGATCAGTTTTATATATCGAAGTAGACACCACGCCCCTGATTGAAGGAGAACAAATTATGGGGTCCCGTTCCTACCTGCGGGATGTCACCGAGCGCCAAAGGATGCAGGAGAAGCTTCTGGAAAGCGAGCAGACATTCCGTTCGATCGTTGAAAACTCTCACGATGGAATATGTATCGTGGATGACGCCTTCCGGTTCATATACATTAATGATGAGATAAGCCGGCTGACCGGGTATTCCCGGGAAGAAGTCCTCGGCCGTGATTTTCGAAAATTCCTGGACGACGAGAGCCGGGCGATCCTGGAAAAGCACTATATCCTCAGACAGAAGGGGGAGAAGGTTCCCCGGCGCTATGAGCTGAGCCTTAAACAAAAAGACGGCGCGAAGAGGCCGGTGGAAATCAGCGCCAGCGTGTTCAAAGATTCGGCGGGAATGACAAGGACCGTGGCCCAGTTTTTAGACATCACCGAGCGCAAGCTGGCCGAGGAAGCGCTTCGGGAAAGCGAGCAGAAATTCAAAAATCTTGCCGAACAATCGCCCAGCATGATTTTTATAAACAAAAATGGCCAAATTGTATACGCCAATAAAAAATTCGAAGAAGTTTTAGGATACCAAAGAGAAGAAATCTACTCTCCCGATTTCGACTTTTTCAAATTGATTGCGCCGGAACATCGGTATAAGAAAATAGAGAATTTTGAGATGCACACGAAAGGGTTCGATGTTCCTCCCTTCGAATCCGCGTTTCTCACCAAGGCCGGGGACAGAACTGAGGTCATCCTGACCACGAAGCTGATTGAATATGGCGAAGAAAAAGCCATTCTCGGCATCGCCACCGACATCTCTGAACGCAAGAAAGCCGAAGATGCTCTGCTGGAAAGCGAAGAGCGTTATGCTTCACTCTTTGACCGTTCGCTCGACTGCGTGTATATCCACGATTTTGAGGGAAAGTTCATAGACGCCAATACTTCAGCCCTGGCTATTCTCGGTTTTAATAAAGAAGAGATCCGGTCACAGAACTTCACTTCGGTTCTGAGCGAGGACCAACTTCCCCTGGCTTCCCAAACGCTGAAAGAGCTGATCGAAACCGGTCATCAAAAGGGAACAACCGAATACCGGGTTAAACACCGGAACGGCGGATTTGTTGATATTGAAACGAAAGCCTCCATTATTTTCCGTGACGGGAAGCCCTATGCCATCCAGGGAATAGGCAGAGATATTACCGAGCGAAAGCTTGCGGAAAAGCAACTCGAAGAAAGCTTCGTTAAACTGCGGAAAGCGCTGAACGGGATCATCCAGGCCATCGCCATGACGGTTGAACGGAGGGACCCTTATACGGCTGGCCATCAAAGGCGCGTGGCGGATCTTGCCCGGGCCATCGCCACCGAAATGTCGCTCTCCAAAGACCAGATTGAAGCGATCCGCACGGCCGGCGTCATCCATGACATCGGCAAGATATCCGTTCCCGCTGAAATTCTCAGCAAGCCCGGCCGCCTTAGTGATAACGAATTCTCCCTGATCAAGGAGCACTCCAAAATTGGCTATGACATCTTGAAAGAAATTGAATTTCCCTGGCCGATCGCTCAAATTGTCCTTCAACATCACGAGAGGATGGATGGGTCCGGATATCCTGTCGGACTTACGGGTCAAGACATCCTCCTGGAAGCCAGGGTTTTGGGCGTAGCGGATGTCGTCGAGGCGATGGCCTCCCACCGTCCTTATCGGCCCTCTCACGGCATAGAAAAGGCATTGGAGGAAATCTCTCAAAACAAAGCGATTCTCTATGATCCTGACGTGGTCAATGCGTGTCTAAAAATATTCGCGGAAAAGAAGTACACGTTTAAACAGACCTGACCCCCCTCTATTTGAAGCCAACCTTCACAAATTCGTTCCGTACATCCATCATCCTTCGAAGGTTTTCTTGCATTTTGTGCGGGTATTTTCATCTGGCCCGGCAGGAAGGGATTCGCTCCCTATCGGGAAGACTAACCCGCGTTGACCCGGGTCATGTATTCTACCCGCAGAAGCTGCTTGAGGTCGATCGGAAACATGCCTTATTTCTTGATGATCCCCGCTCTGGCCAGGACGTCGGCGAATTCCTCCACCCATTTGAGCGGAAAGGGCTCATACTCGGCGCTCACCGCGTTCCGGATGTCGAGCAGGCTGTTCTTGCCGTCCATGAAATTGAAGACCTCGTAGGCCGTGTTGCCGGCGGCTCGATTAATGGCCAAGTCGAGGCTGATGTTCTGCCCTTGGAGTTTCTCGGCGAGGTATTCCCGGCCAAGAGGCCCCTTGAGCTCGGGATTGCGTACCGGGATGACTTTCATGGCCGCCTTCTCTTCGGCGATCAGGCCGATCTCGCGCGGCGTGATATTCTTCGCCTCACAAACCGATCTGAAGAATTGGCTTACATCCTTCCGGCTCCCCTCTTTTTTTGAGGCCAAGGCCTGGATGAGAGTATCGACGTATCTGTCCACGAGCGGATCGCGGCGCGAATAAGCCTTGATTGTTGCCAGCGACGCGGCTTCCCTCCTGTAGGCCTGCTCGATGAAATTGAGGGCTTCCTTGTGAGCCTCGTTGAGCCCTTCCGGCGCGGCATTCTCGATTTCATCGAACGATCTCTTGGCTTCGCGCGCGATCCGCGCCTGGGCGCCCGTAAAAGCTTCGGCGGCCAGACCCCGGGACTTATCCGGAGTGTCGTCCATGAGGAAGACCGCGGCAGCGGCTCCCAGGAAGCTCGACCGTTTGAGCTGGGTCGGGTCGGTAAATTCAGGCTGGTCGCCGCTCGTGTGGTAGTAACGGTCGGGCCAGACCAGGAAGAAGGGCATGGGCACGCCGATGGCGCCGTCGTTGTACAGGACCTGATCGCTGCCGCCCGTGTAACCCGTGATGCGGTAACGGAAAGCGTCGCGGCTTCCCGAGAGAGAGAGGACCGGATAAGGAAAGCCGTTATTCTCCAGGGATTGGACGTTGTTGGCCGCCAGGAATTCGGTCAGATTGATCAAGACGTCGTTGACGTAATGCGGCCGGGAGTGCGGGGTCAGGTTGAGGAAGAATGTGGAATTGTTCTTGTTCAGGTACTGGCCGACCATGTCAAAATTGAGGCCGGCGACCATGCGGAAGACGATGTCCGGATGCGTAGCTGCGTAAGCGCTGCTGCCGCTGTTCTCCGGGACCCAGATGAAGCGGAGCGTGCGCCTCGGCCGGTCGATTTTCCCCTCGCCGATCAGCTGTTTCAGGCTGCGGCCTATCTCAAGGAGGCAAGCGCTGCCCGAGGCATTGTCGTTGGCGCCGGGCTTGAGGTGGCAGAGGTGGGCCGTGAGGATGATCTCCTCGCCGGCCAGGTCGCTGCCGGGGATAACGGCCACGACGTTCTCCAGCGGAAAGTCGTGGACCTCGGTCTTGACCACGGCCCGGGCTGTGAGTTTTTCGCCGCGCTGCAGGCGCCGCCTCAGCTCTTCTCCCCGGCGGTGGGAGAGCTGGAATCCGAAGGACGGGGTTTTGGTCCGGATGCGGATGGAGCTGACGTTGTCCGGTTCGTCCTCTGCATAGCGCTGGTTGATTGTCACGACACCCAGGGCGCCGAATTTATCGACGGCCAGCGAAGCGACCATGCCGATGGATCCCGAAGCACAGACGATTTTTTTCTTGACGTCGGCCTTAGCGTAATCGGCGTCCGTGGTCCCCTCTCCCACATAGACCAGTTCGCCTTTGACGTCGCAGGTCCGGCTCATGATGGCCAGGGACATGGGGATTTCCTCAAAACCCGTCAGCTTTTCTTCTTTCGGCTCGACGATCCACAGTTCGGCGAATTGGGCGTCCCAGGCCGGCTCCATTTTATCCATGTAATAATATTTGGTTCCGTTGCCGGTTGGGTATTCTTCAATCCGAACATCGCTCAGGCCGAATTCTTTGGCTTTGGCCGCCACCCATTCGGCTGAGGCATGGTAGCCCCAGGAGGGCTGAAGCCGCTGGAAATGGGTGATGTAGCGGATGTATTCCTGGGCGCGCTCCCCCGAGATCTCGTTGACCAGGGCGCGAAGCTCCTTCTCGGAGAGAAGCGGCGCGCTCGTTTGAGCGATGAGTCCGGCCGCGAAGCCCAGGCTTAAAACAATAGGCAGAATCCAAACCGTGGTTTTTCTCATGATTCAGCCTCCTGTCTCCTCCGGAATGACGTTCGTCTCCAAGGCATCTTGCTCAGCAGATATCATAGCCTAAAAAGAAAGTCAATTTCTCTCAGCCTTCTCTCAGCCTTCCCAAGCCCTTTACGAACGATCCCCTGTTCGGTTAAGCTGATGATATGCTACAGCGTTTCGACGTCGTCGTGGTGGGAGGAGGAGCGGCCGGCCTGGTCGCGGCGATCAGCGCCGCTCGCCAGGGGGGCGCAGTGGCCGTTTGCGACCGGATGCCGCGCCCGGGGAAAAAGATCCTCATCACCGGAGGCGGCCGTTGCAACCTGCTCAACGAGAATCTCTCCCCTGATTTCTATACATCCTGCAACCCCAACCTTGTCGCCTCGGTCTTCACGCGTTTCGGCAAAGAGGATATCCGCAATTTCTTCAGGGGCCTGGGCCTGGAAATGTCTTCCGAAGGCGGCCGCCTTTTCCCCGTCACGAACCAGGCGTCCTCGGTCCTGAGAGTCCTTGAGTTGGAGGTCCGGAGGCTCGGCGTTACTCTCGAATTGAATTTCGAAGCCGCCGGGATTGAACGCACAGGATCCTCGTTTTCCGTCACCGCCGGAGGCGGCGGAAAAGTCGAAGCCCGCTCCGTCATTCTGGCCGGCGGCGGGAAAGCCTATCCCGCCCTGGGCTCGAACGGGAGCTGCTACAAGCTGGCCCGGAAATTCGGGCATGGCCTCATCCTTCCCGTTCCCAGCGCCGTCCCGGTCATTGTTAAAGACAGGATGTGCCATGTCCTTCAGGGACAGAAAGTCCGAGCGAGGGCCGCCGGCTTGATAGGCGGGAAGTTGGCCGCGGCCGCTGAGGGTGAAGTCCTCTTCACCCAGTACGGACTCTCCGGGACGGCCGTCCTGGACGTGAGCGAAAGCCTGTCCGTCGCCGTCAACCGGGAAGGGAAAACAAATGCGGCCGTCGTCCTGGACCTCGTCCCGTTCCTGACGCGGGACGCCCTGGCCGCAGAATTCCTGAAGCGGATGAGCGCCGGCTGGGCCGATAGAGACCTTGCGGCAGGAATCCTGCCCGATAAATTCGCTGCCCTGATCCCGGAGATGCTTCCCCCGGGAAATGAACGCCGGGAGTCGGCGGCCGCTTTGGCCGCCGCCCTCAAGGAAAAACAGTTTCCCGTTCAGGGGACGCGCGGCTGGAACGAAGCCGAGTTCACCTGCGGCGGAGTGGACGCCCGCGAAATCGATCCCCGAACCCTCGAATCAAGGTTCCAAAAAGGCCTCTACTTCGCCGGTGAGATCCTGGACGTCCAGGGCAAACGCGGCGGCTACAACCTGGCCTGGGCCTGGGCGTCCGGCTTCATCGCCGGGCTCACGGAATGATAGATCAAATGATCAGTTAAAGTTCAACCCGAAACCTGCAAACTTGCTTTATTCATAAATTTTGGGTGTCAAAACGGAATCAATGAATG
>Ga0315288_10001778_pt1 | contig 27931 bp, 14 predicted proteins | sample YL17G11_20_MG_FD_203454 | JGI IMG/M metagenome (GOLD analysis project Ga0315288, IMG submission 203454) | Sediment microbial communities from Yellowstone Lake, YNP, Wyoming, USA - YL17G11_20 | ecosystem: Environmental > Aquatic > Freshwater > Lake > Sediment | place: USA: Wyoming | collected... | reverse complement strand
GACGTCGCCGAAGTCCTTCTTGTTGATGTAGTTGTTGTCAAGGTACCACTTGATGGTGTCGACGCTCTGGGAGCGGATCTCCTCCTGGTAGGTCCTTTGCATGAGCTCCCGGACCTTGAACTTCGAGGTGGTCTTGGGGTCCACCTTGAACTTCCACCGGTAGAAGCTCTCGGTCTCCTCGGTGGGCTTCTGGGTGATTTTATCGTCGACCTTGTACTCGGTCTTGGGGTGCTCGATGACCAGGTCCACGGGCTCCTTCTTCTTGTTCTGGACCTCGTACTCGCATTCCTTCCACTCGAGGTACTGCTTCTGGAAGTAGTAGTTCGCTATGCTTATGATCTCCAGGTTGCTCCCGCTGTCGTACTTCTCGTTGACTATGACCCCGAGGTCGACGGAATATGCGATGTGGTTCTCGCTGGCCAATGTCGTGTAGGGCAATATGGCCTCGCCCACGTAGGTCCCCTCGTCGAGGACCAGTATGGGGCCCCGCTCCAGGACCGCGCCCGTGTCGTTTTTGATGCGCATGGTCACGACCGGGTTACGGGGCATCTTCTGGTTGTTGTAGACGTGCTCCTTGGTGCAACTGACGTCCGCCTGGAGTATCGGCACCATGGCGCTCTGGCCCCGCTTGACCGTGACCGGGGTCTGGATGTCGTATTTGAAGAACTCGCCCATCTCGACGGTCCTGGTGGCGACCGCGATGGAGCGGTCCATGGAGGGCTCCGGTGATGCGGGGGTCTTGGCGACGGTCGAGGCGAAGGCGCCGTAGTCTGCCTTCTTCATCTTGGGCTTGGCAGGGGATGCCTTGCCCGCGATCCCGTTCATGTCCATCTCGCGGTCACAGGGCATGTCAACGCATTCCTCCTCCCCCTCTTTTTGCTCGGTTGTGAGCATGCCCGTGGCCAATGCCTCGGTCTGGGCCTCGAGCTCCACCGGGGCCGAGACAGTCCGGACCTCCTCCCGAACTATAGGCCTCTGGACGTAGCGCGGGGTGTAGATGTCGTAGATGAACGATATGGGCTTGCCGGCCACGAGGCTGAGGGCTACATCCTTGAGGTCCTCGTCCATCTGGTTGTCGATGATACCCCAGGCCTGGAGCACGGTCTTCTTCTTGTCGAAGGCCAGCCTGTAGCTGACGCGCCAAGAGGGCATGGATGTGATGTAGCTCACAGATATATCGTGGTCGTCCCCGTCCAGGAAGATGGTGACGCCCTTGGTGTTCTTCTTCCTCTCCGAGGTGACGGCGCCCAGATAGAAGTCCAAATCCTCCCTGGCCTCGGGGTCCATTATCTCGAAGTCCTCGATCCTATTGATGGGTAGGGACCGGATCTTGCCCTTATCGTCCTTGAGCACAACGAAGTTCTCCTGCTCCAGCACCTGGCCCTGGCCCGTGAGCTTCTTTTCCTCCTGGGTCCCGACGACCGTGCCTTCGTACTCCTTGTCCACTGTCAGTATCTTGACCTTGTAGCCTTTGAGCTGCCTCATGAGGCCCACCATGGCCTCGCATTCGGGGACCGTGATGGCCTTGTCGGCCAAAAGCCGGGTGACGTCTTCGGCGGTCTCGTAAGAAACGCCCGTGACGCGCCCCTTGCCAGAGTCGAAGATGCACAGGCTCTTCAGTATATCGTCCATGTTGCTCTTCTTGAAGCTGAGTTTCAGGGGCTCCTTGCCCGTGAGCTTCATGCCACGTTCGATGAAACCTACGCCGTGCTTGTACAATACCATCCGTCTAACCGGTAATGCCATAGAACTCCCCCCATTCGCTGAAGGCCTCCACATGATGGTCGGAGACAATATTAAACATTGGTATGCGTGGACCGTTGAAGGACCATAGAATATTGGCTTGGAAGAAGGGGTCCCGGGACAATCGACGGTCACCGTATTCATAATATATAGTTTTAGAAAGATTATTATATTATATGTACTATGGTAATAACAGAATTGGATACCGATTTCGGTGGAGATGAGAAGAATGGTTCAGCCAATGAAGAAGATGTTGTGCATAGGCCTCATGGCCTTGATGATGAGCGCGGGGCTTCTGCCCCTGTTACCAACGGCCAGCGCCGCGGACCCGGGCGACACCCATGGGCACACAGACTGGGGGCCGGGCGATTGGATCGTCGCGAGCCAGCTGACCTATACCGCTGGGACCGAGATACACCTTACGAGCGGCAACCTATTGATCAAGAACGGCGCGAGTCTGACCCTAGACCAAGCGGGTGTCCTGTTCAGCTCGGCCACATATAATGGTCAGTACGGCGTCACCGTCGAAAAGGGCGGTACGCTGATCATAAGGAACAAGGGTTACCTCGACTGGGGCCCGGCCATCACGCACGCGTGGAAATGCCATTTCCTTCCAGGCTCGAACATCAACTTCCCGAAGGCGAGCGTTTACCACATGGGAGGCCTGGACCCTACCAATATGTTCTATACGGGCTGCTACGTCGGGACCTCTAACGCCACCTTCGAATGGACAGTGGCCGGAGGGAACGACATTGCCTCGGTCGACCTGTTCTATGTCGACGCGCCCGGCGTCGTCTTCAGGAACACGACCTTCAGCATCTATGTAGCCTCAGGCGTAAGTGTGACCACGGGGGCTAGCGTGACCGTAGACAACTGCACCTTCAAACAGTCCGCGGTTAGTCCCAACTACAAGGGAGGCGTCTATGTCTATCAGGGCAGTGCCTTCATCATGAACACCAGGTTCACGGGATTGACCACGGCCGTTAATACGGACAATGGAGAGATCCACGTAGAAAAATCGGATATAAACAATAACACGGGGTATGGGATACAGCAGTGGGGCCTGAAGTCCAGGATCACATCGGTGGACAACCGGATAGCGGACAACTTGAACGGGATAGACTGCAATCAGGGAGGCGTTCTGACACTTGATGGCGTCAACAAGGTAACCCACAACCAGCAATACGGCATCAATCTACAGAACATGTGCACAATGACATCCACTGGGACCGAGCTCAGGTCCAATGTCGATGAGGCGATCTATATGCGTATCATGTCGACCGCCGATTTCAGTAAGGGTTACATCATGGGAGGTTTGGTGTCCCAGTTGATCTATGCCGAGACAATGAGCTCCCTGACAGTAGAGAAGACCTCATTCAGGTCCTTAAATATAGGGGCTTTTGTCGTCGTCGATCTGGGAACGGACCTTACATTGAAGGACAACACGTTCGACGCCACCGGAATGACGGCGAATTCGGCCGCAGTAATTGGGCTGGATTGCACGGCTGAGTTGGAGAACAACAGGGTCATCGAGTCCGGATGGGGCTTTATGGCCATGAACGGCGCCACAGTTTACACCACTAAGAACAATTTCGGCATAGGGGGCCTAGGGATAATGGCCAGTTACGGAGCCTCCGTGTTCTCGGAGGGGGACACCTTCAAGTCCTCCCTAAGCATGTCGACGATGTTCCAAACGGATAATCGCGCCTTGCTCTATATCCAGCATGCGATCATCGAACTGGCCGGGAACCCGGTGGGCCTGACATCGGCAGGTTCTGAGTCCAGCATGTACATTTACGACTCGACCGTCAAGTCCCCTGGCCTTGTCGTGGGGGGTATCGCGGCGGGCGACGGCGGATATGTGTCATTGATCAACGTCACCGGCGGCAATATCGATATGGGGCACGCAATGGCTTGGCCTGGTGGTATGGTCCAGCTCGGCTGGCATGTGGACATAAAGGTGCAGTGGCAGAACGGAGTGCCCGTGCCTGAGGCCAACGTGAACCTGATGGACAAGTCCAGTTACTTTGACCTTGATTACATGGCGGACATGGACGGCATATTGACCGTCGATGTCATGCAGTTCACGGTGGGCGCGATGCTCACGCTCAAGCACAACCCGTACAACTTCAGCGCAGAGCTCAACGGCATGATCGGGAACACATCCGTCATAGTCGACAAGAATTTGCTAGGGGCGAAAACGGTCATTATCCAGATCGACGACACGGCCAGCCCAGAGCTCAACATAACATTCCCGACAGACGATTGGGCCACCAGCGAGACCATCTTCACGATGAACGGGACGGCCGACGACATCGGGTCATCCCTCGACAGCGTCTGGGTGAACCTGGACGCGAGCATGGGATGGGCCATGGCCGACGGTCTAAACAACTGGGAGTACGAGCTCAACCTGACCGAAGGCGAGCACACGATACGCGTCGAGGCCAGGGATGTTGCGGGCATGACGACCCAGATGGAGATCAATGTGACAGTGGACCTCACGGAACCAGTCATCACGATAGCCGAACCCGCGGGCCTCTATGTCACGGCCCACACATTCTACCTCAACGGGACGACCGAGATCAACGCATCGGTAAGCGTGAACGGCTCCGCGTTCTCGAAGACCCCGGACGGCAAGTTCAGCGAGACGTTCAACCTGTCCGACGGCAAGTATAACATCACCGTGGAGGCCACGGACCTTGTCGGGAACCTAGGCTCGGTGACCAAGGAGGTCATCGTCGACACGATACCCCCGAAGGTTACCTGCGACAAGGCAGATGGTGGCTGGGTCAACAGCAACAACTTCACCCTAACGGGCACAACGGACGGCAACTCCGTGACCGTCAATGGGGCCAACGCGACGATGGACCTCAAGAACGGTACCTGGTCCATCAAGGAGACTCTCGCGGACGGGACCCACCAGTTGATCATATTGGCCAAGGACCTGGCCGGCAACAAGAATCAGATCCTGATCAAGCTGAACATAGACACGGTGCCACCGGTCCTGACCGTGAAGACGCCCGCTGGGACCGGGACCTACTACACCAACAACGCTACCCTGAGCGTGACCGGGACCGTGGTCAACGCTACATTACTGACCCTGAACGGCGTGAACGTGACCATCGGGACCAACGGCACCTTCAGCAAGAGCTTCACCCTGGCCAACGGGACCAACACGGTCACGGTATTGGCCAAGGACCCGGCTGGCAACCAGGCCAAGTGGGAGAGGACCGTGGTCCTTGACAAGAACGCCCCGAAGGTGACGATAACATCGCCGGCAACCGGCCTCGTCACTAACAAGGCGACCATCGATGTCACGGGGACCGTGGACGACCTCACGGCGGCCATCAAGCAGGGCACGAAGAACCTGACCAACACCAACGGGACGTTCACGGTGAACGTCGCCTTGAGCGCAGGGGCCAACACGGTTACCATAACGGCCACGGACCTGGCGGGCAACGTCGGGACCGCGAGCGTCGTGATAACCAATGATGTAACGGCCCTACTCACGGTCACAAGCCCGAAGAAGGTCAAATTGACCGTGACCTCGAATACGCTGACGATCTCGGGCACATCCGAGAAGGGCGCGGTCGTGACCATCAATGACATGGCCATACCCGTGGACGCCAACGGCGCCTTCAGCATCAAGGTCACGCTGAAGGAGGGCAAGAACACCATCAACATCAAGGCAGTGGACCCGGCAGGGAACCCGGCCACTCAGGCCCTGACGGTCACCTACAACAACGACAAGCAGTACACTATGATGGCGCTGCTGGGCCTGGGCATCCTGCTGATGGTAATCGGCCTGGTGCTGGGCCTTGTCGTCGGCAGGGCCATGGCCAAGCCCAAGGTCCCGCCGCCGGTCGAGGAAGAGGAGGAGACCAAGCCCGCCCCGAAGGAGGAAGAGGAGGAGACGCCCTTCACGCCGGAGGAAGAGGAGCTGGAGGAGGCCCCCAAGCCCGTGACCAAGGGGGCCCTCAAGGACAAGCAGGGCGTGACCGAGGCCCCGACGGGCACCACCGAGACCAAGCCCGCGCCCCCGAAGGCGGGGCCAAAGTCCGAAGTGACGCCTCCGAAGGCCACCCCGCCCAAGAGCAAGGACCCGGACAGCCTCGAGGACCTCCTGAAGGACCTGGACAAGAAGAAGAGCAAGTAGATGGTATATTGGGCCGATAAGGCCCTAACCTTTTTTTCCTTTTTCTATTTTTCATTACATGCTGAGCCACATGGCTCTACCGCACATTCGGTCGAGCCGTTAAAGCGGCCATGATGGCCATCATCATCGCCCCAATGGTGACTATCGCCTACATCTACGAGAAGACCGTCCGCAGGAAGAGGCCCGGGCAGCCTGTCGGCCGCCGAAAAAAATGATTCTTTAGACGGGCCCTGACGGAAATTTATATATATGTATAGTTCATTCGGCCAGATACATGGTTCGATCCGTTTACGCCAGAATAGGAGAGACCTGGAAGAAGCCCAGGTCGGGCCCGCTTGCGGAGATAACCCACAACAGGCTCATCGAGTGGCGGCGGGGCCCGGCCTTCGTCAGGCTCGAGCACCCCACGCGGCTAGACCGGGCCAGGGCCCTCGGCTACAAGGCCAAGGCCGGCTTCATCATAATCAGGGCCAAGGTCCGCAGGAGCAGCTTCAGGAAGAGGCACCCGGTCCGCGGCCGAAAGCCCACAGGCACCGGCATCTCCAAGCTCACGGTCTACAAGAATATGAGGTGGATCGCCGAGGAGAGGGTCGCCAAGCGCCACCGGAACATGGAGGTCCTGAACTCCTACTGGGTCGGCGAGGACGGCAAATACAAGTTCTTCGAGATCATCCTGGTGGACCCGTCACACCCGGTCATCATGAGCGACCCCAAGATAAACTGGATATGCGAGCCCCAGCACCACGGCAGGCCATTCCGCGGCAAGACCGGCGCTGGCCACAAGGGCCGTGGCCTCCGGTGGAAGGGCAAGGGCGCCGAGAGGCTAAGGCCATCGAGGCGTGCCCTGGTCCGTGGCCGCCGCGCCAAGGACAGGAAACGCCAGGCCGCCACCAACAGGCGGAATTACGCCTAGGCGTCCAGAGACATTATCTGTTCCATCATTCCTAGCTTAGGCCATCAATGAATATCCTATGAATAATCGATGGAAAATTATTATATGCATGCTAGATAGATTTCCTAGGGCAGTAATGTATACAAGACCTAGGCCCATATCATGTCCGCGGGGTGAACATTTGGCACGCCACTATCCCGGAGGCCTTTCCGCCGCAGCAGCGGCCATGCTGGTCTTCCTGGCATTGTTCGCCGGCATTCTGCCATCCCCTTGCTCGGCCTCCTCGAATATAGTCATCGTTATAAACTCCGAGGATCTGGCCGTCTTTGTTTCCCACGACGGCTCCGCTGACATGCAGTACATCATCCATCTGACCGTCAGGCCCCAAAGCTCCATCGTCACCGGCCTTACCATCCATCTGCCCAACTGGCGGTTCGAAACCAGCAAGACCACCGTTACCATCAACAGCAAGGTCGTCCAGGACCTGAAGAAGATCGGCAAGGCCGAAAACGACCTGGCTTTATCCTTGGGCCCCGCCCTGGCATTGCAGCCCGACACCACCTACGCGCTCTCGGTCCTCGTGAGCATGGGCGCTATGGCCATGAAGAGCCCGGCGGGCGCGGGCAAGGCCAGAGTCAGCGTGACCCCGACCTGGTGGGACCCGAACACGGTCCAGGAGGTGCAGGCCATGTCGGTCAGCCTCAACCTCCCCGAGGACTTCCTTGACCAGAGCAAGGTCCAGTCAACGACCGGGGCCACCACCATGGAGCACGGCGGGAGAATCGTGCTGACCTGGAACTTCACGGGCCTGTCGCCGGGAGACAGGAAGGAGGTACATGCGGACTTCCCGGCGTCGGCCGTGTCCAAGGTCTACGACCCGTTCTGGGATGTCCAGTTCCATTTCTACGAGGCCTACTTGTACATCTTCCTGGTCGTCGCCATCGTGGCTGTCGCGGCCTACGGGGTCAAGCGCTACATCCGCAGGCCCTACATCAAGCCCTACCTAAACGTCGAAGGCTGGGGCATATACGAGGGCCTGGGACCCATGGAGGCGGCCCTGCTGCTGGACCTGGGGGACGATTGCGTGGTCGCCATGTTCCTGCTGGACCTGGCCATGGTCGACGCCATCGAGGTCACGGACCCGCAGAAGATGCTCGTCGAGATCAGGAACCCGGATTACGAGGGGCGCTCGTCCCAGCTCCTCGGCTGCATAAGGGGCGGCCGATTGGACCCCATCTCGACAACGAACCTGCTAGGCTCCCTTCGGGACGAAATCCTGGGCAAGCTCGACGGTCACGACATGGAAGGCACCAAGGCCCACTACGCATCCATTGGGCCGTCCAAATGGACCAAGGTCAAGAAGGGCAAGGCCCCGCCCGTCGACGACATCCTCTGGCTCATGACAGCCCCCAAGGCCAATGAGCGCTTCGAGAAGGCCCGCTTCGAAGGCGTCCCCGACTGGGGCTCTTGGAAGGTGGTCCTGTGAAGGAGGACGAACGCTACGAGTTCAAGCCCAAGCGCAAGTCCCTCCAGTTGGCGGCGCCCCTGGCCAAGGCCTACTTGGACCGGGAGCGACGCCGGCGCAAGGAGGTCGAGCAATCCCCGCTCATGGGCCGCGAGGGCCTCACGGGCGCGGGCTGTCTGCACCTGCGCGAGGAGGAGCGTGGCAACGGCCTCCTGCTGGTGAACGGCTCCCTGGTCGTCCACGCGAACCCCACGGCCCTGATATACCTCAAGCTCATCTTCGCCGGCGAGGAGGACTCGCGCATCGTCCGGAAGGTCACTGGCCAGTTCAAGGTCAGGCCATCCATCGCGCGCCAGGACCTGACTGACCTGAAGGCGGACATCGAGAGGCTCGAGAGGGGCGAGGCCCCGGTCCGCGGAACCCGCGTCGAGCCCTTCTCGGCCCCCACCGTCGCGCCCATGCGGGTCGACCTGGCCCTGACATACCGCACCTCGGAGAAGGCCCCAGCCATCGAGGGCGCCAGGGAGCTCAATGCTGACGACTGGATAAAGGCCCTGGACAAGCTGTGGAACTTCGGCGTGCCGCACATCTGCATCACCGGCGGGGAGCCCACTTTGCGCGAGGATTTGGTGGACATCGTGGAGCACGCCGCCTCGCTCGGCATGATGGTGGGCCTGCTGACCGACGGGGAGCGCCTCGGCAGCCACGCCTTCCTGGGTCGCCTGCTGGACGCGGGATTGGCCTACGTCCAGGTCTCCATCGCTTCCCACGACGAGACCGTCCACGCCAAGGTCCTCGGGACCTCGGGCCAACCCAGATCCGTCGAGGGCATCAAAAACTGCCTGCGGGAGGGCATGCCCGTCTTGGCCAACATACCCATCACCACCGAAAGCGAGTACGGCCTCGAGGAGACCGTGGACTTCCTCGTGAAGCTGGGCGTCACCAGCATCACCGTGAACTCGCTGGACCAGGGGGAGAAGTCCATGCCCGACTGGATGGTTTCCAAGGCCCTTGAGAGGGCCAGGAAAGCCGCCCGCGGCAGGGCCCGCACATTCTATTTCGGGCCCGTGCCCGGCAAGGCGCCCGCCCCGCTGCCGCCGGGCGAGGCGGGGCCCGTCGGGGACCTATCCATGGCCGACCTCGAATGGGGCGCCGGGCTGGTCTCGCTGCATGTCCACCCGGACGGGGCCATCACCGCGGGCAGGGCCCACGCCACCGTCGTCGGGAACGTCCTCACGGCCAACTGGACCATGGTCTGGCACCACTCGCTGCTCAAGGAGGTCAGGGTCCGCCAGGCCGAGGGCCGCAAGTGGAGGCCCCTGAACGAGCTTGGCTTCAACGGCTATCCATTGTTCCCGGGCCCGAAGGTGACCTGCCAGGGCCCAAACGAGGCCTAGGGCTGCCGATCCCCGTTAAAGATAAAAAATCCCGCCAGGCCTTACTTCCTGGCGACGATGGCGTAGAATATGCCGACCACTAGCGTCAGGACTATCAGTATCCACATCTGCCAGTCCTTTATGGTCTCCATGAACAGCTGCTGGAAGGTCTTTTTGAGGTTCACGGTGACCTGCTTCGAGTCGCTCACCGAGGTCGCGCCCTGGACCTTGATGTCGTAGGTCGCGGCGTCCTTGTGCTTGGCCTCGGCCTTGGGCGTTATCTTCACCGTGAAGGTCTTGGCCTTGCCCTGCGATATTTTGATTGGCAGGACCGAGGTCTTGTTGCCGTCTATCTCGATGGTGGCCTTCAGGTCCCCGGTCCGCAATGTCACGAGCAGCGTCGCGGCCTTCTCGTCCACATTGCCATTGTTGGTGACCGTGACCGTGAAGGTGGCGCCTTGCTCCGCACCGACGTCCTTGGTGGCCGGCGAGACCGTGAGGCTAAGCTGGTGCTTTTCGTTGATCTCGACTTGCAAGACGACCTTGTCCCAGGTGTTCGCGTTGTCCTGGTACTTCCCAGTGACCTCTATGTTATAAATTCCTGCGAGCGCGCCCGAGGCCGGTGTGACCTTGATGCTTATGGTCTGGGATTCCTGGGCGTTGAGCGAGAACACCTTGTTGGAGGCCTCGAAGTCCACGCTCCAGGCCGTCGGCTGGGTCGTGCTCATTGTGATCGTGTGTGCGTTGTTCGGGTCGGTGTTGCTGACCAGGACGAAGAACTCCGCCGGCTTGCCGGTGTCGACCTTGACCTTGCAGTTGCCCACGCACTCCACGTTGATCCCGGTGCTCATGACGGTCTTGGCGACTATGACCTTGGTCAGCGGCGTGGCGGGGTCGTTCACCTCGGCCGAGATGTCGACGATGGAGGTGTTCTGCTTGCTCGGGTCCTTGGGTGCCGTGACGTTCAGGGTCCCGGTGACGGACACCATCGGGTGTAGCAATAGCATTACGTTCATGATGTTCGCCGGGGTGACCTTTGCCGACCAGTCGGGGCTGCCCTTCTCGACGGTCATCTTGAGCGTGACGTTCAGTGTCTGCAGGCCCGTGTTCTGCACCGAGAAGCTGCAGGCCATGCTACCACCGGTGTTGACGAGGTTGTTGCATGTCGCGCCAGAGGTCGTCCAGACCAAGGACAGGTTGACCTTGGGAGACGCCATGGTCATGATCTGTATGCTGTCCTTGGCCGACGGGTCCGAGGCGGACTGGGCCTGGATATAGAAGGTGGAGTATGTGCCCTCTTGCACGCTCTCGTCGGCGCACACCTTGACGTTGACTATCTTGCTCTCGCCCGGGTTCACGTTGCCCGTCTGGGTCGGCGAGATGGTGAGGGCCCAGCCCGAGACGTCCGAGGAGGTCTGGCTGATGGTGAAAGATGATTGGGCACCGCCTATGTTCAGGACGCTCAGCGTGTAGTCCGTGCACCCGCCCTTCTCCGCCGCGCCCTGGATTATACCCGAATCCTGGGCCTGGGGCGAGTCCAGGTGCACGCCGTAGGGGGCCATGGTGAAGTCCGTGCTATCGTTGTATACATGGCTCTGCTGGTCTTGCATGGTCACAATGGCCTCGTAGGCCCCCGCCTGGACGCCCTTCGAGTAGTTCCAGTCGTAGGTGTAGTTCAGGCCGTCCAATGTCGCCGTGGCGTTCACGACCGAGGCCCCGGTGGTCACGTACTGGATGTCGATGGTGACGCTAGTGACGTCGCTGGCGCCCCAGGCGTCATCGATCTTGCCTTTGACCACGACATGCCTGTTCTCATCGATGTCGTTGGGGTAGAATTTGTTGGACTTGATGCCGTTCGAGTTGTAAGTGTCCACGGTCAGGCTCACCGGGTCGCAAAGGACCCACAGCTTGTCGCCGTTGGCGTAGTTGACCGCCGTGCTCCCGGTCGTGGATATCTTCACGCCGATCTTATCGCCCTTGACGAAGGTGTAGGAGTCGACGCCCCCGACGAACGGTATCATCCAGCGCGTGAAGCTGCCCGTGACGAGCTGGCTCACGTTGGCCACGACGTTTTCGTTGTCAAGGACCTCGATGGTGACCGTTGCTGACGGGGCCGCCGAGACGCTCAGGTCGAGCCAGAAGCCTTTATGGGTCGGGTTGATCTCGTGGCCGAAGACCTTCAGGTTCTTGGTCAGCGGTTCCTGAAGCGTGAATGTCTTGGACCTGGCGGTCGGCATGGGATCCACGCCGCTCGAGCCACCCTGCGTGTTCAGGACGTTCTGGGCCCCGCTGGTGGTGGTCTTGTGGAAGTACAGATATGTATCGATGTACTGCCCGGAGCCGCCGCTCTGATAGGACGGCTGGTCCCCGCTGCTCCCCTGCCAGGTCGGCAGGTTCCCGTGTTCGTGCGTCGTCGGAACCGCCATTGCCAGGGGCGCGAACGCGGTTGACAGCACCATCAGCAATGCCGCGAATGCGACCATACTTACCCGTCGGGCCATAGCCACTGCCCCTTCTAGTTACTAGCCGAAATTGTTATCCGCTTATATATATTTCGATTTTTTAGCTGTTGCGCACCGCATCGCGGCGCGTGTCATCGTGATTGTGTGATGGGCCCTAGTGCCCGCTGCCCGTCGGGGTCCCGTCGGTCGGCAGTTCCCACTCGTCCTCGGGCCTCTCGAGGGCCCTATACTCCATCCGGGAGCCGACCTTGTCGGAGCGCACCAGCTTGGCCCCGGCCAGCACGCCTATATGGTATATGACGGCGGGAGCGCTGATGCCCACCTCGCCGGCGACCTCCTTTTGCGAGATGCCCGGGTGGTGCCTTATTATATCGAGGATCCGCTCCTGCATGGCGCTCAGCTTGATCTCCCTCTTGGGGATCTTGAGGCCCACAGGGTAGAACCGCTTGTACATCCCGTCACGGATGGACTTGATGAACTCCTCGCGCTCCAGCTTCCGCAGATGGTACGCGAGGGTCCCGTTGTTGAGGTTGAGGGTCTGCTTGATCTGGTTGTAGTGGCAGCCGGGCTTGGCCAGGATGTAACCGTGTATCTGGCCTCGGATGTAGTTGTCGAGGGTGTTCTCCCTCTTGATGCGGCTGTAGAGGGGGACCAAAAGCAGCGTCATGAACTTGTACTTGCCAACCTCCGTTCCGGCCACCAGGTAGCCCAGCGTGGCGACGAGGCCTATGCCGCTGGCCACCACCGTGGTCCTGAGCTTCGGGTTGTCCAGCATGGGGACCGGCGTCGCGGGCCTCCGCTCGACGACCTTGGCGAGGGCCGCCTTGGGCCTGCTGTTCTTGTAGCCGAAGGTGTCCTTGACCTTGACATAGACGACGTAGTCCCCGGGCTCCAGGAACCTGTAGTTCAGGGTGCCGTTCTCGCTCCAGCCGGTGTAGTAGGTCTCGTTGACGTGGACGACGGTGAAGTTGTACTCCACGACCTGGTCCCAGGCGTTGGGGTCGGTGGAGTTGCCCGCAAAGAACACGACGTCGTCATTGACGTAGAACTGGAGGTCGCCGCCCGAGAACGGGACGCCGTTGACCTCCATCACATCTATGGGCTCCAGGTTGACCCCGATCACGGTCCTCATGTAATAGATGTCCCAGATGTCGACCCCTATCACGGGGTCCTTGCGGTAGTCGTCCCAGGCCACGATGACGTTCCCGTAACCGTCCATGGCGATGGCCGGGGCCTTGGCCCCGAGGCCGCCGTAGGTCAGGGCCGTGGGCCCGGTCTCGACGGAGCCGCCCGCGCCCACCATGGCGTACCACACGCGCGAGTTGTCGATGGGCCCGTTCCAGATGTTCTGGGACCACACTATCTGTGTGTCGAGCCCATTGTACATTACGAGCCTCGCGTCGTAGGAGCTGTCCGAGGGGCCGCTAATCCGCAGCATCGGGTAGTGCCCGGGATCGCCGACCACGGCGTAGTATATCCCCGACTGGGTCCCGTGGTTCTCCTCCCAGACCATATGCAAGCGGTCGTTCCTGTCGAACGCTATGTCGGGCCGGAGCGACTGGCCGTTGGTGTTGGTCAATCTTTGCATGCTGACCTTGAGATGGCCTTGGGGGTCCACGATGCAATAGTAGAGCTGGTCCGTCGGGCCTGGCAGGTTGACATTCTCCTCGAAGACTAGGTGCACGTTCGCTCCCTGGTCCACGGCAATGGACGGGTGGTTGGACGCCAGGGCCGTTGTCGTGACCGTGACCCTGGGAACGAGCACCTTACCGTCTTGGGCGAGCTTCATGTAATAGATGTCAGGGTAGAGGCTTTCGCCCCCCAGCATCTCCCACTGGGCCCAAGCCAGGTGGATGTCGCCTTCTTTGTCGACGGCTAGGTCCGGGTATTTGGCATCGGTCGTGTTCGTGATGGTGTTGACCACCGTCTCGAGATGGCCCCAAAGGTCGAGCCTTATGAGGTAGACCGTCGAGACATCCTTGTCGTGGTTGTCGGCCCATGTGACGAAGACCCTGTTCTGGTAGATGGCCGCGGCCGGCGGGGAGGCCGTAAAGTCGTTCCCGTTGTCAAGGACCGTGTCCAAAAGCTTGGTGGGCGACACAATGAGGTCGCCATAGGGCGAGTACTTCGCATAATAGAGCTGGCCGTTCTGGACCTGACGGTTGTCCTGGTCTCGGCCGGTGCCGTTGAGCCAGACCATGTGGATGTTGTCCAGCTCGTCCACGACCACGGTCGGGTAGTAATCGCTCTGGGCGTCGTAGGTCACCCGGACCTCCCTCGTGAAGCCCTCGGGGGGCCCCTTGGCAGCGATGACATTGATCGGCAATGACAGGACAAGCAGGGCTATGGCCAGATAGACCAGCAATGCTGGACCTAACCGCGTGACCCGGACCATGTCCTTACCTCCGGCACATTTTATTATTTAGTAATACCTTCATTCTATATCTTCAACGCCATGTATATATATACAGCTGTGCACCTTTTTTATATAGTATATAAAGGATATGTGACATACTCCCACCCCTAAAGGGTGTGGGCTTCATCGTTCAATGACGGCCCTTTTGGGCCATCTCCCGATGCGTTACTTCCGCCTTGCCCCGACGTAGCTTTTGCAAGTTCGAATATATATTTGGCCGAGTTCAGGTCCCGGTCCATGACCAATCCACATTCAGGACAGCGATATACTCGTTCCTCTAACGGCATGTCCTGAACATGATGGCATCGATGGCAGGTCTTTGTGCTGTTGTATGGGTCCACCACGACCACTAAACTACCAGCGTTTGCAGCTTTGTAGTTCAGAAATTGACCGAGCGTCGCCCATCCAGCATCGTTTATCGACTTGCCAAATTCTTTCATTGCCATTTTCTGCACCGACAATCCCTCAATCCCAATGAATGAATATTTATTCACTAATAGAGTACTCGTCTTGTGCAAGAAATCCGATCTGGTGTTACTGATTTTCTCGTGAATTGTCGCAACTTCTTTCTTTGCACGATTTCTGTTCTTGCTACCTTTCTTTTTCTTACTGAGCCTCCTTTGTGCCTTAGCTAATTTATCCTCGTATCTCCTGAAATGCCTCGGATTGGATATCGAGTTTTCGTCGGATATCTTTGCAAAACATTTCAATCCAACATCGATACCGACCTCTGGACCGTTATTGATTTTCGGTGTTGTTTTCGGTTCTTCGACGGCGAATATTGCAAACCATTTTCCCGACGCTTCCCGTTTTAATGCCAATGTCTTTATCGCTCCGACGATTTCCCGATGTTGCTTGATTTTTATAGAACCGAACGGATTGACATTGAGTTTCTTATCCAATATAAAACCCGTTCCGTATTGGGGATAATGTAGGCTCTTCATTCGATTGAAGGATTTGAACCTTGGAAATCCGACCTTGATCCCTTTCTTTCTCAATTTGAAGAACCGCATGGTTGAGATATGTATTCTGTGAGATATTTCCTGTTGCGTTTGTGAGAACATTCCCCATCCTTTAGCCATGATTTGCAATGAATCAACCGACGGAACTTTATCAAAACAATCAAGCATGAACTTCGAATGCGCCAGTAGATCATTCCATAGCTCCTTCGCTAACCATAAGTGCTGACGCATTTGAATATCCTGCGTTTTCGTCGGATAGATTCGGAACTTGTAGGATTTCATATTACATTCCCTTTTGTTCGTCTATATATTTCTTTATCATTTCATTCGACACATGACCGTGGGTGGAAACGAAATAACTCCTTGTCCACAGCGTCGGCAAACGACTCTTCAATGATGGGAATTCTTCGCGTAATATGTGCGAGGTATATCCTTTTATCAATCCGATTATTTTATTCGGCGCGATTCTGGGGTCGGATTGAATAAATAAATGAACATGGTCGTCTGCAATCGATAATGAAATTATTTTTCCTTTGAGGTTGGATACCTTCTGTTCTATCAATACAGACAATCGGTCCTTTATTGGTCCTACGAGTATTTTTCTACGATATTTCGGACACCATACGAAATGATAATTCATGAAATGAACGGAGGTTTCCGATTGTTCGTATCCCCGAGGCATGATTGATAGACGGGCGATTGTCATATATACTCTTTTCCTCTTACGGTTCGCTCTCATCCCACCGCTAAAGCCTGTGGGATTTCTCGCTCACAGCGTGGTTAAACCAATTAGACAATAAATAATGGGCATTTTTGTGTGTTTGTTATAAGATTTGGGAGTCTGGGGGTGGGCTAAAACCCGTGACCTTCAGTCGCGGGATACAGACCACCCCCGGAATACTTTCACTACCCACCCACGTAGCTATAAATAGAAGTTCAACAGAAGTAACATGCATAGGGCCGGACTAGCCCGAATTCACGCCTGTGGACATCGTATAAGACCTCGAGGAGGGATTAAATTCCTTCATGGGGCATCGGGTGGTTGAAGCAGGAACTATACGAGACGGAACGCCGTTTCTGGAAGCCTTCGAATTCATTCGGAGGAGGATGTCACTTACGTCCAGAGCATCTGCGCCAGTATCTTCTTCAGTTCATCGAGGTGCGTCAGCTCCCCGTCCCAGGCCTCGTCCAGGATGTAGCCATACTTGGCCTCGACCTCCTTGAGGGACTTCTGCATGGCCTTGCGCAGCTCCGGCGGGTCCGCCCCGCCCTCGATGACCACAGCCAGGTAGATGTTCTTGCCCCGCTCGAGCAGGACCTTCAGGTTCCCGTGCTCCAGGGTCCTCAGGTTCCCCTCGGTCCTCTTGAAGGCGTCCTTCACGAAGTCCTGGATAGCCGTGAACATCCCCATGACGCTGAAGGCCTCCTTGGTCTGGACCCGGCCGCTCTTGTAGGATGTTATAAGCCGGCCGTCGTTGTGGACAAGGAAGATGCATTCGATCATGGGCGCGGCGGCCCTCGCCGGTTGACCTTCGCGCCCGGGAACCTTCGTGCCCTTGGGAACGGCCTGGCCGCAGGTCGGGCACTGCTCCGCGCCCTTGATTATGGACGCCTCCAGCTTTACATTGAGGCCGGCCCTCTCCCGAAGCAGCCTCAGGAAGGCAGTGGGCTCGTCGACGTTGGTCACCACCTCGGATATGAACCGCCCCAAAAGCCCGCCCATCATATGCCGGTCGTAGAGCTTGACCTTCACGAGGCCCACGCGCGAGTTGACCAGGTAGAGCTTATTGCCCCCCAGTAGCGCGTTCATCCCGTGGCCCGGGATGCCCTCCTCGGTCTCCTCCACGTCCCTAATGTTGTCGAGCGGGACCTTGGCTTTGAAATACCACCCGTGCCGAAGGACCAGGTTCTTGCCGCCGACCTGGTGCTCGGTCAGGGCCGGCGACAGCCCGAAGACCACGGTCACGGCCCCCATCACGATGAACACGAGGACCACGACGAAAGCGCTCACGAGGCCCAGCAGGACCAGGAAGAGGCACAGCGAGAATGTGAACACGAGGAGCACGGTCGTCTTGTAGTACGGATAGGTCCCGCCGGAGCGGAAGCTTATGACCTCCACGGTCGCCGGCCTTCCTCGCGTCCGCTCCTCATGCCGCATCGAAATGGAAAAAGGGTTAGTGATTAAAAAGGGTTCCTAGGCCCGCTCCTTCCGCCCCTTCCATGCACCCGCGACCACGAATGCCAGCGCCAGGGCCAGCAGCACCATGGCCGGGTCGAAGCCGGGGATGAACTTGGGGACGCTCTTCGCCTTGACGGTGATGGTCAGCACGACCGAGGACCTCTGTGTGTTGTCGCCCATGCTGTAGGTCGTCAGGGTGATCACGTGGTCGCCGCTCTTGGCGTTATCGGGGACCGATATCGTTATGGTCGACTCCTTGATCTCCTTGGCTTCGAGGCTCAGCGAGTCCACCTTGAAGCTGATCCAGGTCTTGTCGGCCCCGTCGGTTGTGAACTTCATCGTGTCCTTCCCGTTGCCCAGGTTGGAGACCCTTATCGAGAGTGTCTTGGAGTCCCCGGCGTTGACATTCGCCATGATTTCCTCCATATGCAGGTCGACCCCGTAGCTCTGCTTGGCGGTAATGCGGACCTGGACCTCTTCTTTGGCGTCGGCCGAGCCCTTGGAGGTGGCCGAGACCTTGATGGTCGCCGAGTCCCCGGCCACGGCTGTGGATGGCACCGTGGCCCTCAATGTGATGGACTTGAACTCGCCGGATTTCATGCAGACCTGGTTGGCGCTCAGGTCGCCCCAGGTGGTCTTCGAGCCGGACTTCTCGAGGTCGAAGCAGTCATCGCCGTTGCCCGTGTTGGTGACCTTGAATGTGAACATCTGCGACTTGCCGGGCTCTATGTCCGCGCTCGTGGAGCCGGTGCTCTCGAAGGTCACGCCGTAGGTCTGGCCTATGGTGATGTCCGCTGTTGCGGGTTGGCTCTTCGCGCTATGCTTGTCCTCCACTACGAGGGTCGCCGTGTACATGCCACCCTTGGAGTAGGTGTGCGTGACCTCCTTGCCGACCGCGTCCACCGATATGCCGTCGCTGGCATCGAAGTCCCACGAATAGCTGGTTATCTCGTTCGGGCCGTCCGGATCGCTGGACTCGGAACCGTCGAACAGCACTGGGTCGCCGGCCTTGGCGGTGCTGGGGGCCGAGATGACCGCGCTGGGGGGCTTGTTCTCGAGCACGGTCACATTGACGTAGCAGAATGTGGTCGCCTTCCGGGCGTCGGTGACGTTCAGTACGGCCATGTAGCCGCCTGCGCTCGTGTATGTGTAGCTGGCGGCGCCCGAGGAGGAACTGGTGTAGTCGATAGTCCCGGAACTGTCGAAGTCCCACTCGTAGCTGAGGATCTTGTCATTGTCCGGGTCCGAGGCCGACGCCGTGAACTCCGTCTGCTCGCCGACGAAGGCCGCGTTGTCACCGGTCTTGTCGGGGCCGCAGGTCACGATGGGCGGAATGTCCGGCGGGGCCGGTATGGTGAGATTGATCGTGTCGTCGCCAGACACCGTGTAGTTCACCACGACCTCCTGGTCGTTGGACGCCGGGTAGAGGTGCGCGAAGCCGTCCGCGATGCCCGTGAGCTTGGTGACGAACACCGTTTCGTTCTTGGTCGTGCCATTGACGGTGTATGTATGGATGGCCGGGCAGCTGGCGTCCTTGAGGTTCTCGGTGGAATCGAACTGGATCTTGTAGTCGACCGTGCCGTCATTGTTGAAGTCCCAGTCGCATTCCACGACCCGCTCGTCCCTGTACTTTCCGTCCTTGATCCAGACCCTGCCCATCAGCGAGGTCTTCTCGTTGTTCTTTATCTGCCGGTCCCTGCCCGCGTCGACGCCGACGGTGTTGTGGGCCATGATAACGGCGTTCGTGGTGTTGTAGCCGTAGAGATATTCGGTCACACCGAGGGTCTGAAGTCGTGGGCGCTCGGACCTGACTATAAGGGTGATGGTATAGTTCCCGGGGATCTTCCAGGCGACCGCCGGGTCCAAACCGTAGGCCACGTCCCAGTAATTGGTCAATGCGGCCTGCTCGTCGAAGCAATATTGGGCCTGGATGCCGTTCCTTGCGTCCAGATCCCAGCAATAGGTAGCATTACCGTTGCCGCCGGGCTTGGTACCAGAACTATCCAACTGGGTCGCGTCCAGCGCCATCCCGATGTATGGTCCACCGGCCTGCACCTGGGGCCTGGTTGGCGGGATCGGCGGTGGTGGCACCGGCGGTGGGCCCCCGGGGGTGCCCTCAACGAGGAGCGTGATGGAGGCGGCGTTGGAGAGCTGCCCGTCACTGACGTTAAGCGAGACCGTGTAGACGCCCGCGCTCGCGTACCTGTGCTGGACGTTCTTCCCGTCCGCCTTCACGTTGTCGCCGAAGTCCCACTTGTAGGTGAGCAGGTCCCCGTCGGGGTCCGAGGAGCCGTTCCCCGAGAAGGTGACCGGGGCGGTGTTGTTGACGAGCGCGAAGTCCGCCGGCTCCGCTATCACGGCCGTCGGGGCCTGGTTCACATGGTCCGCGGAGATGGTGACCTTGCTGGTGTCGGCGCTGGACGCGTTGGCGTCGCTCACCGTCAGCGTTACCGTGTAGACGCCCTCGTTCATATAGACGTGGTTCACCGTGGCGCCCGTGGCGTCCATCTGGATGCCATCCGAGTCATCGAAGTCCCAGCTGTAGTTGATGGGCTGGCCGTCCGGGTCGTAGGAATCGGAGCCATCGAAGTAGACGGTGTCCCCGGGAGCGGCCAGCTTGTCCGGTCCCGCGTTGGCGACCGGAGGTGGGTTGGTGGCTGCCTCCATGGCCGGGAGCATGGCTGAGACCCCAAAGAGCAGCACTACAAGTACCGCGCAAATCCTCTTCATCGATATCACCTATGTGAGTGATTTCTCTTTAACCTACACGTGGTTATAAATACTTTATTGTAACAACTATTAAACGGGATTTATTCTCGGAAAATCAGCAGAAATGGACGCTTGTACCATGGGTCGGCGGGCCTCGTTCATAGAACGAGCCCGATGGCGCTGTCCAAGTCGGCCTGGCCGATGCCCCCCTCGAACATGTAAACGACCCTCCCTTCACTGTCGAGTAGCACCAGGGTCGGGTATCCCTCCGGATAGAAGGCCCCGAAGACCGAGCCGGTCCGGTCCATGGCGAAAGGCCACTGGGCCTTGTACTGATCCCGGAACGCCCTCAGTTGTTCGTCGGTCTCGTATTGGTCCATGTCTATGCTCACGAATGCCATCTTGTCCTTGTGCTTGTTGAAGGTGTCATTGAGCATGGGCATCTGGTCGCGGCACACGACGCACCATGTGGCCATGAGATCCAGTAGGACGGGCCGGCCCCGAAGGTCCGTGCTGTTAAGCCGCTTCCCGTCGACTGTCACGAGATGGAACGCCAGGGCCTCGGGCCCCTTCTCGCGCTCCTTTGCTTGGGCCTTCAGCATCTGGCCCCGACCGACCACAAGGCCGGAGGTGGTGAAGGCGGATACGATGGCTATGACCATGAGGACCATGGCGACGCGACGGTCGCCAGTCCGCTTCTGGGCCATGTCAATGGAATTGTCCGACCATGTAATAAAGGGTTCCGGCCTCATTGCAACTTGTCACGCAATATCCCCGAAGCGGCCTTCTCCATTCTCACCATCGAGACGGCCTCATCCCTTCATCCTCGTATGGAACGCGTGGACACAGCCTGTCTTGGTGAACTCGAATTGGTGCTCGAACCCGAGGCCCTGGGCCGGGGACATCAGGTAGACCGTCGTGCATATCCTACAGTACTCCTCCCTCGCGATGCCCCTGGCGGGAGAGTTGCTCCGGGCGCTGTCCTTCCATAGGAGGGCGCAGGCCAGCCTCGGGCAATGGCGCACCGTGACCGTCGACGTGGCCTCCTGCCCGTCGGCCTCGACATCGGTCCCGTAGAGCTGCCTTTCGCGGACCGCGAACCAGTTGGCGAGCTCGAAGTGGTCCCTAACGCCCATGTCCCGAAGCTCCTCGGACAGCTCCTTGCCCCACCAGTCGAGGAAGTCCCCCACGGCCTCCTCGCCCTGCCTGTCCCGGATGTACCACACGGGCCTGTAGAGGGCCTCCACCGCCGGAAAGACCTTGCCCGCGGGCGTGGCCTCCCACCCGGCCTTGCGCCGCTCCTTGCCGCTCATCCGTGGCCCTCCTTGCCGTCGGATTCCTCCGGGCCGACCGCCTTGGCCTTGGCCCTCGGGATGTCCTCCCCGGATGGCTCCTCCGGGGCCAGGACCTCCTCCTGGGCCGTCTCCGCCGATGGCCTATGGCCAGGCGCGATGTCGCTCTCGAGCCCGGTCCTTCCAGGGACCTTGTCCTTGCCTTTCCGTTTGGCAAGGATCAGGATGGCCGCCACCAATGCGACGATAATGGCGACCACGGCCGCGATGCCGACATAGAGCATCGTGTTGTCCTTCTTCTTGGGCGGCGGCGGGGGTGGCGGTATCGTTGGCTTTGGCAGCTGGTGTATGGTCAGTGTGTCCCTGCCTTGGCCGTTCTCGGTGTCGGTCACGGTCAGGACGACCGTGTAGTATCCCTCCTTCGAGTAGACATGGCTGGCGGTCCTGTTGTGGCCGAAGCTCGAGTTGTCCCCGAAGTCCCATGTGAACTGGATCCCGTCGCTGTCGGGGTCCGCGCTCCCGGTGCTGTCGAGCTGGAGTGTCTGGTTCCATACCAATGTCGTGTTGCTGGCCTTGACCATGGCCTTGGGTAGCCGATTGGTGATCTTGATGTTGGCCGAGGTCTTGCCCTGGGAGCCTCGGGGGTCCGTTGCCGTCAATGAGACATTGTACGTCCTCGAGCTTGTGTAGGCGTGCTGGACCGAATCGTTGTCGGACGTGGCCCCGTCGCCGAAGTCCCAGTGGAACTTCAATGCTGAATAATCGTCGTCCGGGTCCGAGCTGTCGATCGAGTCGAAGTCTATCACGAACCTCTTGACCGTTTCGTTGGTCGACAGGCCTAACACAGGGATTGGCGAAAGGTCGTAGACGGTCACGCTCTTGATGGCCGAGGCGTTCTGGGAATTGTTCCAGAAGATGGTCATCGTGACGTTGTAGGTCCCGTAATGGTCGAACCTGTGCGTGATGAAGGGCCCGTCGCCCTTCTTGCTGTCGCCGAAGTCCCACAGGTAGCCTTGCGTAATGTGGTCTGGGTCCTTTGTCGAGGAGTTGAAGGTGAAGACGGTCCGTATGCTTCCGGTCCCGGTGCCGTCGTCGGTCCTGACCATGAAGTCGGGGATCGGGGCCTTCTTCGGGACGACCGTTATGGTGATGTTCTTCGAGGTCTGGTTCATGACGTTCCCCAGGTCCCAGACCTTCAGGGTCACCACGAACAGCCCGGACCTGTTATAGGTGTGGTCCAATACCTTGCCGGCCCCGACGGTGCCGTCACCGAACTGCCAGCGATAGTCCTGAATGGGCCCGTCGGGGTCGTGGGATTTGCTGGCATTGAACTTGACGGGCGTGTCGATGTAGGCCCAGTCGACGGCATTTATCACGGGGACCGGCACTCCGTTCACGTAGACCGGCAAAAATATCTTGTTGTCCGCCAGGTTCGTGTCGTTGAAGGCGGTCACGTCCGATATGTTCAGCAGCGCGTAGATCATCCTGGTCTGCAAGGCCCACGGAAGGGTCGTATTGAAGTGGACCTTCTGCACGGAGTTGGGGCCGAGCTTGATGCTCGCGTTGCCCAGCAGCACGCCGCTCTTGGCCGGGTCCCCCTCGTAGAACTTCACCCTGCCGCCGGTAATGTTGGTGTCGAAGCCCACGATGGTCGGGTTGTGCAATGTCACCGAGAAGTCAATGGCCTCGCCCTCGTTGGGGGCCATGGGGCTCGTGGCCAAATCCGTTATGGACAGGTCCCCTTGGGCCTTGGCCCCTATGAGCACGAGGTCGCTGCCCGTGAGGTTGAGGGTGAACTTCATGGTCCCGTTGTTCGACGAGCGGGCCTTGGTGGCCTCGAAGACGCCTGTCGACTTGTCGATGCACAGGACCGGGTAGTCCTTGTTCGGCACCATGTCGTAGGCGTAGAAGTTCGTCTTCCCGGTCCCGGTGATGTTTATGCTCGCGTGGTCGTAGCGCGTCAGGGACTCCGAGAACAGCGTGACCTTGTTGGCGAAGTGGGCCCCTATGATGTTATCCTCCGTTATCCGGTCAACGGCCGGCATGGTCGAGGTGGTCTTGCCGGCCTCCTGGATGTTCATCACGTGGAGGAACTTGTGGTCCGACTTCTGGGCCAAATCCTGCACCTCGACGCGCCAGCTGCCGGCGAGCGGGTCCGGGGCGGCCCCGCCGTTCCTGTTGATGCCGTCGACGATGTACTCGTAGCCGGTCCCGCCGCGCTTGGTGATGAGCTGGTCCTCGGGGAAGACGGTCCTGGAGTAGAGCCGGTCGCCGCCGTTGTCTATGGTCACGGTCTCGCCGTCGTAGGACGATCCGCCGGTGGAGTCGCTGTAGATGAAGCTCCCGTTGACGGCGGGCTGGTTTATCATGTGGATGTTGTAGGTCGTGACGAAGGAGGGGTCCAGGGTGTAAACATGGTCCATGACGACGAGCCAATCGGACCCGAAGTATGCCAGCTCGCGGGTCACCGTTTGGACCTTGGCCCTAGAGGACACGCGGAACACCTTGTCGTTGTAGGAGTTGGAGTAGTCCCCGTACACGTAGTCGAAGTCCCCTCCCGACTCGAAGGCCGTGATGTTCCCCGTCTCAAAGTGCGTACCCGTGTACTTGCTGGCCATGTAGTCGGCGAGGGTCTTGTCGTTTTGCTGGCTAGACCCCTGGTAGTACCACCACACCCTCTGGCCCCCGTCGTTGGCGAGGTTGCCGCCGAGGTACGGGCTCGCGAAGGTCTCCAGCGAGTCGTAGACCGTGATGGCGTTGTGGGCTATGGTCCTCGTGTAGTAGTTCTCGCGATGGTCCGTGCCCCAGGCGGCGTACATGCCGCTGTCTATCAGCAGCGGGTGCCCATTAGTGATCGTGAACGCGCCGTTGTCCAGGTGCTCGTGGCCCGTGAAGCCGTCGCCGGACCTGAACGTGATGACCGTGGAGTTCGTCTTCCAGCCGTTCCTGAATACCACGTAGTCCAGGCTCCCGGGCCCAAACCACATGGTCCTGGGAAGTTTATCGAGGCCGTCCGTGGGCACGTTGGGCTCGTACCACAGGATATAGACGAAGGCGTAGCCCACATAGTATGTCGGCTGGGCCCCTGGGATCCCCTCGAGGAGCTGCAGGTATCCGCCGCCTGCGGAATCGTTCTCCCGCGATGTGATGAGGTCTATGTTCCGCCGGTAGTTGTCCTTCAGGGTCCCTTGGCCGATGTCGCCTTGGCGGGAGATCTCGCCGTAGGGCATCGTGTTGTATATCATGAAGTCCAGCATCTTCCGGAGCCAGTCGCCCTGGTTGTTGCGGATGTCGGCGAAGTAGTCCGCCGTCGGCACCGTGGCCGTTCGGTAGGACTCGAGGAACTCGAGGAACTGGGGCAGGCGCTCTATGTTGAGGTAGCGGAAGCCCTCCGCCCAGCTGCCGTTGATGTACTGGAAGGCCTGGAACATGTATGTCAGGTTCCCGAGGGCGAAATCTATGAAGGCGGACGCGTTAGGGCTGTCGCCGTAAAGGGCCAGGCCCGCTATGCCCACGGAGTCAGTGTATCCCATGAACCTGGACCATATGTGCCGGTCGAAAATGTAGGATCTCATGTTCTGGGCGAACTGGTCGATCCTCGAGGCCGCCTGGGCCTTTTGTGCCGGCGAGAAACCGGAGTAATTGTATACCCAGTCGTAACCGAGCGAGACGTCGGACAGGAGCTCGAGGTCGTTGCTGTTCACGTTAGCGGCCAGTATCAAGGCGATCACATGGTCGGCGTCAGCGCTGTTGTCGTTGAGGAGGTATTTCATGGCGTATGTCGGGATCTCGCGGGCTATGCCGGTGCCGGCGTTCAGGACCCGCTGGCACTGGGACCACCACTGGGAACCGACCTGGCACCTTGCCTTGATGTTCGCCACGCTTAGGCCATTGCCCCAGTCCTTGTCCCGAAGCAGCAGCCTCGGATGGGTCCCGTAGATGGTGGTGGCCCGCGAGTCCGCGAGCGGGGCGGGTTGTCCGTCGTTCCCGTCATGGACCTGGGTATCGACGACTGGCTGGGCCCCGATGGGCACGAGCATGAGTATCGAGACCGCTATAGCGAACCACACGCCAACAATATCCTTCCTAACCAACATGGCCTCCGCCTCCGGGCACGTTACGTACAATTTCATTTGATATATTAATTCTTATCGAACACGATTCGAACGGTCCTGGGCCCATTGGAAAAATACGGACCGTTCATTTCAGGTATGAACCGTTCAAGGGAATATTTTCTTTAGGTAGAAATGAATCTAGTCAGTCCCCACGCGTCTCGTTGATTTCACGCATAGGAGCCCGAGGAAGACCCATGGTACTGAAATGCGCAATCTGCGGCCATGTCGAGAAATGCTGCACGCTGGACTGCCCGCTTTGCGGCGGGGACATGCTCAGGCTGGGCGATCGGGAGAACCCAAAGGCCCTTGAAAATCTCAAGGTCAAGGTAGGTGACCCGATCTATCCTGAGCTGCTCACGACCCAGTGCAAGTACTGCGGCAAGCGAAAGGAGCTTTTCATGATTTTCGAAAAGCGCAAGACCGGGCTCACCATCGGCATCTGCAAGGAATGCTATCGCGAAGGGAAGGAAGACGACGACTAGCTGTTGCTGTTGAGGAGGGAGTACCACTCCCCGCAGCAAACGCATTCGTGCCATTCCATCCAGCGGGCCCCGGGCCTGTCGTAGGGGCATCGGTTCCCGTCATCGTCTATGGCCGGGGATACCAGCTCCGGGGTCCTGGCCCTGTCGCCGCAGACCGGGCATCGCAGGTCGAAGGAGACCCTCGGCCTCCCGGGACCGATCCTCATGACGCCCGCGCCCATGTCCGCGTCCTGATGGTCGTCACATCCATCGTCCTCATCATCGTCGCTGTCGTCGTCTATCATCGTCGTCATTTTCTTTCGCCTCTTTTCGTTCTTGGGTGGGTGGATGTGCTCTAGATAACAATCTGTTCTAACTAGGATATATATCCAATATAGGACGGTTCTAGAAAAATACGGAATTCACCGCGTTTATGGCCCTGTTTGGCATATTCCAAACGATACTAGAATTGTTATATATTATGAATGATAAATGAGATGTGAGAATCAATTGAGGGACCGGAGCGGATCAAGATGGCAATGAGTATCAAGTTGATAGCGGTCGTCGTTGTGGTTGGCGTTCTTCTAGCAGGCATCGGCATCTACGCCGTGTACCGCCTGACCACAGGTGGGCCCGAGGGCCTGAAGGATGTCGAAGGCTATGTCGGTGATATAAGTGGGAACCCCCAGACCTATCTCGACGCCCACGGCTTCGTTGTGATGAGCGAACAGGGCAAGAATATCGACACCTTCACGCAGGCCTACAAGGACATGAACGACGAGCACGTCCCCGTCTTCGTCACATCGGATTCCGTCCTTCACACATACCACATCTTCTTCGATGACACATTGAGAAAGGTCGAGGAAGAGCAGCTGTATCCCGCGGCCGTCAACCTGACCAAGGCCATGCTGGAAAAGTCCATGGCGCAGTACAACGCGAGCTCGGGCGATGTGAAGGAGGCCGCCATGAGGAACGTGGCCTATTTCTCGCTGACCCTGCGCCTTCTTGACCCGAACCAGACCACCCCGGCCTTTGTTGAGGGCATGGTCTCCGCCGAGATCGCCCTGGTCGAGGCCCACCAGGGGGACGCGAACAGCAACATCATCAAGGGATACCAAGAGGACTTCTCGCAGTACATCCCGCGGGGCCATTACACGAGGAGCGCGGTCCTCAAGCAATACTTCAAGGCCCTGATGTACTACGGCAGGATGAACTTCGTAATAGATTCCGTGCCCTCCACCCAAAGCGCGGTGCTCATCGCCGACGGTCTCAGGACGGCTAACCACAACGGACCGGCCATGGGCAACTGGTACCGCATCTACAACATAACCGAGCGGTTCGTTGGCAAGTCCGAGGACCTCACGCCAATGGTCTACCAGAAGGAGGCCGACGGCGCATGGGGCTCGTTCCCGGCGAACTATTCGGTCCTGGACGATGCCGCGAAGATGAGCGCCTTCCAGACCAAGATCAAGGCCTATCCGCCACCACAGATCGCGCCCTTCAGGGGCCTGGGCTTCAGGTTCATGGGCCAGAGGTTCATACCGGACTCCTACATGTTCCAGGAGCTCGTGTTCAATAGCACATTGGGATACACCGGCGACAGGACCGGCAACGATATGCCCTTCACGTATTTCGCCAACGGCGACATGCCCCAGGGGTTCAGGCATATGCCGCGGGGCCTCGACATGATAAACATCCTGGGC
>Ga0315288_10001777_pt1 | contig 27941 bp, 22 predicted proteins | sample YL17G11_20_MG_FD_203454 | JGI IMG/M metagenome (GOLD analysis project Ga0315288, IMG submission 203454) | Sediment microbial communities from Yellowstone Lake, YNP, Wyoming, USA - YL17G11_20 | ecosystem: Environmental > Aquatic > Freshwater > Lake > Sediment | place: USA: Wyoming | collected... | reverse complement strand
AGCGGATACGCTGTTCGCGTAAGCGAATCGCGAGGTTGATGCGCCTGGCCGGCCTGGTGGGCGTGCACCGCCGAAGGCTTCGCGGCTGCACCAGGCGCAACGAGCGTCAAGAGCCGCGGCCTGACCTGGTGCGGCGGGACTTCACGGCGTCCGGACCCAATCGCCTCTGAGTGGCCGACTTGACCCAGCACATGACCGGCGAGGGCTGGCTCTACCTTGCCACCGTGCTGGACGTCTTCTCCCGCCGGGTGGTCGGCTGGGCCATGGGCGCCCGCGCCGAGGCGGAACTGGTGCTCAGCGCCTTGAACATGGCTGTGTGGAACCGTGGACCGGGACCGGGAGTCATCCATCACTCCGATCACGGCGGCCAGTACACGTCGGTGGCTTTCCCAACGAGGCTGAGGGAGGCCGGCATCCTGGGGTCGATGGGAACCGTCGGGGACGCTTTTGACAACGCGGTGGCGGAAAGCTTCTTCGCCACCCTGCAAACGGAACTGCTGGACCGCGGCCATTGGGCGACAAGACAGTCTCTCACGACGGGAATCTTCAGCTATATCGAGGGTTTCTACAACCGGAAGAGGCGACACTCGACCCTGGGACACCTGAGTCCAAAGGAGTATGAGCAGGCCGCGCTGAACTCGAAGGGAACTACCGAACCAGCGGCGTCACAGATGGTTGCGTCCTAGCCTTCGGCTGTCCACCAAACCGGGGCAACTCCACTGTTCGTCAAGGCCATGCCCGTCTGCCGGGCGCTGGCCCCCGTGGTCAAGGAAACCCTAGTTCACACGGGGCAGCACTATGACCGGGCGATGTCCGGAGCGAACTTCGAATGTCTCGGCCTGCCGGCCCCCGACTACAACCTGAACGTGGGCTCGGGTAGCCACGCCGACCAGACGGCCAAAGTGATGCTGGGGTTTGAAAGCCTGGTCCAGCGCGAGAGGCCCGATCTGGTCTTGGTCTACGGCGATACGAACAGCACGCTTGGCGCCGCGCTGGCCACCACCAAGCTGGGGTGCCCTAGGCCACGTGGAGGCTGGGCCCCGTACCGGCAACCGGCGCTCGGTGGAGGAGATCAACCGAACCCTTACGGACGGCTCTCGGACCTTCTCTTCTGCCCCACCCGGCGCAGCGCGCGGAACCTCGCAGAAGAGGGTATCCGGGAAGGCGTCTTCTTCACGGGAGACGTTATGGCCGACACCTTCAGGCTCTTAGGACCAACGTTCGCTGAACCCGCCTCGGTCCTCGAGGGCTTAGGCCTGGCGCCCGGGCAATCCTACGTGGTCGTCACGGCTCACCGGGCCGAGAACGTGGATGAACCCGAACGCCTGCGGGCCGTGGTTGAGGTCTTGACTAGCATCTCAGAGGCCCCTGTCGTCTTCCCGGTTCACCCCAGGACCATGCGCCGCCTCCGGGAGACGGGCCTCATGGAGCGCCTGGAATCGGCCTCCGGACTGCACGTGGTGCCGCCCCTCGACTACGTGGAAATGATGCGCCTGGTGCGCGGAGCGGGGGCGGTCGTGACCGATTCCGGAAGGAGCCCTACCTCCTTGGAGTCCCCTGTCTCACCCTGGCGGAGACGACCGGTGGCCCGAGACCCTGGACGGCGGGTGGAACACCCTCGTCTGGCTGTCGCCCGAGCGGGTCGGCGAGGCCCTGAACCGGCATCCCAGAGCGGACCGACCGCCGGTTTTCGGCGACGGCCACGCCGCCGAGGCCATTGCCGGGATAGTCGTTTCAAGCCTGGCCGGAGACTGATGCCAGTGCTGGCCCCCCGCGGCCATTTGTCCGGCAACCAAGAAGGCCCAGCGATCGCACTCCATGGTGAGGCCCACGTCTCCGCGGGCGATGCCGAGCAGCCGTTCGGCCTCGCTCCATTCCCCCAGGAAGTAGGCCGACGTGGTGGCGTTGAGGGCCATGCTCGGTGTCACGCAGGTCTGGCGGTAGTACGGCGGACCGCCCACAGCATGGCTCCTCCACGTTCAACGCGATCAATGCCAGAAGCTACACGGGAACGGTCAGAGTCTCGGACCGGAACCAGTTCATCAACATACCGGGAGCATCTCTCTGGAATCACGGGGGAGCGGAGATCGAAGCCACCAACAACTGGTGGGGCGACCCCAGCGGTCCCCGGCACGAAACCGGCAACCCGCGGGGCCTGGGCGGGACAATCATCGGTAGTGTCAGCTTCGACCCCTGGTACATCGACGCGCCGATGACCATCCTCTCGAACGCTCTGACTCTCGACATAGACATGGTGGGCCTGGGGCTCGTAGTCCAGGACCCGAATGAGCCGACCTACAACTACAGCGACGAAGTCACGCTCACGGCCCTAGCCGATGACAACTGGGGCTTCCTGGGCTGGGAGGGTGATGTAACCGGCAGATCCAGCGCGGCCACATTGGTCATGGACGGCAACAAGACGGTCCTGGCAATCTTCAGATCTGTCGCGCCCCCACCTCCGCCGGCGACCTTGGCCCCTTCGAGGAGGAGAGCGAAGACTGCGTTGACCATCGGCGACGCTTCACCTCCGCCTCCGACGGACGGCAACCCCCGGCATCCTGACCTGCCCGACAACATCTTCGACCCGGGCGGCACCCTCACCCGGGCGCAGGCGGCCACGGTCCTGTCGCATGCGGTGGATGTGAAGTAGGGCGAGAGTGGTCGCGGCGAAGTTAGAGGCAAGTCCGGAGGCGCCCCTGGATCGGGGGCGCCTCCGTTGTTGTCTACGGCCTGCTCCGGACACGCTCGGGCGGCGGGGCTGCCCGTGCGGCGGCCACCTTCTCTCTGAAGCGACACGGTCCCCCCAATACCTCCCAATTTGCAGTTTCTCGCCATTCCAGAGTGGACCAAGGGAGGGAAAACATCTATGCGCCTCTAATACTGTCTAAATCGTTTTCTGTTTCGAAGCGGAGGGCCAGCGCTTGGAGGAAGACCAGGAGATCGATCTGCTCCACTATTGGTCGGTGGTGCGGCGGCGTTTCTGGGTGCTCGCCGTCGTTGTCCTAGTAGCCGTGCTGGCCGCCGGGTCGGCGAGCTACTTCCTGTTGCCCAAGATTTATTCCGCCTCCACCACGCTCATCGTGGTCAAGCAGGAGACCCCTGCACTCGACTACACCACCATGCTCATGAACACGCAGCTGGCCAAGACCTACCCTGAGATCGTCAAGAGCAGGCAGATCGCCAAGCGCGTCATTGGGAACCTGGGTCTGCCTCTGACAGTCACGGAGTTTGCGGCTAAGGTAAAGGTGCAGGCGGTCCCCAATACGCTGCTCATCCAGATAGCCGTGGAGGACCAGGACCCGGCCAAGGCCGCCGGCATAGCCAACGCCTTAGCTAGCGAGTTCATGCGGGAAGTGGTCAATTTAATGAAGGTTGAGAACGTCTCGGTCGTTGACCCCGCCATCGAGCCAGCGGAACCCGTGCGGCCCCGCCCGGTGCTCAACATGGCCCTAGCCGGCGTGCTCGGGGCAATGATTGGCCTCGTCCTTGTGTTCCTAGTCGAGTCGCTTGACAACCGGCTCAAGACAGAGGAGGACGTGCGACGGCATCTCGGCTTGCCCGTCCTCGGTGCCATCCCACGCATCGACGTGCGGAACGCAGGCAAAGAGCCGGCGCGAATCTGACCCTAACCCGAAGGCGGGGTGCCCTGCTTGGCTAAACCGAACCACGGGCTCGAAGAGAACCTGGTCCTCAACCTCAGTGCGACCGCCTCGGTTGTCGAAGCCTACCGGGGCCTGCGGACGAACCTGCGCTTCCTCGATGTGGAGAAGCCTCTGCGGTCGCTCCTGATAACCAGCCCGGGCCCCGGAGAGGGGAAGACCCTAACCGCCAGCAATCTGGCCATTGTGACGGCTGAAGCCGGGGCCCGGGTGATCCTGGTTGACGGCGACCTCCGGAAGCCACAAGTGCACCAGCTGTTCCGACTCGACAGCCGGGTCGGACTGACGACCGTCCTCGCTGGTCAGAGCGGGCTTCCGGCGGCGCTCCAGCCAACGCCAGTACGGAACCTCAGAGTTCTCCCGGCGGGGCCCAAGCCGCCCAACCCGGCCGAACTCCTCGGAGCCCCCAGAATGGCTGACGTACTCGCGGAACTCAAGCGTCAGGCCGACATGGTTATCATCGACAGCCCGCCGGTGCTGGCCGTAACCGATGCCGTGGTCCTGGCGGCCGCCGTCGACGGGGTGGTCATGGTCGTGAACCCGCGGCTCACTACTTACCAGGCGGCCCAGAAGACCAAGGCCGTGCTGGAGCAGGTCAAGGCCCATCTCCTGGGTGTGGTGATCGACGAGATCAACCCGAACGGCTCAAGCGGCTACTACTATTCTTACTACTACAGTTCCTACCGCGACGAAGAGAGCGGGACCGCGGCGCGGCATAAGGGCCGCCACCGCCGTCGCGACGCTTAGTACGGCCACAGTGCTCATCGACTTGCACGCCCACCTCTTGCCGGGCTTGGACGACGGTCCGCAGGACATGGACGAGGCCCTGGATCTCTGCCGGCAGGCGGTGGCGGACGGCGTCGGGAAGGCGTGCGCCTGTCCACACGCTTTCAGGACTTACCGCCCGAAGCCCGAACGGATCCTGGCCAGCCTGACAGAGCTACGGGAGGCCCTGAGGGCCGAGGGCATACCCCTTGAGGTGGGTCAGGGGATGGAATGTCACCTAATCCCGGAGTTGCCGGGACTCATAGCGGCCGGTGAAGTACTTACGCTGGCCGGGTCGCGCTACCTGGCCGTGGAGTTACCCTTCGAGAGCCTGCCGCCGCATCCGGAGGAGGTCCTCTTCCGGGTGGCCCTGGCGGGGCTGGTGCCGGTGGTCGTTCACCCGGAGCGTAATTCCGGAATCGCGGCCAAGCCCGAACGGCTACGGCCTTTGCTGGAGCAGGGCGTTCTGGCCGTGGTTGGCGCCGACAGCCTGACGGGGGCATTCGGCCGGCGAACCCAGCAGGCAGCCCAGAACCTTGTTCGCCGCGGGCTGGTCCAAGGGGTCGTGAGCGACGCCCACCACGCGGGGCGGCGACCGGTGAGACTCACAGCGGCCCAGCGAATCGTGACCGGCCTCATAGGTCAGGAAGCGGCTCACAGGTTCTTTTGGGACTTCGCGTGTCGCGTCTGGGAGGACCAGGTGTATGACGCCTAGGCGGGGCTGGCCAGCGGGAACCCCAGAGGAGGCTCCTGACACGTCGACCATGCAAGGCCAGGAAGGAAGCGGAGGCGGTCTTGGCTCACGCCTAGGCGGCGTCGCGCTGGCTCAGGCGGCGGGTGCCGTCGCCTTCCTTACCGTTGCCAGCAAGGTCCTGGGCTTCCTGCGGGAAGCGGCCCTAGCGAAAGGCTTCGGGGCTACCGCCGCCACGGACGCTTACCTCGTGGCCCAAGCGATCCCGACCTTGCTCTTCGCCGTGGGAACAGGGCTGGGCATGGCCTTCATCCCGCTGCTCGCCGAGGCCCTCGACCGCGAAGGACGTGATGCTGCCTACCGCTTCGCCTCAACCGTCATGAACGCCAGCGTGGGTGTGGCAGCAGTTGTGGTTATCGTCGGCGAACTCCTCGCGCTCCCGGTGGTTCGGCTGGCCGCCCCAGGGTTTGCGCCGGAGACTCTCGAACTGGCGGTCAGCCTCACCCGGTACATGTTCCCCATGATCATCTTCCAGGCTTTAAACGGGCTCTTCACCAGCATACTTCAGACCGAGGGCAGCTTCGGACTGCCTGCTTCCGTCGCGCTCCTCTTCAACGTCATCATCATCGCCAGCATAGTCTGGCTGGGCCCGGTCTTCGGAGTGACGGCCGTGGCCTGGGGAACGACCGGCGCCATGGCCGCGCAGGCCCTGGTGCAGTTCGTGGCCCTGCGGTTGCGGGGCTTTCGTTGGAGGGCCAGCCTGGACTGGCACGATCCCCGTCTCAGGCGGCTGGGTATTCTGCTGGTACCGCTGGCCCTTGGTTCCCTAATCGTCCAGGTCGGTCCGCTCGTGGAGAAGATACTGGCTTCGGGGTTAGCCGAAGGCAGCATCTCGGCACTCGGCTACGGCACCAAGCTCGTGGGCTTGCCCTACGGAGTTGTCGGCGGGGCAATGACCACAGTGCTCTACCCGACCCTGTCGCGCCTGGCCTCAGTGGACGACAAGCGGCAACTCCGGCTCGCGGTATCCCGGGTGCTCGGGATGGCCAACTTCCTCCTAGTCCCTCTCGCCGTTGGCTTGGTTCTACTCCGTGAACCCATAGTGGCGCTGGCCTTTGAACGGGGGCGGTTCGACGCGGCCGCCACGAGCGCGACGGCGACCGTTGTGCTATTCCTGGCCGCGGGTGTGCTGGGCATGGTCCTGCGAGACTTCCTGTCAAGGGTTTTCTACTCCCTTCAGGACACGGTAACCCCCGTTGTTGTAGGGGCCGCAGGGGTGGGCATCAACATCGCATTCAACCTGCTACTGGTCACTTCGCTCAAGCAGGGAGGGCTGGCGCTCGGTGCCTCTTTGGGTGCACTGTCCGCCGCAGTCAGTCTTCTGTGGCTCCTGCGGCGTCGTCTTGGCGGCCTGGGACTGAGGGGCGTGCTCGCTTCTCTCTGGAGGGTGCTGCTTGCCTCACTAGCCATGGGGGTTGCTGTTACGTTGGCAGGCGGCGCGACTGGGTTACTACTACCCGGAGCCGGCTTGGTCTTCCAGACTCTGCGGCTCGGTATCCGGATGGTCGTTGGCGGTGTGGTCTACGGGGTGACTTCAGCCCTGCTGAAAGTCCCAGAGCTGCACTTTGCCTGGCGTCTGGGGCCCGGAGTCCTGCGGCACGCGCCGCGGTCAGTATGAACTGTGATTCGGGTGGGTACATCGGGGCGTTTTGACTTTGGTGTCACTCCCCCTTTTACCCGGGTCAAATAGGAAAGAACCCCGGAGCCTCATGGAAGCTTTCGAAACAGTCGGAGAAGCCTGGTTGTGTAGCCGTACGAGAAGAACTGAAAGCCGGCCTTCTCACAGCCGCGTCTTGCAGCTTGGTTCCCGCTATTTGTGGTGGCATAGAATCTTCTGCAGCCGTGTCGTGTGGCACAGACGTAACGGATAACGGCAGGTGAGATTCCTCTTCCCCGGTAGTCCGGATCGGTTAACCCGGGACCGATTGATAAGTCGTTCCGGTTCATGTATGTGAAGCGGAAATTCCGGCTAAGGGCATACACCCGGTATATTGGACGACCACCAGCCCAAATGTAGTAGATAGTGTACTCGTCTCGGCAACTAAGATACCAGAAGACATGCAACAGCCACTCCTTGGGTCGTAGTGTGTGCTGGGCCAGATGTGTAATCGTTGGGTGAAACGTAGTGACCTGGCTTTCCCAAACCCCAGAGGCCGTATTGGCGAGCGGCCCAACCGTCGATGCCTCGTTCTCGCGGAAGAAGATGACGTCAGGCCGGTCCCCGTATTGACTGTACTCGACGTGCATGAAGAGGAGGTTGACCAATCCTCTCCAACCGCTCCTTTCGTAGAACAGGCTCCTGAAGGGCTGAAGCAAGAAGAGGACGAAGCGCACTCCCGGAAGAAACCGTACACGAAGCTTACAGTAAGCCTTGCGGAAGCCCATTTTGCGGATATGGAATGCCTGTACATCGGTGTCATGCCTCATGCTCTTGGCCCCTAGATCGACATAGCGGAAGCCCCGGTGCCGCAGGTAGTGCTCGTTCATCACATAGTTAATGGGATAGCTAGCGTGTCGATGGAGATGCTGGGTCATAATCTTCTCTGAAACATAGTTCACGGTATCAGCAAACACCCGGTTCACGCAGTAGCCTACTAGGACGTCTGTACCCTTGATGAACACACCCCAATAATCGTAAACGACCTCGTCCTTGCCAAGTATGTCTGCCCTGTACCTGCGTTCCGAGATGACGCTCCCCGAACCGTACCGCTTGTGGGCTTCGACATAGATCGGATAGCCACGGTTGGCTATGTCATTTCGCGAGACGGGGCGCACATCAAAGTTCTGAAAGCCCTTGCGTAGCTCTGCCCGTCGCTTCTTGTCAAGAGAGTGGTACGGCACAAAGGAATCCTTGATCACGTGCCAAAAGGCGGACTCCTCTGGCCGGTCAAACTCCGAATTCCACCGTATGAGTATTGCTCTGTTCTTCAGGAGTAGCTTGAGCGAGTCCCAGCGGGAGACCGAGAATGATTGGTCGGGAGGCTGCAGTGGAAATAGACAGTAGTTATACTTGACGGTCGGGAACTGTGTCACGTTGGTGCACTCCTCTTATGGTTCCACACCTAGGGCCAACCTGGCGGAACCCTGACGCGTGAAGAGGACATTGCTGTGTATGAGGCCTTGGCGAGTAATCCACGCGCGCTGGACATACCGTCCTCCATGTGTCAGGTCGCGCCGTATGTGTCTATAGACCCGTTCATAGTTCTCTGAATCACCTATTGCTCTGTATAGTCTGAGTGCCTCAGCGGACGCATGCATGTCATAGAAGGGTCTATCCACCCTCACCAGCAGACCTCCACGATCGTCGAAGAAAGTGCGCTCCAGGAAACGTATTGTCCGAGCGAACCATATGTCAACAACACTGTCGATGTCGCGCATGGCGTACAGCGCACGCATCGAAAACAACTGATGATACGAGTCGACAATATCTCGCCCCCGGAAGTAGGTAATACCCCCGGACGGGTCGAGCCCAGAAAGGCAGGTTAGTAGGGTGCGTTCCGCCATCGTCATCAACTCCTCACACTTCGTGTGGCCCCCAATCCCCCAGAGCGCGGAAGCAACAAGCAGGTTAGCATTGTTGACGGGCTCGCCGGGATACGGTGTGTAGGCGAACTGGAGTCTCTGCCCATCGTCTATCACGCGATGCAGACCGTTTAGGAGGCCAAGACCGATGCGCCTGAGCGTCTCATGGCCAACGCATCCGTGCCGACGCTCGAGTTCCAACAGGAAGAACGCAACCTCAGCGGTCGTAGTAGACATCATCGTACGAGGCGGGCATGCACACCGCGGGAATACGTGCCATGTTATGGGTAATCCCCAGGATACACCAGCACCCGCGTCATCTATCAACCATTCGTACGCCAACATGGCCATTTCAGTATCGTTGCATTCCAGGGCGGATTGCCCCAGAAGCGCAAAAGTCTCTGGCCAAAGGTTCCTCTTGGCTAGGCGAACGCGAACTAGTAGCTGCGGCCAGAAGAGGAGTACATATCTTGTTGTCCGCCGCAGTAGTGCGCTGCTGAGATGCTCGGTGTCATAGAGGTCTATCCATTGCTCCCTATGCTGTAGTAGATGCCGAGTCAACTCGGCCTTCCCGACACGGTCAGCGCTGTATACGACCATGGTCAGTCCTCCTGGGTCCTCCTACAACCGCGCCACCCAGCAGGGCCAGACGCAGCTTGGACTCCTGGCTCGCGGCTGGCACCCTGGTGAAGCCTCAAGAGCCGCCGACATCTCAGTCTCGAACCGGCTGCGAACACGAATGTATTCGTGGTTCGCCTCATGCTGATCGACCAGCTACAGGGTGAACGCGGGTCTGGCTTGCCGCCTGCTGTCCTTCCGCACTGGCGGACTTGGTCTCAGCTAACCCCCTTCGTTGTCCTGTCAGCACCAGAAAGACCAAGCCCCAGAAGAAGAAGCTGACTCGTCCCCTTACCAGGTTATTGAAGAAGAGCTCAAGCAAATAAAACACTGTCAGCGCCATTGCCTCGGAATACAGGCGCTTTTGAAGTGCAGTCTTGAGCCAATAGCCATAGAGCCCAACTAACAGCGCAAGACCGATTACCCCTCCTGAGACAAGGAATAGCAGGTACTCCGAATGGGGCGTAGCGTTGACGCTGTCGCCTAGAAACCAATAGGAGCCCAGGCCGTGGCCAAATACCGGACCCTGCCTCACGATTCCAAGCGTGGTCTCAAGGAGGTAACCCCGCTCGCCGGCTCCAGGGCGGATCATTCCGTATTGAGGCAGAAAGGCGGTCACATATAGATAGGCGATTGCCGCCGTAAGCAGCAGGAAGGCTGTTATGACGCCTAGTCGCCTTCCACCTCTCGTGCGAGCGTAGCCCCAGGAGAAAGACAGGACGTAGATAAAGGCGAGTGCCACCATTGCTCCCCGTGACCAACTGGAGATGGCTGCGACCAAGAACACAGCAGTTTTCACCCAAACAAGGCGGACCCGACGACGGGAGATGTGTTCACCTACCATTAGTGTCAACGCGAGAACGTAGAAGGCACCCATCTCGTTGGGCCCATCGAATCCTCCTACATAGCGTGTGCCAGCATACGGAACACGAACAAGGCCTCCTAGAGTGCTTCCGGTCACCATGGAGACGAGAACCAGGGACGCCCCAAGAAAAGCCGGCTCGTACAGCACGGAAGGGGAAGTGTCTGCGGCTCCGGCGTTTGCGGCTGCAGTCAAGAGCATGACCGAGCCCACGATGAGCCAGAATGCCTCAATCCTGGTCTCAATGTCTGCAAGATAATTGGGCCGCAGGAGATAGGCGACTGCGCACAGCCACAGGAAAAGGCACGCCATCGCTTGTTTGCTCAGCCTGCGGCGTGCAACAGCCAACAAGACGAGCGAAGCCGAAGCCACCAGGCAGGCTGCGATGACCGCTGACGGTTGCCCATTGGGTAGCTGCACGAGGCACATAACTAAGTACAACAGACTAGCGACCAGGCGACCTGGTCGAAGCTTCGAGGGGGGCCCCGGCAGAGACAAAGCTCTACGCTTCCTCGTCTCCTGAACTAGTGTCAACTCGGACACCGACCCGCGACAATCAGGGTGGCCGCCTCCTTCATTGATGGCAGTGGCACGGACGCTCCGCGCCATCCGCGACCGGCACTATGGCTAAGAGCAGGAGCACTGCCCGGCTCGGTCAAGTTGGGGGGGCAACGCATCCTCCAGTGTTCCTCCGGCAAGCTCGGAAGCAATTCTAGCGGCGCTGTTCCCGTCCCCATACGGGGATGCGCTAACCCCCGGCGGCGCCTCGACGGCCGCCTGCACGCCTCTCTCGACATCGTCTGCCGTAATCGCAGGCAGCACGCGGTTCCAGCCCAAGTCCACTAACTCCTTCCAGGGCGTTGAGGTAGCCAGGGTTACACAAGGCACGCCATGGAAGAACGCCTCCTTCTGGACCCCGCCGGAGTCGGTCGCTATGACGCCCGCGAATTGCTCCAGGAGCAACATGTCTAGGTACCCAACGGGGGCCAGGACCCGGAGAGTCGCAGCTACTTCCCCCATTATCCGTTCTCGGACAAGTGCTTGTCGTGTGCGCGGGTGCAGAGGCAGGACGACGGGCCTAGTGGCGGCAATTCGCCGCAGCCCTTCGAAGATTGCTCTTAAGGCAGCAGGAGAATCGGTATTCCCCGCACGGTGGACCGTGGCCAGCACGTAGGAACCTGGATCTACCGCCAGTCTTTGTAGGATGTGGACTCTCTGTCGAGCAGTTGTGCCGTAGTAAAGAGCCGCGTCGTACATGACATCCCCAACCAGCCGGATTCTGCTAGGCGGTATGCCTTCGCTTCTCAGGTTCCGCTGAGCGGTCTCAGTGGGGGCGAAGTTGATGTCTGCGACATGATCGGCAACTAACCGGTTGACCTCCTCCGGCATGTGACGGTCGTAGAGCCGAAGACCCGCTTCGATGTGGGCCACGGGCATCCCCAGCTTGACCGCAGCCAGCGCGCCTGCCAATGTTGTGTTGGTGTCGCCGTAGACTAGAACCCAATCGGGGCTCTCGTCCAGGAGAACCCTCTCGATGGCTTCCAGCATCCGCCCCGTCTGAGCGCCATGAGTCCCTGAACCGATGTGAAGGTCATAGTCGGGTCTGAGCGCCAGTTCGTCAAAGAAGACCCTAGTCATATTTGGGTCATAGTGCTGGCCCGTATGAATCAGCACCTCACGGACATGCGGTACGCACCGCATAGCCCGCGTGACCATGGCGGCCTTCACGAACTGCGGTCGAGCGCCCACGATGGATGCTACCCTCACTCGAAGCGCCTCCCGGTGTTCGCTGTTCTCTCTGTCAGCAAGACAGACGCTCCTTCGTACCGCACAAATGCTCGTACAAGGAGAGCAGTCGCCGCTCCTCGCGCTCCCAACTGAAGCGCTTGGCTACAGCCTCGTGCCCCAGCCTGCCCATCTCTTCGGCTTCGGCTGGGTGCGTGAGCAGCCAGGATACCGCCCCGGCAATGTCAGCCGGATTGGTGGAGTCGACAAACAAGAAACACCCGATATCCCCCCACAACTGGCGCCACAACGGAAAGTCCGATGCTACGATGGGCAGAGCACTAGCCATGTACTCGAAGAACTTCGTGTTGTAGCCAGTCCGGTTGTTCGGCGTGTCACGCGGCACATGAATTCCTATCCGTGCCTGGGAGAGAACCGCGCTGACCGCCCCGTGGTCCAGGAAACCACGGTAGTCCACAGACGACCAACCAGGCAACTCCTCGAGTTCCTTCTGGAACTCGGCGGATTTGAACTCGCCGACCAGCACAAGCCGCGCCCCTAAGGTAGCGGGGACTAATGACATCGATTGCACCAATTCCCTCGTACCACGGATTCGGAACATGCCTCCTACGTACGCGATGTAGGGGGGACGCTTGCGGTAAGCCTGCTGCCCAGCAACGGCCATGGAGGTCTCCACGAAGTTGTGCACCGTAATCGTCTTGCGCTGTGGGAACCGGCGCGCGATAATCGGCGTGGCAGCCACGACGCCGTCGAAGCTCCGCGCACCGATTCCCTCCACCAATTCCGCCAAGAGACCCGCTGGCCCGCGAAGGAGCCTAGGAATCCAATCCTTGGCCTGGATTTGACGTGGCAGATCCTCGTGAACATCGTATACGACGCGCTTCCCGGCCAGCTTCAGCAGCCAACCGGCTGGAATCAGCTCGGGGTCATGGAGGTGGTAGACACAGGCATTGGCCTTCCGGGCAACTCGGTACACACGCCACGTCGTGGCAAACATGCGCTCCCACCGGCTGCGTGGCATGGGCACAGCTTCAATATGGACCGACTCCAACGTCTGACTGCTATCGTGCGGGACAACGAGAGTCACATCGTAGCCTGCCTCTGCGAGCGCGCGGCATTCCTTGTGGAACATCCGTGTGTCCGAGGCCGGATGTGCCGAACTCATATGGACAACCCTGGCCCGAGTAATGGCCGACACCCCCGCAGCTCCTTCACCCTCGTACGGGAAGTGAGCAGTACCCGCCCGGTCGGGGCTTAGTGCGTGCGACCTCGTGGACATACTCAAGCTTGTTCTCGACTTCCTAGCAATCGCGGAGAACGAGCCGTGGTGTGCCCCCGCAGGCCGCCAGTTTCCTGTGCCACGCCTGCCACGCATTGCCGGTCGAGCGTCGGATGCTTCGTAATGGGTGTCGGCACGCAGATGATTGTGACGTCCGCATTGGCCAGGCAAGAGGCGTCCGTAGTGGCAGCAATGGCCCCGAGGTGGACAAGCTGCTCGAGGTCGCTGTTGGCAACGTCACTGATGTAGCTCCTATCGGCCAACTCATCCCTCTCCCTGTCGCACGTGCGTCGACTCCGACAATCGGTCTAACCCACGGGCACGGGGAAGCACAAGTGAGCCCAGGCTGGCGCCCAGAAAGAGGAGTCCTAGCCCACCTGCGGCACCTATGGCCAGAGACATGATCGGCGAAACCAAGGACGCAACAATTCCAAGCAGACCGAGGACTGCGCTGAGCCCCCACACGGCCGGAAGGGTCCTCCACACGCTCTCCGTCCTATGAAAGATGGTGTCGTAGAGGTGCAACCTGTCGCCGGAGAAGACATCATGTCGCGTCGCCAAACGCCTTAGGATGCTGAACAGCGTGTCGGCGATAGGCACCGCCAGAATCAGACCGGTACCGACGAGTCTGGGTATTGAGAGCGGAAGTCGGCAGTTTAGTTCCACCGCTATGCTTGAGACGGCGAAGCCCAAGAACAGACTACCGACATCGCCCATGAATGTCCGCGCTGGAGGAAGGTTGAGAAGGAGAAAACCAAGGCAGGCTCCACCTAGCGACCATGCAAGGGTCACCAGCTCCTGACTCGCCTGAAGATACGCCAGGACGCTTAGGAAAGCCCCGGCAATCGCGGCCACTCCGGCCGCGAGCCCGTCCATGCCGTCCAGCAGGTTGAAGCTATTGACCAGGTAACAGATGGTCAGCGTTAGGCCAGCGAAGGCTAGGAGTTGTGACGTCAAGGACAACGCCCGGGGAGCCAACCCTGGCCAGGCAAGTAGTAGAAACGACAGCGCCCCCACAACCACTCCCGCGAGTTTCAGGCCGGGCGCGAGCCCACGTATGTCATCGACCATGCCGGTCAGTGCCACTAGAAGGCCACCCACCAGGAACGCGGCCGTAGCCGGGCCGGCGCTGGTCGTGAGAAGGACTCCGAGAATCGTGCCGATGACTATCCCGACTCCCCCGAGTCGGGGAGTCGGCTGGTTGTGGCTTTTGAGCTTCCCCGGGAGGTCAAGGACGCCACGGGCGCGGGCAATAGGAATTGTGAGCCGTGTGACAACTCCGCCCCCGGCCAGGCCGGCAGCCAATGAGAGAAGCGGCAAGGACCCTAGCACACCGTTGTCAAGGGGCACCTGCGTTGCTCCCTCCTTCCCTTCGCCGGAGCAGAACGAACCCGATCCCGCAGGCAGAGCCCGACCCGTAGCTTACGTGAAGCACCGGGAAGACCAGAGAGGCAACCAGGAGCAAAGGCTCACGCGCTTGGCAAGCCAATCTCAGGGACTCCGCCAAGGACAGGAAGCCGTAAACGCCAAGCATGACACACAGAAGAGCATGGGCTGGAGGCAGAAGGGTCCCGGTCAACCCGAGGGCTATGGTCGAGAGCACGAAGGCGAGCGGCACAAAGTGACGCCATGACAGGGAACCGGGTGTTACCGTCCACGTGACGATGTTCCAGAACCCGTTCCCAAAGCTCTGCCGGGCGAAGGCTCTTAGCGAGGGACGGGGCTCGTAGTAGACCACTGCGGACGGGTCAAGGAGTATCTTGTAGCCCAGCCGGCGAACTCTGTGGTTAAGCTCGATATCCTGGTTCCGGGTCAGCCTTTCATCGAAGCCTCCGGCTCTGTCGACAACGTCTTTCCAGTAGGCTCCGTAGGCCACCGTGTCTACCTCCCGTCTCCCTGACGTCGCGACCCGGAAGTATGAATTGCCTACCCCGAAGGGACTGGCTAGCACGGCCGCAAGCACCTTTTGAAAGGAGCCTCTAGTGGCCCGAGGAACCGTGCGCCCACCCGCGCACCCCACCTCGGTTCGCGACAGGAGGAGTCCCGTGACTGCCCGAATGTAGCCCGGGCTGAGCTCACAGTGCGCGCCCAGTGTCACCACAACATCCCCATCCGCTTCGCGGACGCCTATGTTTACCGCCGCTGGCGTGGTCCTCTTCGGGTTGTCTACAACCCTCACAGCAGGGCACCGTTCCTGAATGGCCCCGAGTATCTCCCGGGTTCCGTCGCTGGACATGCCATCTACGACTATGACCTCAAGGTCTCCTGGGCTCTCGCTCGCGAGAACCGATTGGACGCAGCGGCCAATGTGGTCCCGCTCGTTCCGACAGGAGATGACCACCGAGACCTTGGGCCTCGGCCGACATGAGCCGACCGTGGTAGTCTCGGGTTCACCTGAATGCCCGCGAATCTTCATCCGAGGCGCCTCTCCGGTGCCGTAGTGGCTTCGAGTGATTCCGCCTGCCACTGGGCCCTCTGAAGTACTCCGGTTACACGCTCCTGCACGTCCCGGGGAATCTCCGCCCACACCGGCAGCGAAAGGACCTCTGCCGCCGCGCGCTCGCTTTCCCCGAGAGCGTAGCCCAGTTCGCGGTAGACGGGCAAGCGGTGCACCGGGGTGGGGTAGTAGACCATCGTGTCAATCCCCTCGGCGGCGAGCTTCTGCTGTACCTCATCCCGCCGGCCGTTCAGGACCCGGACGGTGTACTGGTGGTACACGTGCTTGGCGTACGGGGCTTGGCCAGGAGTGAGGAGTCCGGGGATACCTCTCAGGAGTTCGTCGTAGGTGGCGGCGACTCGCCTCCGGCCCTCGTTCCACGCCTTCACATGAGGAAGCTTCACCCGCAGGATGGCGGCCTGCAACTCGTCGAGCCGTGAGTTGTATCCCAGCACCTCGTTGTTGTACTTCCGTCTGGACCCGTGCACTCGCAGCAGCCGAGCAATGTCCGCTACGTGGTCGTCGTCGGTGGCGATCAGACCCGCGTCACCCACCGCTCCTAGGTTCTTGGTCGGGAAGAATGAGAAAGCGCCGGCGTCTCCGATGGTCCCGAGCGGTCGGCCCCGGTACTCCCCGCCAAAAGCCTGGGCCACGTCCTCCAGCACCTTCAGGCTGAACCGTCCGGCCACAGCCACAATGGGGTCAATGTCGGCGCTCTGCCCGTACAGGTGAACGGGTATGATGGCCCGGGTCCTGGGGCCAACCACGGCCTCGATGAGAGCTGGATCGATGTTGTACGTCACCGGGTCGATGTCGACAAATACCGGCGTCGCCCCGACTAAGCTGATGGCCTCGGCCGTGGCGAAGAACGTCCAGGGGGTCGTGATAACTTCGTCGCCCGGCTGCACGCCTAGGGCGCGGAGGCCGATGACGAGGGCGTCGGTTCCGGAGTTCAGCCCGACGGCGTGCTTGACGCCTAGATAGGCGGCAATCTCCGCCTCAAAGGCCTTCACGTTGGGCCCCATGATGAACTGCCCCGAGCGCAGCACCCCCTCGACTGCTGCCTGGAGTTCGGGCCAGAGGGCCGTAATCTGGGGCCGCGGGTCGAAGACCGGGACTCTCTCGCTTACGACATTCATCCTCACTCGTCCTTACCTGGCCTTGGCTTGGTCACATGATGGTCATTCCGCGGGCTCAGGCCCGCCTTGGAGGCCTGGTACCGCCGGCCACACTGCGGACAGGTGGCCCCTCCCCCGGCGACGGCCAGAGCGGCCCCGCACTCGCAGACCCAGCCGGCAACCTTGTTGTCCGGGACCCCAAGAACAAGAGAGTACGGAGGGACATCGCGGGTAACTAGGGCGCCCGCGGCCACGAAGGCCCAGTCGCCGATGGTCACGCCGCAGACAATCGTGGAGTTTGCGCCCAGGGTGGCCCCTCGCTTGACTAGTGTCCGGTCGAACCCCGTGGCGCGGTCTCTGGGGTAGGGGGTCCTCGGTCGCTTCACGTTGGTGAAGACCACGCTCGGCCCGCAAAAGGTATCGTCCTCAAGCACCACGCCTTCGTACACCGAGCAGTTGTTCTGGATTCTTACGTTGTCTCCGATAACCGCGCCAGAGGCGACAAACACGTTCTGCCCTAGCGTGCAGTCGCGGCCGATTCTGGCGCCCGCCATCACATGGCTGAAGTGCCAGACCTTCGTTCCTGGGCCCACCTCGGCCCCTTCATCGACGTAAGCCGACGCGTGCACAAGAGGCCTCCGGGCCGGTACGCCTTCCTGGCTCATCGCGGCTTGAGCGGCCTCAATCACTCGAAGCACCTCGACGGCGCTCCTTCCGTCCGACAGGGGGGAGCGACGGGTTCTGACGCAAGAGAGGAAGTGAAGGCACTCTGCCTCAAGAGCGTCGCCGGTAGCGCGAAAGAGGACCTCACTACCCTCATCCCGTTCCCGAAGGTCGGCCCCCACGGTCTTCCGGTGCAGGGTGACGGTCGCCTCGAGTTCGTCATAGACGAGCATGCCCTTGGCCCCCACTATGGTCAGGCGACGGCGCTGTTCCGGCCAGAGCCAGGAAACGTGAAGGTGCGCTCGGGCCCCCCTGGAAAACCACAGGTCTAAGTGGACGTTATCCTCGATCCCGCCCTGCAGCACGCGCTGTCCGGTGGCCCGCACCTGCCCAGGCGCCTCCCCAAGGAGGTAGAGCATAACCGCCAGGTCATGGACCCCGAAGCTCCACAGGACGTTCTCCACACTCCGAACGCGCCCAAGCTTCAATCGCTCCTGGTGCAGGGTGTACAACTCCCCGAGCGCCCCGGAAGCCAAATACTCCTTAACCCACTGGATTGCGGGCTGGTACAGCAGAAGGTGCCCGGCCATGAGGACGGCCCGCTTGGTTTCGGCCAGGGACGTGAGTTCGTGGGCGTCGGCTGACGACAGGGCCAAGGGCTTTTCGACAAATACGTCTTTCCCGGCCAGCAGAGCTCGTTTCGCTATCTCGTAGTGGGTCGGGGCTGGCGTCGCTACCACCACGGCCCGGAGGGCATCGTTGCCGATGACCGCCTGTGGGTCCTCGCCAAGCTTCAGCTCGGGGTAGCGCGCCCTCAGGTCCGCGCGCGCGCCCGGGTCGGTGTCGGCCACCATGCCTAGCACACCCAGGCTATGAAGTACACGAACCAGGTTGCCTCCCCAGCGACCGGCGCCAATGAGCCCCACCTGTGAAGAACAGTCGTCTGACTGCCTCATAGGAGGGTGATCCTCTCGCGGCGCTTAGTGACCTTCCTCGTGGCGTTTCGGGTGTCTAGGACATGGCGGGAGTGTTGAACGACCCAGTCGTAGTCCACGGCCGAGTGGTCCGTGGCGATAATGACGAGGTCGCTTGAGGACAGGGCATGCTCCGTAAGAGCCACGGACGTGAGCGTGAGGTCGGTAGTCGCGACGCGCGGCACCAGGGGGTCGTGGTAGCTCACTTCCGCCCCGTCCCTGAGCAGAAGCCGCATCACCTCGAGGGAAGGAGACTCCCGCCAGTCACCTACATCGCGCTTGAACGCAGCTCCAAGGACGAGGATCTTCGAGCCCGAACCGGGCAGCCCCGCCGTGTTGAGCACACGAAGGGCCTTTTGCCTCACAAAGCCCGGCATCATGCGGTTTATCTCCCCGGCTAAGGCAATGAAGTGGGTGTTGAAGCCCACCTCCTTGGCCTTCCATTCGAGATAGTGCGGGTCCACAGGTACGCAGTGACCGCCGACACCCGGGCCGGGGTAGAAGGGCATGATGCCGAAGGGTTTGGTGAAAGCGGCGTCCAGCACTTCCCAAACATTCAGATTCAGGGGGTCACAGAGAAGGGCCATCTCATTAACTAGGGCGATGTTGACGGCTCGGAAGGTGTTCTCGAACACCTTCGCCAGTTCGGCAACCTGAGTACTGGAGACAGGGACTATGTTCTTGATGGTCTGCCCGTAGAAGAGAGCCCCCACTCTCAAGGACGCGGGACCCACTCCCCCCACGATCTTGCGCGTGTTCCTCGTCCCAAACCGCGCGTTGCCCGGGTCCACTCGCTCCGGAGAATGAACCAGGAAGAAATCGTGCTCGGCTTTCAACCCGGACGTCTCGAGAATCGGCAGCAAGAGTTCTTCTGTTGTCCCTGGGTACGTGGTTGACTCCAAGGCTACAAGCTGGCCCGGGCGTAGGAATAGCGCGATCTCTCGGGTAACGCTCTCCACACAATGCAGGTCAGGAGTTAGGTTCTTAGTGAGGGGTGTCGGGACGCAGATGACCACCACATCGACATCGGCTAGACAGTCGGTATCCGCTGAGGCGGCGATGGCCCCCTGGGCAACCAACTTGCGCAGGGCGTGGCTGTCAACGTCCGCTATGTAACTCTCACCGCGGGATATCGATGCGACCCGGTTCGGGTTTTGATCGATGCCGATGATCTGAAAACCCGCCTTGGCCTTCGCGACAGCAAGCGGTAGGCCCACGTAGCCGAGACCGAAGATGGCAACACACGCCTCTTTGCGGACAATCCGCCTGGAAAGCTCCGCCTCTATGGGGCTTGTTGCTCCATCCATAAGTTGTTCAACTACGGAACCGGCCAACTGGATATCCTCCCGCAACCAAGCGTTTGACAGCCCGGCGGTTCAGGAAGCCTTCACCGCCCTAGCTTCGACAGCGTCAAGGAGAGCGGCGACGACCGCTCGTACCTCATCCACCGCTATCCCCGTGTGAAAAGGCAACGCCAAACAAGACCTCCCCGCCGCTTCGGTCACCGGCAGTTCGCCCCCCCGGAACCCGAAGCGCTCTCGGTAGAACGGTTGCAGGTGGATGGGGTGGAAGTAGGGGCGAGAAGGTACCCCTCTCGCGGCAAGGTAGGCCATCACGGCATCGCGGTCCAGGCTGGGGTCTAGGCGGACCACATAGACAAACCAACTCATCTTGACCCCGGGGGCGACCGGCTGAACCCTTACCCAGTCAAGCCCAGCCAGGTGCTGAGAGTAGAGGCGAGCCACGTGGTCCCGGCGAGCCAGGAGTTCGCCGATACGCATGAGCTGGCCGAGACCGACGGCGGCGCTCATCTCGTCCAGACGGTAGTTGTAGCCTAGGCGCTCGTGGTAGAGCCAGCGGTCTCCCTCGCCGCGCCCCTGGTTTCGCAGGCTCCGGCATAGCCTGGCCAGGTGCTCGTCCCCGGTGACGATCATCCCGCCTTCACCGGTGGTGATCTGCTTATTCGGGAAGAAGGCGAAGACCGCCGCGTCAGCCAGTTTCGGATTGCCCAACCGCACGCCGTCTAGCTCCGAGCCGAGGGCTTCACAGGCATCGTCAATGAGGACGAGGCCATGAGCCCTGGCGATTGTCTCCAGTTCGCGCAGACGGCAAGGGTGCCCGAAGGCATCAACCGGCAGGATGGCCTTGGTCCGCGTCGTGATGGCCGCTTCGACCAGTTCGGGATCGAGGCCTAGGGATTCGGGCTCCACATCTACGAACACCGGCGTGGCGTTCTCATAGAGAATGCAGTTCCCGGTAGCCACGAAGCTGAAGCTCGAGGTGATGACCTCGTCGCCGGGACCGATCCCATAGGCCCGGATGAGGGCATGGAGACCGGCCGTGCCGCTGCTCACGGCCACGGCGTGTGGCGACCCAACGTAGCCGGCGAGCGCACGCTCGAAGTCCTGGACCATCTGCCCCATGCTGAGAAAGTCAGAGCGAAGGACTTGGTTTACGAGTCCGATCTCCACACCGCTGATGTCGGGGCGGGCCATGGCTATCACTCGGCTGTCGCCTCCTGCCAGTGGACCGCCGGGACGACCAGTTGGAAGAGCCCGTTCTTCACGGCCTCCCCGTCGCCGGCCGCGGCGCGGTCCACGAGTTCGTCGATGTCCCGGGAAAGGAGGGGCCAGGGCACGACCCTCTGCGAGGCGATGTGGATCCTCTCGCTGGCCGTGGCGCTGATCTCCTCGTAAGCCGTCAATAGCTCCTCGTGCAGCCTCTCGCCCGGCCGGAGGCCGGTGAACTCGATGGGGATGTCTCCGGGCGCCTTACCCGCGAGGCGGATGACGTTCTCCGCCAGCTCGAGCATATTGAGCGGCGTGCCCATGTCCAGCACCAGGACCTGACCGCCTTTGGCCACGGCCACGGTCTGGATGAGCAACTGGCAAGCTTCCTGGACGGTCATAAAATAGCGGGTCGCCTCGGGGTCGGTCACGGTCACGGGACCCCCGCGCTCCACCTGCTTCTGAAAGAGCGGCAGCACGCTGCCGCGGCTGCCGAGGACGTTGCCGAAGCGGACGACGACGAAGGTGGTCGGTCCCTGACCGTTGAGACTCTGGACGATCATCTCACCCACTCGCTTGGAGGCCCCCATCACGCTGCAGGGTCTGACGGCCTTATCCGTGGACACATAGACGAAGGTCCTCGTCCCGGCCGCCAGGGCGGCCAGGGCCATGTTCCGCGTCCCCAGGACGTTGTTCTTGATGGCTTCTTCCGGGTTACTCTCCAGGATGTGCACGTGCTTGTGGGCCGCCGCGTGGAAGACGATTCCCGGCCGGAACCGCGAAAAAACCTGGTTCATCCGGTCCTCGTCCCGGATGTTGCCCAGGACGAGTTCGTAGGGGACGCGGGTGTGCTCCAGGTCCAGGTCGACGCAGAGGTCGTGCAGCTGGTTCTCCTCGTTGCCGAGGAGTACGAGGATCCCCGGCTGGAGCCGGTTCAACTGTCGGCAGAGCTCGGAGCCGATGGAACCACCCGCGCCGGAGACGAGGACCGTCTCCCCGCGGACTCGTTCCCCCGCCTCGTCGAGTTGGACGTTAATGGGCTCCCGCCCCAGGAGGTCTTCCGGGCGGATGTCCCGGACGCTCGCCAGGTCCACCTGGCCGTTGATCAGCTCGTAGAGCCCCGGGACCAAGCGCACGTGCGCTCCCGTTCGGTTGGCCAAGCGGATCCATTCGCTCGTGACCTTCCGGCTCGCGGAGGGCATGGCGATGATGATTTCGTCCACGTGTCGTTCCCGGACTTCCCGTTCCAGTTCCTCCCGCCCCGCGACAACCGGGAGACCGGCGACATACATCCAGCGCTTGCCCGGGTCGTCGTCGGCGAAGCCCACCGGCAGGAGACCTGTCTCCGGGTGGCGCCGGAGTTCGCGCGTCACCATCCGGCCGGCTTCGCCGGCACCGACGATCAGGACGCGCTTCCCGGCGACCCACGGCCGACCTTCGCCGGCCATCCAGAGCCGGATGAGGAAGCGATGCCCGACCGTGAAGAGGAGGGTCACCAGGGCGGACAGGAGGACGGCTCCCCGGGAATAGCTACCGCCCAACCCGTAGTGGGCTAGGAGCCAGACCGACGCGGTAGCCAGACCGCTGGCCGCCGCCAAGCGCACCATGTCGCCCTCGCCGGCATAGCGCCAGAGGCGGCGATAGAGGCCGAAGGCCGTGAAGAAGATGAGGTAGGCCAGGTTCACGGGCAGGAGCAGGGTCACCCAGGGCCTCCAGAACGCCCCGGGGATCGCCCCCTCGAACCGAAAGAGGAACCCGAGGATCCAGCCCAGGCTGACGGAGGCAAGGTCGAACACGACCAGCCACGCCGTCCGCGCGGCTTTGCTATTGGGCCAACTACCGGTATCCCCAGCCAGGCGGGAGTCGGACTCTGCCTCAGTCGTATTGGGCAACCACATACCACCTTGTATACCATTATTGGGCAAAGAGTGAGGTTAGTTTTCGCTAGGAAGCGAGGTACTCCTGTGCAATTTCGATAATCGATAAGAAATTGTAATCAAACTGCCCCATACAAGGGACTCTTGTAATTCGATTCCTTTTGGGAGGATAGTTGGACAGAACGCCGAATTTTGAGAGCAGCAGGGTATTCGTTTCTTAGGGGGACAGTAGATGCGGAAACTCACCGGTCTTCTGCTGGTCGTCGCCCTCCTGGTGCTGCCGGTCGCTCCGGTCTGGGGGAGTTCCGTGACCGATTCGATCTACCGCTTGCCGCAGCCCGGCGTCCCGTTCACGCAGCCCGTCGGCCCGTTCACCGACATTTCCACGCTCAAGGACGGCAAAGTCGTCTGGCACTGGGCCGCGTCCGAGGTGCTGGCTGCCTACAGCGCCGGGCTCATCAAGGGCTATCCCGACGGGACTTTTCGGCCAGAGGCCAGCATCACTGTGCAGGAGTTCACGGCCATCGCGATCCGGTTCCTCGGGCTGGAGAAGAGCCTGGATCCGGCGGCCACGCTGCCGGCGGGCTACAAGGCCGACGCTTGGGCCGTCCCGGCCGTCGCCAAGGCGGCCGCGCTGGGCCTGCTGGGCCGCGCGGACACGACCAAGCCCATCACCCGTGAGCTGGCCGCCTCGATCCTGGGCAAGAGCCTCGGCCTGCAGCCCAATTCCGACCCGCTTCCTTTCAAGGACACCGCGAGCATCCAGTCGTCCTACCGGGGCATGGTCGGAGCCATGGTCAAGGCCAAGCTCATGGTTGGCTTCACCGACAATACCTTCCGCCCCGGGAATCTCTTAACCAGGGCGCAGGCGGCGGTGCTCTTTGTCCGGGCCCTCAACTACGGAAAGTAGCTCGCCGGGCCTCATCGCTCTGCGGGTGGCGTTGGGCGGCGTTCTCGTCGCGGCTCTGGCTTGGGGAGGGCTCTTCTTCCCCCTCGCCCGGCTAGTGGTTCAGGTCTCGTTGTGGCTGCTCCTGGCCGGGTGGCTGCTCTTAGCCGCCTGGCCCTGGCGTCGGGGCCCCTCTCAGCCCGTGTCTCGCCGGCCCGTGACCTGGACGGGCGGGCTGCTGACCGGCTTGGCGCTCCTCGCCCTGGTCTACGCCGCCGCGACGCCGCGGGCCATCGAACCCGGGGCGGCCGTCACGTCGACCCTCGAGGCCTTCTCCGCCCTGGCCTTTGCCCTTCTCCTCGTCCGGGCGCTGCCGGGCGGGCGCGGGGCCGCCCTTCCGCTCGGGGCCATCGTCGCCGCCGCGACCGGGTTGACGGTTGTCTCCCTGCTCGGAGCGGGCGGCTGGTTCGCCCTGCCTCTGGCCTTGGAGAACGGCCGTCTCTCGGGAACCATCGGTTACCCGAACACCTTCGCCATCATCCAGCTCGTCGGGCTGCAGCTCGTCACGGGGGCCATTTGCGGCGCCGACCGGTCCTGGAGACGTCTCGGCCTCGCCCTGGCCGGCAACGTCCTCGCCACGGGACTCCTCCTGACCTACTCCCGGGCCGGCTATCTCGCCCTGCCCTTCGGCCTGTTGGCCACCTGGCTGGCCCTGCCCGCCGGGCGCCGGGCGGGGTGCGTCGTCGTGGCCCTCGTCCTGCTCGGGCCGCCCGTCCTCGCCCTGCGGGGCATCTCGGCCAATCTGGCCATAGCGAACCCGATCAGCGCGGCCCGCTGGCTGGCCTTCTCGCTGGCCATCACTCTCGCGGGGCTGGGGTGCTTGGAGTCGCTGCGCCTGGGCGTGCCTCGTCTGGCGCGGGCCTGGGGCGCCCGTCGCCTGGCCGCGGCGGCCGTGGCGCTCGCCCTCGTCCTGGCGGGCCTCGGCTGGGCCGGCTTCCTTGTTCCCGGCGTGGGAGCACGCGTCGCCCAGACTCTCGCCGAGATTCGCCCCGAACCGCTTCTGGCCCGAGTGGCCCTCATCAGCGCCGATACGCAGGTGATTGGGCGGCTCCAGTTCTACGCCGATGCCCTGCGGATGTTCGCCGAGCGACCGCTCCTGGGCTGGGGGGGCGGCGGCTGGGCCGGCGCCTACGCCATGTTCCAGCCCTACTTCTACATCTCCAACCTGGCCCACAGCCACTTCCTCGAAGTGGCCGTCGCGACGGGCACGCCGGGCCTGCTCGTCTTCGTGGGGCTCTGGCTTGTCTTCGGGCTGTCGGTCTGGCGGGCCCGTCGTCGGGTGGCGCCCGCGAATCGCGGCCTGCTGGCGGGCGTGGCCGGGGCCGGGGCGGCCCTGGCCCTGCATTCGTCGCTCGACTTCGACCTCTCCTTCTTCGGGGTTTTCTTGGTCCTGGTCGCGCTGTGGTCGGTTGCGGCCGTTTGGGCCGGCGACGAAGCCATCCCTGCGGTCCTCGCTGGGCCCCTGCGGGCGGGTCTGATGGTCGCTGCCCTTGGAGCCCTGGTCGTCTGCGGCCTGGCGGCGCTGGGCCAGGTCAGGCTCGCCTCCGCCGAGGCGGCCTGGGGGGCCGGCGACCTCGGCCGGGCCGAGGCCGGTTTCGCCGCGGCCGCCCGCCTCGACCCCCTCAGCGCGACCTGCAAGCGGGAAAGTCTCTCTTTCTACCTGACCCTCTACCGGTGCCAGCCGGGGGACGAACTCGGGGCCAAGGTTGCGGCGGCCGCCGGCGACCTCGCCCGGGCCGACCGCTACTTCTCGCCCAACATCTCCCTCACGGCCGAAGGCTACCTCGCCACAGGCCACTGGTCCGAGGCCGTGACCCAGGCCCGCTTGGCGGTGGCGCGTCAGCCCTACTATGGTGGAAACTACGACCTCCTTGGGCCGGCTCTCGCCGGCCGCCTGCTGGAACTGCTGGCCGGCGGAGACCTCGTGGCGGCCTCGGCCACGGCCCAGGAGTTGGCGAGCCTCCCCGCCGTCGTCGAGCGACGCCGGGCCGAAGCTCTTGGCCGTCTCGGCGAAGGCCCCCGTTCGAACGCTCAAATCCAGGTGACCCCGCGCCTGGCCCTCGAGGCGGCGAAGGCCCGCTACTTCTTCCGAGACTGGAACGGGGCGCAGACCCTGCTCGACGTGGCCAAGAAGGACATCGCCCTCACTCTGGAGTGGGGGCGATGGTCGTATCTCGTTGCCGAAGCCATGGTCCAGGCGGGTGTCCCCGGGGCCGAGGCCGGCCTGGCGCGGCTCCGCGGTCTCCCCTACCTGCGCTTTATCCAGGAGCAGCCGGAGTATCAGCTGGTCAAAGGACTCCCCTTCCTCATGGGCCACTGACCTAGCCGGCCCGGCAGCCTGCGACGGCGGGGCGTCCGTCTGGATGTACGTGAGCTGTCCGCCCGGGTAGAGCCCGTTACTCGCCGGCGTGCCGGCCGTAGTTCCAGTTCGTGGTAGCCCTGCTGGCCCTGGAAGATGTACTTGCTGTACATCCCAGACTTGCTCGTCGCATCAAGGAGGAGATCCTAGGTCTCACCCGACCCGACAAGTTGCGCGGCGGCCGTCGAAGACCGGGTCGGCCACCCCTTCGCCTTCTACCAGCGCATCGGGTTCGAGGTCGTCGGCGGCCATGCTGGCCGCGGCGGGCGTGACCGACCCGCACGACCTCGGCTGGGACGAGGACGCCGAGCCCGAGGCCTGCTGGGTAGCCCTCCCGACGGTGGTAGATGAAGCCGCCGGAGGCAAGGTCGAACGCGACCAGCCACGCTACCCGCGCGGCTTTGCTATTGGGCCAGCTACCGGCATCACCAGCCCGGCGGGAGTCGGACTCTGCATGCGACCTGTTTAATGAGAAGTCATTTACAGAATCCCCCATACCGGGCTCTTTGTCTTTTATTACCTTTTGAAGGGACAATTGGATAGAGTGCCGAATCTTGAGAGCAGCAGGATACTCGCTTGTTAGGGGGACAGTAGATGCGGAAACTCACCGAGCTTCTGTTGGTCGTCACCCTCCTGGTGGTACCGGTTCTCCCGAACGGCTGTAGTATTACCATTCGCGTGCCCCCTTTTGTTTACGAGTTGCCGCCGCCCTCGCCCTGGGTCGTCCCGATCGACATTGGCGGCAATAACGTCCGGCACTGGGCCGCGTCTTCGGTGCTGGCCGTCTACAGCGCCGGGCTCATCAAGGGCTATCCCGACGGGACTTTTCGGCCAGACGCCAGCATCACTGTGCAGGAGTCCACGGTCATCGCGATCCGGTTCCTCGGGCTGGAGCAAAGCCTGGATCCGGCGGCCACGCTGCCGGCGGGCTACAAGGCCGACGCTTGGGCCGTCCCGGCCGTCGCCAAGGCGGCTTCGCTGGGCCTGCTGGGCCCCGCAGACACGACCAAGCTCATCACCCGTGAGCTGGCCGCCTCGATCCTGGGCAAGAGCCTCGGTCTGCAGCCCAATTCCGACCCGCTTCCTTTCAAAGACACCGCGAGCATCCAGTCCTACCGGGGCATGGTCGGAGCCATGGTCAAGGCCAAGCTCATGGTCGGCTACCCCGACAATACCTTCGGCCCCGGCGGTCTCTTGACCAGGGCGGAGGCGGCGGTCCTCTTTGTCCGGGTCCTCAACTACAAGAAGTAGCTCGCCGGGCCTCATCGCTCCGCGGGTGGCGTTGGGCGGCTGTTCCGCATCTTATCGAATCGTGCTTGACGGTTGCCGCCAGTCGGTGGTAACCTTTCGGCAATAAGGTTCTCCGGCCGTGACCGGGACTAGTAGGCGCTGGACCTGAGGCTTAGAAGCGAGTCGGGACTGGTGGGAGCCCGGCGCCGAGGGTGCGCCGAATGGACCCGCGAGCCGCAGGCCGAAAGGGCTCTTGCCCGAGTAGACCCTGCCGGCATCCCCCCGTTACAGGGGATAGGGTATGAGGGTGGCGCAAGCCCGCCCCGTACCCGACTGAGCGGAGTCCGCCACGCAATCCGGCGGGCTCAAGCGGGGTGGCACCGCGGAAGCCTAGGCTCCCGTCCCCATTAGGGGACGGGAGCTTTTCGCTTTCCGGGGCCAAGGCCCGCGCGTCAAGGCGGAGACCACGAGAGGAGTTGGCCAAGATGTCGGAAGACAAGACCCGCAAGTTCATCCTGACCGAAAAGGAGATGCCGACAGCCTGGTACAACGTGGCCGCCGACCTGCCGTTCCGCCTGGCGCCCCCGTTGCACCCCGCGACGCTCCAGCCGCTCGGACCGCAGGACCT
>Ga0315288_10001776_pt1 | contig 27953 bp, 22 predicted proteins | sample YL17G11_20_MG_FD_203454 | JGI IMG/M metagenome (GOLD analysis project Ga0315288, IMG submission 203454) | Sediment microbial communities from Yellowstone Lake, YNP, Wyoming, USA - YL17G11_20 | ecosystem: Environmental > Aquatic > Freshwater > Lake > Sediment | place: USA: Wyoming | collected... | reverse complement strand
CACCAGAATGAGGAACGCCTCCAGAATCGCCACCACCCACAACATTCGGTGGGCCATGCGATGCTCCTCTCCCTGCCCCTCCTCGCTCTCGCGGGGCATAGGATAGCGTGGCTGAAGGTCCGATGCAAGAGGCAAGCGGGAAAATGGGGGGAGAAAAATGGTGTCAGGAACCTTTTCCCGGGAAAAATGGTGTCAGGAACCTTTTTCGGCCCTTGACTTGCCGCCGGGCCGGGCGCACCTTGGCCCCCATGGCGACGCCCGTTCCTATCCTGGTCATCACCGGTCAGACGGCCACGGGCAAGGAGCGCCTCGCCGTGGCCGTCGCCGAGCGTCTCGGAGGCGAGATCCTCTCGGCCGACTCGATGAAGGTGTACCGCGGGATGGACATCGGGACCGCCAAGGCGCCGCCCGACGTTCGCCGCAAGGTGCCGCACCATCTCGTGGATGTGGCCGATCCCGGCGAAACATTTTCGACGGCTTGGTGGGTCGATTTGGCCGATGCCGCCGTCGCCGACGCGACCGCTCGCGGGCGCGTGGCAATCGTCTCCGGCGGGACGGCGCTCTACCTGAAGGCGCTCCTGGAGGGTCTCTTCGAGGGGCCGGCGGCGGACGAGCGGGTCCGCGCGCGCCTTTCGGCCGAGGCCGAGGCGGAAGGGGCGGACGCCCTGCATCGGCGCCTGGCGGAAGTGGACCCGGCGGCGGCCGGGCGAATCCATCCGAACGACCTCCGGCGAATCATCCGCGCGCTCGAGGTGTGGGAACTGACCGGATCGCCCATCTCAGCGCTTCAGACGCAGTGGGGCAGTCGCCGCGAACGTTACCGGCCGCTCCTCGTGGCCCTCCGGCGGTCGCCGGAGGACCTGGACCGGAGGATTGAGGCGCGGGTTCGCCGGATGGCCGAGGCGGGCCTCGAGGACGAGGTGCGCCGGCTCGCGGACCGGCCGGGGGGATTGGCCCTCGGCCCAAGGCAGGCGCTCGGCTATGCCGAGGTCCTGGAGCATCTGGCCGGCCGAATCACCTGGGACGAGACGCTCGAGGCGATTCGTCTACACACGCGCCAGTTCGCGCGGGCCCAGATGAAATGGCTTCGGCGGTTCGAGGGTCTCGTCTGGCTCGATGCCGCGCCCGACACGCCCACGGATGGGCTCGCCGACCGCGTGGAGCAACTCTGGGACGAGCACGCGGGGAGAACGGCACCATGACCCGGCGGAAAGGGAAGGGCTGGTCCATGCAGAAGGCCGCGGCGATGGCGTGGGCCCTGGCGGCACTGGTGGCCGTGGCGGTCGGCCACGCCGGCGCGCCGGCGGCGGCGGGCGGCGAGGCGCCGCGCGTCCCGCTCATCTACTCCACCGACCTCTATCCCCCGCACGTGGACCTGGACGACCACTTCGACCTGGCCCAGGTGTTCGCGATGCCCGAGTTCGACGTCCGGGCGATCATCCTGGACGTGAACGGGGAGGTGGCCCGGGCCGGCCGCCCGGCCGTCGAGCAGATGATTGCCCTGACGGGCCGCCGCGTGCCGTGGGCGCTCGGGCTCAAGAGCGCTCTGGCGGGCCCGGGCGACAAGGCGCTCGACCAGCCGGCCGAGTTCCAGGCCGGGGTGACACTCATCCTGAAGGTCCTGGCCGAGGCCGCCGGCCCCGTAACCGTCCTCACGACCGGCAGCGTGCGCGACGTCGTCGCGGCCTTCAACCGCGACCCGGTCCTGTGCCGGGAGAAGATCCGCGGCGTGTACGCCAACATCGGCAGCGCGGTGGTCGGCGGCGGGGAGTATAACGTTCGCCTCGATGCCGCATCGTACCGGGCGCTCCTGGCGTCGGGCCTGCCGGTCTTCTGGTTCCCCTGCCTTCCGGAGGCGCACCCGGGGGCCACGTTCTGGCGGTTCGACTTCGGGCCGATGTTCGAGGGCGACACCGTGCCCGCCGGTCTGCGGTGCTACTTCACCTACGCCATGCGGAAACTCGACCCCCGCACGTTCGAGCCCGTGGCGGCGCTGGCCGACGCGTCGCTGGCGGCCGTCCGGCCGAAGGGGCCCAAGGAGATGTGGTGCACGCCCAGCCTCCTCGCGGCGGCCGGGCGCAAGGTCTACTGCGTCGGCCCGGACCAGTGGGTCGCCGCGGCCGCGCCCCCGCCCGGCGCCACCGAGGAGAAGGTCTTCGAGTTCGTCCCCGCGCGGGTCGAACTGGACGATGCCGGCAAGCCCACGAAAGTCGAGTACCAGGCGGCCGACGCCAACGTCACGGCCTTCCGGAGGCCGGACGTCGAACGCTACGGCAAGGCGATGAACCGTTGTCTCCTCGACCTCTACCGGAACTTCCCCGTCGCGGGGAAGGCCGCGGAGGCCAAGCGCCCGAAAGGGGAATGACCATGGCAGGTGCGATACCGACGCGCGACGAAGCGATGGCGCTCGTGAAGGAGTTCAACAAGAGCGAGGGCCTCATCAAGCACGCCCTGGCCGTCGAGGCTGTCATGCGGTACATAGCCCGGAAGCGCGGCCAGGACGAGGAGACGTGGGGCGTCGTCGGCCTCGTCCACGACCTGGACTACGAGCGGTTCCCCGACCAGCACTGCAAGAAAACCGAGGAGATTCTCCGCGAGCGCGGCTGGCCCGAGGGCCTTGTCCGGGCCGTCGTCTCGCACGGCTACGGGCTCTGCACCGACGTCGAGCCCCAGACCGAGATGGAGAAGGTCCTCTATGCCATCGACGAACTGACAGGCCTGGTCGTCGCGACCGCGCTCGTGCGCCCGTCGCGGTCCGTCATGGACATGGCCGCCAAGAGCGTCCGCAAGAAGTGGAAGGACAAGGCGTTCGCGGCAGGCGTCAACCGCGCGGTCATCGAGGACGGCGCCCGGCGTCTCGGCATGGACCTCTCGGACCTCATCACCGACACGATCATGGGCATGCGCGAGGCGGCCGAGGAACTCGGCCTGGCGGGCCCAGCCAAAGTCTGACAAGACGATGCCTCACGCCAAGGTTGCGAGGGACGGGCGCGCCCACGTCGAGACGGGCCACGTTTAGCCGCCGCGCTTGCGCGGCGTGTGTTGTTCCGGCCGGCGAACCTGTTGCCCCGCGCGCCCGCGTTCGCTTATAATCAGTCCGGGCCCGGCGCGCCGGGATTCTCAACCCTTGTGGAAAATTGGCATGGCGGAGCGGGACTATTACGAGGTGCTCGGCGTCCCCCGTGGGACGAGCCAGGAGGACGTCCGCAAGGCCTATCGCGGACTCGCCCGCAAGTTCCATCCCGATCTGAACCCCGGCGACGCCGAGGCCGAACGACGGTTCAAGGAACTCGGCGAGGCGTACGAGGTCCTCTCGGACCCCAAGAAGCGCAAGGCCTACGACCAGTTCGGGCGCGAAGGCGTCCGGGCGGGCGCCGCCGCCGGGGCCGGGCCGTCCGGAGTCCGCTACACCTGGACCGGCGAAGGGTCGCCGTTCGAGGACGTGGCGTTCGAGGCGTTCGCCGGTTCGGGCGGCCAGGCGGGGAGCATCTTCGAGGAAATCTTCAGCCGCCTGGGCGGGATGCGCGGCCGGCGCGGGGCCCAGCGGGCGGCGGTCGCCGGCCGGAACCTCGAGAGCGAAATCGAATTGTCGTTCGACCAGGCGGTGGGCGGCGTGCGGACGAGCGTTCTCGTGCAGCGTCCGGTCGGCGACGGGCGTGTGCGGCGCGAGCACCTCCGGATTAACGTTCCGGCGGGAGTCCGGGACGGCCAGCGGATCCGCCTCCGCGGCCAGGGCGCGCCGGGCGCGGGCGGGGCGCCCGCCGGCGACCTGTACCTGAGAGTCCGCGTCAAGCCGCACCCCTATTTCCGTGCCGAGGGGCGCGACGTGACCATCGACGTGCCGATCTCCGTCGCCGAGGCCGCCCTCGGCGCAACGGTCGAAGTGCCGACCGTTCACGGCCGAACGAGCGTTCGCATCCCGCCGGGCACGGCGGGCGGGGCGAGACTGCGGCTGAAAGGTCAGGGCCTGCCCGACGCCAAGGGCGACTCGCGCGGAGACGAGTACTGCGTCATTCGCATCGTGCCGCCCAAACGCCTCGACGAACGCCAGAAGCGCCTGTTTGAGGAATTGCGCGAGGCCGAGGGCCCGGGCCCCCGGGCCGATGTCCCCTGGGCCGCCGAGACCGACAGCCGAAAGGCGCGCCGGGACGGCACCGCCGACAAGGACCGTTAGCGCTCTGTGACACATCAACGGATGGGTGCGAACCACACAATGACGAATGCCGAAGCACGAATGACGAATCAAACGGCAAGCCCGAATGACGAAAGGGCGCGCCTGGCGCTTCGTCATTGCCGTTTCGTCATTCACTCGTCATTCGGATTTCGTCATTCGTCATTGCAGCCAGGAACCTGCTTTCCGAGCAGCGCGAAAGCGTGGCACCCATCCATTGACGAGTCACGGAACACTAGCGGGGAGCATGCCCATGAACACGCCGAACGAACCTGAGACGTATTCGGTGGAGCAGGCGGCCGAGAGGCTCGGTGTCAGCCCCGCCGACGTCGAGTCGTATGTCGAGGAAGGGCTCGTGGAACCGGCGCGGGGGCCTGGCGGGCGGAAGTCGTTCAGCCGGGCGCAGATGCGCCGGCTCTGGACCGTCGTGACGCTGCATCGCGACCTGGGCGTCAACCTGCCCGGGGTAGGGGCGGTGCTGCAACTGCGGGAGCAGTTCGAGCAGATGCGGCGCGATTTGGAGACGCTCGTCGAGATCGTCGAACGCGAACTCGGGCCCGACGCCTGGGACCGCCTCTGGCCCGAAGGCCGGCCCCGGCCGGGCGTCAACATCTCGATCGAGGGCATCTCGGAACCCGGCGCTCCCGAAGGGGGCGAGGCGCAGCAGCACGGGTCGCCGGAACCGGAGGAACGATCGTGAACCACGACCTTGCGTCCTCGCTTGCCTTGAGCGCCCGAGGCGAAGGCTGGGCCTGGTGGATGGTTCTGGTCGCCTGCCTGGTTGTTGTCTTTTTTCTCCTGAGCGTTTTGCGGCGCCGGCTGGACCGGCCGATGGACCACAAGCCGAGCAACACGACCGACGCGTGGGCGGAGGCCGGCCGGCGGCTTTCCGTGAAGCCGGACGACCAGAACGGGCAGGACTCAGAGGAAGAGGATGCCGGATGAGCGATTCGCCTGCGTCGCCGCCCGCTTCGCCGCGAGGCGAGCGAGGCGTGCCCGCGCCACGACCGACGCTCAATCGCCGAGAGCGGCTCCTGGCCGCGAGCGGCTTTCGCGCCGTCTATGCCGCACGCGCCCGCGCGGGCGACGGGCGGCTGGTCGCCTACGCACGCCCGAACGGGCGCGACGTGACGCGGCTCGGCGTGTCGGTGGGGAAGCGGTGCGGCAAAGCGGTCGGGCGGAACCGGGTCAAGCGGCTCCTGCGCGAGGCGTTCCGGCAGGCGCGGGCCGACTTGCCGCGAGGATACGATGTGGTCCTCGTCACGCTCGGCCGGGACTACACGTTTGAGGAGTTGGACCGGCGGATCCGCACGCTTGTGCCCGAGGCCGTCCGGCGAGCCCAGGAGCGTGCGGCCAAGGGGTCCGACACGGAAGGAGCGGCAAGGTGAAGGGGGCGGCCGGAAGGGCGCTCGGGTGGCTGGGATCCCGTGCCGCCGGGCGCCGCGCGCGAAAAGGATAGGTGATTTCACCGCAGAGGCGCAGAGGACGCAGAGAGAGGATTGAGTAACAACAGCAAAAAACGGCGGCTGTTCCCCGATTCTTGTCGTTCTCTGCGCTCTCTGCGTCTCTGCGGTGAAAAAAACCGCTAGTCGGTGACGCCGGCGCGGGCCTTCAGTTGCTCGAGCCGCTCCCGGATGGCCTGGGCCTGCGGCGACTCGGGGTACTTTTCCATCAACTCGACGGCGAGGTTGTAGGCCTCGCGGTGTCGGCCGGTCTGGACGTGTTCGGCGATGCGGGTCTCCCATTCTCGGCGTTCCATGACGGCGGCGTTGCGGCGGAGTTCCTCGACCTGGCCGGCCAGCGCGTGGGCCTCGGGGCTGTCGGCGTGTTTCTCGAGGAGCGACTCCGCGACGCGCAGCGCCTGGCGCCAGTGCCGCCGGGCCGCAAGGTGCTCGATCTCGCGGTACAGGCGCTGCTGCTCCTGGCGACTGCTGCCTTCCTGTTCCAGCCGGACGGTTTCCGGCAGCCGGGCCGCGTCGGGGTTCTCGGGGTACTGTTCGGCCAGGGCGCGCGCCATCTCCATCGCGCGCTCCCACAGTCCCAGGCCCGTGTACCGCTGGATCTGGTCGGTGATGGCGGAGATCTCGGTTTGTTCGTGCTGGCGGAGGGATTCGGAGAGACGGGCCTCGAGTTCGGCGACCTGGTTGGAGTCGGCATAGCGGGCGCGGAACTCTTCGAGCCGTTCCTGGGCGTCGCGGTACTTAGCGGCGTTGATGAGGGCTTCGATCTCGCGCCGAAGGGCCTGCTGGCGGTGTTTCTTCGCCAGTTGCCGCTTCGCACCCTTCTCGTCTTCCCCCAGGAGCGTGTTCTCCATGATCTCCGACAGCAGGCTGACGACTTCCTGGTGGGCCGCGGTTTCCAGTTCCGTACTCCCCTGGCCGCCCTCGCGTTTCTGCTCGAGGGTGCGGAGCGTCCGCTCCATGAGTTTCGCGCTGACCGAGGCGCTGAACGCGTACTTCAAAAGCAGCGCCAGGCACATCGGCAGGACGCCGAGCACCGCGCAGCCGGCGAAAACCCCCGTCGCGAGGACCAATCCCGCGAAGGAAAGTTTTTCCTGAACGGCTTCCAGGATGGCGGCGCCGAGAGCCACCAGGGCGCCGGCCCATGCCGCGATGGCGAAGAGCCAGAGCAGCCATGTCACGGCGCCAGGCCGAGGCAACTCCTTACCGATGGGTTTTCCTTCCGGGAACCGGGTCATGCCGTCTCTCCTTTTTCAAGGTTCGCCTGTTTGGCCGGCCGGCGCTCCCCCGCCTCAGGGGACAGAAAATTCGCCAGGAATTTTCTTGAATGCTCCCGGCCGGGATCCTAACATGTCGTTGTTCATAACTCCGGCCCATCCCAGCGCAAGGGCCTCGCTCGGCGTCTTCGGACGTATGGGCGGGGCCCGATTTTTTTGCGCCGGTGCCGAGCCCTATTCTAACACAGGAGGGGGTTGGAGAAAAGATTTCTGTGCGGGGATTTTCTGGCGGAAAATTCTACGGCGCTACGTGACCCTTTGGCACAGTAGGTTCGCCGCGGGGCTTGCCCCGCGCTCGGAACAGCCAGCGCCCCGCCCCACGACAAGGCTCGGGGCAGGCAAGCGGGGCGGCGAACCCGTCGCGCAAAAGGGTCACGTAGCGCCGTAGGCCTAGCCGTGCCGGCGCCGGCGGACAGCCCAGGTGGTGATTGTCCCCAGGCCGATGAGCAGGAGCGACGCAGGCTCCGGAACTACCGGGACGATGGGAATGGGGCCGCCTCCCCCGCCGCCCCCCCCGCCGCCACCGCCCCCGCCGCCGCCCCCCCCGTTGCCGCCGGGCGGCGTGCCGGAGCCGCTGCCGCCGGACCCGAACTCGTAGGGGCTCGAATCGAGGGGGTACGGGAAAATGGCCAGGCCGGTGGGATGGTTGATCGGGCGTTCGTGCGGCAGCCAGTCGATCGGCAGTTCCGCCGTCCCCACCAGGGCCACCTTCACGTTGCCCGTTTCCTGTCCTTGCGAGGCCACGACCGAGATGTTCATGCCCATCTGCGAGAGGAACGTCGGCAGGACGCCGAGGTCCAGCCCGACGGCCATGGCCGTCTGCGATTCCTGGGCGGGTGTTTCGACGGGTCGCCGGCCGAACGCGTCCGTTCCGGAGCCGATGTCGGCCGAGTCCACGCGCGTCCGGTGGTCCACGGCCATGTAGGCGTGAGGTTCCAGGCCGGGGCCCTCGAAGGCCGCCGCGCCGGCGGGTATCTCCAGCGCCAGCATCATCTCGACGTTGACGTGCGGCCGGATGTAACTGATGGCGGATTCATTCGCGAGGATCCAGTTCGCGATGGAGCCGTCGGGCTTGCCGTTCATGTACCGGCCCATGCCGCCGGGACCGAGCGCCAGGACCGCTGCGTCCGAGAGGGGATTGGCCCGCTCGTCCGACGCCGCATGCGACAGACCCGTGACCTCGGGATACACGAACGACGCCAGGCCGGCGGGAGCGGCCAGTTCGGCCGGCGCCTCGAACACCACGGTGCGAGGGGCGCCCGCCGCCATCCACGCGGAATCCTCAGCCGCCGGATCCAGCGGGCGTGCGGCCCAGCCCCTGAAGATCTGGCCACCGGCCGGCGCCAGGTACACTTCAACGAGTTCCTGACCGTCGGCCGTTAGGGCGACGGACGGCCCGAAACCGCCCGGAGTCCTGCCTTCAAAGAGGTTCCCGTCGGGGATGCTGGCGCCGGCGCCCACGCCCGCCAGCCAGAGGCCCGCCGCGATCCCCAACGCCGCCCGACAAGTGGACTGAAACATGGCTACCGCTCCTTTTTGTCCTTCGGGGGAGCGGGGGACGATATGCCGCGCCGACGGCGTGAAGAGAAACCACGCACGGCGCAAAGTCCCGCCACATTGGAGGGCACTATCGCTTAGCCCGCTTTCCCCGGGTGCATCTCGGCAGAGATACTCAACCCTGCCGTTGACATTATACACAAGAACGGCGGAAATGCAAATTTCCGAGAAAGATTCCGGCCGGCGGGGCGGATAAAGGGCCCCTATTGGCCGAATAAGCCGATTTTCGGCCTTTTAGATTCTGCTCTTCCAGCCCAGCCGGTCCGGACGGAATGCCGGCGGGAACGTCCGATAACCTGCTGCCCGGCCAACCGCAGAGCGGGCGCCTTTCAAAGCCCGCAGATGAGCCCCGGCGCGCCGGGACTCATCTGCGGGATGCGCGCCGTTCACATTTAGCCGCCGCGCTTCCGCCGTTGCCAAGGCTATGGCGGACAAGTGCGCGGCGCGTGCCCCCTCAATCACGCAGTTCCACGTGCCAGTACGCCGCGTCCAGAAACTGCTGCCACGACCGATACTTCGGGTCCCGGGCGTGCAGCGTGATGACCGGGCTGAAGCGCGGCGCCTTCGGTTCGCGCACCAGGTTCATGCCCGCCTCCGCCGGGGTCCGCCCGCCCTTGCGCACGTTGCACTCCAGGCAGGCGCAGACGACGTTGCTCCAGACGGTGTGTCCGCCTCGGCTCCGGGGGATGAGGTGGTCGATCGAAAGGTCCGAGGTGCGGAACTTCCGGCCGCAGTACTGGCACCGGCTCGAATCGCGCGCAAAAAGGTTCCGACGGTTTAGCCGCACACGCGTCTTGGGAATCCGGTCGTAGCGCACCAGGCGGATGACGCGCGGGACGGCCAGGTCGAACCGCACCGTCCGGATCCACTCCTGGTGCAGCGCCGGCTGGAACTTCCGCCGGTATTGCGAGAGTTCAGCCCACGAGGAAAAATTGTAGCAATTGTACGATTCGTCCTCGACCGACACGACCTCCGCCACCTGTTTCCACAACAGGACAAACGCGTGCCGCGAGCGGATCACCCGCACCGCCATGAACAGGCGGTTCAGCACCAGGACGCTCGAGTCCAGGGCGCTGTGGGCCGGCGCTGCCAATGCCATGGCGTGGCTCATCTCTGCTGTCCTCATGCGCGTGAATCACCCCATACTATAGACCCAACGCCCCCCCTTGTCCACAGTCTCCTTGCTTTCTGCGGCCCCGTGGTCCGCCTGCCCGCCATAGCCCGAAGGGCGGCGGGTCCGCCGTTCAATCCGCACTCCGCATTCCGTGTTGGCGAGACTTTGGACTTTGAATCCGCCACGGCGGGAGGTTCGGCTTCAAGGGTGGGAAGAGGAAAAGGAAATGAGTATGGCGTTCCCGGATTTCGCCCCGGATTTCCGGATTTCCGCGCGCGGCACCAGGTCAGCTGTCACGGCTCTTGAACTTGGCTTGTCCCCATGCACCCGCCACCGGAGTCAAGGAAACACTTCGCCGCCAGGGCTGTGGAATTTCCCGGAAGGTATGCTTGCAATCCGTGCGTGCGCCCGCTATCCTTTCGCCCGCCAGGCTGACCAGCAACTTTGCGGGGTACGCTTCGCAGGGCGGACACGCGTTAGGGGAGAAAAAAGTGAACCACAGAGCATTTGCGCGCCGCCAGATCGCCGCTATCCGCCGCACCGTCGGCAAGGGCCGGGCCATCAGCGCCCTGTCGGGAGGAGTCGACAGCGCCGTCGCCACGGTCCTTGCGCACCGCGCGCTCGGCAAGCGCCTCAAGGTCATCTTCATCGACGACGGCCTGATGCGCGAGGACGAACCGCGCCAGGTCCAACAGGCCTTCGCCCGGCTCGGCATCCAAGTCCGGATCGTCCGCGCGGCGGGGAAGTTCTTCCGCGCCCTGCGAGGCATCACGGACCCGGAGAAGAAGCGCAAAGCCTTCCGCGACACCTTCTACAAGGTCTTCCAGAAAGCGGTGCGAGCCTCCGGCGCCCAGTTCCTCGTCCAGGGGACCATCGCGGCCGACATCGTCGAAACCCGCAAGGGCGTCAAGACGCAGCACAACGTGCTGGACCAGATCGGCATCAGCGCGAAGGGGCGTTACGGCTACGCGACGATCGAGCCCCTCAAGACGCTCTACAAGCCCGACGTGCGGAAGGTCGGCCGGGCCCTCGGCCTGCCGAGAAGCCTTTACTCCCGCATGCCGTTCCCGGGACCGGGTCTGGCGTGCCGATGCCTCGGCGAGGTGAACCCCGAGCGCATCGTGATCGTCCGCGCGGCCTGCAAGATCGTCGAGGAGGAAACGAGGCGCTTCAAAAAGTTCCAGGCGTTCGGCGTGCTTCTGGAGGACCGGGCGACGGGGGTGACGAAGGACGGGCATCGGCGTTTCGGCCACATCATTGCCGTCCGCTGCGTGGATTCCGAGAACGCGATCACAGCCACGGCGACGAAATTGCCCTGGCCCGTGCTCCTGAAAATCCAGAATCGGATCTACCGGGAGATCCCGTCCGCAACGAAAGTCGTGTACGATCTGAGTCCGAAGCCGCCCAGCACGATTGAGTACATCTAGGCGTTCGCGGCCAAGCAGACGCCGGGTCCCGGCGCGCCGGGACGGAGACCGTATGAGCGGAAACAAGGCGGCGCTGATTCTCGAGGACGGCACGGCGTTCGAAGGCAAGCCCTTCGGCGCCGCCGGCGAAGCCCTTGGAGAAACCGTTTTCACCACCGGCGTCGTCGGGTACCAGGAACTCCTCACGAACCCCTCCTACGCCGGCACCATCGCCGTCTTCACGTACCCGATCATCGGCAGTTACGGCGTCAACGACGAGGACAACGAATCCGACGGCGTTCACGTCCGCGGCATCGTCGTCCGCGAATACAGCCGAACCTTCTCGAACTTCCGCGCGACAGGCTCACTCGAAGATTTTCTGAAGGAGCACGGCGTCGTCGGCATCCGCGAGGTGGACACGCGCGCCGTCACCGTTCGCTTGAGGGACCACGGCGAGATGCGGGCGGCCATCGTCTCCGGCGACTTCGACGTAAAGGCGATCGCCAGAAAACTCAAGAAGACCCCCTCCCCCTTCGGCGAGACAATCGTCGAGGGACTGACCTGGGAAGGCGTCCGGCCTCCGAAGGGCCCGACGAAACACCGGATCGTCCTCGTCAACCTGGGCGTGAAGAACAGCCTGCTCGTGCAACTCGCCGCCCTTGGCTGCTCGGTAGACGTTCTGGCCTGCACGGCCTGCGCCGACGAGGTGCTGGCCAGGAAACCCGACGGCGTCATCGTCGCCGGAGGTCCGGGCGACCCGCGCGTCCGGACGCGTGCCGTCAAGGCCGTCGCGGGGCTCCTGGGCAAGGTTCGGCTCCTGGGGATCGGCCTGGGGCACGAGGTGCTCGCCCTCGCCCTCGGATGCAAAGTGAAGCGCATGAAAACAGGCCACCGCGGCGTCAACTACCCCGTCACGGACCTGGCGGGCGGCCCCTCGCTCATCACGGTTCAGCATCACAGTTTCGTGGTGGATGGCGAGCGCTTGCCGAGAGACGTTGCCGTCGCCTACGAGAACCTGAATGACGGGACAGTCGAGGGCATCCGCAGCCGCAAGTTCGACGCGGCGGGCCTTCAGTTCCACCCGTGCCCGGACGAAATAGGCGCGCCGAGCCCGCTCTTGAAGGCATTCTCGGAAGGCGGCCGGCCGCCCGCACGTACGAAGAAACGAGGAAAACGCAAGGCCTGAATGAGGCGGTTTGAGGTCTCGGACTGGAGATCTCAGATTTGAAATCTGAAATTTGAGATCTGAGATTTGAGATCTCAAATCTCAAAGAACGGACAGGGAACGCCCGTGCCCAAGCGCACCGACATCAAGAGCGTGCTGATCATCGGCTCCGGCCCGATCATCATCGGCCAGGCCTGCGAGTTCGACTATTCCGGCTCCCAGGCCTGCAAGGCCCTCAAGGAAGAGGGCTACCGGGTCATCCTCATCAATTCGAACCCGGCGACGATCATGACCGACCCGCGGATGGCCGACCGCACCTACGTCGAGCCCATCACCGCCGAGGTCGTTGAAAAAATCATCGCGCGCGAGCGCCCCGACGCGGTTCTGCCGACCCTCGGCGGCCAGACAGGCCTCAACGTCGCCGTCTTCCTCGCCCGCGCCGGCGTGTACAAGAAGTACGGCGTCGAGGTCCTGGGCGCCAGCCCCGAAGCCATCAGCCGCGCCGAGGACCGCGACCTCTTCAAGAAGGCCATGCAGGAGATCGGCATCCGGGTGCCGGAGAGCGGCATCGCCACCAGCGTCGAAGAGGGTCTGGAGATCGGCCAGCGGATCGGGTTCCCGCTGATTCTGCGTCCGGCGTTCACGCTGGGCGGCGCGGGCGGCGCGACGGCCTATAACCAGGAAGAACTCGCCGCCGCCCTCACCCACGCCCTCACCACGAGTCCCGTCGGCCAGGTGCTCGTCGAGCAGTCGGTCCTCGGGTGGAAGGAAATCGAGTTCGAGGTGATGCGCGATTGCCGGGACAACGTCATCATCATCACCTCGATGGAGAACGTGGACCCGATGGGCGTCCACACGGGCGACTCGATGGTCGTCGCCCCCTCGCAGACGCTCACCGCCAGGGAATATACCGAGTATACCGACCTGTGCCGCCGCATCATCCGCAAGATCGACATCACGAGCGGCGGCATCAACATCCAGTTCGCCGGCAACCCGGACAACGGCGACATTGTCATCATCGAGGTGAACCCGCGTCTGTCGCGCTCCAGCGCGCTGGCGTCGAAGGCCACCGGCTTCCCCATCGCCCGCGTGGCGACGAAACTCGCCGTCGGCTTCACCCTCGACGAGATCCTCAACGACGTCACCGGAAAAACCTACACCTTCTTCGAGCCGACCGTCGATTACTGCGTCTTCAAGATCGCGCGGTTCACCTTCAAAAAGTTCCCGCAAGCCAACCCGACGATCAACACGTCCATGAAATCGGTCGGCGAGGCGATGGCCATCGGCCGCACCTTCAAAGAGGCCCTCCAGAAAGGCATCCGCAGCCTCGAGATCGGCCGCTACGGCCTCGGGTTCGACGGCAAGGACTACCTCGTCCCCGACCCGAGGGACGACGCCGAACTGACCCACAAACTCGTCGTGCCGAATGACATGCGCCACTTCTACGTCAAGACCGCCCTGGAACGCGGATGGACCGTCGAGCGCGTGGCGGACCTCACGAAGATCGACCGGTGGTTCATCGAAAACATCCGCGAGATCCTCTCAACGGCCGGCCGCGTCGCCAAGTACAAGGGCCGCCTCGCCAAAATGCCCGACGACCTGCTGCGCGAGGCGAAGCGGGCCGGCTTCTCCGACGTTCAGGTCGCGTTCCTGACGGGGGCGGGCGAACTCGCCGTCGCCGACGAACGAGAAAAACGCGGCATCCGCCCCGCCTACAAACTCGTCGACACCTGCGCCGGCGAGTTCAGCGCCGACCGCCCCTACTACTATTCCACCTACGAGCCGGTCGACGAGAACCGCATCACACGCAAAAAAAAGATCCTCATTCTCGGCGGCGGTCCGAACCGCATCGGCCAGGGCATCGAGTTCGACTACTGTTGCTGCCACGCCGCCTATGCCGTCAAGGAACTCGGCTACGAGGCCATCATCATCAACTCCAACCCCGAAACCGTCTCCACCGATTACGACACCTCCGACAAACTCTACTTCGAGCCCCTCACGCGCGAGGACGTGCTCGCCATCGTCCGGGCCGAAAAACCCGAAGGCGTCATCGTCCAACTCGGCGGCCAGACGCCCCTGAACCTCGCCATCCCCCTGGAGCGGGCGGGCGTCCGGATCCTCGGCACGAGCCCCGATTCCATCGACCTCGCCGAGGACCGCCAACGCTTCCAGCAACTCCTGGGCGAACTCGGCCTGATTCAGCCGGAGAACGGGACAGCCAACTCGTTCGAGGAGGCCAAGGCCATCGCCGCCGAGATCGGATACCCCGTCGTCGTCCGGCCGTCGTACGTTCTCGGAGGCCGCGCCATGGAGATCGTCTTCGACGAGGACGAACTCGCTCGCTACATGGCCGAGGCCAAGATCGCCTCCGAGGCCCTCGCCGAGCATCCCATCCTCGTCGACAAGTTCCTCGACAATGCCATTGAGATCGACGTCGACGCCGTCGCCGACGGAAAGACCTGCGTCGTCGCCGGCATCCTGGAGCACATCGAGCCGGCCGGCGTCCACTCCGGCGACGCCGCCATGGTCATGCCCCCCATCACCCTCACCGACGAGGTTTTGGAGCGCCTCCGCGAGCACACCAAAGCCCTCGCCCTGGCGCTCGGCGTCAAGGGCCTCATGAACGTCCAGTATGCCGTCCGCGACGACGTCATCTACGTCTTCGAGGTAAACCCCCGCGCCAGCCGCACCGTCCCCTTCGTCTCGAAGGCCATCGGCGTCCCCCTGGCGGCCATCGCCACGAAGGTGATGCTCGGCCACTCGCTCCAGGACCTTGGGTTCACGAAAGAGGTGGCGATCGGCCACTTCGCCGTCAAGGCCTCCGTCTTCCCCTTTGTCCGGTTCCCCGGCGTGGATGCGGTCCTGGGGCCTGAGATGAAGAGCACCGGCGAGGTCATGGGCATCGATTCGTCGTTCGGCGTGGCCTACGCCAAGGCCCAGCAGGGCGCGGGACACGTCCTGCCGCGAGAAGGAACCGTTTTCATCTCCGTCCGCAACAGCGACAAGCGCGAGATCGTCTTCATCGCCAAGAAACTCGAGGACCTCGGCTTCCGTCTCGTCGCCACCGAGGGCACCGCAGCGGCGCTGGCCCACAACGACGTCCGCGTCCGGCGCCTCGAGCGCATCAGCGTCGGCCAGCCCAACGTCCTGGACCTCATGAAGAACCGGGAAGTCCGCCTCGTCATCAATACCGTGAGCGGCAAGACGCCCCGCAAGGATGAGATCACCATCCGCACCCAGGCCATCGCGAACGGGATTCCCCTCATCAGCACCATCGCCGCCGCCGGCGCCTTCGTCAACGGCATCGAGGCCCTGAAGAAGCGCGGCCTGGAGGTCCAGTCTCTCCAGGAATACGGCCAACGCTACAGGCCCCCCAAGGGCCTGCCTTCTCGCCCCCGGCGCGCCGCGGCTCGATCCCGCCCCCCCGCCCGCCGTCACATTTAGCCGGCGGGCTTGCCCGCCGTGTATTGTGCCGTTCGAGCCGTCGGCGGCACGCCGACGGTGATATCCCCCCGCCCCGCCCCCTGCCACGGCGACTTGTCGCGGCGTAGTCCCTGACGGAGCCGGAAGTCAAAGACGAAGTTTACCCGCCTGAGGAGGGTTTACCCGCCTGAGGCGGGCCGGGCCGCCCTTCGGACCCGCCACAGGCGGGTAAATTTCGTCATTTCCTGACCCCCTATCCGTCCGCCGCTTGCCCCGGCGTAGCCCGACTTGTCACGGCGACTTGTCCCGGCGCACCGGGACGAAGACGGATGCGAAAGCGTGCCTCCATGTGCTGCCGTTCAATCCGCAATTTTACCCGCCGAAGGCGGGCCGCAATCGCCCCCGCCCCCTGCGCGCGCCTGTGTGCCACGGCCGGTCTTGCCCGGCCGTGCGTTTGTCCCGCGCGCCGGGTGCCACCCTGGCACGGCTACGGCCGTGCCGTGGCCGGCTGGCGGCTTGCCCGCCAGTGCGTTGTTCGCCCCGCCGAACGCCAAAAAATATAGCGCGGCGGGTGTCCCCCCCGCCCCGCGTTGCCGTCTGCCGTTCCCACATGAAAACTGTTGACTCCAAGAGGGGGTACAGACGATGATTAGGTTAGAAGCGGAATCGGGGGAAGCGCGGTTGCCATACGCGACCGGAAAGGGGGACCAAACCGCCATCCCTGCACACCAGACAATGAGCCCTGACGTGATCGCGCCGCACCTTCGACGGTGCGGCTACAGGGGCGAACTTCTGCGCCGCGACTTCCGTTTTGGCGAAAGCCAGCGGCTCCCTCTCGCCGGGTTTGCGCACGAACCTGCCGATGCCCGTTCGGCATGTGTCGCTGTGGTTGAGGCGGAAGACGATCCGGCGGCGACAGTGACCTCTTGCCGCCTGATGGGCGCCCCCATTGTCTTCGTGTGCCACCGCGCGGAGATGCAGTGGTGGCAGCAGTCGCGAGAACAGCCGGTTCTAATGGGCAGGCCGGTCCCAGCCTCCGGGATGAAGTCCTTCTTTGCGGACCACAGGCACGAATTCGCCCCGCAAAAAGTCTACCGCGCCAAGACCCGCGCGCTCTTCGAAAAGCAATATCAGCTAGACTTCGTAGACATAGGCTTGATGCCGCTGGTCGAGAGCGAGATTGGCAGGAAACTCGGCGAACTCATCGAGCGCGGCGTTCGCAGGCTGCGGAAGGCCCTTCACCTGAGCCTAGTGTCCCCAGAAGAGGGCCATTGGCTCCTCAAGTCAGTGTTCTGGTTGGTCGCGGCCAAGATCTTGCGCGACAAAGAGGTGCCAAGATTCACGAGCCTGGACCTGGGGGGCGTAGAGGAAGTGTACAGGCGCCTGGCCAAGCATTACGGCGCAGAGGCTATTCCGGTGCCGGATAACCATCGCCGGGAGGCGTTGGCGACCATCGCGCGGGATATCGAGGACTTCGCACACTTGGGCCATGTCACAACCGAGTCGTTGTCCTACGTTTACGAGAACACACTGATTTCAAGAGAGACCCGTTCGGCGCTGGGCACGCACAGCACGCCCTCCTATCTCGTCGATTACATGGTATGGCAACTGGTGCACTGGATTGAGGAGATTCCTCCGGTAGATCGACATGTATTTGAGCCGGCGTGCGGACATGGGGCTTTTCTTGTTTCCGCCATGCGGCTGTTGCGGGAAATGCTTCCTGCCAGCATATCGGACGCACCGGCGCGACATGATTACTTCAAGCGGCGGTTACACGGGCTTGACACCGACGCCTTTGCCTTGGAGATCGCACGACTCTCGCTTACCCTTGCGGACATTCCCAACCCCAACGGGTGGGATCTCCAACCCCGCGACATGTTCGCCGGCAATGCGCTCTCCGATCGCGCGGCAAAGTGCATGATCCTGCTGGCGAATCCGCCCTTTGAAAGATTCACCGACCCCGAGAAGGCTCAGTACAGTAATCTCCGCCAATCCAACAAGGCTTCTGAAATGCTGGCGCGGACGCTCCCCCATCTCGCACCGGGCGCGGTGTTCGGTATCGTCGTGCCGCAAGGATTCCTTCATAGCAATAAAGCGGCGCAGTTGCGACGGCTTCTGTGCAGCGACTTCGAAGTTCAGGAGATTTGCCTCTTCCCCGACAATATCTTTGTGTTCTCCGATATGGAGTCCGCCATCATCATGGGACGGCGGCGCACGCCCAAGGCGGCGGCGCCAGGGCTCGTACGCTATCGGCGCGTTCGGGAACCCCAAGCGCGGCGCTTCAAGGAGACCTATGCCGTAACAACCGAAAGGATAATCCACCAGGAACGATTTACCAGCGATCGCATTTGTGACATGCGCGTTCGGGAACTGGAGGAGGTCTGGAATTGGCTTCAAGGCTTCCCAAAGATGGACGAACTCGCAGAAATGGGCCAGGGCCTCTTCTACGCAGGGAGCAAGCACCTTCCGAAGGAGGCGTTGACGGTTTCGGAGCGGGAGTTTCCGGGCGCGGTCAGAGGTTTCGCTTCTTGGGAACGCGGCATATGTATCCACGCTCTGCCTACCGAGATGTGGATGAGCCTGAACCCCGGGGTTGTGGACAGGCCTGTGACTGGAGCAGAAACGGGTCTACCGCAGGTGCTCCTTAACTACGCGCGAGTGAGCCGAGGACCGTGGCGTCTCAAAGCCCTGATAGACCGACAGGGGCACGCGGTGACGAGCCGTTTCATTACGGTGCGCCGCCGTTCGGCTGGCATGCCCCTCGAGTTCTTATGGGCTCTGTGCAATTCGCCACTTGCCAATGCATACGCTTACACAGAGAGCATGAAGCGCGATATCCTGGTCGGTGCCCTCCGCCGAATGCCCGTTCCGCGGTTGACCGAGGCCGATATAACGCGCGTGGCGGCCGCGGCTCACGCCTACCTTAATACTGTCCGGCCGCCTTCGGAAAGGCTGGCCGACCAGCCGGACCCCGCCGTCCTCCGATACCTCCTCCTTCAGATGGATGCCGAGGTCTTGCGTTTATATCAATTACCTCCCCGGTACGAGCGCCAACTTCTCGACCTATTCAGCGGGTGGCAGCGCGAAGGGGTGCTCTGCCGGTTTGACCACTATTTCCCCGAAGACTATGAGCCGTGTTTCTCCCTGCATGAATATCTATCTGACGAATACCGGCGGTCAACGGCGGGGGAGCTGCTCAAGCGTTACGAACCTATCAAGTCCCCTGGGCTCAGGCGGGCACTCGATGCGGCCGTCGAGGCCTTCAGGGAGTAATGCGAGTGCGCGGTTATCTCCTCGACACCTGCATCGTCAGCGCCTGGTATGATAAAACGAAACCAAAACACAGCCAAGTCTTTGCCACCGTAAAAGACCTCGCGGCCGACACGCCCCTCGCCATTTCGGCCATTACTTTGGGTGAGATCGAGTATGGCCTGCATATAACCGGTGGGGCGGCGCATTTGGACCACGACGAATACCGACGTTGGATTGCCGAGAAACTCCCGCGTGTTCTGAATGTAACTGCCTCAACACGCCGTCACTACGCTCCGCTGCGCGCTCGTCTGTTTGACAAATACGCTCCGAACCGTAAGACCAAGAAAGTTAGGGCGGAGCAATTTGCTCACCCCACAACGGGAGAGAAACTCGGTATCGACGAGAACGATCTCTGGATCGCCGCGCAGGCAATCGAACACAACTTGGTGCTGGTTACGCACGACAAAATAACCCGCATCCGGGATGTGGTTCGCGATGAACTGTCTCTCAGAATCGAGGACTGGGCTGCAGCCTAAGCGAATTCCGGGCGATTTCCGGGGACAGGCATTTCCGGCGACAGGCATTTCCGGCCGCCCAATCCTGATCTTTGCCCCGGTGCCTTTCGTCATTCGGACCCGCCACTGGCGGGTAAATTTCGTCATTTTCGCCAGCCGCTTCGCGGTTGCGGCTAAACCCCGTCCGGACAAGGCGTTATGCGTTGCCTCTGCTGTTTCTTTGTCAAATGCGAGATTCCCCCGCCCAAAACGACTTACGTGCGTCCGCGGGAAGTTATGCACATAAAGGTATGCACATGGCATGGATGGAAAAAGTGCGAAATAGGGCACAAAAACAGGTAAAAACCGGTCCAAAAACAGGAAAAAACCCCTAAAAAAGTCAAAATTTGCGCTAGCCCATCTTACCAAAAGCACCCCTTCCGCCGAAAAATCTGCCTGGACGTTAGCGCCAGGGCCGGTGGCCTCCAAAAAACCGCCCAAAAATACCCCCCAAAACTCGCGCCAAAAAGTTATCCACAATCGCCGGTCGCCGTAAGTGAAGGCGTGTCTTAACCGCAAAGATCGCCAAGCACGCAAAGGACGACGAGACCTGGGTGACGGCAAACAGCGAACAAACGGCAGGCGCCTTTGCCGTCTTGCCGTTCCCTCAACTACGGCTGTCCTTTGCGTACTTTGCGTCCTCTGCGGTTAGAAGCGACGCCAGGCTACTGGCCCGGCGCGCCTGCCCCGCCTGCTCCCGGCGCGCCGGGATTGGGGTTCGGGGCGGCGTCGGGCTGGGCCGCGCGGTCGCGCTCCAGTTGATACTGCCACTGGCGCCACTGGAAGAGGTTGTAGCCGAAGTCCTGGCCGGTGATCTTCTTGAGGGCCTCCAGGACGGCGGGCTGCTCGACGAGTTTGATCTTGGTTTTCTCGACGGTGACTTCCTGTGGCCCGGCGGTCGAGCCGACACTCACGCCCGAGCCGATGTATCCGATGACGGGGTCGAAGGCCACGGCATGGTCCGAGACGATGGGGTGGACGTCGGCGACGTACGGGATGATCGTGCCGGAGAACATTCCCATCGGTTCGACGCGTTCGGTCACGGTGACGGTGCGGGCTTCGGGGGCCCGAAGGTGGGCGATGAGGGCGGGGATGGCCGACGCGGCCCGGAGTTCCCCGAGGGCGTAGGCCGCTCGACGCCGGACCTCCGTCGGCGCGTCGAGCGCCGCAAGGAGCGGTCCGACGCGGTCGCTGTCGGCCCGGCTGCGGAGCCTCTCGATGGCCGCCAGGAAGGCGCTCTTGGAGTTTTCCGTGAGGATCATGCGGACGAGGGCCTGGCGGGCCTCGTCGCCGGGGATGCCGGCCAAGGCCTCCGCCTCCAGCAGACGATGTTCGACGGGGCCGAGGGAGAGGATTCGGTTCAGGGGTTCGACCGCCGCCGGGTCGTTCATCGAGAGGATGCGGTTGCGTCCCTCAGCCCAGGCCTCCGCGTTCGTCGGCACGAGGTAGCGCCAGGCGATCTGGCGGATCTGGTCGGCGTAGGCGCGCTGGCGCTCCTGGAACGCGGGATCCTGGGGCGGGGCGAGGGTCGGCTCGGCCGCTTTTGCCGCGACCGGGGAATTGAGGCCGAGGGCGCGCTTCGCCTCCGCGCTCGTGGGGTCGCGGAAGAGCGCTTCCTGCCAGTGGACGAGGGCGCGCTCCGCCAGGCCCTGCTGCTCGCACCACTTCGCGAGTTCGACGTGGGCGGCCGCCGAGTCGTCCATCGCAATCAGGCGGTCGTTGTAGGCCTTCTGGAGGGCGAAATCGTCCTGGGCTGCGGCGGCAGCGCCGGCTAACGCGAACACGGTGAAGGCTGCAAGAAGGGTGTGTCGCATCGCAAGTTCCCCTCCTCGGTTCCTTCTACATTATACGCCGCCGGGCCTGAGGGGGTCTCGAAAAAGGGGAAATCGGGGCTCCTCAGACGCTCAGGGCGTCGAGTTTTTTGACGAGCCCCTTGACGTGTTCGACGCTGCGGTCGAAGGCGGCCCGCTCTTCGGCGTCGAGGTCGAACTCCAGGACGCCCAGGACGCCGCCCGACCCCAGCCGCGCGGGCACGCCGACGAAGTAACCCCCGACGCCGTACTCGGCATCGCAGTACGCGGCACAAGGGAGGACGCGCCCTTCGTCGCGGAGGATGGCCTGGGCCATTTCGACGGCCGCGGCCGCGGGGGCGTAGAACGCGGAGCCGGTCTTCAGGAGCGCGACGATCTCGGCCCCGCCGTTGCGGGTGCGTTCGACGATTTGCTCGAGTTTGGCTTTCGGCAGCCGCTCCGGGAGCGGTACGCCGCCGATGCTCGAGCGCCGCACGAGCGGCACCATCGAGTCGCCGTGGCCGCCCAGGACGTAGGCCTGGACGTCTTTCGGGCTGACGCCCGCTTCCGTCGCGACGAAGGCTCGCATCCGCGCCGAGTCCAGGACCCCCGCCATGCCGACGACCCGCCGCGGCGGGAGGCCGGAGACCTTGTGTGCGAGCGCCGTCATCGCGTCGACGGGGTTCGAGACGATGATGAGGATTGTCTCGGGGCTCGCCTTGACGAGTTGCCGGACGACGCCGGCCACGATTTCCGCGTTCCTGGCGAGAAGATCATCCCGGCTCATGCCGGGCTTGCGCGCGAGGCCGGCCGTCACGATCGCGAGGTCGCTCCCGGCCGTCGCGGCATAGTCGGCCGAGCCGGTGATCTTGTGCGAGAAGCCGGCGATGGGCGCCGCCTGGGCCAGGTCGAGGGCCTTGCCTTCCGCGAGCCCCGGGACGACGTCCACCAGACAGACGTCGCCCAGGTCCCGCGTCGCGGCCCAGAGGGCGCACGTGGCCCCGACGTTCCCCGCCCCTACGACCGTGATTTTTGGATGGGCCACTTTCTCACCTCCCGCCCTGGAACCGCCACGGCGGATTATAGGGCTCGGCGAGAATCCGTCAAGGAAAGCGTGCAGGCAGAGCGGCCCCGATGCTTGGGGGTGGTACTTCCCTCAGAAGGCGCGCGTGCTTCGCGTAGCGAGTGCGTGCGAGGGTTTGGGCTTAGCCCCGGTCGGACCCAAAGGCGGGGATATTCGATACGTAGGCTTGGCGGAACCCCCTGCCTTGCTGATAATGTCCCGGTACGCGAGCGCCTTTTCGATCTTCGCCGTGTCTACCGCCGGATTCGTTTGGGCAGCCTTCCTGTAATCAAGTGGCGTGACCATTATCTCTAGCCTCCACCTCCCCATTTTAGGAAAGCGCCACTGGTGTGGACAACCCCGAAAAGGCCGATCTTGCCCATGTAGTCGGCCAGAAACTGGTAGTAGTTCCTCACGGCTTCACTCAGTTCCGGACGAGCGCCGAAGTCCTCGATTTTCAGGTTAAGGTCTTTTCGCAACACATCCATGCAAATGGGGCGCGCATGGGAATGCCACGTATCCTGGTCCATCAGTTTAGTGGCGACCTCGACGGCGCGCTGCCGGCGCATATCCTCGGTAACAGGCTTTTGGCGGGTCTCGGTGATCGTCCAATCCTTGAACTTGTAGTTTGCCAACCACTCCTTTAGAAGCGAAATTGACAGATCCCTGGCTTGCTCAAATGAATGCAGTTCCGCCAGGTCGAGTTGCTGGAGGAGAACAATCTCGGCTGTTGTGATGGTTCCTTTCTCAGAGCGCTCTTTGAGTCGTCGGAATTGCTCCAGGTACGATAGGGCCGGGACGAGCCTGTCGTTGCGTTCAATCTGCGGGTCAATGGGGCCAAGGCAAGAGAAGTAGTCCATCATTATCGAGTCGCCCGACATGGCGAAAACGGCGCCGGCGGACATGGCGCGGTTCGGGATTATCATGGTCACTTCACCGTAATGGTACCGGATCGTACGGACTATGCGTTCCACGACTTCAATAATGCCCCCGCCGGTATCCAGGATGACGCCCAGCCTTGTTCTAAGTTTCACCTTTTCTTTGCGGGCTTCGATGGCGAGTCGAACATCGTCGTCACTGCCAGGATAAAGCGGGCCAACAATGGCCAGGACATCGACGTCAAGAATCCTCTCGATCTCGTTAGCAAGGCGGTCGAGCTGGTTTTCAACGAAAACGTTTACTCGGGCTGCCTCAGGTCCTGGCATGACTTTCCTCAAAGGCCCACAGTACCCAGGTCAAGTCGGTTTTCAAGCAAAATCCTACGATGCCCGCTCGTGTAAACATTGTCGCGTTTTGTCTCCCGGCGCGGACAAAAGCCTTTACGGCTTGCCGGCCGGATACGCCCGCCAGTTTCGCCACTTCAGGCCTCCACGGTTGTCGTCAAGGCAAGGCGGGTCCTGCGGCGCTTCCGGCCGGGGGTCTCCTCCAGGTAGAGAGCGATGGCTTCTTTAACATTCTTCAGGGCGTCTTCGACGGTCTTGCCCTGGCTCATGCACCCGGGCAGTTCCGGCACGTCGGCCACGTACCCCTCGTATTCGTCGTCGTAGATCAGGTTCACCATCAGACGCATCAGCCTCTCCTTCCAAGCAGATATGGTATCGCTGCGGCCCTACGCGGTCAAGCGCGGGCCGGGCCGTCGTCGCCGTTCAATCCGCAATCCGCAATGGGGAGAGCCTATGCCCGCGGGTGGTACTTCTTGTGGATGGCTTTGAGGCGGCTCTGGTCCACGTGGGTATAGACCTGGGTGGTGCCGATGTCCACGTGTCCGAGCATCTCCTGGACGGCGCGGAGGTCCGCGCCGCCTTCCAGCAGGTGCGTTGCGAAGGAGTGGCGGAGCGTGTGGGGGCTGACGCGCGTCGAGGCGCCCGCGCGAACGACGTACTTTTTCACCAGGCGCCAGATGCTTTCGCGTCCGAGGCGCCGGCCGGAGTGGGTGAGGAACAGATAGGGTTCGCCGCGGCGGTCGAGCGAGGGTCGTTCGTTCTCCAGATACGCCGCGAGCGCCTCCAGGGCCCGCCGGCCGACGGGCACGATCCGTTCTCTTCGCCCCTTGCCGATGCAGCGGACGAAGCCGACCTGCCTGTTGACGCTTTCGGTCGTGAGGTCGGCGACTTCGCTGGCGCGGGCGCCGGTGGCGTAGAGCATTTCCAGGACGGCCTTGTCGCGGAGCGGCCAGCGGTCGTGTTTCTCTTCCGGCGCCGCCAGGAGGCGGTCCACCGCTTTGCGGTTGAGGACCTCGGGCAGGTTCTGCCAGAGTCGCGGGCTCTCGAGGTGTTCGGTGATGTCGCGCTCGGTGAGTCCCTCGCCGGCGAGGAACCGAAAGAACATGCGTATGGCGACGAGGGCCCGGCTGACGGTGGCGACCGCGCAGCCGCGCGCCTTCTCCTCCATCAGGAATTTGATGACCTGATCCGGTTGCACCTTCCGCCACTGGTCGTCCTCGTCGGCCTCGACGAAGGAGGCGAATCGGCCGAGGTCACGCTGGTAGGCCTGGATGGTGTTGACGCTCAGGCCGCACTCGACCGTCAGGTAGTCGAGGAAAGTGTCGATGGGCTTGGCGGCGGTTTGGAGCAAGGCATATCCTTGTCATGCGGCCCCGCCGACGGAAGCCATCGTCCATGGCGGGTGAGAGCAGGGTGTCGCTCGAGGCACGTTGGGTCGCCACCCTGGCACGGCTACGGCTCGCGGTCGAGTCCCGGCGCGCCGGGATGCCGTGGCCGGCAGGCGACTCGACATGGCGAGCCGGGCACCGATACCATCGTCGCGGCCCGGCGGGGGGCTTGAGGAAAAGTCCGATAACTTGCGGCGGGGCGCGGTTTCGGGCCGCCCGGCGGGTTTCCGGGTGAATGGCGTGCACCGGCCGGTCGTCGAAGGACATGGGGCGAAACTTCCGGCGCCGCGGGGGTTTTAGGAAGCGCCGGGGCGGGTGTCCGGCCCCGGGAGAAGGGTCCGGAGATGCATTTGCGGTTGACAGTCGTTTTTTTCAAAGGTAGGTTACGGTTTCGACGGCGGCGGGGCATATCAAGGACGGTGCGATGGCGCGGGGCGTGTGGCGGATGAAGATTCGATGGGGCGCCCATCCGGCCTTTCTTGCGGCGATCGGTTTGCTCTTTGTAACCGTGGGTGCGTGTTCGATGGTTTGCGCCGGCGAGGCGCCGGCCGGTGCGGACGACCTTCATCAGAAGGAACTGGAGCGTCTGCGGGTTTTTCTGGCCGGTCCGAACCGGACGTTCGCCACCCGCCGCGACGCCGCCGCCGGCCTTCTCGAAAAAGATTCCGACGACGCGCGCGCGATCCTGGTGGAGGTGCTGGCGGCGCCGTCGGAGGCGGCCCGCGCGGTGCTGGAAGAGATTGCGGCGCGCGATTCGGCGTCCGAGGCGTTCATCGATCCGGTGTTTCAACTCCTTCGGAGCGAGGATGAGGCCGTTCGCCGCGCCGCCGCGCTGGCCTTCGGCACCTACCAGGGCAACGAGAAAGTGCTGGCGGGCCTGAAGGACTTGGCGACGGACGCCAAGGCGCCTGTGCCCGTCCGCCTGTCGGCCGTCGAGGCGCTCTCGCAGATCGTGGACCCGCGGTCCGTGGCGGCGCTGGTGGAGGCGACGTCGGCAGCGCCGGGAGACGTGGCGACGGCGGCGGCGCGGGCGCTGGTGGACATGACGGGCCTGGCGGAACTCGGCACGTCGTCCGAACAATGGGCCGCCTGGTGGAAACGCCATAAGGACGAACCGGAAGCAAGTTTCCTCCGGGGTCTCTTGCGTCGGTTCCGGGCGGAACTGAGGCGGCGCGACGCGGCGCTTACGGGGACGGAAGATCGGCTCTCGCGGCTCCTGAACGAGATCTATGAAGTCGCCGACGCGAAGCAAAAAGGCAGCCTGATCCAATCGCACCTGGAGGACGGCCTGCCGCAGGTCCGCCTGGTGGCGGGGCGGCAGGCGACGGCCCTGGCGCGCGAGGTGGCGGGCGCGAACAACGGCGGTCGGCAGGCGTACCAGCCGCTCATCCAATTGCTGCTGAAACATGCGGCGGACGAGGTGCCGGCCGTCCGGGCCGCCTGTGCGGACGCGCTGGCGGCGTGGCAGGAAACGGCGGCGGGCCCGGTGCTGCTGGCGCGCCTGGAGACGGAGAAGTCGCCGGAGGTCCGGGCCGCCCTGGCGGCCGCCTTGGGCGCCTTGAAGACGGGTGAAGCCATCCCAAGGTTAACCATGATGCTGGAGTCGTCGTCGCCGGCGGAGGTGGTGAAGGCGGCCGGCGCGCTCGGGGCGCTGGGCGACCGCAGCACGTTGGGAGCGGCGGCGGTGGATGCGGCGCTGGAGCCGCTTGGCCGGCTGGCGCGATCGTCGCCGGACGCGGGGGTGCGCGAGGCGGCCTGCCGGGCGCTGGCGAAGATCGCCCATCCCTCGGCCGAGCAGGTCCTCGTCGAGGCGCTCGGAGACCAGGCGGCCGGGGTCCGGTTCAGCGCGGCCCAGGGGCTCGGGAACCTGGGCAAGGTGGGCCCCGGGACGGTCGAGGCGCTCGGCGCGCATCTTCAGGACGATAACAAGGGTGTGCGGCAAGCGGTGGCGGCGGCGCTGGCGAAACTGGGCGGCCCCGATGCCGCCCGCAAAATGGTGGACCGCCTGAAACCGGGCGCGGAGGCCGAGCCGGCCGTCCGCAGCGCGCTGTGGACGGCGATCCAGGTGCTGGCCCAGCAGGGCGACCTTCCGGATTTTGCCCAGGAGTTGGGCGACCGCTTTTTTGCCCTCGAGGGGACCGAAACGATGCAGCGGGCCGCGGCCCTTTATGAGATCGCCCAGAGCAAGTATCCGGCCTCCGAGGCGGGCAGCCAGAAGTTGCGGGCACTGCTGGAGAGGCTCGTCGATGCCTACGTCGCCGCCGGAATGTTGGAAAAGGCGGCACCGGTGCTTCGGCAACTCTTGGCCGATACGCCTTCGGAAAACCGCGAAAGGCGGCAGGAACTCCAACAGCAGTTAGGACGGATCCTCCTGGAGAAGGGGCCCTACGGCGAGGCGGGCCAGGTCCTGGCGCAGGCGATCGAGGCGATCGAGCCGGCGGACCGCGGGCCGCTCGTCAAAGCCGTCCTCGCGCGCGCCGAGGTCCTCGTGCGCACCGACAAACCGGAGCAGGCGCTTGAACTCATCGACGCCTTCAAGGCCGCACGCTCTGACTGGCCGGCGGCCGAACAGGCGCAGGCATTCGACCAATTGCAGGGCGAGGCCGTCAAGGCAGCCGTCGCGCGGGCCATCGCCAACCTCAGTGGATCCGATGAGCAGGTGCAGACGGCCATGGCAGTGCTGAAGAAGATCGGCCGGCCGGCGGCGGGCGGGCTCCTGGAGGCGCTCGAAAGCGCCGCTCGCGAAGGCCGTGCCGCCGTCGAGAGGAGAATCCTGGCGGCCCTGGAAGCGGTCACGGGGCGGACGGACCATGGCTACGATCCGGCCGCACCCCTGGAGAACCGCTTGAAGGCGATCGTCAAGTGGCGCAAGACTCTTGCGGCGTCTTCGGCCAAGAGAGATTTTTCTGAGGCGGGCGCCCGCCCGCCCGAAACGGAACCCCCTCCCCCCAAATCGCCATGAGCAAACGATACATCTCCGCAGGATGCTATGCAGGCGTCGACCTCGGCGGGACGAATCTGAAGTTGGGTCTGGTCTCCGCCGAGGGCGAACTGCTGCTTCGCCATTCCGCTGCCACCGAAGCCGACCGCGGGCCCGACCACGTCCTGGC
>Ga0315288_10001775_pt1 | contig 27955 bp, 27 predicted proteins | sample YL17G11_20_MG_FD_203454 | JGI IMG/M metagenome (GOLD analysis project Ga0315288, IMG submission 203454) | Sediment microbial communities from Yellowstone Lake, YNP, Wyoming, USA - YL17G11_20 | ecosystem: Environmental > Aquatic > Freshwater > Lake > Sediment | place: USA: Wyoming | collected... | reverse complement strand
CAAATTGTTAAAACAATAACTAAAAACACGCATGCAGCGTTTTTTGGAAAAACACGATAAAAAAATTCAAAGATTCCTGGAAATTCTGCCAGGCAGTACTTCTTGGCTCTTTATTCTTTTCCCCTTATGGGGAGCTTTTTTAATTCCTCGAGTCGTTGCCTATTTTACCATCGCTTTTTTGGTTTATTGGCTTTATCGTTCATTTCAAACTGGCATTTTAGGGGTGAGAGGTTATCTTAAAATCCGGCGGAGTGAAAAAACCAACTGGTTTAAAAAATATCAACAAGATAAAAAGAAAGATTCACTTGCTTGGAAAGAAATTAGGAATGTCATTGTCATCCCTAATTACAACGAATCAGTTAAAACCCTTGGGGAAACTTTAGAAGTCCTCAATAATCAAAAAGATCTTGACCAAAAACAGTTAGTGGTTGTTTTGGCTATGGAAGAAAGAGCCGCCGGCGCCCATGAACGAGCTGAAGAACTTTTAAAACAATTTAAAAACAAGTTTGGCAAGTTAGTGGCCACTTTTCATCCTGACGGTCTTGTTGGTGAAATTAAAGGCAAAGCCTCTAATGAAGCCTGGGCGGCCAAAGAAATTAAAAAGACTCTGGTTGATAAAGAAGGTTTGGATATTAATAAAATCACCATTACCAGCTGTGATGCCGATGCTCGCTTCCATTATCAATACTTCTCGGCCTTAACTTATCATTTTGCCCTTAATCAAAATCGTTACCTGCGTTTTTGGCAGTCACCCATCTGTTGGTACAACAACTATTGGCAGGTGCCAGCTTTTATAAGAATTACCGGCACTTTAAGCAATGTTGGCTATTTATCCAGCATCCAGGAGCCGGATGGTTTATTTTTTAATTATTCAAGCTATTCCACTTCTTTAAAAATGCTTGATGAGGTTGGCTATTGGGATACCAACATTATCCCTGAAGACTGGCATATTTTTTTACAATCATTTTTTGCCAAAAAAGGCTTGGTTGAGGTTGAACCTATCTTTTTGCCCACCAGTATTGACGCTCCGGCTGGCAAAACTTATTTTAGTGCCCTCAGAAACCGCTATCAACAATGCAAACGTCATGCTTGGGGGGCCACCGATATTCCTTATGCGATTAAACAAGCTTTTAAACACCCGGAAATCCCTTTTTTAACCAGATTTTTCAGGGTTTACAAAGTTATTGAAAGTCATCTTCTTTGGTCAACTAACTGGTTCATTCTAACTTTAGGCGCCTGGCTGCCAGCCTTTGTCAATCCTTTTTTCCGCCAAACCGCTCTCAGCTATAATTTGCCTAAAATCTCCCAATATGTCTTAAATATCTGCCTTATCTTTTTAATCACCATGATTGTCCTTGATCGACTAATTAGGCCTCGATTACCAAGAAAGCAGGTAGCTCGCTTGTATCCTCTTTGGGAGAATATCCAATGGGTTTTAATGCCTATTGCGGCTCTATTCATGTCAGTTTTCCCAGCGGTGGAATCACAAACAAGACTCATGATTGGTAAAAGATTGGAATATTGGGTCACGGAAAAGATATAATTACCTATGAATCAATTTACTGCCAGCTTATGGGGTGATGAAGCTTGGGCAGCTACTTTGGCAGTCAAGTCTATTTCTCAAATCATCAAAATTGTTGCCCGTGACACCTCCCCACCTTTCTACTACTTATTGCTCCATGGTTGGATGAAAATTTTTGGGGTTTCAGAAGTGGCTATTCGCAGTCTTTCTTTTTTATTTTTCATAGGGACAGCTATCACGGTTTATTTTATTGGTAAACATCTTTGGGATAAAAAAACCGGAATTTTTGCCAGCCTTTTAACTCTAGTTAATCCTTTTTTATTTACTTACGCTTTTGAAAGTAGAATGTATTCTTTGCTGGCTTTAACCTCCACTTTGTCGATTTACTTCTTCTTAAAAAAACACCGATTGGGATTTATTTTAGCCACCACCGCCGCCTTATATACTCATCATTTCTCCATTTTTATCGTTATTTTTGAGGCAATATGGAGATTTAGGGAAAGCTGGGGTAAAAACTTAAAGCAATTTGTAAAAAATTTTTCCGATTTTCTTATCATTGGCGCTCTCTATCTTCCTTGGGTCTATCCTTTATACTACCAAACCTCACTGGTGAAAAGTGGCTTTTGGCTAGGTAAACCAACATTTGCTACCCTTAGGGAAACTATTCAAAAATTTTTGGTTGGTTCAGGAAAAGAAACACTCCGCCCAATAGCTTATTGGGCTATAATCGCCATTTTATTTTTAAGAAAATGGTTTGAGGGGGGGAGGAAAACAATTTTTCTGGTAGGCTGGTTTTTCACCCCATTAATTTTGACCTATATTGTCTCTCAATTTTTTCAATCAATCTTTTACGACCGGTATCTTTTAATCGCCATTCCTGCTGTGTCCCTTTTAATCGCTTCAAACAGAAGAAAACTTTCCTTTATCTTCATCTTTATTGTTATTTTTTGCTTGGGCATTCTTAATTATTACTATTTTTCCCATCCAACCAAATCACCTTTTAGACAATTAGCCAGTTTTGTCAAATCACAAGCCAAAGATTTACCTTTGATTAATCACAACGCCGCTGCTCATCATCTTTGGGAATCAAAATATTACGGTTTAAAGGCACCTATCTATACTCCTCAGCCTTTACCTTTTTATACTGGCACAGCCTTGATGGAACCAGAAGATACAACCAAAACTCTCCCTGAAAAAAAAGAAATTGGGGTCATCACCAGTGCTCCGTTGGAAGAAGTAAAAATTCCTGGTTTCCACTCATTAAAAGTTCAACAATTCGGCCGACTTTCATTTTTATGGATGGAAAAAGAAGAATAAGAAGTTCCGGAATTTACCAATAACTATTTACCATACTTCTTAAATCAGAAAAACGATTATCTTTTAATTAAGCAGGAAAGATGTTACATTTCTTAATTCTTCTTAAGAGGTTCTGCAATCTTGATTAGCAAACTGAATAGTCAGATAATAGACTAAATGAAACTCCATCTGCCTGATTTAAAAAACATCTGGAAAAAACATAAATTTCTTTTAGGAATTTTTATTCTTGTTGTTTTGTTGCGTGTACCTTTATTATTTGAACCATTTACCTATGCTGATGAAGGTATTTATTTAACCTTAGGTCAAGCGGTCAGAAAAGGGCTGGTTTTATACCGAGATATTCATGATAACAAACCACCCCTGCTTTATTTAATTGCAGCTCTTACCGGAAGTTTCCCTATCTATCGGTTAATTCATTTTTTGTGGAGTTTTGCCACCATTTTTGCTTTTTACAAATTATCCCAGCTAATATTCTTTAAAAACCAAAAGGCGGTAATTTCCTCTACCAGCATTTTTGCCATTTTAACCAGCCTTCATACTTTTGAAGGCAATATTGCCAATGCGGAAAATTTTATGATGCTTCCCACGATCGCCGGATTTTATCTCATTCTCAAGTTCCTTGGCCCAAAAGAAGTTCCCCAAAAAATTCCTAGCTTTTGGTTTTTAGGGGGTGGCCTTTTCGCCCTAGCTGTTCTTTTTAAAGTTCCCGCTGTTTTTGATTTTGCGGCGGCTTTTATTCTTTGTCTTTTATTAATCAAGAAAGGAAGTCTTAAAAAGACATTGATTAATTTTCTTTCTTTATTAATTGGTTTTTCAACGCCGATTCTGATCAGTATTGGCTACTTTGCCTTGAAAAATGCGCTTTGGCCCTATCTCCAAGCAGCTTTTTTCCAAAACCTGCCTTATCTTTCTTCCTGGGGAAACCAGGCTAAAAAAATCAGTGCTCTCCCTTTTGGCCTTATGGGAAGAGGGGTGGGTTTAGCCTTAATCATCTTTCTTCTTTTTATATTCCGCCAAAAAATCTCTTTAGCTTTAAAAATAATTATTCTCTGGTTTTCCGCTTCTTTATTTGCCGCTCTTTTATCCTCAAGGCCTTATCCTCATTATCTTCTTCAAATCCTCCCCGCCTTTTCTTTATCCTTTGGCTTACTAACCTTGCCTAAAACTAAAATTTGGTTCAAGTCATTACCAATTATTTTTATTTTCATTCTTACCTGGGCTTTTCTTAGTCTTCACTTCTGGTATTACCCCAATCTCCCTTATCTTAAAAATTTTTATCAATTTGCCTTCAGGCTTAAATCTCACCAAGAATATCTGAATTATTTTGATAAACAGGCCAGCTCTCTTTACCAAACAGCCTCTTTCTTAAAAAGTCATTCTAGTTCTCAAGAAAAAATCTTTATCTGGGGGACAAAACCTTCCATCTACGCCCTTTCCCATCGCCTACCCATTGGCCGTTATACTGTTGCCTACCATATTATTGATTTCCAAGGCTTCAATGAAACCATGGAAAACCTTAAACAAGCCCCACCGCGTTGGCTGGTGACAGCTCAAGATGAAAAAGCAGCTTTCCCTCAACTGCAAAATTTTATTGAAGACAATTATGTTCCTTTTCAACAAGTGGGCAACCTGGAAATCTTCTATCTTCTCCCGAAAATCTCCAGGTTATGATAAAATGATTTAAGTCTGCCACGGTAAATATGAAATTTATTCCTTCTTTTGAAAGCCAGGGTTTAAAACAAATTTTCCAATTGGCCATGGTGGTTTGGCTAGTTGAAGTTCTTCTGATTATTATTGTCTGGACTTTTTTACCGCCCCAGGTGCCTCTTTTTTACACTCGTCCTTGGGGGGAAGAACAACTTGTTCATCCGGCCAACCTTTTTATTCTGCCTGGTTTGGGCTTGTTGGTTTTTTTGATTAATCTTTTCATTCTCTCTTTTGTCCCCAAAGAAGAAAAGCTCATCAGCCAAATCTTAATCAGTCTGATTTTGGTTTTTAATTTTTTGTCTTTAATTACTCTTATTCAAATTATTAGATTGGCTCTTTAATCATGATTTTAACCAAACTCATTATTTTACCCTTACTCGTTTCTTTTTTAGTGGCTTTAATCGCCACTCCTTTAGCCATCAAGTTAGCCTGGAAGTTTGGTTTGGTTGATGACCCGACCAAAAGAAAACATCCAGCCAAACTTCATCAAAAAACCATTCCGCGGGCCGGAGTCATCCCTCTTTGGCTGGCTTTAGTCGTGGGCAGCCTTTCCTTTCTGCCTATCGATCGTTACCTGCTGGGAATTTTGGGTGGGGCCACGATTTTATTAATCATGGGTATTCTGGATGATAAATATGATCTTAATCCTTATTTAAGACTGGGCGGCTGCTTTTTAGCCGCCCTTTTGGTGGTTGCTTCTGGAATCCGTATCTTTTTTATCACCAACCCTTTAGGGGGTGACATCATTCATTTCAGCCAAATGTTGGCTATCTTACTGGCTCTTTTATGGATCAGTTTTCTGGCCAACATTACCAACTGGTCAGCCGGTTTTGATGGCCAGCTTCCAGGCATTGTGGTTGTGGCGGCCTTAACTATTGGGTTTTTGGCTTTTCGTTTTTCCGCTGACATCACTCAATGGCCAGTCACCATTTTAGCGGCGGTGACCGCCGGTGCTTTTTTAGGTTTCCTGCCTTACAATTTTTATCCCCAAAAAATAATGCCGGGCTTTGGCGGAGGAACACTGGCAGGTTTTATGCTCGCCGTGTTGGCTATTTTATCGACCACAAAAATTGGCACCCTTTTGGTAGTCTTGGGGATTCCTTTTTTTGATGCCCTTTACGCGATCGTCCGCCGGGTAATCACCGGCCGCTCGCCGGTTTGGGGAGACCGAGGCCATCTTCATCATAAACTTCTGGATGAATGGCATTGGGGAAAAAGAAAGGCCGCTTTTTTTTATTGGGGGGTTACCGCTTTATTGGGAATTTTGGCTTTGAATTTGCGTAGTCTCCAGAAATTTTATACAATGGTCATGTTACTGCTTATTATTGGCATCTTGCTTTTATGGTTCAATTTCTTTTCAACCTTTTCAAATCGATCCGGCCGCGGCAAACACTCAAAAACCTAAGCCTACTCGCGCCTTTAATCTTTTCCGGCCATTTTTTTACCGTTCTCGACTTTCAAAGAATCATCTGGGCAATTATTATTTTTAGTTTAACTACTTCAGCTTTGTATCTGATTAATGATATCAATGATCTTCCTCAAGATCGTCTTCATCCCTACAAAAAAAACCGACCGATTGCTTCTGGCAAAATCCCCATTCCGGTCGCTCTTTTCCTGGCGGTTGTCTTTATCTCCATTTCTTTGTCACTCTCTTTCACCTTAGGTTTATTTTTCTTTTTAACTTTGCTAACCTATTTAGTTTTACAACTTGGTTATACTTTCTTTTTGAAAAATATTATTATCATGGATGTTTTGGTTATTGCCAGTGGCTTTATCTTAAGAGTTTATGCCGGATCTTTTGCCATTAACGTTCATATGAATGTTTGGTTTTTGCTTTGTGTTGTTTCTCTGGCTTTGTTTTTGGCGGTTGGCAAAAGAAGAGCCGAACTGGCTTTCCTGCAGGAAAAAGCCCCACAACACCGTAAAACTTTATCTTTTTACACCAATGATTTGCTTGATGCCTATCTTTCGATGTTTGCCAACTCAACTTGGCTGGTTTATGCTCTTTTTACCTTTTTTGCCCCACCACCCATCGTGGGGACAGCGCCTCTCTTGGCCGAATTGCCTTTAACCGTCGCCGGCATCAGCAAATGGCTGATGGCCACCGTCCCTTTTGTCATTTACGGGATTATGCGCTACATGAGCATTGTTTATCAGGGAGAAAGAGCTGAATCGCCGGAAAAAGTTCTTTTATCAGACAAACCACTTTTAGCCACGGTCATTCTTTGGGGTTTAGTGGTTATCTTCATTCTTTATGGAATAAGGGTTTAATCTCAATATGGACCAAGTTTACTTTCTTAAAGATTCTTCCAGATTAAAAGAAGTTTCCCAAAAAATTTTTTCAGATTTTTATCCAGTTGGTTCTGAAGTTTTGTTTAAGATCCACTTTGGGGAAAGCGGCAACAAAACGGCTCTGACACCAAAAGATATCCAACCTTTAACTGAGGCTTTTGCCAGCCAGAAAAACAAATTAACTTTTTTTGATACCTGTGTGATGTATCGCTCGCCGCGAAACAACCCTTTGACCCATAAAATTTTAGCCCAAACAAAAGGCTGGGGAAAATTGGGGAAGATTAAAATTGGCCAAGACTTTCAAACTTTCAAGGCCAAAGATTTAGAAGTCGAAGTTGCCGAAAATCTTATCAAAGCCAAAAATGTTTTGGTCATTTCTCATGTTAAAGGCCATCCTTTGGCCGGTTTTGGCGGCGTTATTAAAAACTTGGGTATGGGTGGCGTTTCCCCAAAAACAAAGAAAGATGAACACTGCTTGGGCAAACCCCATTTTATCGGCAAATGTCAGGGGTGTGGTGTTTGTGTTGAAGTTTGTCCTTTTAACGCGGTGAGTTTGGTCAATAATCAAGCTGAATTTGACGATAATTCCTGTTTTGGCTGTTCGCTTTGTGTGATGAAATGCCCTCACCATTGTTTAGCCACCAGAAAAGCTACCTTTGATGATTTATTGGCTCAAGCGGCAGTGGAAGTTATCAAACACCTGACTAAAAAAACTTTTTATGTGAGTTTTTTGAAAAATATCACTAAACTCTGTGATTGTATGGGAAATGCGGGGGATATTATTGCCTCCGATATTGGAGTGCTTTTTTCAGAAAATCCGGTGGCTATTGAGCAAGCCAGTCTTGATTTAATCAATCAACAAGCCAAGGGTAATCTTTTTGAAAAAATTAATCACAAAGACCCTTACCTTCAGGTTAAATACGCGGCAAAATATCTAAAGAAGAGCCTCAAATACCAGCTAAAAAAAGTTTAAGCGTGGTCTTCTTCATCCGCCATTGCCTCTGCTTTGGTTTTGTGAATTTTTTTATCCGGGTGGTTCGGTGGTGAATAAATAGTGTAAAGCTTTAAAGCATCGGTACTCGAGGTATTAATAACATTATGTTCGGTGCCGGCCGGAACGATAATGGCTGAACCGTCTTTAATCATATTTTCTTCGCCATTCATAATGACTTTACCTTGGCCTTTTTCAATACGAAAAAATTGGTCAACGGTTTGATGAACCTCCATACCAATTTCTTCATTAGGAAGAAGCGACATGACGACTAATTGAGCATATTTACCGGTAAAAAGAACCTCACGAAAGAAAGTATTAGCTAGAGTTTTCTCTTCAATATTATCAACATATCCAATCATTTTCTATTCACCCCCCTTCTGGAAAGATAAATTTATTTAATCAAATCAACATAAACCCCGGAAACCCAACCCTCTTTGTTAGTCTCATATTCAATTTTCAACCAACCACTTTTTTCTTCATTCAAATAGGGATACATTTCTCCAGGATTAATTTTGGCGGCTTCAGTAGCAGTGGTTGAAGGTTCAATCCTCACTCTTAAAAAGCCTGTTGGTGTTTCTTTGACTTTCACATATGGTTTCTCCGGTGGGGTAGCTTCCACTTTGGGCGTTGTTTTTGGAGTTGGGGTGGTGGTTGTTTTCGGTGTGGGAGTGACTTTTCCACTTGGCGTCGGGGTAGCTCCTTCTTGAAGTTCACCACTTGGCGTGGCTTCAATCCCTTCGATTTGTTGGGCTAATTTAATATTGATGATTAATTTATAGCCACCCACTGCATGAGCGGAAACAGTTTTTTCTTCGTAACCAGAACTGCTAATGGTCACCTGATAATCCGCTGGAGTTAAATCATCAATCGTTAGAGGCGTAAAACCCTTGGGTTCACCATTAATTTTAACCACGGCCTGATCCGGCATGGAAACCACGGCCAAAGAAGATTTATCTTTACGGCCAATTTTTTCCAGACTAATAATTTCTCCAGAGGAAGCTGATTCACTACTGCCCAAAGTCCGATTAACAGCGGTAATAATCCCAGGTAATAAATTAATTTTACCCTCCCAAGAAATGAGGCTGTCAGTGGTTGATTCAGGGACTAACTTAAGAGTATGTTCACCAGCTTTGATTTTGTCATTGAAAAAAGGAGTAATACCAGATTGTGTACCATCAATAAAAACGGTGGCTCGGGGAGTAGCCGAAACTTGAAGAGCTCCCGGTCCTTGGCGTCCTAAAAATTTTGTTTTAACAATAATCCCAATTAAAACCAACGCCAAAACCCCAACAATAATCATCAAGCCTTTTTTCTTCATAAGTGAAAATAGAATATCACAATTTGTCAAAAAGGGCAAGGAATGTTAAAATTTTAAACACGGCGCGATGGCGAAGTGGAAACGCTGGGGTCTGCAAAACCTCGATGCGGGGGTTCGATTCCCCCTCGCGCCTCAAAACAGAAAAACTTGACTTTTGAGATAAATTTTGGTACTATTCTTGCAGATCCTCCTATAGTAAGGAGGATTTTTTTGTGGGCTAATTTAACCCACAATATGACTTATAAAATTGCCAAGAAGTCTTTAAGAAAATTCTTTGAGAAAAGAAACATTCGTAAGATTTTTGGGTTCAACCTGGCCGCGGTGGTCTTATTCACCGGCGTGGTCAGTACTCCTTTATCCGCTTTGAATCAAACTCAAGCTCAGGAAACAATTGCCCTGACGGCCAATGTGGTCAGTTTGACGACTGAGCATGGGGTTCGAATTCCTTTGGATAGCTTCAAACTAAACCAAGGCTATTCAGGCTTGCATCATGGGGTTGACCTTGACGGCAACCTGGGCGATCCTGTTTACCCCATCATGGGTGGTATAGTTGAGGGTGTTTTTTACAGCCGTTTTTCCTACGGCAACCACATCATTGTTAACCATGGCTCTGGCTTCAAATCCTTGTATGCTCACTTAAGTAAGGTCGTCGTTCAGCCTGGCCAGGAAGTTGATAAAAACACGGTTTTAGGCCTGGTTGGTTCCACTGGTTGGTCAACTGGTACCCACCTTCACTTTGAGGTGTACGATTCTGAACGTGCCTTCAATCCTCTAACCATTCTGAAATAAGAACCTGCCTCCGGCAGAACCTTGTTTTTACTGGTGCTCAAATAACCCATAATATTGACTTCTTTGGGTAATTTTGCTATATTCCCCTTTACTAAGCAAAACTAGGTTGGTCATAGTCCAAAGCACTATTTCTCACACCCAGTTAGGCTTTTTAAATATTCAGTTTTAATTTTACCTTTTATAGGGTAAAGTCCTTTAAAAATTTATTAAGAAAAATGCGGGAGGTTAAAATGCGCAAATTTCTTCTAATCACAGTAATTTTTGTCTTCATCATCGTCCTGTCTGTCTCTTGTACCAACACTAGTGTCGCTAAATCAAAAATAAGTACGTTAGAAAGCGAAAATGCAGAACTAAAAACTAAAACAAGTGAAAGTGTCACAGAGACGACTGTCGCAGAGGCTACCGAAGCTAAAGAAGCTGTCACTGAAACGACTCAAGCAGAAGTGAAAAAAGAATTTTCACTCAGCCTGGCGGGAAATCTTTATATCTCAGGGTATACCCCCACTGTTTGGGTTGAAGGTGATAATGCTTATTTAACTTCAGGGAATAGTTTCAAGATTGTCGATATCAGTGATAAAGAAAATCCCAAAATTTTAGCGAGTGTGGATGTAACTGGCGGTTATATGGATTTTTGTGTTAAAGATAATTACGCCTATATTCCTTATCAGGTTTGGGACCAAAACACAAATACAACAAAAGACAGTGGTTTTCAGGTAATCGATATTAGTGATAAAGAAAATCCCAAAATTGTTGGTGAATATAAGACTAAAGGGCAAATCATTAATGTCTTTGCTGCTGACAAATATATCTACACGGCTTTCCAAGTAGCAGAAGTTAAAGATAATTATTACAAAGTTGTAGAAAGTGGTTTTCAAATTGTCGATATCACCGACAAGGAAAAGCCAACCCTCGTTGGGAAATATAGTAGTAAATCACAAAATGGTATCAATGCCATGTGTGTTGATAGTGATGGTAATTTTGCTTATGTCTTAGATGATCAATATCTTAAAATTATTGATGTTACCAATAAAGATAGCTTCACTGAAAAAGGCAAACTTTACCTTCCAATATGGTCAAACTTTCTATATTTCAAAGACAATTATCTTTATGTCTCATCAACCAATGCTTTGGAAATTATAGACGTTAGTGATAAAGAAAAACCCACTTTAACTGGAGGTGTTTTTTCTAAGGGAAATATTTCTAAAATTTTTGTCTTAGAAGATTCTGTCTATCTTGCTTATTCGATTTATCTATACAGCCAAAATAATAGAGAAGTTGTAGAAAGTGGTTTTCAAATAATGGACTTGAAGAGTTTAAAACCAATGGGAGAAATCAAGATAAATGGAGAAGCTATGGGTGTCTTTGTCTCTGGTAATTATGCTTATGTCGCTACAGGGCCTACAGGGTTACAGATAGTAAAATTATTTAATGAATAATGAAGACAAAAAGTAAAACTGGATAAAAAAACAAAAAAAGGCTACCTGATTTAGGTTATTTGTAATGAAAATTACAGATTCAAACCTAAGTTGGGTAGCTTTTTAAATGGAATTTTTCAGGCCGTCGCGGACACTTTGCTTTGAAACATCATCATATTTCCCCTGCCAAGTTTGATATTTTCCCTCTTTTAAGGCTTTATCAACCAATTCAATTTCTTCTCTAATCCCGGGAATAATTTCATATTTCTCTAAATCTTTAATATCAATCCAGGCATATTCAATCAAATCCTTGCAAAGTTCCACTTCTCCTGAACCATAATCAGCATAAAGACTGATAATTAAAGTCGGCATATTATCAGAACGAATATAGGCCAGGCTTAAGAGATAACGAATGTTTTTGATTTTTAAACCAACTTCTTCTTGGACTTCCCGCTGAAGTAATTTTTCCAAAACATTGTACCATTGGTCAGAAGTGTCCTTAGGCGAATTCTCATAATCACTTCTATTTAATTTACCTCCAGGAACTGTCCATAAGCCTGGGAAGGCGGCTTCTTCCAAACTTCTTTTGGCAATTAAATATTTGCCATTTTTAATAACAATCCCGGTAACAACAATATAATGAGCTTTCTCATCCATATATTTATTTTATAATATTTTTTGAAATTAAAAACCTACAGAAATTATAAAGTCGTTGTAGAAGATGAAGATATGTTAGGTGATATAGACGAACCTGTAGCTAGTGAAGTAGCTGTACCAGCAATATCACTCTGAATTAGGGACATCTGACTAATTGGGCTTACCTCAGCTGGCATATCTGGTTGGCGTTTTTTACGACACTCATCACAAAGATAATCAAAACTTTGGGAAAATGTTAAGGCTAAAAGTACCCCACAGATTAGACAGTTTTTTGCATTCATTTTTTACATTCCCATTCCACCGGGCATACCGCCACCCATAGGTGGTTCTTTTTCTTTTTCGGGGATATCAGTGACTAAACATTCTGTGGTTAAAATCATGGTCGCAACAGATACCGCATTTTGAAGAGCGGTTCGGGTCACTTTGGCCGGATCAATAATCCCGGCCTTAATCATATCTACATATTCACCGGTTAGGACATTAAAACCAACGCCTTCTTCTTTTTTACGAACATTGGCCACCACCACGTTGCCGTCTTCGCCGGCATTTTCCGCCAAAAGTTTCATCGGCGATTCCATGGCTTTTTGGACAATTTTCGCTCCGGTTAACTCATCCCCAACCAAACCTTTCAAATCAATGGCTTTGGTTGCCGTCATTAAGGCGACGCCGCCGCCGGGAACAATTCCTTCTTCAATGGCGGCTTTGGTCGCGGCCACCGCATCTTTAACTCTTTCCTGTTTTTCTTTCATTTCAGTTTCGGTAGCCGCCCCGACTTCAATCACGGCGACTCCACCGGATAATTTCGCCAATCTTTCCTGAAGTTTTTCCTTGTCAAAATCAGAAGTGGTTCGGTCAAGCTCAGTTTTGATTTGTTTGATACGTCCTTCGATTTCTTTTTTATTGCCTTTACCACCAACGATCACTGTATTGTCTTTATCAGCCGTCACCCGATCAGCTTGGCCCAAATCTTCAATGGTCACATCTTCCAATTTGCGGCCGACGTCCTGGGAGATAACTGTCCCGCCGGTTAAAATGGCAATATCCTGAAGCATTTCTTTTCTTCTATCGCCAAAACCAGGGGCTTCCACCGCCAAAACATTGAAAGTTCCTCTTAGTTTGTTAACCACAATCGTGGCTAAAGCTTCACCATCAAGCTCATCAGCAATAATGACCAAATTCTTGGAAACCTTGACCAATTTTTCTAAAAAGGGGAGTAATTCCTGAATGGAGCTGATTTTTTTGTCGGTTAATAAAATATAGGCATCTTCAATCGTGGCTTCCATCGTCTCCGGATTGGTAATAAAGTAAGCGGAAGTGTAACCCTTGTCAAATTCCATCCCTTCCTTGTAATCAATAACCAGTTCCAAACCTTTGCCTTCTTCAACTGTGACCACACCATTAGAGCCAACCTTTTTTAAAGCTTCGGCAATCTTGTTGCCGATTTCTTCATTTTGGGCCGAAATGGTCGCCACTTGGGTAATCTTGTCAGAATTGTCTTTAACCGGGTGGGCTTGTTTTTTGATAGACTCCAAAACCTGCGAAGCCGCTTTTTCAATGCCTTTGTTTAAAATCATGGGGTTGGCTCCGGCGGTCAAATTTTTAATCCCCTCATTCACAATGGCTTGGGCTAAAATGGTAGCCGTCGTTGTTCCATCTCCAGTGACGTCATTGGTTTTATCGGCGGCTTCTTTGATTAATTGTGCCCCCATATTTTCAAAAGGATCCTGAAGCTCAATTTCCTTGGCGACAGATACTCCGTCATGAACCACTGAGGGAGCTCCCCATTTTTTATCTAAAGCGACATTTCTACCTTTAGGTCCTAAAGTTGTACCCACAGCTTTAGCCACAGCATCAATACCTTTTTTTAATTTTTCTCGAGCCTCAGATGAATAAGCAATTTGTTTCGCCATGTTTTTTATTTAATAACTGCTAAAATGTCTTCAAATTTGACAAAAATATATTCTTGGCCGGAAACGCCAAACTTAACTTCATCTCCGCCCCATTTTTTGTAAATAACCACATCGCCAACTTTAAATTCAGGCACAATTTTTTTACCGGAATCATTAATTTGAGGACCACCCATGGCGATAATTTTGCCTTTTTGTGATTTTTCATCATGGGTGTCAGGAAGAACAATACCCGTTGAGGTTCTCTTTTCCAATTGAACCGGCTCAATTAAAACATAGCCCGGCATCGGTTTTAATTTGGGCAAAGAATCATTAGTTTTTGTTTTTGGCATGGGATAAAAAAGTTGTTGTCAGTCAACAACAACATCTGCTATTTTAGAATCTGGAGAGTTTTTTGTCAAGAGCCTCTATTTTAATAAACCTTTATCTTTAAGCAAGGCTTCAACTTCTTTTCCAAGTTTGGTGTTTGGATTTTTTGAATAACCATGAACTTGTAATTCTCTGTCTTTAAGATTTACAATAACCGCCTCGTCTTCCGTTGCCATGGTTATATTACTGCCACCCAACGGATTGTCTTTATTGGTTCTTGAACCCCATCCCCTGGAACGGCAACCTTTGTTATGTATCTCACCTTTCCATAAGGGATCTAAAACTTTTCTGGCATCTACCAAATTTGCTTCAAAATTTCTATCATTCTCTTTCATCGTCATGAATCTTACTAGAATAAAATAACTGAATTTACTTAGGTAGGAAGAATACTAAGTCAAAAAGAAGCAAAAGTCAATTTGTATCAATACATCAACGTATTGAAATATTTGTACATTTAGGAGAATAATGTGGGGGGGCTTTTATTCTTGCCAAACAAAGCTTGCTGCCAGTTGGTTTAAAATTGGATCACTCAGAATTTTTTCTTTCTCACCTTTTAAAATTGAAGTTGAAATAACCAAAACGTCATTGCCTTTGGCAAAAGCAGTTCCGGCTACTCCGCTCGATTCCAAGCCCGATTTTGGTAAAAAGAATTTAACCATATTTTGTTTATTAATCGTTTGTTCTCCCAACCAACTAGCTTCGGTAAAATAATCTCTGATAAAGTTGGTTAAAGGCAGAGGCATCATCTGGCGATAAACATCAATAAAATATTCTTCTCCTCCAGGATTGAAAACAATCTGATAAAGATGTTGTTGGGGTGGGGTAATTTTTGTTTCCTTGGGCAAATTCCAAGCGGCCGGATAAGACAGGGAAAAATTATATTCTTGATTGCTATACTTAGTAAAAAAAGAAGTTGAAACAGCGGGGCTTATTTTTTCCGTCAAAGGCTGACTGACTGGGTTCTTGCTTTTAGAAAAGCGAGAAAACAATAACCCCGCCATTAAAATTGTGACAGTAATCACCAATAAAACTAATAACAAAGCTTTCTTTTTTTTCCTCATTCTATTCAAAAAGAGCCAAAAGGGCCATGGCTCCAATCCCTAAAAGCAAACCTAAAAGCTGAAGGGCTGATTTTTTGACGCCGGTTTCCTTATGAAGCTCCGGGATTAAATCCGAGCCGGCCACATAAATAAAACTGCCGATGGCAAAAGGAATAATTAATTTATTAAATTCGGCAAACTTCGCGCCGATGATTAAAATCAAAAGAGCTCCGACAAGAGCGGACAAAGCGGAGGCAAAATTCAAAAACAATGATTTAACTTTACTAAAACCGCTGTAAATCAAAACGCTGCAATCACCGATTTCTTTAGGAATTTGATGGAGTAAAACCGCAAAAGCCGTGGTTAAACCCAAAGGAATGCTCACTAAAAAACTCGACGTCACCACAATCCCGTCAATAAAATTATGCAAAATATCGCCCAGTAAGTTCATAAAAGCCAAGGGCTGAGGATGTGGTTTATCTGTGGGAAGATGACAGTGACGCCAAAAAATAAATTTTTCTAAAATGAAAAAAACCAAAATCCCAAACAAAATTGGCAGAGATAAACGAAAACCTAAACCTAAAAGATTGACGGCTTCGGGCAAAAGATGAATTAAAGCTCCACCTAAAAGACCACCGGCGGAAAAACTCACCAGAAAAAGAAGAATTCTTTGTAGGGTTTCTTTTTTGAGAGCTAAAAAGAAAAGCCCAACAAAGGAAACTAAACTAATAATAAAAACACTGATTAAAGAATAGCCCCAAACATTCATTGTGTGATTTTTAAAAACTCCAGTCTTTTTTTGTATTCTAACATAATCTGCTTTTGGCAATCTTCCGGATGAAAAAGAATACGCCCCTCTTCAACCACTTCCGTGGTCCTTTTTGAATCCATGTATCTTAGCTGTAGTCTTTTGACTAGGCTTTCCAGTTGGGTAAGTATTTTTGTGCCCATTGATTGGCCTTTAAAAACTTTTGATAAGTCCTTTCTCTCTCCCACAAAAGTTTGGCTTGAAAAACTTCATGAGCCGAAAACAAATTCTGTTCTTTTTTGGGAACTTGTAAATGATTTTCTGCTAAAAACATATTTAAGCAAATTTTATCCTTAACCTCTTGATCATAGGGATGGCGACGATTAGCTACCAATTCCACCAAAAAAACAGTGAATAATCTCGTTAGCCATAAACGGTTTTGACTGGTGACAATTAACAAATCAATGTCATCTCTTTCTTCAGCATTATTCATCGCTAAATTACCAGTCACCGCCACCATTTTAATAAAGGGAATTAATTTTAAATATTTGGCAACTTGCTTAGCAATTTTTAATTTGTTTTGGCTCCATTCAAATCTTTTTTGGCGGATTTGGACAATCTTTGGCCGCTTTTGGAGGAAAAAAAATTGACCATTTTGAGTGACTTCCTTAATTTCTGTTAAAGCTTTTTCCAAATCATTAATTGAAGCTTTTTGTCCTATTAAAAAATGATGCAATTCAGGCAAAGTTAAAGGATAATCAAAAACATCAGCGTAAGACAGTGTTTTTAGAATTGCTTTTTGAAGCTTAATCATCTACTTCACAGTATAACTACCCAACCCGTATTGTGAAAGCAGTTGGCTGACTCCCTGTTCGGTGGTGGTCAAAATTTCCTTGGCTTGCCCCCCTGAGTTGACCGCATTAACCGCATCTTCAAAATATTTGATCATCCGGTCATTGATTCCATTGTCAAAAGTTCGAGAACATAAATACCAAGTTTTAGCTTTCGAGGCCTGGTTCACAAAAGGAGCCACAAAGGCATTACTAGTAATCGTATTAGCCAGGTCTATTCTTGAATAAGGCTCGCCAAACAAACGAACTTGCGATTGGCCTTGATAAAGTTTTTGCATCGTTTGAGAAGAAGATAAAAATTTCAAAAATTCCCAAGCTTCTTTTTTCTGCTGGCTTTTTTTGGCGACTCCTTCCACCCAGAAAGAAGCCCAGGCCAAATCAGTACCCGGTAATTGCGGGACAGGTACCACCCGAAAATCCAAATTAGGATTAAGGTTTTTAATTTCAAAAACATCCCAAGAATAACCAAAATACATGGCGACTTTTCCGGTGGCAAAAGCCGCGGTGGAAGACGGCAAAGTTTCATCCCAAACCCGATCAGTGTTTTTAAAAATGGTAAAGTAGGTTAAGGCATCTTCAGCCAAGCTACTGCTTGGGCGAGATAAATCAACTCCATTTTGCAACATCATCAACCCTAAAATATCAGACCAATGATCAACATTGCCGGTTGTTCCTAAAGCCACGCCGGCGGTTTGCAAACGACCGGATTCATCACGAGTCGTTAAATCCAAAGCCAGTTGTCTTAATTGATCCCAAGAAGTGGGTGGTGTTTTGCCGGCCGCTTGAAAAATTTGCTGGTTGTAAAACAAAGCTAAGGTATCAACTTCTAAAGGAATGCCTAAATAATTTGAGCCGGAACGCAGATTTTCTTTGGCCACCGGATAAAAACTTTTTTCAAATTCAGCGGCGCTCATAACCTCGGCCGGAATAGCTTCTAGTTCATTTTTCAACGCCGGCAACCAAGTAATGTGAAAGCGGAAAAGATCCGGACCTTCATTGCGAGCCAAGGCCGATTGTAATCTTTCCCGATATTCTTTCGGCGATTGCTGAGTGTATTCAATTTTCACATTAGGATGATCTTTTTGCCAATCAGCAATAATCCCCTGCATGACATTTTCTGATTCCCACAAACCCCAGTAGCGTAAAGTTACCTCTTTGGGTTTTTGCATTTTAGGCAAAACAAATTTAAAAAGAGCAAAGCCCCCAAAGGCTAAAATTAAAAGAACCAGAAAAACCAAAAAGACTTTTTTCAAACCACCACCTTTGGGCTGGCTTTCTAAATTAAAGCTCGTGTTTGTTTCTAGGGGTGCTTTGACTTCTTGAAAACTGGGTGGTTCGGTTGGTTCGGTTGGTTCAATCGGCGGTGGGGTAAAAGCCGGTGAAAATTCTGGTTCAATAGGAGTCGATTGTGAATCAACAGGAGTTGTTTCTGAACCAGAAGGTGGTGGAGGTTCAGTCTTAAAAAGCGGTTTTTCTGTCTGTGGCGGCCAAGAAGGAACAGGTGGCTTTTCTTCCTTTTCCTCCCAGGAAGAGCTGACATCAATTTCTTCTTTTTTCTCCTCTTCTGGAGGTAAAGAGGTTTGGTCGATCGGTGGTTGAGCTTGATCTTCTGAAGGAAAATTTTGGTCTGTCATGGGAGAATTAGGAAATTGATTTTGGTCAGGCATTAATCTGATGTTATCATATACAAGATGAAGAAAAAAGTGCAAGTCCTAACTTTTAAACCTTTAACCTCGCGTCAAAAAATTTTCTTTTGGCTAGGGGGGGGCATCGGGGCTTTAGTCATCCTCACCATGAGTTGCTATCATTTTGCCTACTGGCATAAAATCTATCCCGGAGTAAAGGTTATTGGTTACCAACTTGGCAATCAAACTCTCAACCAAGCTCAACAGAAAATTGCTTCTTTAACTAAAGATTTCCCAAACACCATTGACTTAAAAACCGAAAAACAAAACTGGACAATTGACTTAAACAAAACTGAATTTAAATATGATCCCCAGGCCACGGCCCAAAAAGCCTACCAAGTTGGCCGTGACGGCAAAATGGTAAACAACTTTCAAACCAAAATTAGAAGTTGGCTTCAGGGTAAAGAGATTAATTTAGTTCATTCTCTTGATCAAAATCTTTTAGACAGCCAGGTGGCGACCATCGCCGCTCAAGTTTATATTCCGGCCATTGAGCCAAGAATTAAAATTATTCCCCCAGTTTCTTTAAAAGAAAAGGCTCAAATCCAAATTGAGCAAGGCAAAGACGGCCAAGAACTGGATAAAAGAAAACTCTTTTCCCTGATTAATTACCAGCTCTCCGTGGCTAATTTTGAACCTATTCAACTCCCCATCATTTATATTTCTCCTCTTTTAACCAGCGAGCAAGTGGAAAACACCCGCCAGCGTGCGGAAAAATTCTTGGGGAAAAAACTTATTCTGACTTCTGAAGAAACCCGCTGGGAACTTAAGGAAACAGATTTAATTGAGCTGCTTTCCTTTACTAACGGTTTTGACCAGGATAAAATAGCCAGCTGGTCAGCTAATTTGGCTGCAACCATCAATCACCCGCCGCAAAATGCCACCTTCCAATTTACTGAAGGCAGAGTGACTGAGTTTCGCCCGGGCAAAGATGGCCAAAACTTAGATCAGAAAAAAACAGTTGATTTAATCGCTCAAAATCTTCTTAAGTTAGAACAAGGAGAAAAGGAATTTACCGCTAGTTTACCGATAATCTTCCAGCCACCAGAGATTAAAACCGCTGAAGTTAACACCCTGGGCATTAAGGAATTGGTTGGCCGCGGTATTTCTTTCTTTAAAGGTTCTATCCCCAATCGAATTCACAACATCCAACTGGCTTCCTCGCGCTTAAATGGACTACTAATTCCGCCTGGCGAGACTTTTTCTTTTAATCAAAAACTGGGCGATGTTTCTCAATCAACCGGCTATAAGGAAGCCTACATTATCAAAGAGGGACGAACGATTTTAGGCGATGGCGGTGGTGTTTGCCAAACTTCCACCACTTTATTTCGCGCCTCTTTAAATGCCGGATTACCTATCATTGAACGTCATGCTCACGCTTATCGAGTTTCCTACTACGAACAAAACTCAGAAGTGGGTTTGGATGCCACCGTTTTTGACCCAACCGCTGATTTAAAAATCAAAAATGACACCCCTGCTCATCTTTTATTACAAACAAATGTTGATTTGAAAAATCAAAAACTGACTTATGAACTCTATGGAACAGCTGATGGCCGGAAATCAACGATAAGTAAATCAAGAATTTGGGATCAAACCCCACCCCCACCGGATTTATTTCAAGATGATCCCACCTTACCTCCAGGGACAACCAAACAAATTGATTGGAAAGCCTGGGGGGCCAAAGTGGCTTTTGACTATCATGTTGAAAGAAATGGGGAAATTCTCCAAAACAAAACTTTTTACTCTAATTACCGGCCTTGGCAAGCCATCTTTTTGAAAGGACCAGCCACTCCCTAAAATGAAAATTCTCGGCATTGAAACCAGTTGTGATGAAACCGCCGCGGCGGTCGTTGAAGACGGAAGAAAAATTTTAACGAATGTGGTCGCTTCTTCAGTTGAACTTCACCAAAAAACCGGCGGCATAATTCCGGAGGTTGCGGCCAGAGAACAATTAAAATGTATCATTCCGGTCGTTGAAGAAGCGATCAAGAAAAATCATAAAGACATCGAGGCCATTGCCGTGACCGTTGGCCCGGGCTTGATTGCTTCGCTTTTGGTGGGAGTGGAAACCGCTAAAGCCTTGGCTTATACCTGGCAAAAACCCTTGATTCCGATTAATCATCTTCAAGCTCATCTTTATGCTAATTGGTTAAAGGAAGGTGAGGAACCCAAGTTCCCCGCCATTGGCTTGGTGGTTTCCGGCGGACACACCGATTTGGTTTTAATGAAAAATCATCAACAAATAAAATGGTTAGGCGGCACCAGAGATGATGCGGCCGGTGAATGCTTTGATAAATGCAGCCGTCTTTTAGGCTTAGGCTATCCCGGCGGACCAGCCATTGGCCAAGAAGCGACCAAAGCAAAGATGGAAAAACTGACAAATAAAATAAAACTCCCCCGGCCGATGATTCATGAAGACAATTTTGATTTTTCTTTTTCTGGTTTGAAAACCGCGGTCTTAAATGAAGTCAAAAAACAAAAAAAGCCTAATCTTCCTTTTTTAGCTTATGAAATCCAGGAAGCCATCACCGATGTTTTGGTGGCTAAAACCAAAAAAGCAGCGGAAAAATATCAAATCAAATCTGTTCTTTTGGCCGGCGGCGTTACCGCCAGCCCCAGGCTAAGAGAAAAAATAACTAAAGCTCTTTTAGGCTACGACCTTTTTATCCCTCAAGTTCAACTTTGCACGGACAATGCCACCTTTGTCGCGGCTTGTGCCTATTTTAATTTTCATCCAGTCTCCTTTTCTAAAATCCAGGCTGACTCTAGCCTCGAAATTGAAGAGGTGATAAAATGATGGGGTATGGATAAAACCTACGATCCGCAAAAAACAGAAGGTGAAATTTACGAGCTTTGGGAAAAAGGCGGTTTTTTTCAACCACAAAAAAGCGACAAAAAACCTTTTGTCATTACTCTTCCTCCACCCAATGTCACTGGTGAGCTTCATTTAGGCCATGCCATGTACGCGATTGAAGACTTAATGATTCGTTATCATCGTATGCTGGGTGAACCAACCTTATGGCTGCCTGGTTTTGACCATGCTTCCATTGCCGTAGAATATCTGGTCAATAAACAATTAAAAAAAGACGGTCAAAACAAACAACAAGTTGGTCGGGAGGAATTTTTAAGAAAAGCCGAGGATTTTGCCGAGAAATCAAGAAACTACATTAAAAGCCAGCTTATTTCTTTAGGTTTTTCCCTAGACTGGACACGCGAAACTTATACCATGGATGAAAAACGCTCCGCGGCAGTCAAAGAAGCTTTTCAAAAACTTTATAATAAGGGTTTGATTTATCAAGGTGAAAGGATAATTACCTGGTGTCCTCGTTGCCAAACCGCTTTATCAGATTTAGAAAACGATTATCAGCAAGTCGAAGGTGAGCTTTATTACATGAAATATGGGCCTTTTACCTTAGCCACCACCAGACCGGAAACAAAATTTGGTGACACCGCCGTGGCGGTTCATCCCCAAGACAAACGTTATCAAAAATGGATTGGCAAAGAGTTTACTTATGAATCGCTGCTTGGGCCGAAAAAAATGAAGGTTGTGGCGGATGAGGCCGTTGATCCAGAATTTGGCACCGGCGTGGTCAAAGTCACCCCCGGACATGATCCGGCTGATTTTGAAATTGGCCAACGGCATGGTTTAAAAATTATTAAAGTCATTGATGAGAGAGGTAAGTTAACTGAAGTGGCCGGAAAATTTGCCGGCATGACTGTTTTGGCAGCCAGAGAAGCTGTGGTTAAAGAATTAGAAAAAAAGGGTGACATTGTTAAAATTGAAAAAATTACTCACTCGGTTGGTCACTGCCAAAGATGTGGAACGATCACTGAGCCTGAGGTTTCTAAACAATGGTTTGTTAAAACCAAAACTTTAGCTAAACCAGCCATTGAGGCCATTAAAAAAGGCCAGATTAAAATCATTCCCAAAAGATTTGAAAAGGTCTATCTCCATTGGCTGGAAAATATTAAAGACTGGTGTATCTCCCGCCAACTCTGGTGGGGGCACCAAATTCCTCTTGAAGGTGAAACTGATGTTTTAGACACCTGGTTTTCTTCAGGACTTTGGCCTTTTTCGACTTTGGGCTGGCCGGAAAAAACCAAAGATTATGAAACTTTTTATCCAACTACCATCCGGGAAACCGGCTATGACATTTTGTTTTTCTGGGTCGCTCGCGAAATTATGCTGGCTTTGTTCTTAACGGGTAAGGTTCCTTATGAGACTGTTTATCTCCATGGCTTAATCAGAGACAAACAGGGAAAGAAAATGAGTAAAACTGCCGGCAATGTTTTAGATCCCTTGGAGTTAACCAAAAAATATGGGACTGACGCTTTAAGAATGGCTTTAATTGTCGGTAATGCTCCAGGCAATGATTTGTCTTTATCAGAAGAAAAAGTCAAAGCTTATCGTAATTTTGCCAATAAAGTCTGGAATGCCAGCCGTTTTATCCTTGACCATCAATCACCAACCAAAAGTTCATCAAAAACAAAAGATTCTGATGATAAATGGATATTGGCAGAAACAGGGAAAGTGGTCAAACAAGTTACCAGTCATCTTAATCATTATCGTTTTGATTTAGCCGCCGACAACATTTACCAGTTCTTCTGGCATACTTTTTGCGACCAATACCTAGAGATGACTAAAAAAAGAAGAGATGAAGCCCACTCAACTTTACTCCAAGTTTTAGCTATTAGTTTAAAACTTCTCCATCCTTTCATGCCTTTTTTGACCGAACAAATCTGGCAGCTTGGTAAAAATCAGCCATTTTTTAGTAAAGAAGCTTTAATCATTTCCCCATGGCCAAAAATATAAATAGTCTTAAAGCCAATATCAAAAATAATCTTATTAAAAACCCTCATCCTTGGGTTTTAAACAAAATTAAGTTTATTCGTCGGACAAGCAAACCCTTAGCCGCCAGAGCGAATCGTTGGGGTGGCCCAACCGGGATCGCTTTGTTTATTTTTTTATTGGTTGGTTCTTTTTTGTATCCTCAAAATGAAATCCAAATTTTGAAAATCCGTCTTTTAAAAAATAGTCATGATTTAAAAACTCATTTGGCTTTGGCCGAACAACTTTTGGCCAATAACCAATTTAAGGAAGCCGAAGAGGCTCTCTGGCTTGCTCAAAATCTCCAAGTTAAAAACTCCCCTAACCCCAAAGTCCTTGGGGAAACAACCAATTCTCAAATTCAGGCCTTATGGCAAGAGAAACATTATGCCGACCCACAGGATATAAAAAAATTAATTACTCTCTGGGAGAAAATTGTGGCGGAAAAAAGCGACTACCGCGATGGTTATCTGCAGCTGGCCCTTTTAAACTACAAAATTTATGAAAACCAAAAAGCGCTTGAATCTTTAAAAAAAGCTTTGGAGATTGATCCTAATTTTACTGAGGCCAGAAAATTGGAGAAATTGATTACTCAGCCTTAGTCTCTTCAGACTTTTTCTCTTCTTTTTCAACTGGAGTTTCTTCTTGTGCCCCCTCAACCGCTTCACCTTCAACAACCGCCTCTTCCACTGGTTTGGGCGCAATTTCTTCCTTGGCTGGCGGTTCGATTTTTACCAAGACTTCTTTTTCATCAGTTAAAATTTTCACTCCTTCTGAAACTTTTACACTCCCGACCAAAACCGTCTCACCAACAGCTTTTAACCCGGAGATCTCAACTTCAATTTTTTCCGGCAAATCCGCTGGCAAGGCTTCAACTTCAACTTCAGATAAAGGTTGAATTAAAATACCGATCTTGTCTTTGATGGCCGGCGATTCACCAATTAATTCCACCGGAACTTTAGTCGTTACTTTTTCTTTCAAATCAACTTGATAGAAATCAACGTGAAGAGGAGTTTCTTCAACTGGGTGAAATTGAACATTATGAATTAAAACCGGGCGGGCTTCTTTTTCATCAGCCACCTTTAATTCAATTAGACTTGTTTCCCCTGCTTCCTTGAAAACCGGCATAAAGGATTTGGCCTCCAACTGAACAGCTAATGATTTTTCTTTCTTACCGTAAATATTGGCTGGCAAAATCCCCTGTTGACGCAAGGCTTTGACCTTGCGACCGGTGACTTTTCTTTTTTCTACTGTTAATTTAATTTTTTCTTTTTTTACCGTCATGGTTTATTCTCTTGAGTTCTTATTTCGAATTCTTATCTTATCATTTCACCAGATTAATTTCAAACACCAAATCCTGATTAAACTGAGGGTTAAAAATGATGCCCTCTGAACCCTGGCTAAACTTCATTTTTCTCGGTAAGGCTGTCACTCCTATTGGTGGCACAAACCAAAAGCTGAATGACTGGTCTTCAATCCCTGGTTGTTTTTGCAAAACTAGCTGATATTTTTCTGACCCTCCGGCCTTTTTGGCAAGCTGATAAGTAATTTCCACCGAGCGGTTTTCCTGGATAGGCACCTCCAGCAAGAAACCAAAAACTTGAAGGTTATGTTCTTCTTTAATTTCTTTATCTTGAACTTCCTTTGTTTCTCCGGTCAAAGGGTTTTTAATATTAATGCCTAAAAGTTCTGTTTGCAAAGGTGTATAAATTCTCACATAGCTTTTATAGCGGCCGGCGGGAAAAGCTTCTGGGGTGGAATTGTTTTGGTAATCCAAACGAAGAGTTTCTTTAACCACTCCCCCTTCCTCAACTTTAACTTGATGAGAAAAACTTCTTTTAAGAAAGAAGTTGGCCTTGTTGACGCCGACATTGGCCTCAACCACCATTAAGTAATCCCCAAAACATTTTTCCGTCTGGCATTGGTTATCTTTTAGCTCTCCTGACCAACCTAAATCACTGATGATTTTATGGGCTTCTTCATCTTTCAACCAAACCAGGAAGTCTTTACTTTTAAGAATCGGGTGAAGATTTTTAATGAGACTAAACCAGATTTTCTCATCACCCTGTTTAATCTTGTCAAACAAAACCCGAGCCACGCTACCTAAAAAGTCTTGTTTTTGGGTCGAGCCAGGGAAAAAATTAATCTCTGAATAATATTCAGCTCTTTCAAAAAAATTATCCGCGTTAATTTTTTCCTGATAATCAGGGAGTTGAATCTCCCCGATTGATTGAAGAATTTTTTGAGCTAAAACCAAATCAATGCCCATCACCCCATCAACCGAACGCCCCATTTCTTTGTCAAAAAACCAGGCCGCTCGAGAGGCTGAAGAAGGAAAATCAGGGTCCCAATTGGCATCCCGTAAATACCAGCCGGCTTCGCCTAAATATTTTTTCAAATCCGCCGGCGGCTCAACATGGCCTTTAAGCTGGCCGTCAGCGTTATAAACATCCTTCACCTCAAAATCAAGCAACTGCCCGCCTTCAAAAGTTAAAAGACCATATGAACCGATAAAACCACCCGTCGGCCTTAACTCACTGTTGTTTTGGAAAAGGACTAAATAACTTTGTTTTTTACCTAAACCCAAAAGTTCTGGCAAAAGCTCAACTCCCTTTCTTACCTGAATAATTAAACTCCTCACTTCTTTAATTTGTTCGGCTTTTGCATTTTGACCAAACTGGCTTTCAGCCAAAGAAAGCTGACGGAAACTTTCATCTAAATCTAGTTTTATTTCTGTTAACAATTGAGAAATATCTGCCGGCTGTTTTTGAAAAACCATCCCCAAAAGTTCTTTCATTTTTAAGGAGGCTTGGAGAAAGCTGGTCAAGCCCTGAGCGGTGGTTTTCCCCAAATCAAAAAGCCGACTTAATTTATAAATTTTCTCTTCTCCTAAAAAACTTAACATCTCAGCCAGTTGATTAACCTGCTCATTGCCTTTTTGGAAAAAACTTTCGGCCAAAAAAGCCTTGTTTTCTGCCTTAACCAAATCCCCAGCCAAAACAGCTTCCTGGGCTTGCTGCAAACTTTTGGTGCCAAAAAATCCCCAGAAGGCCACGGAAGTTAAGGGAAAAGTCAAAGCCAAAACCAGAAAAACAATTATCATTATCAAGAAACGATTTGAGCTTGGTGAGGAAGAAAGATTATTTTTTTTCTGGCTAACTCCTTTTTTTTCTTTTTCTGAAGATTTCCCTAAAAAGGCTTCAACCTGCTGCAAGCCTTCAGCTAAATTAATTTTAGCCTGCCAGCCCAATTCTTTATTCTCATTGGCGAAAGAAAAAAATTTCCCATCAGTCCCAACCCCAAACATCGCCTTTAGCAAACCATAAATAAAATCAGAAACAAAGATTGGTTTAAAGTTTGTATTTTTAAGCAGGCTTAATAAATTTTGATAAAGGGCATGATTCATTCCTGGGCCATAAACTTCATTAAAATGAACAACTCTTAAATTAAGTTTTTTCTCTTGAGCCAGTTGTAGAATTTTATTTTCCAAGAAGCTTGATTGAGGAAAAGATTTTAAGGCAATTAAAATTCTTGTTTCCCCTTCAGCAAGATTTAAAATTTCTTTAATTGCCTCCCATTGAGAACTGAAAAAAAATAAATAATCAAAATTTTTTAATTCTTCTTTTTTAAAAGAAGTGTTGTCTTGGAAAACAACTTGGCAACCATAAAAAGAAAGAGCTTTTTCAAAAAAAGATTGAATAAAATTTTCGGCATTAATAATTAAAGCTGTTGGCTTATTTTCGATTTCACCAACTTTTTGAAAAATGTTTTTCATAAGAAAAGCAAAAGATAAATTTTAAAATCTCTTATGTGAAAAGCTAAGAAAATTTTTTGTCTAAAGTTTGATTAACTAAAAAATCGGCGTGATAATTTTTTTGGCGCGGGATAAAATGATAAAAAATCTTTTCGTTAATTTCTTTTTCTAAAGATCTTACTTTAATAATCAAATTTTTTAATTTTGCATCTTTAATTTTAAAAAACCCATTTAATTGATTGACGACTAAATTAGAGTCAAGAAAAAAATCAATTTGATTATTTAATGTTTCTTTCATTTTGAAATTATTTTTTAACCAAGTTAAGGCTTCAATCACCGCCTGGTATTCAGCGACGTTATTTGTTGCTTGACCAAGATATTTGCCTTGCTCAATTAAAATTTGGCCATGGTTATCTTTAATGATAAAACCGCTGGCCGCCGGGCCAGGGTTACCCCTGGCTCCACCATCAGTAAAAACAACAAGATTATTTTTCTTCATTAAAATATTTTGCCTCTTTTTTTAATTAAACTGATTAAAGTTTTCGGCGCTTCCCTAAAAGTAGGGATAATTTTAATCAAGCGAAAAATGAAAAAGCTGGTAATGGCTAAAGTCAACCCCTCGGTCAAGACCGTCACCATGGCCGCCCCGTAATAAGAAAACTGGGGAATGACCAAAAGATTTGCCAAAACATTAAAGGCCAGAGCACTTGTAGCCACTAAAAAATACCAACGCTGTTTGCCTAAGGCGACCACCGTGTATCC
>Ga0315288_10001774_pt1 | contig 27957 bp, 42 predicted proteins | sample YL17G11_20_MG_FD_203454 | JGI IMG/M metagenome (GOLD analysis project Ga0315288, IMG submission 203454) | Sediment microbial communities from Yellowstone Lake, YNP, Wyoming, USA - YL17G11_20 | ecosystem: Environmental > Aquatic > Freshwater > Lake > Sediment | place: USA: Wyoming | collected... | reverse complement strand
ACCTGCGGGAGTATTCGGACGGGCACGAGTTGATACGCTCACTGCATCGGTACTTCGATTATTACAACAATCGGCGTCCGCACAGTTCGCTGGGCCGCCGGACCCCTGCGGAGGTGTACCTTGCGGGGCGCGATTCGCTTTGCTCCGCTTCGGCTACGCCTTCGCTTCGCAAAGCGAAAGAACAGTATAAACCGTTACAACTCACACCAAATACAGACGACAATCTGGTCTTGACGATGGGGAGGGGTTAACTTATTGGAATTCCTTTGGCAGTAATAGCTGATACTTATGTATGTTTGATGCCCTCAATGGGTGAGTGGGATAGCCGATATGCAAAAATTGTTATATGTCAAACATTTCCCTATACATGGAGATATCTTAAGTTTAAAAAAAATAGATTAAACATAGGTAAAGATGATGTGTTGATTAAAATACTCCGAGAGGTTTCGAGAACTAAACCTCTTGATAAATATTTGGATGATTTGAGGGCCGACGTTTATTCAAGAGAGTATTACACAAACGGAGAATATACACCCGACTTTTGATTTAAATCGCAACGGTTCAGACGTTTGTTGGCTATGCAAACGCCGCTGACCTTGGAAGCAACAAAGACCAAAGGTGGAAATAGGTATGGATTGTTCAAATGTTCTTTACGGCGTGATTGGTTTTCTTGAAAAAGGATTGATTGTAATTGGTGCTCACTATGCTGGCCATTACTTTGGCTTTACCGCCTGGACCGCTCCGCCATAATCTCTACACCTCGCAAGAACCTACAACCCTATCATCTTGCCCCGGAAAACTCTCCGCACCCTGCGGACTTTGTACGAACAAAAGAGACTCCGGCTTTTCCAAACACCACAATACTACCCAATCTGTGCCCGCTTCACAAGCAATTTTAGCCATAAGAACGGGGTGTGTGTTAGAGCTTTGCCACTACTCAATATTCCCCATTCCCTCTTCACCCTACTTCCCTTATAATTCATCAATAAATGATTTTCCCAATAGATAAGAAGCTAATGATACGAATAGCTTAATTGCTCCAGAGAAAAGATGAATATAAACAAAGTATGTGGCGAATTCCCTGAGGCTTGCTACAAGGCGTTTGATTGCAAAGAATACGCAGAAGATTTCATGTATCGAGGCACTTTTCGTTTGAACTGTCTCGGTTACTGTCGAAATATGGAAGACGAATCGCGTCGTGATTCGACGGAGGGCTTTGGACATACGAAAGAACCTGGTGTCATAACCGTAGGCTGGGTTTCTCCAAATCCGTTAGAGAAGACTATCTGGATGAAAGAAATAGGCCATCAAGAGCATCACATCGAAATAGGCAATACTGTGTTCTGTTTTTGCACATGTTTGCCGGATGTAGACCTCGCATATATGTCGAAAATATTTGGTGGATTTATCGTCAAAATCAACGACCCCAAAAAATTGGCGGAGGATATCAACGAGTACTTTATTAGCAAGGGGCAGAGATTTCTTATTGAGGGCTGTAAGGTCGTTTATAACAAAGGACAAAGGCTGGACAAGAAACTCGCAAACAACGAAAGACTGGATATGTCTTATAAGCAGAAACCAGAGAGTTTTACCCTTGAACGTGAGTTTCGCATCGTTGCTATCAAATTTGGTGATCCATGCAAAGAAGAATGCAAATTCCTCGATGGGCAATTTGAGCAGGCTGACCCGGTGTGTAGATTTATCCCAGTCAACTTAGGAGAACAATTAGACTATACTCAGCTATGTAAATCTTAAACGGACTATGGTATTTGATCCATATGATGAGGAGATTGAGAAGGAAGAGTGGGGAGGGTGAAGGGCTTGTATCTAATCATCCAAGAGGTCGAAATCTAAGAGTTTGCCAGAAGGGAATTTTCCCCGCATTATTCTTTCAAAATCGGTCAATAACCCTTTAAGCTCTTCAAAATCCTTACACTGAACGACTTTGCTTGCCAATGCTTCTAACAAATTGCCTTCCTTGCAGAACCAGCCGTGTAAGTATTTTGCATTCTCGTCATAAATCGCCCAAATTAAATTCTTAAAATTTAACATTCTCAGAGAACTGCTCTGAGGGGGCAATTTCCACACTCTTATCGCCGAGCAGTATGCACCACGGTATTTCACGAATATGCGAATGTCGAAGTCAGGGAAATTTATTATCGCCTGTCTGGAACTAAGGTGCTTGATTCTGCTCACTCCCCCAATCCTCCCAACAGTTCTGGCTCTTCCCATGTATCTGGAACACTTGCCAGATGATGTTCAAGAAACCTCCTGGCTCCTTCTGAGTCCCTGTAGTACTGATAAGAATAGAGAGCAGTGTATATGGCACTTCTAAGAAGATGATCTCTTTGCTCAACCTTCTCATTTGAGGAGTTCTTGCTGTCCAGCTCTTCCATAGTATTTTGGATTACTCTTGCAATGTAATTTGCATAGACCTTCATTCCCTCAGTCAGTTTCAGGTCAATTGGTGTGTCACTCATCTTTTTTCCTCCTGCAATAACAATAAATCCATGGTTCAGAGTTTGCTCTGCATGGTGAATTCTATTCTCCCAAAAAAGAATGAACATTACAAGCAAATACTCTACTGTCACAAATGTGACAGTTGGGTTGTTTCTATACCTACTCCCCCTACGACACTGGAACCTGCCGACAAATTCACAATAGACCAATTGGAAGAAATCTCTCTGCCTACCACCCTTCTGCCTAATAAATAAATGCTCAGTACTTCGATATTATATTCAAGCAAATAGTATTTTTTCTCTATGGGGGATTGTGATGGATGATAGAATTCAAAAAAGACTGAGTGATATGCCTAATAAGGAATATCCTATTTAAGCACGGATGCGGGCCGCAAGGTATTCGAAATCACAAATTTCTTTCTTGTGCCTTATCCTCTTACGCCTTACGCTCTTATGTTTTTCCCTTGCCCTTTGCCGCCTATTGCGTAGAATTCAAGAACAATGAATGTGGTTCCTCTATGTTAGGAAATCAAAAATGAATTTCAGATTGTCTTAAAACTTCCAAGCGATGCTGGCGCCAATTCCGAGTGCGTCGCGGGAAAATGAACATTCGACTGCCAGGTCGGTGTTTTTCATAATCTTGAATGCTGCACCGACATAACCGCCATAACTATCTTCTTCTTCCAAATCATCTTTCCATATCCTAGTACCGTGGTCCTTTGCTTTTAGGTCGCCATCCAGCTTATAGAAGTACCCGCCGCCATAGAGGTCCCAACCGCCCATATCAATTGTCGGACCCACCGCTATCTGCAAATCGTAAGCTTCGAATTCTTCATCATATCCTTCCCACTTTCCATCTCCAGAAAGCCATGTCATCTGGAGCATGGTGCCCCAATCAATGGTTTCACCATCCACAAAGGTGTACTTGGCGTTGAAACCATAGGAGAAATCATCACTACTATCAAAATCCCCAGGACTTAACCGGCCATCGTCATAATCAAAGTCACCTGTTTCTACTGAAGCAACACCGAGCAACAGGTTCAATTCAAAGTTTTTAAACAAGCCATACCCCAGGTCAAAGTAATGACGAGTTACTTCAGAATCTTTGAAGGTGTATTTATCACCACCCCCAGAAACTTCTTTTCCCTCTATGTCAAGTTCTGAGTAAGAGAAAGTGTAACCGGCTTTCCATTCTGCCTGTTCCAGTTCAGCAGTAGGCGGGCCCATAAAGGAAAAGCCAAATGCCCCTGCTCCCATCCATGCCACACACAACAATACTACTACTTTTTTCATGTTCATTGCCGTCTGCTTTCAAAAAGTCCAATTTTAGGTAACCGTTCACGGGTATTTTAGCAGTATTGGGCAACACGCCCAATATCAAATACCCACTTCTTAATTTTTCATTTTACATTATAGCACTCCCAAGGTCGCAATCCAAGCAACAAAATAACTATTTTTTTCAAGTGGATGCCTGCGTTCGCCCGATAACAGCCATAGTCTGACATTTCCCATATTAACTGGGATTTCCCATATGACACAGTATAATTTTGCTCAGCTACACCACTGAGTCATCAGCGACAATTATTCTTACCGTTCAACGAAGATTGAAATTACCGGCTGAGTTTGGAGCCGGTAGGCTATCTGGATTTTCCGCATGTGAAGGAGATCCAGATGGTTACAGACAATCAGGTAAGAATACTTATGAAGCTGATCAACCAGGAGAAATTGCTCAAAACGGCGGCTGCCAAAGCTGGGATGAGCGAAAAAACCGCCCGCAAGTATCGCAAGTCGGGCAAACTGCCCAGCCAGTGCAGGGTGGTGCACGACTGGCGTACCCGCCCAGACCCGCTGGATCAAGAGGATTGGCATTGGGTTGAGGAGGTGCTCGATAACAACGATGGTATCGAGGCCAAGACGCTCTTCGAGGTCCTCCAGCATGAACATCCCGGCAAATACCAGGATGGGCAATTACGTACATTCCAACGGCGGGTAAAGCTATGGCGGGCGTTGAAAGGTCCGGGCAACGAGGTCTTCTTCCCTCAGATCTATAAGCCCGGTGAATGGTGCGAATCAGACTTCACCCACATGAATTCGCTATGCGTGACCATTAATGGGGTCCCCTTCGATCACATGCTGTACCACTTTGTCTTGTGCTATTGCAACTGGGAGACCGGCACAGTCTGCTTCTCGGAGAGCTATGAAAGCCTCAGTTCGGGCTTGCAGAACGCTCTCTGGAAGCTTGGCGGGGTTCCGAAGTGCCACCGAACCGACAATCTGACCAGTGCAGTCAACAAGGTCGGCAGCCCAGAGGTCTTTACCGACAACTATCGGGGCCTGGCCGGCCACTATGGCTTTGAGAGCCAGAAGATACAGCCCGGTTGCCCGAATGAAAACGGCGATATTGAGCAGCGTCATCATCGGCTCAAGAAGGCCATAGATCAGGCCCTTATGCTCCGGGGTAGCAGGGATTTTGCCAGTCGGGATGAATATGAGCAATTCCTGGCCAAGTTCTTTGATCAGCTCAACAGCGGCCGTAGGGAGCGGCTCTCCCCCTCCCCCTATCCCACAGGCCCAATACTCACCAGTGGCACTCCTACCATCCTATCTGCTTTCAGCAGATCCTACCTCAGAATTCTCCCTACCCCTTACCATCTTGACTATGGCATCAAACTGCCTTGGGCTTCTACTGCCGATGAAACGGCACAAACTTGCCCATTGAGCAGGGTCTATGCCATCTGTAAGGGAACACCACACCCCTGTTTCAGCGATAGAGGGTTCTGAAAAGAGTAGTCCTTGTGCTTTCATGAGCCGATCCTTTCAACTTATTTATATTTTTACAAAAAAGTTTGGAAGGGCTTAGGAGGGAGATGGAGAAACCAGAGCTCGGTTCCACCCTTAAACTGGAGAATAGAGTAATGGAATTTGGGAGAAATGTCAAGAGGAAAATAACCTTTTATCACCCGGTGATAAAAAGTCCTGAGCAGGAACCTATTTTGAACTCCGCCAAATAAGCCCCCCTTCAGACTACCTCAACTACCCTACTACGCTTTCTCAGAGGAGCAGTGAGCAGTTCAAACTCTATCTGCCTCCCAGCTTCTCCAAATATATTCACAGTTTCCCCAAGAGCCAAATCAGGCTCATTTCTCTGATTGCTGATATGTCCCAGTATAACAGTTGCAGGGGCTTTCTTACTTTCATTAACAGCATTCAGTAACAAGTTCCCAGTGCCAGGATTTGGCATATGAAATAGACTATTAGGATTAAAGTACTGTCTCAACAACTTTAAGTCATGATTGCTCTCAACAAAAATAAAATCGGCATCAAGAAAATATTCAAAAACACTGCCCCATTCACAGAAATCAGTGACTATGACAATCTTCTTATCCTGATAAAAGATTTGAAATCCATATGTTGGATAGTCAGGACTATGAACCACCTCAAATGGCTTGATAGAGAACTCCCCCACAGAGAATTTCCTGTTCTTAAATGGTTTGAGCCTCAATCCCCTGAATCCATAACCATTGAAATGCTTATCTCTTAGCTGATCAACACAATCGTCATGAAGACGAATAGTATGACCATATTCCTCAAGCACTCTGAGTGGGTAGTATGAGATGTGATCAGAATGAGTATGTGTCAGTAGAATAGAATCTACTTGTGCAGGATCACGAAATAGGGAACTCATCACCTGTCTGGTTCTCGTCATAGAAGACAAACCACAGTCTATGAGTATCCTGGTCTTTTCCGACCATAGAGCAAGGCAGTTGCCACTGCTGCTGCTACAGAGTGATTGAAAATACAATGACATGAGTATCCCTACTCAAAGGGCCAATCCCTATCTTACCAGGCTCCTACGTCTTCTCCTATCTTTCTGCTTACGAATCCTACTTACCCTTTTTGCTTCGGGGCTTTCTTTTCCAAGCAGCTTGTTCTCCAGCATTTCAGATAGTCGTTTTCTGGCATAATAACGGTTCAGTCTCTGAGTCCTACTCTTCTGCATCTTCACCGCCAGCCCACTCGGACGGTGTGTAAGATGAACACAAGTGGAACTCTTATTTACTTTCTGCCCTCCTGGCCCACTGCTTCGGACGAACTTCTCCTCAATATCCTTCTCAGACAGGTTGCACCTCTTCATCCGCTGCTCAAGCTCTGCCGCCTTCTTCTCTGTAACTCCAAAGTCAATCATATGTATTGCTCTCGGAAATTCCCCCCTTCATCAGAAACAGGGCTTTCTCACATGCCGCCTTGGTGGTACGGCTACGATGCTTTAACCCATCTTTGAGAATCTCCGAAGCCGGTTTCTTCATCCTCCCCTTCATGCTCCTCAGTCCGTAGGCTGCTGCTTTCTTGACTGCCTTTGGGTGGCTTCCAAACAATGCCGCCCTGAGCATAGCCAAACCATCTTCCTGCATCCAAGACAGCTTGTGAGCTGCCAGCCTTGCAGTTGTGATGTCATCAGAATAGAGCTTCTTTTTGAGTTCCTTCAGAAGCTCAACTGCTGCATCATGTTTTTCCTGATCTGAAAGCTTTGCTGTTTCATCCTTCATAGAGTCAATCCGTAGGAACCCATTTTGCAGCTCACCAACTCAAGTTTGGCTCAATCTTGGCCAACAACTGATCTAGAATGGCTTTGGCTACAAAATCAGGACTAGTACACACGGATACAAGATTGGGTTTGGGCCAGTTCCTTGGCTTGTGTGCTCCTTTACTGAATCTTGGTGACAGCTTCTCCCATGTGCTGTCACTCAGCCACATTTCGGGAGAATCAATAGGATCCTCGACAAGCCAATGCACTCGGCACTGAGGCCATCTACGTAGGGCATGAACTACCACATTGGCAATATTCGGCACTGCTTGCTCATCCATCATGTCGTGATGTTCGTCTACGTGCATAATATGTGTTGGGGAGGACAATCCTATTTTCCTGATACGTTTCTGCCATTGCTTTAGAACCTCATAGTGTTTTTCCACAATAAAATCAACCGGACGATTAGCCCAATTCAAGAGGCTATCGAACCGCTGCACTGGGTTTTCACAAGTATTGAAGTAATCTAAATCGATGTCAAGAATCGAGTACATGACTTTTCCCAACGCCTTCACTCTGAAAGGTCTATCAGAAACTCACAATCTTCCCAATAGTCTGGAATCATTGACATATGGTCTTTACGCCTTTGGCCTCGACCTCACAAACGTTTTGTGCCGTCATTCAGTAGCTGCCTGATGGTTTCTCTGATTTTGGGGACCTCTTCTTCGTGGTAGCCAGCTAATTGGTAGGCAATGGTCCCATCCGGGGCGATCAGATAGACTCGGGGGATTCCCTTTGTGGCATACTTGGCGTATGCGACGCGGTTAGGGTCGGTGGCAATGGTGAACGTGAGGCCGTATTCGGCCTGGAAGGGCCGGACTTCGGCCTCGGTTTGTTCACGTGCGACGGCGAGCATTACAAAGCCATCGTCCTTGAACTCGCTCCACAGGGTCTTTTGGAGGAGGGGTAGCTCCTTTTTACAAGGAGGACACCAAGTGGCAAAAAAGCCTGCGAGAATCACTTTGCCTCGTAAGTCACTTAGCTGGACTTTGGTACCGTCAAGGGTGGTTACCTCAAAATCTGGTGCAACCTGGCCAACTTCTGTCAACGCATCCGGGTCGGATTCCGGAGAGTGCTCAAGACCAGGAGAAAACAGCTTGAAGCAAACAACACCTCCGACAACAAAGACGAGTACGGCGAAAAGGACCACGAGGAGAGACCTCCCTCTTGTTGCCGACCCCCTTATTCCGGAAATGGGCTGCTCCTGGGATTTGGCCAGAGTATGGAGGACTACATTAGCAATGAGTTCTGCCTGGGTTCTTAACCCCGCCTTGATCTTATCGTCAATTGGTGTGTCACCCATTTTTTCCTCCTACAGTAACAACAAATCTATGATTCAAAGTTTGCCCTGCATGATGTGATTCTATTCTCCCAAAAAAGAATGAAAATTACAAGCAAAAACTCTACTGTCAAACGGTTTGACAGTTGTGTCATCTGTGCCCTCTATATTTGTATAGACCCTTCAAATAACTGCTGAGAAACCCTCAACCATTGAGGAGTTAAGAGAATCTGAGCTATTATTTTTAATATTAGGTAGTCTGGATAGGGTCCACTGCTGTTCTTTTATTAAATTCAGAAAAAACAGCAATGGGGGGGTTCAAAGCAGAAAGAATTGGGCTGAGGAACTTAGGAGTGAGACGAGGGAAATGACCCCAGCCCAATCTCATATTCTACTACGGCTCCAAACATACAGAAGTTCTGCTGAAATCGTGTAGAAGAGGGCTACTGTCATATTTTAGGTGTTTTCACCCTGCCAGCCCTACCACCTTCTCCAATATCCCACAATCCTTACACCCTTCCCTACCCCTTGGAGCCTTCCTCCTACCAGCCAACCGCCTGACTTCCTTCAGCAGTGGTCTCACTACCCCCTTAGGATCTAACTCTACCCCTTTCAAATATGCACGAAAAGGCATAACAAACCCATCCTCCTGGAGAACTGTCTTAAACGAGTCAATCGGAGCATCCCCCAGTGGCTCATAGTAACAAAGTCCCAGCCCACCTACTTTCCCCATTCCCATCTTCTGAAATATATAAGCATACCCATTCAACTGCACCAGATACATGTCTATCAAATTATCCTGAGTCTCAGTGTATTTCGCTGTTTTGTAGTCCCAAATAAAGTATCTCCCATCTGCCATGATGAATATATCATCTGGCATGCCTCTCAGTTTTATCCCTGTTTCCTCATCAACCACAAAGAATTTAGACCAGTGGGGAACAGGCAGCAGTCCGACAAATGTCCCAAATGGATCAAACCAAGGAGGCACTCTTTTGAATTTATTAAAGTATCCCCATGTAATTTTTTTGGAGTAGGAATCAATAGTTGAGAATATCCCAGGGAAGATCTGCCAGGGCAATTTGAATTGTAGTTTGAGTTTTATCCAGAAGCACCTTGGGCAGTAGTCCGGCAGGGCCAGTTGACCCAAGTTCTTTGCAGATATTCTTACAAGTTCATCATTCATGTTACATGAGCCTTGCCATCAGAGTCCTCACTATCTCCCAAAAACTAGTCCCAGGATGCAACCAGTGCCACAGTATCACAACTGTCACTGTTCCTAAAAAAGATCCGACCAACTCATCCATTCTTATTTTCATTTCTTTTCATCCAACAGGTCTAATTGGCCAGTTCCTTGCCGAGATTCTGACTGGTTCCTGTTCCATTTCTTCATGATGATGGAAAATCAGTTCTCTGGAAAGCCGGCAGGAGGTTTGGTTTTCCAGAAAAACAAAAAACAAGGACTCCTCTCCTCTTTTTCCCAATATAAGAATATCTCAATGAAGAGGAGTTCTGATTATGATTGACAATAACATCCTACTCAACAACCCCCTGATCCCAGAGGGTTACTACTATGCCAAAGTCATTGATGTAGAAGCAGAACCTGCTGACTACTATTATCCGAAATTGTTGGTGACATTAGAACTACATCCCATGTATGGACTGCCAAAAGAAACCTACTTCAGAGCAATCCTCTTTCCTACCGACAAGGCCTTCTTCCACTACAAGAATTTCTTCCATACATATATGCCGGGGAAGGATGCTGATGATCTGACAAAGGCAGTAGGAATGTGGGGATCAGTCGAGATCTATAGCTCTGAATTTGGAGATATTGAATATTCTGCCGTTAGGTTTTGCTATCAACCAAGGTGGATAATGATGGAGTCCTGGAGGCTAACAAAAGAAGAGAAGAATGTCGGCTGTCAGTCCATTCTCTGAGAAAAAGTTATGGCACTAATCTGGCCGATCTTGGCACTCCTGTTCATACTCTGAAAGAGTTGATGGGGCACAGTAATATAGAGACTGCGATGAGATTCTACATTAAGAATAATGCTGAAAACAGTAGGAAGGCTGCGGAGAGGCTGGAGGGGTTGATGAGGGAGTAGGGAAAGGGCCATAGGCGGGTAGGCTTGATAGGTTCGATAGGTTTAGTTTCAATTGTCAATAAAGCAGGGACGAAGTCCCTGTACCCTAAAAGGGTAAAAGTGTAAAAGGGCAAAGGATCAATTTAAGTCCAGGACCAAACGAAATCCGACGCGGTGGTTGCGGTAGCTCTGGTAGTAGTCGTACCGATCCGCTACACGGCACTGGGTCTCATCGCTGCTCCAACCGCCGCCGCGAAGAACGCGAGACGAACCATCTGTCGGACCCGTCGGATTGGTTTGCGGACTGGAACTGTAATACGGACTCAAGTACCAGTCGTCGCACCACTCCCATACATTCCCCACCATATCATGAAGGTCATAACCATTGGCGGAAAAACTGCCAACAGGGGACGTATAAGGGTCTATTTCATCCCAGGCTGGGTGATAACCTCTTGTTGGGCTGATGTCGTAAGAATAGTAACTACTACTGTAGTAATTCGCCTGGCTGTGAGAGATGGTATCGCCCCAGGGAAACCGGTAATAGGGGTCATGCTCACCGCCGCGGGCGGCGTATTCCCATTCCGCCTCAGTTGCAAGACGATAACCTTTCTTGGAAAAGTCGCATTCCCAGTTAGGATCGGCAATATCGTAACAACTTTCGTATCCTTCTTGCTGGCTCCGCCAGTTGCAGTAAGCTGCCGCTCCGTACCAACTCACCATAACCATCGGGTCATTGGACATATCCCGCCCACCTTTGCTCTGCACACTGAAAACCCCGCCGCTGTAGGCTATCTGACTGTAAGAAGATGACGCAGATGTATAACAATAAGGGAAACTGGTCCCTGAACCGGCTTTGCAAACAACACCGCTCGCAACTGTAATCCAGCCGTTGTCATCCGCCCAGTTGAGGAAAGCACAATACTGCTCGTTGGTTATCTCATACTTGCCCATATAGAACGAATCCAACCTCACCGTATGTACTGGACGTTCATCGGAGCCGCCCTCGCCGAAGCTGTCGCCCATCTGAAACTCACCGCCTGGAATAAGGACCATGTCTTGCGGTATTACCCCTTCCAGCCAATGCCTTGAGAAGAAGGCAAAATCTTTAGAGTCCACCTTGCCGTCTCCATCGAGATCAGGGTATGTATATACTGCAAATCCATCAGCAAGAACCGGTAATTCCCCGTCAACCGAGTCACTTACATGGACATCCCATATGCCAATGTTCGCATCGGCAGGTATGTCAAAACTTGCAGATAGTGAATTGGCATCTATACCCGTAAAACTGAAAGCGTCGATTCTCGAGCTGCCCTTGGACAACCAAACGTCTGTAACCGTGGAACTTCCCTGGAAAAAAGTAGTGTTCTGGCCTGTGATAGCGACAGTCAGACTGCATGGGGATGCGGCAGAACAAGGGTCTATGGCAGTAATTGTCTGTGCATGAGCTGTTGCAGCAGTTGCAGCAAAAATGCACAGTACACATAGAGAAATAGCGTATTTCTTCATTGTTAGACCCCTTTGAGAAAAAACAGATAGTGCGTAACTCATTTTCCTAACCTCCAGTTCCCGAATGTCCATTTCCAGTCGCCTATTTCCAATGCAGACGACCCTACCAACGACAAAAACCAAAGGTGCTTGCTCAAAGTAGCTGACCAAGTATCCTACCATAACTTGGGAGAATAATCAAGCAGAAAATCCTATAAACATAATACTCCCCACCAGCCTCTCCCCCAATCCCACACACATGTTCTCCCTACTCCCTTCTCCCCCTCAAAAAATCTCAGAAATTCTTCAAATTCTTCCAAAATATGACTGGGGTAGGACTGGGATATGACTGAGTAGTGAATAAAAAGGGACAATTTTCTCATGCTCTCAGATGGGGGAGTAGTTCAGAAATCTATTATTTTTCGGCCAGAAAAATACCCTGTTGGAAAATCTGGGGTCCCCCGGTGTGACTCCTATTTCCCAAAAAAGATGTTAGAAGGCTGGACTCCGTAGGGTGGGGGTGACAACAGATAAGCATTCTTTTTTCTCAGCAGTGAGCCTTATCCTTTTTGTACAAAGCTTCCCTTCTCAATTTCTCCCCACTTAAAAAACGTCTGTCGATCCCAGTCAAAAACTACCGATAGATTTTATTTCTATTTTTCCTGGGATAGGTGAATTGGAAGCATTTTTACAGTAGAAACACCTATCCCTGTTTTTTAATAGTCCCAGGGCTGTTTTTCAAAAAGTGTCGGGTTTTTCTGTCGGGTTGCCCCGGTACTTTTCCAGGATTGACATCCCTATCTGCTGATTTTTGGCTTGATCTTGGCTCTGTTTGGCGGCGTCCTCCGGTGCTGTTTAATTGTTGGCCATTTTCCAGAGAATTGATTTTTCATTTGTATGGGAAAAACGGGGATAAATAACGATGGAAGAACAGACTATCGGTACAGATGTGAACCAGGTTGAGATCACCAGTCTCAACCACATAAAAGGTCAGCCTCATATCCAGGAAGTCTTGAGAGTGAGCATAGATGCTTTCTTCCAGAACAGAGCAAACAATGACAAAAGCACTTTTGGTCCTGTTCTCCTGTTAGGACCAAGTGGGACTGGAAAAACTTTGACGGCCAAAGCAATCCACTCAGAACTGGCCAATCTAAATTTGGTGGAGAGCAATGGAGAGATGCTCAACAACACCGCCGAGCTTACGTCTGTTCTCCTGACCGCGGATGATAACACTACGGTGTTCATTGATGAGAGCCAGGCACTTAATTCTAAGGCCCAGCACCTTCTCCTGACCGCCATATCAGAGAAGAAACTGTATGTCCCAAGGGGCAGGTCCAAGAACGTCAAACGGGAAATTCCCTTGGCCAACGTGGTCTATGTCCTGGCAAGTACCCATGAATTCCAATTGCAGGATGCCCTTAGAAACAGAATGAGAATCTACTGCCGGTTCGACTACTACTCTATCGAAGATCTCACTGATATTGTGAAGCAGAGAGCCGATGCTCTGAAATGGGGATATGAATCTATCGATGTTCTCAAGGAATTGGCGACCAGGGCCAAACAAACTCCGAGATTGGCTCTCAACAGGAATTTGCAGATGGCCTGGAATGTCTGCTCGAGTCATGACAGAACCACCATCACGATGGCAGATGTCACTGAAGCATGTCGGCTTTTGCAGGTCGATAGTCTTGGACTTGACAGTCTGCCAAGGGAATACCTCAAACAACTGGCAAGATACAATTCTATGAAACTCAATGTTCTTGCCTCAAAGTTGGCCCTGCCAAGACAGACTATCGCTGAGGTGATTGAGCCATATTTATTGAGAACAGAATTGATTGAAAAGAAAGGTTCTGACAGGGCAATAACTGCCAAAGGAAGAACGCACTTGGAGACCACCAGTCTGTAAAAAAAGATTTGGAGATACTAAGAAATGAGAAATGGTAACGACAAGATCAAACCTGTCATATCTGTTGGAGATATGGCCAAGTCCCTGGGGCACAGTAGGGCAAGGTTCTACCAGTTACAACGCCAACAGATATATCCCATGCCCCTGTATGACATAAGAACCAAGAGACCCTTTTATGATGCCCATCTCCAAAAGATTTGTCACGAAATTCGTGAAACGGGAATTGGTCTGAACGGCCAATACATCCTGTTCTACTCACCCAGGAAAACATCTGCTACTAAAGTACAAAAAAGTTCTGGGTCAATGGTTCAGAAGAAAGAGATACCTGCTGAGTATCAGGAGCTTGTTGATACCCTGAATCAGATGGGTTTGGAGGTCTCAGGTGAGCAGGTTTCTGAGGTTGTTGTGAAGCTCTATCCTGACGGACTGCAGAAGAAGGATATGGGAGTGGTTGTGCGGGAGGTTTTCTGCCACTTCCGAAAGTCGATGTAGCATTGCTGAGGATTTCATGTAACCAGTCGTTACATTTGTTGGGCAAATCCTGAGCAGATGCTGTAAGAATCACGTTTTATTGATTGATACATGGGACCAGATCGATGAGTAATTCTTGTCAAGATTTAAGCAAGATAAATGCCGTTATATTGCATTCAGAAGGGGCTGCTCAGGCAGAGATAGTCCGACAGGCCCACAGTGACGAGCAGGTTGTAGGTCTGTGGTTGCATGGGCGTAGTCCCCATACTCAGAAGGCTTATTCAGGGGACGTAGTCCGGTTCTTCAAGAAGGTAGATAAGCAGTTGAGCAGAGTCACACTTGGAGATTTGCAGGGATTTGCCGATGGTCTTATTGAGCAGGATCTTAAACCCGCTTCACAACATAGAATTCTTGCTGCTGTGAAATCACTGATTACCTTTGCCCACAAAATCGGGTATTTGAAATATGATGTCTGTAAGCCATTAAGAGTCCCTAAATTTAGGGATGAGTTGTCAGAACGGATTATGTCAGAAGCAGAGGTACAAAGAATTATTGGAATGGAGAACAATCCCCGAAATAAGCTTCTGCTAAGAATTCTCTATTGCGGAGGTATCAGGGTCAGTGAGGTATGTCGGTTGAAATGGAAGGATACTCAGGAGAGGGACGATGGGGGACAAATGACTGTATATGGAAAGGGTGGTAAGACGAACACCATCATTATTCCTGAGCCCTTGTGGGCCGCTCTTATTTCTTCCCGAAAAAATGCTTCTGATGAAGCCCCTTTGTTTCGTAGCAGGAAAGGAGGACACCTCCATCCTTCTCAGGTATGGAGGATAGTCAAGAAATCTGCCAGGAGAGCAGGTATAAAGAAAGCGGTTTCACCGCACTGGTTCAGACACGCTCATGCCAGCCATGCCTTGGACCGGGGTGCGAAAATCAGTCTGGTTCAGTCCACACTTTCTCACAGCTCGATCCAGACAACAGGTAGATATCTGCACGCCAAACCGGGAGAGTCTTCTTCCACCTATTTGCAGGTGTAGAGCATATCAGTTTAACTCGTATGTCCCTACAACCTCACCATCATCTCTGGTCATAGTGACTTCGAGTTTTTTCTTTGAAGCAGTTACCCTGATGACGGTCGCCTCACCGTCCTTGGGACCACCCCCTATTATCATAGGATAATCATTAATCTTCTTTTCAGGCTCTACCACTGAATACTTGTGGGTATGTCCCGATATCATTAAGTCGATCTTTCCCCGATTGAACAGGGGTCTCCATTTGTTATACAGGTCCGTCGGACCGTGCCAATCCTTTGATTGCCTGGGGGGCATATGAACCAGGACAATCCTGAATGCCGCCTTCTTGCATGCATCCGTCCGGATTTCCTTTTCCAGCCAGGCCTTCTGCTCATCCCGATATCGGTAAAAGTCCGCCAATCCGCTGTATTCTTTGCTGGCATCGTTCTTATCTTCACCTCCATCCATCACAATGAAATGCACAGGACCGTGGTCAAAAGAGTAGTAATACCTGTTTCCTGGTAGAGCCAGATAGTTGGGAAACATACGAGCGAACTTGCCTCTGGTCTCATGGTTCCCACGGACGTAGACAAATGGAATTTCTTTGGCAAAGAGGTCAGAACAGGGTTTGAGAACATGATCGATAATCTGTGGCTCATCCTCAATGTGCCCAAGTATATCGCCATTGAGGAATACAATGTCATAGGGCTTGGATTCTGACATCTTCATAAGAGCCGTGAGCAGATCATCTCTCTGGTGGATGTCATTGAGAACGATGAATGAGATACTCTCCCGATCCCCGGATAATGTTTGGAACGTATGAGTGTCTCCGGTAATGGTCTCTCCGTATGTGACTTTATACGGCTCAAACGTCAGGATTTCCTTCGAGCAGACTTTATAGGTGTATTTCTTACCGGGAGAAAGACCATCGATGGTGACTCTGTGAATGGTCTGATCGGCGTCAATCAGTCCATGCTGACTGTTGAAGGCTTTCTGGTCAGGACTATCGCCTGTTCCATATTCCACCCAGCTTGTGCATTTCTGGTCTGTGATCCACATCACAGTCATCAAGGTTCTGGATGGATTCTGAAGATAAGGACCTGCAACAATGCTCAGACCATGACAAGGGGATACAACCAATAGACCCAGTAGGAAGATGCAGCATCTCATTTTGTTGTTATTCATAAGACGACTCATATAGGCTCTACGTTTTATCTTCTTCATGACTGATAGATAATTAAGAGAGTAACGCTCTAATATTCAACCTTGTAGCCAAGTTGAGTCAGCACGTCTTTCACTCTGGGATATAACCTGACGGCATTCTTGTAGTAGATCTTCTCAAGAACTTCCGTAGGAAGAGCCAATCCCTTTGTTTCGGTCTGCCCAAAGAAGCCTCCCTTAACCGTCTTATCTGTTTCCAGTAGTTGAAAACTACGATGGTACATCTCAGCCACTTCTTCATATCTGCCTGCTTTGGGTTGGCCACCAATATCTGTTCCATAGAGTATTCGGTCTGCATATTTAATCATGAAGTTTCGGAGCTTCTCCCTGTCCATCCGATGGAATTGTTGGAATCTTGCTGCCAAATCTACGTGAACATTGGGATAAGTCTCAAGAACATACGTAAGATAGTCCAATTGTTCATCAGAATAGAAATGGTCGAGCATATGAGCATTGACTACCTTCAACTTGGGATGACGATCAAGAACTCTCTCCCAAGCATTGTGTGCCTGCCAGAATCGTACGGGATCTTCACACCATTCTGTCGGGTAGGGTTGTGAAACATGTATTGAAGCACCCAGCATGCCGATTTCTTCCATCTTGGCGAATGTTGGCTCAAACATAGGATCATCTATCATGTCCGTTACACCGAACCATATCTTGTAGCCAACGATTCCTTGCTTCATCCATGTGGTCAATTCATCCGGCGAATATCTCAAACCATCCTGGATTTTGAAATCGTTGATACAGGGCAAGAACCGATTTTGGAACTTCTTTTCCACTGTTTCCAAATAGGCTGAGGCACTTTCGCCAGACTCTCTCTGAAAGTTCAGATTTATCCAAATGGCCAAGTTGATTCCGTATTTGTCCTTGAGGACTTCACTGACACCCAGATAGTCTTCCATTCTCTGAGTACTTCCAACGTGGGCATGGACATCCACTCTTGGAATAGTGGAGACATCTCTTTTAGCCTGTGCAGAATCAGAAAAACAAACAACCAAGGTGACGACAATAACAACTAGTGAAATATATCTATGCATGTCTATCAGCCTTCCCTACATATGATCACATTACTTCAAACACAATGTTCACCTAGTGCCTTCTCAGCCTGTGTGATGGTAATTGTATTTCCATCGCCTGCTCTTGCCAAGAGGGTCTATTAAGAAATACTCCATTAACATCTTAAAACTTTTGCAATTTGGAAGAGATTTTAGTATTATTGCCAGACCGATGAATTTGGTTGTTTAGTCAAGTGCTTAATATTAGAAATATCAGCCTAAGAAAGGGGTAATCATGAAACTGAACCAAGATTTCACGATGGCAGTTGAGACTGTCCAGTTCCTTCGGGAAAGGAAGAGCGAGAATTATATTAGAGCCGAAGACATTGCAGAGACTTTAGGCTTCTCCATGGGTTACTTGCAGAAAACTGTGGTAATGCTCGGCAAGCACGGCATTCTGGAAGGTAAGAGGGGAAGGATAGGGGGAGTCAAGCTCAGAAAGAGGAAAGTAACTCTGCTCGACCTGTGGAACGCCACCTGTGGTGAGATAGATAATGCCGCCCCGGATGTTCCGGTGTTGAAGAAGCCGCTGAAAGCCTTCTCAGATGCCATGAAAGAGGTAGTGATCTGTAAATAGAAATAGATCGAGCCGGTCACACCAAGGTCCCATTCCAGAAAAGATGGTATATTTATCCAATGCCTTCCTGCTTGTTTTTGTGATTGCTCTGATCAGCATTTTGTTCTTTCCAGAAATTAAGAATAGGCCATTACCGTTTTGATATCTTCAACAGTCAGAGTGGTTCGACTGTCGGCAAGCATGACGGTTATAGAACTCTTCAACAACCTGATGATGTTATGGAGCTTCTCCAATCCATACTCGACTATAAGCTGTAAGACCTTTTCCTCTTCGTAATCCAAGTTGCAGTATTTCAGCCGTTGCAGGACAATCAATTGGAGTTGCTGTTCTGAGTAATCTTCCAGTTCTACAATATGGTCGATCTTCTGCTGAAAGTAAGTAGGCACGTTGTCTTTGGCATTTGTAGTCATGACGATTGGGCTAAAAACAGGCACTACCTCAGTTGTCTTCCTGATGTTGTCATACTTGGAGAATTCTCCAGTCGAGACGACTTCGTAGAGTGTTTTTAGGATGGCCGGGTATAACAACGAAACGGAACTGATGATATGGCTGTCCGCCATTTGCGAAGGACTGAAGAAGTTGAATATTTCATCTGCGGTGGATTGCAGTAAGTGAGCTGGCAATTCACCAGGGCGTTCAAGTCCCCAAGCCCGGAGAACACAGCGGGCATGAGTACGAAGGCCTTGCTTTCCTGCAATGAGCAGACTTAGGGGCTTGAGTGACTGTTTCACCTGACCGTTATGGATCGAGTTGACAATCGTTTTCAATCTATGCAGACCTCTCCCTGCTCCTGCTGGCAACAACTGCCACAAGCTGACGGTAGTGTCGAACTCGTCTAAGCCGACTATTTGTTTTTGTTCTTGTTTTTCCATCAATCAATCATCTTTGTTGTCTTGGACGATCCCACCCATCTTTTTTCGGGAAAAGAAAAATTCCCTGCTTCCCTAATCTTAAAGACTGTCACCTTCTCAGGAAGATCCAAAAAATATTCATCAGCATTTTCGAAGAACACATCTATTCCACTCTTCTGAATGTACTGGCTCTTATTCTCTGTAATAACCAGCTTATTGAACCTGATCCCCAGCACAGCCAACTCTTCCTCTGTCTCCTCCATCTTTTCAGGATCCCTGTTAGTAATGATGAAGATATCATTATCACCGATAAGAGCTTTGGTCAGAATTCTAAAGAACTCAACACCTGCAGGACTAGCCGTAATAGTGTTGTCCAAATCAATGGCAATCTTCATTGTTATTCCTACTTGCACTGGCTCAGTGGTTTTGCTCTCCACCACAGATCCCTCTCAACCGCCAGTCCCAATGCCCCTCTGACCTGTTCCAACTGGCTGAGCAACACATATCCCAACTCCCCATCAGGGACAATTGGACTTATAACCTTGCAGAAGAACAGCCAGTCACCATCTTCCTGTTCTGACCCTTCGACTATGTACCAAGTCCATCCGGCATCGGGTGTGAAGAATTTGAGGTGGCAGACAGGATCTTCTACCTCATCCTGGCTGTATAGTGGTGGTAGTGTCTTTTCAACTTCTTTTGTGATGAGCTTCATTCTTCTGCTCCCGAAATTCCTGACATTTCTCGGTATACCCTTTGGGAGCAGTTTTCATTTCTCTGGAAAATAGGAGCTAGGATAACTTATTATGAATAATGGCCCCAAGCCCCATAGCAGGAAGAGAGAAGAAGCCAAATATCCATACAGGAGCAGCAGGATGATATACCCACTGAGGAATACCCCCACCACCAACCGCCTGAGAAACATTGATAGAAGGATAAACTACGTCATATATATAATAGTCATCATCCTCAGCCCTTTTACCAGTTGCCTTCATTACTATCCATCCGTCTACTATCTTTGTTTCTTCTGCTGGAATAAAAAAAGCCTCACGTTTTGGAGAACCATCAACAGCCGTTTTTTCCAATAGCAAGAACATAGCCCCACGTTCATCAAGAGCATAGCCACCCGGCCTTTTCATCCATTTAGTCTGACTTTTATTAGTTATATATCCCCAGTCATTGTTCCCGACAGCATTTACGAATACACCATCAACCGCATTCTGAGGATCTGCCGTACCGAAAATAGCCAGAAGCATGAGAATGAAGTTAGTACCTGCTCCTGCTATAACCCCCTTCGCATAAGGAATAAGAGCAATAATAAGGCAAGGAATAGCTGCCAAACAAAATATCCCACTCAGGGCATACTTATCACTTAACGCTAATATGCTGGTCTCAATCATTTCTTTGCTCCTGTATTGTTGCCTTTTTAATCACTTGATCGGTCTGACTTCAAAATCGTTGAGCCAGTGCTTGGCTGGGAGACCTAAAAATCTCTCAAAATCATTTCTATCTACTTCCACTTCATAATAGAGGTGCTCCGTTTTGGAATCATCCTCATCAATTTCTATGTTGTGGTCAGTGATAATCCCTGTTCCCACCGTGGTTCCTTCCCATCTGATCTCAACCTTCGTGCCAACAGGATATATATGTTTCTTCCTACTCATCTTTTCTTCCCAAGGGTCTTAGACCCCAGAATTTCCTGTGCAGGTTTTTGATTACTGTTGGGATTTTTCTTGTCCATCTCACACAGTTGTAGGCATGACCTATAACATCCATTTTTTCCAGCTCATAACTTGGTGTGAAATTGTTCTCAGGTGTCATTTTGTCATACTGGAGAACTGGCACTGCTACCTGAGATCCTATTCTTGACCACACCAGCCCTGTATCCCTGTCAATTCCATACTGAATTGTTCTCATTTGTATGTCTCACAGATGTTCTTTTCTCCCTATCTGTGAGAAATCTTTTCTCTGGAAGACTGACAGGGGGGATATTTGAAGCTATTCCGTCCAGACCACATCTTCAACCGTATAGCTTGTACCGAGAATACGGTTGATTTCTTCAACAAATTCTTCTCTTGATAACGTCTCAGAGAGGACGTTAGAGACTCTATCAAGAATTTCTTCTTCAGTTACTCTGCTGTCTTTCTCTTGTACAAACCAATCCTTAACAGCTTCGGGATCGATGTATTCCAGATTGAGAAATCTATCAACGACATCCTGAGCCAAAGCCTGAGCATACTCAGCATTTTTAGGATGATTTTTGCCTATGATTTGGTTTAGCTCATCCTGAGAAACTTTCACAGTTACTTCCAGCATTCTCAATTCTCCTGTTTTCCTGTATAGAAACAGTTTTTTCTCTGTCTGGAAAATTATTGAATTCTTGTCTTTACCTCCAAATAGGGATGGTTTTTATCCAGCACGTCATCTTCGGGGGAAAAGTCAATACCAGTGACACAAAGGAACTCATCATCTTCTACAAGATGAACTGTAACGTCGGTGTTAATCTGCTCAGAATCCATTACATCTATACCTGCTTGCAACTCTTTCCAGGTCATAGTTGTGCTCCTTTTTTTTCCATAGAAAGTAAGAACACTGTTTCTGGAAAACTACTCCTGGGGACAATTCTTTTTCAACCACTCCACCAGTATGTCGGGGTCATTGACAACTCCAGATTCATCCTGGAGATGTTCTCCACAGTTAAAACACTGGTAGTTGCTGACCTCACCTTCTTCAGCATTCACACCGTTCGGGTCATAGTCAATAGCCCCACTCTCATCAATAGCCGTGATAAGGCTGAGCTGCCTAACACCGACAAGGACTTCTTCAAGCTTTTCACAGCCACAAGCAGGGCATTTGAATTTCAGGGTCTTTGTTTCTTTTTTTGCCATTGTTATATCCCTTCTGATTACAACTTGACCATTGCTCCTTTGCTCACGTTCATCACAAAGAACGTATTCTCATCTTCCCCCTCTTCTTCTCTGAGCTTGTCGATGCACTGTTGCTGCTCATCATCAGTAGCAAACGGTCCGTGAAGTACGGGTTCGACACAACTCCAAATCTCAAAAACGTAATAGTCAAGCCCCGGCTGAACCATGTGAAATGGCTGATAGACCTCATCCCTCACATCAACATCCACTGCTTCTCCCTGTTCATTTTCCCGATCAACAGGATCACCAGCTTTGAATTCCTGCTCGACACAGATAAATTTCTCATCTCTCTTTTCAAATGCTTGTGTCACGAACCCAGGAGTGATCTTGTTATATTTCTCAATCATTGTTTTATCTCCATTTTTTCTATGGGGAAGAAAAAGTATTTCTCTGGATAACTATATTTTCACTACAAGAGACTCTAACTCCGGCTCAGTAGTGCTTACGAGTTCCCATCCTTCCTTTGTAGCCATATCGGTAATTCTCTGAATGGCTTCCTGGCGGGTATGGATAGACAGAGTCCACCGGGGATAATTGACAGGGATATCGTCCCAAACTGCTATCTTGTCGGGTTCTACCTGAAACCAGACAGTAGTGGAATCCAAGCCATTAGAAAGAAAGGCAAAAGGATGTTTTATTTCTGTGTAGCCAAGTGTCACTGTCTTTGACATTTTGTCTCTCCTGTTTCTCAGGTTCTTATCTTCATCTCCTATTCATTTTTGTATGCCACCAGACTCCATCCCAGTAACTCAAACGCCTCTGTAACAGCATCTTGTTCGGTGGTGCTCTCCAACTCTATTTGGTCGTTCCCATCACTGTTATTGACCAGCTTGTATTTTTTGGAGTTTTCCCCTTCTGTAACAACCTCTTCATAACCACAAACTGTACAGTGGTCATAAACTTGCCCAGTTTTGTGGTCTGTTTCTCTTTGAGCCGGACCACCACACTTGGGACAGGTTATGTTGTCAATCGTGCTGCTCATCTCTTTTTCTCCTGTCTGAAGAAATTTACAGCCTGTCTCAGTTTTTCTATGGCTGTCGTGGGTCCATACTCTCCCTCTTCATCTGTTTGAAGAACCTCTCCATAAGTGTCAAAATCCTCTAATATCTCATTAGCGGCTGTTAGAATCATATCAGTTGCGTCATCTTGACTGTCACGTTGTTTTCCATTGGTAGTATGGCTCATCTTTTTCTCTTGTTTTTCCCACAGAATAGATTTTGTGTCTTTCTGGAAAGTTAAGGCGATATGTGAAATTATCCATACGTCACAAACGATTTTCTCGTTATCTTGCTTTTGTATTTCTCTCCCGCCGGAGTATATTGATAGACCCCATCAACCCACCAGGCCCTGCCGAAGAAATCATCGTATCTATCCCCCTCATTGGCGTCATGGTATAAGACTCCTATCTCCAACCCTGTCTTTTGCTCAAAGGCCTTTTGCAGAGCAAGATACTTTTTCTCCGGCTCCGTCATATTATCTTCGGAGTTGAGACCCAAATCTGCCACGGTTTTGGCAAAGTCATCGATACCATCACATTCAGAACAATCCTCAAAAGAATCGAGCAATTCTTGAAACTCTGTCGGGCATTGTTCTTTTATGAAATCTTCCTCAACTGTGTCGATCTGAGAACCTGAATAACCCATTCCCATTGTCTTATCTCCATTCAGACTTTTTCTGTCACCTATAGCTTTGAAAAATCATTTCTCTGGAAAATCAAAAACTCTCAGCACAGTGTAAAACTGCTCCTGTAAATCAGTGGGACCTTGCTCCTGATCCACTGTTTGACCTTTTGGCAGTGTTTTTTGACTGCCTTCTCGACTTCATAATCGACTATCGACTCTGTCTCACTGAGACAGTCATCCTTGCCGTAGTAGCCCCAGCAACTGTCGATATGCTCTCCATCCCTGCTCACAACATAGCCATAAACATCACCGGCAAGGTACTGGTTGTAGGTTTCAACCTCTCCCTCGATGATCTGACCTATTTTCTGTTTCAACTGTTTTGTTAATTTCTTCCTGCCGAATTCCTTCAGAGCTTTCTCCCGGTCAACCAGGACAAATCCCAGTTGGCCTGCATCCCATTGGTCATTGAAGGGATAATGAGCATTAGTCAAAGACAGGACAATGCCGGAGTGGTCATACATGAACAGGGGAAAAAGCAAAGATTGGGTCTGCTTGGCATAAGCAACAACATCATCGGGAGAAGAGAAGCGGTCTGAATTTCCCAGCTTGTACCGCCTGTGCCAACACAGATATTCTCCCAACATATCCCAGTTCTGAATGGGGTTTTCACAGTGGTCATCAGGGAAGACCTCAATCGTGTGTTTCTTGTATTCGACTGTCTCAACTGCTTCTGCCATTTTCATAGTCTCCAGTTCAATTTGTTATCACTGGAGAGCAGACAAATAGCATTTCTCTGGAAAAGAGATGAAACAGGTGGTTGAGAATGCAGTCCAGATTGCTGTGTGGATGCACCGGCTTGGCCCTGGGCCGAGATAATGAGAAATATGGGGTTTGGGTAGGGGTAGGAAGAAATCTTTTTAATTTAATAAAGAAAACACATTGTCTTATCTACCTGTGGGAAATCAATCCCCCTCCACCTTCATGATGTTCTTACATCCTTCTATCGGTGCATCTACCACCATCCCCCTATCTTCTGCGGCAGATTTGAGACCGCCCAAAAGACCGGCAATAAGAGCAGTGGATTCGTTGATGTTCTTTCCCAGAACCTTCATATCCCTTGTCTGCCAATACTCCCCTTCATCATAGACATCTACCTGAAACCCCTCAGCTTTCAGTATGTCGAGCAGTTGGACTACAAGCAGGTGACACTTAACAAACTCCTCTGCATACTGAGTCTTACAGAAACTACTACAAACAAATTTCCCCCTGATCCTTTGGAAATTTAGCTCAGCACTCTCACACCCTTCCCCTGGCCACAGATACAGAGACACCATCGTAGTCGGTTTTTGAATCTTCCAAGACGTATTCCCCTCGTGCTTCCATTCCCCGAGTTCTACCATTTGCCAGGGTGTTATACCCAGTTCCTTCATCGCTGCATCTCTCTCTTCTCGACTATTGCCCCGCATTTGGTGATAATTCCACAAATCAATGATTGCTTGGCTGATTTTGACTGTCTCTACCTCTCCTACCTTTTCAAAAGGTAAATCCCTACACGCCTGTCTTATTTTCTCCAGCTTCGTTTGGAGTTGTTTGGCAGTGCCTTTGAACTCAATTGTATAATGTATTGTCAGTCCCATTGTTTTTTGCTCCAAAATAGTTTTACCTTATTTCTATATGTCCGGCAAAAAGCAATTCTCTGGAAAACTATCCCCTAAAATCTGAAAGCCATTTCTCCACATCTTCTTGTGTTGGTTTTCTGTCCCAATAGGCAATTTGTCCTAAGTTAATAGGATCATCGGGATTATCACCCTCATAAATATCATAACCGAACCCGTCATAATGGGCATCTGGGTCCATATCAGACTCAACTAATTCGTATGATATACCGTTAATAATAAACTGAAGATTTCCGGGTGAATTGTTCATTAAACACGCTCTCTCTTCTTTATTGTTTAACCCCAATCATATTTTTTCTCCAGAAGCACAAGACTGTTTCTCTAGAAAATCAGTCCCAGGAGATTGTGGGGTAGTTTTCAAAGCAGATTTTCCCGTCAAATTCATATCTCCATATAGCTCCATCTTCTCCACCCATTTCAATAAAGCTGCTTTCTTTCACAAAGGGAGCAATAGCATTGAAGATCTCTAAATCATTCCCGCTCTTATTCCCCTCAAAAGAGATAGCTTCGATGTTGCCCTCTCTGGAAAATTAGACAGACCATATTACAGGACTACATAGTTCACAAGCTAATATGTGAAATCTTGCAAAAAGCTCGGCATGTTCTCTAATTGCTTTAATATCATCCTGCTTTCTAATTTGTATGCGTTTGAAAGGTTTACCACGACCCTGATACTCTCCTCTATAATAAGTTTTTTTCTTAATGAACCTCCGTACTATAAGTTGCATCTCGGCCCAAAACTGCTTGACCCCCTCAGAAGTCATAACAAGACCCTCATTAGGGCACTCCTCAAAAAGTTCTTTTCTATTATTTGCTATCTTCCACCATGACATTTCTTTTCTCAGTGTATGACTCATAACAGCAAAAAGACCCCAACCGTTGTAGGCATCTCTGAAGTACCCTACTTCGACTGCATCAATGGAAACCTCAAAACCCCTATATTGGGCATCTCTTGGCATTGTCTTGATATACAGGTCTGCACCCATAATTCTACCTCTTAATAAGTTAAAGTTTTCCCATACAGAGCAAAAAGCATTTCTCTGGAAATCATTCCCACGTAATTGTGGGGTAGTTTTCATAACAGGTTTTTCCATCAAATTGGAATCTCCAGATAGCTCCATCTTCCCCACTCATTTCTATAAAACTACCTGCCTTCACAAAGGGAGCAATAGCCTGGAAAAGCTCTAAATCATTCCCACTCTTTTGCCCTTCAAAAGAGATAGCTACGATATTCCCATCGTCGTCAAGTTCAGGTTTCCAACACCACGACTCCAAAGCCTCTTCAAGAGTCTTGAATTGAGAAGTGCAAACACCAACAATTCTTGGTTTACTTTCTGCTGCAATCTTGATCGCTTGCAGAGCTTCCTGCTGTTTTTCTTTCGGCAGGAAAAAACTGTTGTCTCTCTGGTCCATGTAGTAACCCATCTTCGTTCTCCTGTTTTTACTATGAGAATTATTTATTCCTGAGCTGGGAAATCAGTCAGGCTCTTCTTGTTATGGCAACCGCATTGGTGAAAACCAGTGGGCAAAATATTTGGCCACAAAAAGACGGACGTATCCTGGAATAACCTGGGGAGAGTTGTAGGTCACTACCCACTGTCGATTGACCCTTCTCAAGGTGGGACGTTCAGTTATCGTCCCATTGGTAATCCTGAAAGACAGAGAAGATTGAGAGCAGGTCTTTTTTGTTACTGCTACCAGGCTCCACTTTTTGTTGGGGGTGGTGTCCAGGATTTTTTCTGTCGTTTCTGACATGTCGTGCTCCTGTGTTTTCTGAGATACAGGAGCTGGAAATCAGTTCTCTGGAAAACAAGATAGGCGTTGCTGGTCGAACTGGAGAACTACCAGGGATGATCACCCATCTCTTGACTAGGCAACCTGTAGAACACTCAATAGGTCACAGTTATGCCGCTGTGGTGGTGGTTCTCAAAGCAAATGCAGTGGGAGCAAATAGAAGGTATCAACCTAATAAAAAAAGGGGGAGGCACAGGCATGTACAGTCTTTCATCACCCAGCCTCCCTGTTGTAAAGTGCCTTTACTCCACAGAATTCAAATTCTATGATTAGGTTTTTTCGTCGCACTTACAACATAGATCATTATAGCAGGGGACACAGCATTAGTCAAATACAAAAACTTTGAGCAAGATGAATATTGGTGGGCTGGGAGCGGAGGGAGAGAGGAGAGAGGGAAATGTAACCCCAACCCACCAATACTATTATACCAAATTTTCCAGACAACTGCACAAGAATTGGGCAGAAGTGATACGTTTTTCTTCCTACCATTCTGCTTTATATCTTCCCATTTCTTATTGATTTTCTTCTACTGACCCTACCCAACCACCCCTTTTATAGATTCTTTCTTTTATATAAAGCCACAGGAGCTTCTACGCCCCTTTCGATATCGCTCCCCGCTCGTGCCGACGATCCTGCCTTTTAAGCATAACGAAGCTTCGATGTTTTTGAAATAGCGAAGTGGCGTCGATCAGCTTCTTGATGTATAATCTCCTGTCGAGAATCAAGGGGTTTTCAATAGGCCCCCTGCTCTTAGTACAGTTTATAGTTAATGAAAACAGCCAATCGGCAAGGGGGATATGCTTAACTCTGTCGGTCTCACACTTGGCAGCGTGACGCTGGACGTGCCCTTCTTCCAGGCGTCGCTGAGCGGGTATAGCGACTACGCGATGCGCTCGCTGGCTCGACGGTTCGGGTGCCCGCTTACAATTGCCGATATGATGCTGGCCAAGAG